>Ga0116157_10002028_pt1 | contig 19983 bp, 11 predicted proteins | sample AD_UKC048_MetaG_FD_89882 | JGI IMG/M metagenome (GOLD analysis project Ga0116157, IMG submission 89882) | Active sludge microbial communities of municipal wastewater-treating anaerobic digesters from USA - AD_UKC048_MetaG | ecosystem: Engineered > Bioreactor > Anaerobic > Digestate | place: USA...
AATAAACACTATGACCAAAATTTCAAAAAATGATCAAATTATCAATAAAATGATAAATGCCAAATGGTATTTTCTGACAAAAAGGCCAGACATACCACCATTACCTGTTTGGTATAAAATAAAGTACAGCGCTTTAAGTAAAGAAAATAAAAAAATTTACGGGGTTGGTATCCCGTGGGCTTGCTTTTGGCATGATAATAATACAGAACTCTATTTGCACGGAGATGAATATAAAATTGCTATCCGGAATGCTACAAAAGTATTATTTTCAAAACAAAACTTTAGTAAGCATTTATTCAAGTTAAAGCAAAGTTGCCATGATGCCAAAAAGGCAGCAATGATTTTTAACAACAACGACTGGCAAAGCTATGATAATAAAAAACTTTTTAATTTATACAAAACGGTTGCTGACAAATATGTTTTATCATATATTTATGGCTTTATAACTTGGTGTACGCTAGTATTGCAAAACGACGCAAAAAAAAATCATCACTGACCATAAAAAAAAATTAGAGCAAGTTAACATTACTCCTGATCAAGCACTCGGCATTCTTATTGTTCCCGATGACACCACCATATATCAAGAAAAGGAGAAAAATCTAGCCAAACTATCAAAAGAATATAAACGTATTGTAAGCGGATATAAAAGTAAAAAATTTTTATCAGAAAATTACCCTGAATTAGATAAAGAAATTATAAATTTTATAGACAAATATTGCTGGGTTGGCTTTAATTATGTAGGACCAGCGCTTGATTATGAAACATTAGTAAAAGAACTGCAACAATCACGCGATAATGATAAACCGAAAACGCCCACCAAAAAAGAGATTCACAAAATTTGTAAATTCAGTGAAAAGGAAAAACATATTTTTTATGCCCTTAGAATGATCTCTTATACTAAAGATTTAAGAAATACCACGGATGATTTTGTCCATTATTATTTTAGTATATTTTACAACGAGATATCAAAACGAACCGGTTTAGCGAAAACAGACATTCAATTTTTATGGGATGATGAGCTGGAAAAATTATTAACAAGCAAAACAAATATTATTCAGCGATATATTCAGAAAAAAAGAAAATTTTGTGCAGCCTTTGCCGCGCCAAAATCTTTAAAAACGAAAGAGTATTATATTGGCGACGAAGCCAGCGACCAAAGAGAGTCCATTTTTAAAAGCAGCAATCAAATATTAGAAAAAATATCGCAAGATATTATCAAAGGCACAATAGCATCAATTGGTACAGCGACCGGAATGGTAAAAATTATTAATAATGTTAGTGAAGTTGGAAAAGTTAAAAAAGGCGACATTTTAGTTACAGGTATGACCAGCCCTAAATACATGCCAGCAATTTTTAATTCAGGCGCAATTATTACTGACGACGGAGGACTAACTTGCCACGCAGCGATTATCGCCAGAGAGCTTAAAAAACCTTGCATTATTGGAACAAAAATTGCGACCAGTATTTTAAATGACGGAGATCTAGTTGAAGTTGACGCTAACAATGGATTAGTTAAAATTATTAAACAGACAAACAAAAAATAATAAGGTATCTTGGCTCAAAAAATTCACCCCTAACCCCTCTTTTTTGAGCCAAAACAAAAAAACAAATTTATAATTATTGAATGAAAAGCCTGTCAAAATGAAATTGAATGAAAAATATTTTTTGAACTCGCTCCTTTCAGCCGCGCCCCGCTGCGCTCTCGCCTCCGCTACGCTACGGCTCGGGGCGTATAACACAGCGTATACGGTTTGGGGCTCGGCTCACCCCCACCCATATTTTTTGCCCTTTCTTTCTGACAAAATAATAATGAAACGGGCAAAAAACATCGCATACACTGAAACGTTGTGCGGAAATCGCTCGCTCTATCTTAACCGCCAATCGCAAAACCCGAGCTTCCCGCCCGGGTTTTTCTATATTCTTAAATCTTAAATCATAAATCTTAATTCTCGCTTCGCGTCTTCATCGCCACCCCAATCCTCTCCAAAGCTAGTGCAAACGCCCCCATCCTGAGATTGGTCTGATATTTTTCTTTTCTCTGCCAAGCTACTTCAAACGCCTCATCCATTATTTTTTCCAATTTTTTATTTACCTCCTCGAGTGTCCAATAATAATTTTGCAAATTTTGCACCCACTCAAAATACGAGACCACCACCCCACCCACATTAGCCAAAACATCCGGCACGACCACCACTCCTTTTTTATTTAATTTTTCTTCCGCCTCAAGCGTCACCCCCCCATTGGCCATCTCCAAAATTATCTTGGCTTTTATGCGACCGGCATTTTTCTCATTTATCGCGCCCTCCAAGGCCGCCGGTACCAAAACATCCACTGGCAACTGTAATAATTTTTCATTATCAATTTTGGTAAAATTTAGACAGTCACACACCGTGCCCCGGCAATAACAACCATCAATCTGTCCTTTAGCTTTTTTGGATTTCATCACTTCCACCGGATCCATATCCTGACCATTTTTATTCCAGATACCACCCTGCGAATCTGACACCGCGATAATCTTGTATCCGGCTCGGTGCAGAAACACGGCCAGATTGTAGCCCACATTACCAAATCCCTGAATCGCTACAGTTGTCTTTTTTGGGTTTAATTTTAATTTTTTAACCAAACGCTCCAACACAAAAAATCCACCCAAACCAGTAGCTTCGTTGCGTCCCAAAGATCCACCGATTTCTAATGGCTTACCAGTTACTACACCCGGCACATTATACCCTTTTATTTTGGCATATTCATCCACCATCCAAGCCATAATCTGCGGATTGGTATTCACATCCGGCGCCGGAATATCACGCTCCGGTCCGATAAATCCCGCTAACTTTTGCGTGAATATCCGCGTCAGTCTTTCCAGCTCCCCCAGGGATAATTTTTTAGGGTCCGCGGTGATCCCGCCTTTAGCGCCACCAAAAGGAATCCCCGCCACCGCGCACTTGATCGCCATCCAAAAAGCTAGGGCTTTTACTTCATTCAGATCAGTCTTAGGGTGAAACCTCACCCCCCCCTTGTATGGCCCGCAGCTGTTGTTGTATTGCACCCGATAGCCCTCAAAAGCTTTCAAACTCCCGTCATCCATCCTGATCGGCAAAGATACTTGTAAAATATTCTCTGGCTTTTTCAAGCGCTCAAAAACACCTCTCTCCAGGCCGATCAACTCAGCCGATTTTTTCAATTGCTCCATGGCATTATTAAAAGGATTCATAAAATATGTTTAATTTACAACACCCAACCCAAACCAGGTTTACCTATTGGCTAATTGCAAAATGAAATAAATCCTCTGTCGGCCGATGGGGCAAATGACCAATACTATTAATATAGTTGATCTTAATATAACCATCGCGATCAATCACCAATTTGGTCACCGATGACTGATAAATTTCCATGGAGAGAAACCCCACCACGTCGGTATTCAAAATGCCCGTCACCATACTCCGGATCAAATTACCATGACAAAAAAGAATAATCTTTTTGTTTTTATTCTTCAGCCAATAATCAGCTAATAGCCGCCGACTTTGGGCCTGATAATTAGATAATACCTTATTCATCGTCTGATAACCTTTTACTCTTTTCACCCTGGTTTTGTCCGTCATATTAAAATATTTCATTTTATACCAATTCTTCCAGTCTATTTCATTTAGCCGTGAATCAATTTTAATTTTATGCCCGGACTGCTCACTATAAATTTTCGCCGTCTGCCTGGCCCGTACCAGTTCACTCGCGTAAACCCGGTCAATTGCCAGCTTTAATAATTTATTTTTTACCAAGAATTTTGCCTGCCTAATCCCAATCACCGACAGGGGCAATAGTTTGTCGTCCAGATCCTCTTCTAATCTATATTCTGGCTGACAATGCCGCACCAAATAAATTATCGTGTAGGGCTCACTTGTTTCCGGCTGGATTTTTTTATACGGATTGTAATAAAATTGTTTTTTTAGCATGGCTCTCTTTGTTTATAATTTATATTCCCAAAAAATGGTTTACTTCTTCTGTTATCTTCTCTGACCATCGGTAAATCGCCGGACAAGACCCCCTCAACGATCCGCCAAAATCACACCATAAATAAATTATTACTATCACTAAAATTATTAACAACAGCGTATAATAAATATTACCCAATCCTCTTTCGTTTCCGCTATGCAAATACATATTTTATAAACTTATCTTATTACTTAATAAGAGATAACCTGTTTATGCTCTCTTCTTTTTAAGCTGGCAAACCGCCAACCGCTAAAAGAGAGGGCCATCCCAAATCAGGGAAAGGAGGATATAAAGTTATTGCCTGGCAGGGATCCTAGAAACTCTTTCTCAAAAAGAAAAGGGGGTCAAAATCCTATGCCTAACAAGCCCTAATCCCAGGCAAGCCCAAAAGCCCATTCTGGCCCAGGGCAAGCTCCAACGCGCTGGATTTTATTTGTCCTAAACAACAACACTCAATAATTTTCCCTTGATATAAATAATTTTCTTTGGCTCTTTATCTAAAAGCCACTTCAAAACTTTTTCGTTTTTCAACACCAACTCCTTCACCTCTGTTTCACTAATTTCCGCCGGCACCGTTATTTTTTCACGCACCTTGCCATTAATTTGCACTACCAATTCAAATTCATCAGCCCGAATTAATCTTGGGTCATACTCTGGCCATTTTTCTTTTTGGATTGAATCTTGGTGTCCCAAATTTTGCCACACCTCTTCGGCCAGATGCGGGGCGAAAGGCGACAAAAGAGTAATGAGTAACGAGTAATGTGTAATGAGTACAGAATCTTGTTTTTCTAATTCGTTAACCAAAATCATCATTTGCGCCACGGCTGTATTAAATTTCATCTCCTCAATATCCTCCCCAACTTTTTTAATCGTCTGATGTAATAATGTTTCTAATCCTCTTTTGTCATTCCCGCGCAAGCGGGAATCCGGTTCTTTATTATTAAGTTTTCCTTGCAAATTCCAAATCCGATTCAAAAACCGATACACCCCATTGACGCTCTTATCCTCCCAGGCAATCGGCTGATCAAACGGACCCATAAACATTTCATAAACCCGTAGCGTGTCTGCCCCGTATTTTTTTACATATTCATCCGGATTAATCACATTGCCTTTGGACTTACTCATCTTCACTCCACCCTCGCCCAAGATCATGCCATGCGCTGTGCGTTTGGCATACGGCTCTACTCCGCATTCTTTCGGCACTGCCCCAATATCATACAAAAATTTCCACACAAACCGCGAATACAAAAGATGCAAAGTGGTGTGTTCCATTCCGCCATTATACCAATCCACCGGCAACCAATATTTAGCACGCTCCGGATCCACCATCATCTGGTTGTTTTTCGGATCAGTATAACGAATAAAATACCAGTTTGACCCAGCCCAATTTGGCATGACATCTGTCTCTCTTCTCGCTTCGCCACCACACACCGGACATTTGGTTTTGACCCACTCTTCTTTTTTCGCCAATGGCGAATCACCTTCATCAGTCGGCAAATAATCATCAATCTCTGGCAAGACTACCGGCAACTCATTTTCAAGTACAGTCTGCCAACCAGGATTTATCATTTCATAAAACTCATTAATCAATTCCGGTAATTCATAAATTTCACCTTTACTTGAACTAAAGTGCCCCTTATTGGGGAATATTTTGATTCGCGCTTGCAGCTCTTTGTAATAGTCAACAACGGAAGTCTGAATATATGGATCGTCTTCAGAAATATAAATTAAACTGTCGTCGCTTTTATTTTTTATTTTATTCCACTCAAAACCATGCTGGAAAAAATCATCAACAACTTTCAAGTCTTTTTTCTCAAAACCTGCCGCTTGTAAACCTTGTAAGTTTAAATAACCCCTAGCCGCTGGCGCAATTAAAACCAATCTTTTTAACTTAACATCATTTTTTTCAATAAATTTACAAACAGCTGGCGCTCCCAAACTATGGCCAATCAACGTCAGCTCGCCTTCAAACTGATCTTTTATTAATCCAAGATATTTAACCCATTCCTCCAGGGTTGGTGAGTTGGTATTGGGCATATCCGGAACAATAACCTTTGCACCCATTTTTTCCATTTCTTGTTTAAACCACGGAAACCAATTTTCCTGTGAATGTCCCGTAAAGCCATGCACTATCACAAAGGTATGTTTGGCTTTAGCACATTTTTCACAATACACCATCGGGATCGGCTCGCCCCAATATCTTTGTCTAGAAAAAATCCAATCATGTAGTTTATATTGTACTTGTTTTTTGCCAATATTTTTTTCTTCCAGCCATTCTGTCATTTTCTCTATTGCTTTTTGCGTTTCTAATCCATTTAAAAAATCAGAATTAATTGCCACGCCTTCTCCAATATAACAATCTGGTGGCACCATCATCACTGGTTCATTACTAACATATGGCACATTTATTGGCGTACTTTGCAATTTAGGAAATCCAACTACTCTTTTTATTTCCAAACCATATTTCTTCGCAAACTCAAAATCTCTTTCATCATGCGCCGGCACGGCCATAATTGCGCCGGTGCCATAACCCATCATCACATAATCTGCCACAAAAATCGGGATCTCTTTGCCGTTCACTGGATTGATGGCTTTAATGCCTTTTATCTCCACGCCAGTTTTTTCTTTATTTAAATCTGTTCTTTCCAAATCCGATTTCTTTTTTGCCTCTTCAATATAATTTAAAACCTCTTCTTTGTTATTGATAATTGCTAGTTGATTGTTGATAATTGAGTGTTCTGGCGCCACCACCATAAACGTCGCCCCGAACAAAGTATCTGGCCGGGTAGTAAAAACAGTCAACTCATCAATCGGCTTATTCTTAAATCTTAAATCATAAATCTTAAATCTTATTTCTGCTCCAATTGATTTCCCAATCCAATTCACCTGTTGTGTCTTTATCCGCTCCAAATAATCCACCAAATCCAAATCTTCAATCAAGCGATCCGCGTATTTGGTAATTTTCAAAACCCACTGTTCTTTTATTTTTTTCACCACTTCCCCGCCACACCGCTCGCAAACGCCGTTAACCACTTCTTCATTAGCCAAACCTATTTTACAAGAAGTACACCAATTAATTGTTTCTTTCTTTTTCTCAGCCAAACCATTTTTAAACATTTGTATAAAAATCCACTGGGTCCAGCGATAATAATCTTCATCCGTCGTGGAAAAAGATCGGCTCCAGTCAAAAGAAAAACCCGCCTCTTTAAGTTGTTTGGTAAAAGTGGCAATATTTTTGGCAGTGGCCTCTTGTGGTTTTATTTTTTTCTTAATGGCGTAATTTTCTGTGGGCAAACCAAAAGCATCAAAACCAATCGGGTACAAAACACTATACCCCTGCATTCTTCTTTCCCTGGCAATAATATCCATAGCCGTATTAGAGCGCAAATGTCCGGTATGCAATCCATCGCCCGACGGATATGGAAATTCTATCAAGCCAAAAAATTTCTTTTTACCATTCTCCTCTTTGGCTTCAAATACTTTTTCTTTTTCCCAAAACCCTTGCCATTTTGGTTCTATTTGTTGTGGTTCGTATTTATTCATATAATTTATATTGTTGAGTGAAGCGAAATCACGCTCCAGCATAACTACCTTAGCTCTCTTTCTTGCGAATTATATCTTTCCATATATTTCTATTTATTTCAACTTGTCTCTATGTGTTTCTGTTTATCTTGATTTTCTTCCTTTTGCTAGTTACAAATTACTAATTACGAATTACTATATTTATTCTCATCTTATCATTTTGTGGCCCCAAAATCAAATCTGGTATTCTTTACTAAATCGTCTTTTTTTGATACCCTAAATCTTAACGAATTGCTCCGCCCTCGGTGACAATTTGTTGCTTTTTTATGCTGACTTTTCTAAAAAAATCAATTTTTATCGTCACTCGCGCTATCGCCTCGCTGATTGTTTCCTTTTCAGTTGGTCTCTGGTATTTTCTTTTTAAAAGACTGATCCTCCCCCTTTATAAGGGTTTTTTGTTTTTTAAAAAAAATATCAAAAATATCTTTTGGGGGAATGGCCCTGCTCAAACGGAAAAAAACGGCAAAAAACCCTACTTAGTCCACTCACTCGTTGCTCTTATTTTCTTTTTAGTAGTCTCCAACAACCTCTCCACCCGCAATACCTACGCTGAAGAATTAAATAAAAATAGCATCTTGGCCAAACTTTTTATCAGCACGCCGGAAGAAGAGATCATTGAACGCCCACTTTTAAATGAAAAAAACAAATCGCTACCCAAAAGCGAAACCATTATTGGACAGTTTGACTCTCTTGAGCCACCGACCAATCAGCCAGGAGTAGATCTCTCCGCTGAACAAAATTTAGCCGTCATTTCTCCTACCGGCGACGCCTTAATCAACCCTCAGCAATCTCCTTTTGGTAACGCCTCCGCTGACAACTCCGCCGCCAAAAACGCCATACAAACCTATGAAGTACAAACTGGTGACACCCTTAGCTCCATCGCCTCGCACTTTGGCCTCTCTGTCAATACTCTCCTCTGGGAAAATAATCTCACCCTTAAAAGTTATCTCAAACCCGGCATGAAGCTCTCCATCTTGCCGACCAATGGTATTTCTTATTCTGTTAAGCGCGGCGACACAGTTGCCAGTATTGCAAAAAAATTCGATGTCAGCCCGGACAAAATACTCTCTTACAATAATCTCGATAGCGCTGCCACCATCAAAGTCAGTCAACACCTAATCATCCCTGATGGTAAACCGCTTTCCACCTCCGCGCCGGTTGCCAGCGCTCAGAGTTCTGTCAAAAATATCTTTTCCAAAGGAGTCGCTTCCACCCTTGGCAAATATGTTTGGCCGAGCACCTCGCGTCGCATTACTCAATATTTCAGTTGGCGCCATACTGGTCTTGATATCGGTGCTGCGGCCGGTACTCCCATCTATGCTTTGGATAGTGGCCGGGTAGAACTCGCTGGTTGGAGTAGTGGTTATGGTTATAATATCATTGTCAATCACGGGAATGGGATCAAAACCCGCTATGGGCATTCACGAAAACTTTATGTCAAGGTCGGCGATCAAGTCAGCGCTGGCGAAGTCTTGGGTGAGGTCGGCTCTACCGGCTATTCTACCGGCCCACATATCCATTTAGAAATAAAAATCAACGGCACCAACGTCAATCCTCTTAGTTATCTCTAGCCCCTCTTATTCTCCAAAATGTCTTTTATCAAAATCCCGCCTCACAGCGGGATTTTAAATCTTTCTCTCTTCTAAGACTTTCTTCTAGCCTTAAGCCACCCGAAACACCTCTTCTAGACTGGTAATACCATTAATCGCCTTGATAATTCCGTCCTGTTCCAATGTCACCATCCCATTTCTTATCGCTGTCTCTTTTAGTTTTTGTTCAGCAATATCACCGGCCAAAATCATCTGTTTTATTTCATCAGTCACCTGCAAAATTTCAAACAAACCAACCTGACCCCGATAACCAAGACCGGAACACGCCTGGCAGCCCTTCCCGGTGTAAAAAATAGGTTCAGCCAATTCATTGGGTTTCAATATTCTTTTTCTGGCTTCTGATAAGCTATTCATCGCAGCTCTGACCCTTTCTCTCTCTCCTTCTGTCAAATTCATTTGCTGTTTACAAGACCCACACACCCTTCTCACCAGCCTCTGAGAGATAGAGACATTGAGTGCTGGCGAAAGCAAATATGGCTTAGCCCCCAGCGCCATAAATCTAGGAATCACTCCGGCCGCGCTATTGGCATGAATAGTAGACAAAGCCAAGTGCCCGGTCAGGGCGGCATTTAAAACAATTTCCACCGTTTCTTGGTCTCTAATTTCCCCCACCAGAAGAATATCGGGATCTTGGCGCACGATTGAACGCAAAGCCTTGGCAAAAGTATAGCCCTTGTCTTCCCGCACCTCCGATTGATTAATGCCTTCCAATTTATATTCAATCGGGTCTTCTACCGTAATAATTTTATTATCCGAAGAATTGAGTTTATTTAATATTGAATACAAAGTTGTCGTTTTTCCCGACCCGGTCGGACCGGTTATCACCAAAAGTCCATTGGGCTTATTGATTTCTTTCTCTAAAAGCATCCGATTATATTCGTCAATGCCCAAATTGTCCAGACCCAATTTTCTGATCTTGTCATGAAATAAAATTCTCATTACCACGCTCTCTCCATAATTAGTCGGCAGAATAGACACCCTGAAATCAACTGGTTTATCCTGAACGCGCAAAGTGAAATTGCCGTCCTGCGGTCTGTCCTGAACATTTATCTTCAATCCGGCATTTAATTTTATTCTCGCCACCAAGTTATTCCATGTCTCCTTGGGTAAAAACGCGACATCGTGCAGAACCCCGTCCACCCGAAACCGCAACTTGATGCTGCTCTCTTCGGCTTCAATGTGTATGTCGCTTGCCTCAATCCTCGTCGCCGCCATGACCACCACTCCCAATATCTCCGTAGTTGAAGCTGAATTAATTTTTTCTTGAATCTCATCCAATCCGCCAATTCGCAAACCAAATTGGGCGATTTCTCTTTCTAAAACTTCTATATCATTTATTCTCTCCACTCTCCGGGGCAAAGAAGAATATAATTTCAAAGCCGCGTCCATGCTTTCTTGACTGGTCAAATAAATTAATACTGACACCCCTGGGTTTTCTTGTTGCAACCTCTGAGCTATTTTGCGCACCTCGTCCGTCAGTTCAACCGTCGCCAGTCGGATCTCTTCTTGCCTTTTGTATAAAAAACAAATTACTTTTAATTCTAACGCTTCCTTCTCGTCAATAAACTTCAAAACTTCCGGCATGATAGGCAAACCCTTTAGATCGATATAACCCAAACCAAGGTTCATAGCCCTCATCTTGATTCCATCCTCCTTGCGCGCCAGCTCCATCGCCTTGATCTTATCATTTAATTCTTCCTCGCTTTTGTGTAAAAAGTTAAAACTGCCATTCATAAATTCTCTAGCTTTACTTTCCTCATCATCTTTTTCCTTATCCCTCTTGTCCTCCGACAAATCTCTTGGCTTATCTCCTGACTCTTCTTTCTCTTCCTCCGGCAGAGTCACTGGCTCGTCCGCTTTTTCTTCTTCATCTATCGCCGAGACGCCTTCCACTGGTTCAACCGACTCCGCCCCCAGCATCCTTTCATAAAGAGGTTTATCCTCTTCCTCTCTTTTTGCTGGCTGAACAACCGGCTCATCTTTACGCGGTTGGGGAATAATGGTTTTGCTAGCCTGTAAATCTTCCGCCAAAAACACCTCTTCCTCAATTCCGTCGTCCTGACCGTTCAATAAGTCGTTTAATTTTTTCTGTACTTGATCACTGTTTATCATAAACTACAAATTACAAATATTATATGAGATATTACTTTCTTTCCTTTATTATATCCTTCTTAAGCCCTTTTGCCCAGCGGACGCTATCCACATCAGCCCGATCATCAGCCAAAAAAACACGCTCAAATCGTTTTTAAAATATGGCACATCCACCAAGCCATGAATTATTACCACTGTCATCGCCGCCGCTATAGATATTCTTAAATCACCTGCCCGCCAATCGCTAGCGCTCAAGGCGCTTGCAGGCGGATAAATCTTAAATCCTAAATCATTTTTTAGCTTAGTCAACGCTCTCCTGTAAAACCAAACTATTATTCCTAAAAACGCCAACAACCCGAGTAGTCCGGTTTCACTCCAAAAATTAAAAATGATGTTATGGGGATATAGATAAATTTCAATATATTTTTTTTGATGATATTCGGCCATTACCTCCTGGTATCCAGCCAAGCCGGCACCAAGCATATAATGATCTTTGATCATCTGCCAGCTCTCCGCCCACATTTCCTGGCGCACGCTGATCGAGTCTCCGCCCTCCACACTAAAATTTCCTTTCAGGTTGATCCGCCCGCTCTGCCATAAAAAAACAGCCGCAACAACTCCTATCGCTACCACCGGCCAAAAATATTTTCTCTTGCCCTTCCAAAATACTGCGTAAAAAAATATTCCTGCCCCGATTCCCATTATCGCCCCCTTTGACCCGCTCCAATATACTGCAAGTAAGTCCGCTACTACTATTCCCCACCCCAACAATTTAACAATATAACAACATAACAACTTATTTCTATTTATTTCTACCTTATTTCTACTTATTTCTATCCCTTTCTTTCCCCCTCCCCATGATTTAACCAAAAAACCTATCAATAAAATCACAATGGGGGCTAGATACAACGCCAAAGCATTGGGATATGGAAATACTCCGCTCACTCTTCTGGTTGCTTCTGCCGCCCAAAAGTCATTGGCGATCCAGTTGCCCGTCACTTTTTGATAAACCGCTACCGCACTCACCACCGCTGATGACCCGGCCATGGCCCAAAAAATATTTTTTAGATCTTCTTTTTTAATCACCGAAGTTAAAACCACAAAAAACAAAATTGGCTCAATAAAATACGCTTTCCACAATCCCATAGCCGCCTGCGTTTCCGACGACACCACAACCGCCACCGACCCGGCGAGCAAAAACAAAATTATCGGCCCAAACAACCCTCTCCACTTTTCTACCCACCTCCTTATCTTTCCAAAATCAAGTTCCCTTATTTTCTTTATCTCTTTATTTCTTAATTTCTCAATTGTCCATATCCCAAACAAAATCAATATCATCCCCTCAAGTACTGTCATCGGCAACGGCCCCAGATTAAATCGGATCAAATAACTCGGCAACCCAAATATCAAAATATAAATCCCTAACTTCATATTTTTCCATGTCCAAAAACCAAAAGCCAAAAAGTATATAATTATTAAAATAGTATAAAACATATTTTCATCGTTGGTCATACTCTTCCCCCCACCATCCTCGGGCGACCCCGCTGTATCTCCCGGGGCGACCCGGGAATCCAAAAGTTATAATTTGGTATTTTATTAGAAATTAGGAATTAGAAATTTTCCCCCTTCCCATCATCTCTCTCACCATCTCTCTATCCACCCCCTTCAATAAAATCAAAACCCCCGCATACACCCCTGCGCCGACCACGACCACGATTATCACCTGCATATTTTTCAAAATCACCAAGACCGCTCCCATCACTGCCGTGGCCAAAAATATTTTACCGAGTAGTTTTTTCTCCACTCCCACAACCGCATTTTTTCGGAGAAGTATCCAGGTGGTGATCAGCATAAACAGCTCCGCCGCCACGGTCATCACCGCCGCGCCAAAATAACTATATTTAGGAATCAAAATTAAATACCCCGCTACTGCGCCCACGGCCGCTACCAAATAATATCGAATCATCTTTTTTTGTTGGCCAAGGGCAATCAAAGCATAAGTAGTCAGATGACTCAAAAATATTATTCCTGTGGCCCAGATCAAAATCTGCAACACCGGCGCCGACCGCGCGAATTCCGCTCCCGCCACGAACACCATGAGCGGCCTGGCCACAATCACAGCGCCGACCATCATCGGCACGGCTATCATGAGTAGCCCGGACATTGCTCGCCTGAATATTCTGGTAAAATCTTCCTGCCGCTTCTCCCCGGCCGCCGAAGACAAGATTGGCGACACCAAACCCATAAAAATCGCCGGCCAAGCGATCAACACTTCCAATATTTTATAGGGCGCGCCATAAATTCCCACTGCTTCATTTTGTGTCGCGGCGTAAATCTCATTTGCCGGCAAAAGTGACAAAATCAATATATCGGCTTTAAAATAGATCAGAGAAAAAACCGAAGTCAGCGCCACCGGCCAGGACAAACGAAAAATTTCTCGCCAGACCACTTTATCAAAAGCCAATTTTATTTTGGTAAATTTCAATAAATAACCAAAATTGATTCCGCCGTTCACCAGTCCGCCAATCACCGTGATGGCAAGCATGACGATAAGATTCATCCGCGCCTGGACAGCAATAATTACCAAGGCCAAAGTCATCACCTTGCCAGCGATCTCCGCTATGGCCACTCTTTTCATCTCAGCCCGATTCTGAAAAAACGCCACCATAATCTGATCCAAAAGATTGAGCCAAATCGACACCGCCGCGACTATCACGCCGATTTTGACTATTGGGTCATAAGGGAAAAACCACACCAGCCCCGAAGCAACGATCATGAGCCCTGTCGCCGATAGCGCCCGCAAGGTAAAAATATTATTCAAAAAAACTTCTTCGCCAAACTGACTGCGCTTCAGTTCGTTGACCACCACGACATATAGTCCCAAATCCGACAACACCGCGAAAAAAAATAAATAAGAAAACACCGTCGTGTATTGGCCATAACCTTCCACCCCCAAATACCGCGCCAAAATCGCCACGATCAAAAGCCCAATAGCCGACGCGCCAAACTTACCCAAAGTATGGATAATTGTATTCAAAGCGACCTTACTTGATAGTTTCATATTTTCGCCAAGTTTATCCCGACCCCGCCTTGAGCCCGGCAGGGTAGGGATCCCGTATTTATTAACTTCAAACCATGCTTCGCGCCAAAATAAGATTAATACTAAAATCTAAATAAACAATCCTCTCTTTTTGTATATTTCTGAGCCTTTGTTCAAATTAAATCATCAGCAAATGGTTATTTTAATTATACCAGCGGTGCCCGGAATTAACAATTTTAACACCAGCCCACTACAAAAACTATAAATTTGAAAAAATAAAAAAGGGGACCTTGCGGGAAGATCCCCCTTTCGGTCAAGGCGGCGTTAGATCCATTTGGTTCTTTTTACGCACCCTGACCACAGGCACCAAAGGCAACCATGCCCTTTGCAGTGGCTACACGCCACCCAATAGGTTACCTTCGTTCTCTTTTTCTTTCCCATTTTCCTTTTCCCTCCAAATTAGAAAGATAAAACCAACATTACATCAAATCTGTTTTTTTGTCAAGGCCCTGTGTTTAATACCCCGTCTGCTGTCCAAAACCGCTTAACAGCCGGCCATCACAAAAGCTTAACCCGCCAAACTACTATTAACCTTCTTAGCCCCCTGTCGTGGTCTCTGCCAAAGACTCCAGCGTACAGCCAATAATTACTCTTCTCTTTTCCTCAAAACCTTTTTCCTGATATAATAAAAGTGACCCAACCGGTCTCTTTTATTTATACTTTTTAATTTTGAATTTGCCTTTTGGCTTTTTAAATTTATGTATCTCAAACGCCTGGAAATTAATGGTTTCAAATCCTTTGCTCAAAAAACCACCCTGGAATTCACAAAGGGCATCACTGCGGTCGTCGGTCCCAATGGCTCCGGCAAAAGTAATGTCGCCGACTCGCTCCGCTGGGTCATGGGCGAACAAAGCATCAAGACGCTCCGCGGCAAAAAAAGTGAAGATGTAATTTTTTCCGGCTCTGACAAAAAAGCGCGCCTCGGACTAGCCGAGGTTTCCATGGAGCTGGACAACAGCGACCAAAAGGTTCCCATTGACTACCGCGATCTATCCATCACCCGGCGACTTTATCGCAACGGCGAGAGCGACTATCTGATCAATGGCGGCAAAAGCAAGCTCGCCGACATCAACCTGCTCTTGACCCAAGCCAACTTTGGCCATCGCACCTATGCCATCATCGGCCAAGGCACAATTGATAATTTTCTGATTGCTACACCCGAAGAACGCAAGGAGTTTTTTGACGAGGCCACCGGCGTCAAACAATATCAAATCAAAAAAAATCAAACCCTGGCCAAGCTCAACCAGGTTTGGCAAAACCTGGCTACCGCCAACGTACGCCTCAAAGAAATGGAACCGCAACTCAATCTCCTTACCCGCCAAGTAAAAAAACTCAACAAGCGCAAAGAAATAGAAAACGAACTCCGCTCCCTGCGGCTCTCCTATTATTCTGCCGCCTGGCGACTCGTCAACCAAGATTATGAAACTGAATTGTCGCGGGTTCAGTCCGGCGAAAAAGAAAAAAATATTATAGCCGAGCAAGTCAAATCCCTGGGAGAGGAGCTCAGCTCCGCCACCAAGAGCAATAGTTTTAACCGAACGATTGAAGACCTGCATCTCAAACACGAGGCACTCCTCAATGAAAAAATGAAACTTAAAGAACAACTCTTGAGCCTGAAAAGCGTCCCCGCCCTCAAAACTTTTTCTATCGGAAACAAGGCCCTAACGACCGATAAAATAAAAGAATTACACTCCGCCTTGCTCGAACTAAATTCTTTTGTTCAACAAAATTTGTCCCCGCGCGAACCCGCAAATTATCTCCAACTTTTAACCGAAATAAACAACCAACTTTCAGCGCTTCTGTCTTCCTTGTCCCCTTATTTAGCCGCCCCCAAAACCAAAGCAGAACCCGCCCCGGCCACCAACCCGGACATCCTCCGGCTGGAAAATTCCATCACTTCTCTAGACAAACAAGCTCTTGAGCTTCAAGCCTCTATCAAAAAAATGCTCTTTGAAGAAGAGAACAAGCGCTCTGGCCTCTGGCAAACCCAACAAAAATATCAGCTGGCTCAACAAAATTACAACCAAATCAACAATCAAACAAGCGAACTGCGCATCACCCTGGCCCGCGTGGAAACCAAAAAATTTGGCCTGCGCCAAGAAATCGTCCAAGAACTCGGCTCCCTGGAAGCCTTGGAACAAATCAACATCCCCGCCCCAAAAGAAGAACCGTCAATCACTCTTAATAAAATCAACCGCTTCAAAGCGCAACTGGAAATGATCGGGGGTTTGGACCCGGAAATTGAAACCGAATATCAAAAAATGCAAGAGCGCTTTGATTTTCTTACCACTCAAGCCCGTGACCTAAACCAAACCCTTGAAGCCTTAAAAAAAATAATTGAGGATCTTAATCAAATCATAAAAAAACAAATGGCTGAATCTTTCTTTGAAATCAATGACTACTTTCAGAAATATTTCAAAACCTTATTCAACGGCGGCTCAGCCGAACTGGTAATGATCAGAGAAGAAACCGAACCCGCCGATTCCGAATCGGCTCCAGACCCCAACCCCCCAATTAATTTTTTTCAAACCAAAAACAAAGACACCTATAATGGCATAGAAATTCATGCCACCCCTCCGGGCAAAAAACTAAAATCCATCAATATTCTCTCTGGCGGTGAACGCGCCCTAACGAGCATCGCCCTCATTTGTGCCATTATTTCTTCCAACCCAGCTCCCTTTGTTGTTTTAGACGAGGTTGATGCCGCCCTTGATGAATCCAACTCTCTTCGTTTTGCTCAAATCCTTTCTGACCTTTCTCACAAAACCCAATTTATAGTTATTACCCATAACCGCTCCACAATGGAAAAGGCCAAACTGCTCTACGGGGTTACTATGGGCGACGATGGCGCCTCAAAACTTATCAGCATCAAATTAGAGGATTCAAAAAATTATATTTCCAAATAATTTTTTCTTTTTTATACTCTCTTAAAAATTTTTATTTTCCCCGTTGCTTCTCTTGACTTTTTAGCTCAATGTGCTATACTTAAAATAGATGAAAAACTTTCCAGATATGGGAAGTTTTTTAATTGCCCAAATGGCCACAAAAATATTTTTATATGTTTTTACAAAAAAAATCCCTTCTTTTCTACAAAAAAATACTTTTTATTATTTCTCTGTGCATGGCCTTCATCCAAACCAACCCCCACCAGGTAGTTCTTGCCGAAGAGGTAAATTTGGATTACGGAAGAGGACCGGTAGAATTGGTTTGGCTCAACCACCCAGATAATCCAATAGTCGAAAAAACTTCTGCTGACACCACTCTTCCCAATAATAAAGAGGCAGAATATTATACTACTTATATTACCGCCACTGCTTATACTTCTCGCGTCGAAGAAACAGACGACTCTCCTTTTATTGCCGCCTGGGGCGATCACGTTTTCTGGGGAATGATTGCTAGCAATGCTTTTCCTAGGGGCACCAAAATCCAAATTCCTGATTATTATGGTACCAAAGTTTTTGTCGTATTAGATCGCATGAATGCTCGTTATTATCATCATATTGATATCTGGATGCCCGAACTCAATGACGCCAAAAATTGGGGTTCTCGTTATATCAAAATTAATGTTTTAAAATAATATTTCTTCAAAAAATTACCCGCCGCTTTGGCGGGTACTTTTATTTTTACTCAATAACCATTTCCTTTTTATTTTCATTATCTTTCATGATTCTTTCCAATTATTTTTATTTATCTTGGTTTATTATTATCTCCTTATTGGCATTATTAAATATAAGTAATCATCCGCCTTATCTGGCCGCAAAATCACAGGCATATCTGCTGAGTTTATCTCCATTAAAATCTTTTTCTGACTGATATTTTGTAAACCATCCAATAAATATTTGTAATTAAAAACTACGCTATTGTCACCACCCTCCGTTTCTGTTTCTATTTTTGACTTATTTTGGCCGTATTGGCTATTGGCCGCCGAAATACTCAAACTATTTTTACTAAAATCCAATAAAATATCATTAATTCCCGCCCGAGAAAAAAGGCTGGCCGCCTTTACCTGGGCTACTAAGGCATTTTTGTCTATCAAAACCCTTGTTTTCCAGCTGGTGGGAATAATTTCCTTATATTCAGGGTAATTGCCCTCCACTAACCTAGACATAATGATCGTCTCTTCAAAATCAAAAACCACTTGGCCGTCGCTAAAGCCGATATTTAGCTCTTTGTTATTATCCGCACACACCCGCAAAACCTCTTGTAGCGCCCTTAATGGCACTATTTTATATGCTTTTTCTTGATCCAGAGCATTATTTTTAATTTTTATTTTCCTTTCCGCTAATCGATAGCTATCTGTTGCCACCAAAACCAAATCATCTTTATTTATAAACATCAAAACCCCAGATAGTTCTGGCCGTATGTCTTCATAGGACGCGCTGTTTATTACCTGACTCAACCCATCGCGAAAAGCCAAGGAGTCAACGGTTAGGCCTGCTTCTGTATTTACCCAAGGAATTACCGGGTATTCTTCAGCGCTCTGACAATTTAATATTGTTTCTTGATTTTCTGTTTTTATAATCAACTTACCAGCTTCTTCTTCTATGGTAATATTCCCAGCTGGAATCAGGGCGATATAGTCGGTTAAAATTTTTGCCCCCACTGTTACCTCACCTTCCTTTTCTATTTTTCCACGAATAGTCGTTTTAATTCCAATATCCAGATTCGTACTCATTAGACGGATTATTCCGTCCTCTGTTTTAATTAATATATTATTCAAGATGGGCAAACTAATATTTTTACCTGCAATATGGGAAACAATACCCAACCCCCTTATTAAATTTTCCTGTGTACAAATTATTTTCATAATAATAATCTTTTAATTTATATATAAAACTAATATTATTATTAAGGCCTGTGTATATGTTGATATGGCCAATATTCTTTATTTTCTTCAAATATTTTATAGAAAAATATCCACTCTGATTGTTGCTAATTATCTTTTTTATCTTATTGTTTTGGGGATAATTTTTGATTACCTATTTTTAAAATTTATTATCAACAATTGATACACCAACTTTAGGTTAGTTTTAAACAGCGCTGTTGAATATCTTTTGTTTCAACAAGATAACATCTTGTTTTAATTTATCATCGTCAATTAGCTTGTTTTTAATTTTTGAGTGGGCGTGCATGGCGGTGGTATGATCCCTGCCACCTAGTTCCTGGCCAATGCTTGGAAAAGACGAATCAAGCTCTTCCCTCATGAAGTACATAATAATTTGTCTTGGTACCACTAATTCTTTTTTGCGGCAACTGCCAATAATATCATCAGTGGTAATATTAAAGTATTCTGCCACTATTTGGGTTATTAGTTTGGGCGAAATTGAGCCTTTTCTGGGTAAATTAACCAACCCGGATATAATGGATTTTACTGATTCTATGGTTGGTTTTTCTTTTTTTAATTCATGATGAGCAATAATTCTATTTAGCGCCCCTTCTAGTTCGCGAATATTGCTTTGGATATTGGTGGCAATGTGATTAATTATTTCTTCTGACAAAAAATAATTTTTTTCCGCCAATTTTGCCCCCAAAATAGCCATTCTGGTTTCCAAATCAGGTTCGCCAATGTCTGCGATCATCCCGCACTCAAATCTGGAGCGCAGACGGTCTTCT
>Ga0116157_10002033_pt1 | contig 19899 bp, 16 predicted proteins | sample AD_UKC048_MetaG_FD_89882 | JGI IMG/M metagenome (GOLD analysis project Ga0116157, IMG submission 89882) | Active sludge microbial communities of municipal wastewater-treating anaerobic digesters from USA - AD_UKC048_MetaG | ecosystem: Engineered > Bioreactor > Anaerobic > Digestate | place: USA...
GCCGGGATATTATAAACAACCGCGTCCCGTTTTAATAAAAACGAGCACACAATGACCGCAATCGCCAACATCAGCCCGTATGAATATATATGAAACGGCCCGAAGGCACAGATGATTGGCAGCATAGCTCACCCCCTCTTTTTTTCGGACGTCAACAGCGTTTTGAAATTAAGGATGCATCGGCTCCTTATGAGCGTCTGCCCGGGGGATGCATTTCAAGGCGATAATCAGGGCCCCCACCGTGATGGCGCTATCGGCGATATTAAACACTGGCCAGATCTGAAAGTCAACAAAGTCGATGACATACCCATAACAAATACGGTCAATCAGGTTCCCGATCGCCCCGGCCAGGATCATGGAAAAAGCCACAATATAAAGGCGGCTCAACTTTTCATTATTGGATTTATAATAATAAATATTATACACCAACAAAACGATCGCGATCATAGGGACAATAATAAACACAATCCCGTGGTTCTTAAACAGTCCGAACGCGATCCCCGTGTTATGAACAAGCGTCATGTGCAAGATATGACGGATCACTGGCAACGACTCCCCTTCTGCCAGGATATTGGAGAAAAAAATTTTAGTAATGCGGTCCAGAAAAACGATAAAAGAAACAGTGAACAGGGAAAGGAAAATATCTAATTGCGGCTTTACAACATTTTTCATAATAACTCAATATCTGTACACATGACAACCTGCTAAAAGAGGAATGGAAAATCCTTTAGGAATCAGAACGTTGCCATATTTCAGGAAACCCCTGGTAATTCTTAATGAGCCGGTTTTTTTTGCTGCTCCAGCTTTTCCTGACATTGGAGGCAAGTTTCCACATAAGGGATGGCTTCCAGGCGCACTTCCGAGATGGGCTGCTGGCACTCCACGCATAATCCATAATTGTCTTCTTCTATCCTCTTAAGGGCCTTATCAACCTTTTGCAACAATTCGCGGTCATTCGACGCTAACCCCAGAGTGAATTCCCGGTCATACATGTCCGTGGCGAAATCCGCCATATGCAGGCCATGCCCCCCGGAAAACTCTTCAAGGGGCTCCTTGGACTCGGACGATTTTCCACCGGTCATATTCTTAATGTCATGGACTATTTTTTCTTTAATCTCCAGAAGGCTTTTCCTGTAAACATCTTTCTGCTTTTTATTCAACTTGTTTTCCGTCATTCCCTATTTCTCCTTTTCTTGCTTCCCGCCATGTTAGGGAGAAGAATCCAACTTGATTCGAAATCCGACATTAACCTATAGCCAAGTATACAAGATGAACTATCTAAGTCAAAGTCCCGTGCGCCCCGTGCTAACAGGTCCTCCTCAGGCAACGTCCACCAACCCGTCCCGAATCATGGCCTCCACAACCGGCAAACAACGCTCGCACAATTCCGGATGCTCCCGGCTTTGCCCGACTTGCGGGCTATAATTCCAGCAACGGACACACTTGTTCCCATACGCCTTCTGGATAATAATAGCCGTCTTGGGAAACTCTTCATGGACGCCCTGGCTTACATGCTCCACCCGCTCCACCTCAACCTGGGACACAATAAAAACCTGCGGTAAAATGGCCGCCAAAGTATTTAGGTTTTCGGCATCCCGGTCGCTGGAGGTCCTGAATATAATCCGGGCTTCCAGGGAACTGCCGATTACCTCTTCACGGCGGCTGTCTTCCAGGGCTTTAAGAACATGCGGCCGCAAAGTTTCCAGGAAACAAAATTTTTTTTCTAAACGTTCATTACGCCAGCCTTTCAAACAATCCGGCCATTGAAGAAGATGCACGCTGGACAAACAGGCCGTTTGCGGAGTCTTCGGCATAAGCTGAAACACTTCTTCAGCCGTAAAACTCAGGACCGGAGCGATGTAACAAACCAGGTGGTTAAGAATATGAAAAAGAACAGTCTGCGCTGATTTCCTTTCCCTTGAAAAAGCGTGAGAAGTATACAGTCTATCTTTAAGAATGTCAAGATAAAAACCCGACAACGCTTCATTACAATAAGAATAAATGAGTTTGTAGGCCCGGGCGAACTCAAACTGCTCGTAAGCTTCCCGCAGATCAAGAGCGACCTGTTGAAGTTTGTGCAAAGCCCACTGGTCAATTTCAACCAAATGGTCATAACCCAAAAGCTCTTTTAAGGGGTCAAACCCATCAAGGTTCCCCAAAAGGAACCGGATGGTATTGCGGATTTTGCGGTACGCATCGATCACGCGCGCCATGATCTCTTTGGATAAACGGATATCATCATGATAATTGCTGGAGGCCACCCACAAGCGGAGGATATCCGCGCCGTTGGTCTTGATAACATCCTGAGGAGAGATCACGTTCCCCAAGGATTTCGACATCTTCCGGCCCTGGCCGTCCATGACAAAACCATGGGTTAACACGGCTTTATAAGGCGGCATCCCGTCCAAGGCGACCGCCGGGATCAAAGAAGACTGGAACCAACCGCGGTGCTGGTCAGACCCTTCCAAATAAAGGTCCACCGGGATCTTCCGCCCCAGCATGGGGCCAACAACCGCCTTGTGGCTCACCCCGGAATCAAACCAGACATCCAGGATATCGAATGTCCGTTTAAAAGCACGTTTCCCGCAGTCCGGACACGCAAAACCCTCCGGGAGAAGTTCAGGCAACCCCTTCCGAAACCATGCATCAGTCCCTTCCGTCCTAACAATGCTTGCGAAATGGTCAATCACTGCGGGATAAAGTTTATGCTCCCCCCCGCATCCTTCACATTCCAAAGCGGGAATCGGCACGCCCCAATGGCGCTGACGAGAAAGGCACCAGTCCGGCCTGGAAATGATCATTCCGGTCATCCGTTCCTGCCCCGACGCCGGAATCCAGAGTATTTTCTCCTGAACCGCCTGGCGCAGCTTGGCCCGCAAGTCCTTATGATCAATCTTCATAAACCACTGATGCGTGGCCCTGAAAATAATCGGCTTCTTGCAGCGCCAGCAATGCGGATAGCTGTGGCTGATCGTTTCTGAAGCCGCCAGCATCCCCCTGGCCTTCAAGTTCTGGATGATCTGTTCGTTCGCTTTAAAAACATGCTGCCCGGCGAACGCGCCCGCCTCTTGAGTAAATAACCCCTGGTCATCAACCGGCATGAGGATATCAAGGTGATGTTCGAGGCCGGCTTCATAGTCTTCCTGGCCGTGGCCGGGAGCGGTATGGACCAGCCCGGTCCCGTCTTCCTTCGTTACGTAGTCGACCACCACAACACGGCAGTTTTGTTTTAATCCAAACGGGTGCGTATACAACAATTCCTGCAGGGCCTCTCCCGAGACCTCCTGGAGGACTTCATATTTCGCAACCCCGGCCTTGCCCAAGACGCGTTCGCACAGGGTCTTCTCCAAGACCACCGCTTCTTCCCCGATATCAACGCACACATACTGAAAGGCCCGGTGCACGGCCACCGCGACATTAGCCAGCAGCGTCCAGGGCGTGGTCGTCCAAATCATGAGCGAAAGGGGCTTGCCTTTCGGCGTCCTTCCCAGAGCCTGAGGGTTGTTCACCTGGAATTTAACATAGACCGACGGGGAATTGTGATCTTCATATTCGACTTCCGCCTCCGCCAAGGCCGTCTCACAGTTAGGGCACCAGTTCACCGGTTTGAGCCCGCGGTAAACATACCCGTCCTTGACCAGGCTGGAAAACGACGAAAGGATCCAGTACTCGTATTCCGGAGACAGGGTGAGATACGGCTTCTCCCATTGCCCCAGGACACCCAGCCGTTGAAACTGCTCCCGTTGAATATCAACGTATTTCATCGCGTAGTCATGGGCTTTCCGGCGGAAGTCCACCGTATCCACGTCCGACTTCCTCTTTTTCAATTCCTTGAACAATTGATGCTCAATCGGCAGCCCGTGGCAATCCCACCCGGGGACATATAACGCGTCATATCCCTGCATGGTTTTCATTTTCACGATGATATCTTTTAAAATCTTATTCAACGCGTGACCGATATGGATATTGCCGTTAGCGTACGGGGGCCCGTCATGCAAAACATACGGTTCGCAACCAGCCCGCGCCTCACGGATCGCGGCGTGCAATTGATTGGTTTCCCAGAGCGCGAGCCACTGCGGCTCCTTTTGGGCCAGCTCGGCCCGCATGGAAAATTCGGTTTTAGGCAAATTCAGGGTCTTTTGATAGTTCATGGCATCATCACATTCTATAAGAAATCATCCTTGTTATTTTTTCATCCACCCAAGAGTCCGGGCCTCGGCAGACCAGAGTCCCGTTATTTCAAATATTGTCCGATAAAAATCTCCAGTAATTTCTTTTTATCATCAGGGATCAGGGACCGGTCGGTCACCAGGGAGAACTTCAGCACACCGGCCGCGCTGAATTCTTCCATGGCGCCAATCAGGGGAATCGCCCGTTCCAAAATTTTACGGGCATTAATGACGTTTTTATTTAAATTCTCAATGATCATCTCCACCGTCACAGAATCATGCGACGGATGCCAGCAGTCGTAATCCGTCACCGCCGCCAGGGTGGCATACGATATTTCCGCTTCGCGGGCCAGCTTCGCTTCCGTCAAGTTGGTCATGCCGATGATGGACATGTCCCAGGTGCGGTATAAGTTGGATTCCGCTTTTGTCGAAAATTGCGGCCCTTCGATATTGACATAGGTGCCTCCATCGTGAATGACGCACCCCGCCTCCCGGCCGGCCTTCAGAAGCGCGGCGCGGACTTCCGGAGAAAACGGATCGGCAAACGGGATATGCCCGACAATCCCGTCCTCAAAAAAGGTGTCGGCCCGCTTGCCTTTCGTCCGGTCAAACAGTTGGTCCGGCACGACGAAATGCTGCGGCTCAAACGCCTCCTTCAGGCTCCCAACGGCCGAGACAGCGATAATCGCGCTGACGCCCAATTTCTTCATGCCCCAGATATTGGCCCGGTAATTGATCTCACTGGGAGAAATCCGGTGCCCTTTCCCGTGACGGGGCAAGAAAACAACATCCACGCCCTGGAACCGGCCTACCACAAAATTACACGACGGCTGGCCAAACGGCGTAAACATCGACCGCTCATCCAGAATTTCTATCCCGTCCAACTGGTACAACCCGCTTCCACCAATAATCCCGACTTTAGCCATGAGGTCCTCCTCATTTTAATAACCGGCGCACCCTCGCCGGATCGACCAGCCCAACCGCATCACTGCCTAAGCTGCCTGGCCCGGCGTTCCGCCGCCCCAAGCGCCCGCGTGAATACCGTCTGGATTTTATATTTGTCAAACACGTCCATGGCCGCCTGCGTGGTCCCGCCTTTGGATGTCACCCGGGCCCTGAGCCCGGACGCTTCTTCCTCCGAATCCAAAAGCAGATGAACACTGCCCTGAAGCGTCTGGCAGACCAACTGGCGGCTGAGCTTGGGGTCTAGGCCTAAAGACGCCGCGGCATTCATCAGGCATTCCGCGAATAAAAACACATAGGCCGGCCCGCTGCCAGAAACCGCGGTCACCGCGTCCATCCACTGTTCATCCACCACTTCGGTGGCGCCGACATGTTTAAATATCTCACGGGCTGTCCGGATATCAGCCGCGCGCGTGTTCCGTCCCCCGCACAGGGCCGTCATCCCCTCCGCGATCACAGCCGGCATATTCGGCATGGTCCGCACCACCCGGGCCCCGGGCGGCAGCCCTTTTTCCAAAAACCCGGTCGTCAGCCCGGCCGCAATAGAAATCAGCACCTTGTCTTTGGTAAAACTGCCGCCGACTTCTGCCAAAACCCACGGGCTATCCTGCGGTTTAACCGCCAAGATGACAATGTCCGACTGCTTGACCAAATCCGGCAACTCTTTATTATCAACGCGGTACTTCCGTTTTAAAACCTTCGCCTTGGCGGGGTCCTTTTCACAAACAGCCACCGCGTAGTGCCGGTAAATCCGGCTTATAATCGCGGTCCCCATATTCCCGCCGCCAATAAACCCGACATGGTGTTTCATGGTTGCCTCATCTCCCTCGCAGAGCCACATCCCCTTGAAAATATTAACCAAATATCGCGGTGCCGACCCGCAGCATGTTGGCGCCTTCCTGAATCGCGAAGGCATAGTCATGCGTCATGCCCATCGACAAATATTTCATGGAAACCTGGGGGGCCCCCGCAAACCGCTTCGCGGCCCGGTCACGAATAACGCGGGCAGCGCTGAAACAAGACCGGATCACAGATTCATCCTCCACGAACGGCGCAATGGTCATAATCCCGTTGACCCGGACATACTCTAACCCGGCCGCCTGGTCCATAAAATCCAAGGCTTCCTCGGCCGGAACGCCAAACTTCTGTTCCTCGCCCGCGCAATCAACCTGAATCAACACGTCCGCCTTCTGCCCCCGTTTACGGGCCTGTTTGTCGATTTCCTCCGCCAGGCGCAAACTGTCCACCGACTGAATCATGTCAAAAAGCTCCAGCACAGGCTTAACCTTATTCGTCTGTAGGTGCCCGATCATGTGTTTCCTGACCGCCGGCAACAATTCCCCCAAAGCCGGGAATTTACCCTGGGCGACCTGCACTTTATTTTCCCCGATATCAGTCAAACCACAGCGAACCGCCTCCGCGATCTTGTCCGCATCAGCGAATTTCGTCACCCCGACAAGGATGATTTCATCCGGATTCCGCCCACAGCGCGCGCATATCTGCGCTATGGCGGCCCGGAGAAACTCAAGCTTTTCTTTAATCATTGCCATAAACTAGCATAAAAGCCCAAAGGCGTCAATCAATAAAGAGCCTTCATTAATATAGAATTTACTGATTAATATTAATCTTAATTATAGACCTATTATTACCGAAACGGCTCGATGATCAGACCCGGGAAGCGAAAGGACGTCCCTCTGGATGACAGAGATTTCTTGACTGACCAAAATGTGGTCCAAAGGAATCCTCATGAAAGCCGGGACATAAAACGGCCAGGTGGGCACAGCCCCTTTTCCTCGTGCGGAATCCTTCAGCCCAACAGCACTAAACATTCCAAACCACGGACACCACGGGGCCATGTTCAGATCCCCCGCGACAAGGCTCGGCCGGGAATCCCCTCCAATCTCTCGAACTAAGCTTTTTAACTGGCCGTTACGCCAGGCCCACCCCTTCCTGCTCATCGGAGGCGTCGGATGCGTGGCCCAAAGGACCCATTCCTTGGCCCCCTGCGGCATAACACACCGGATCGAAGGCACCGGCGCTTCCCCCAAATACCGGACATCCATGGACACCGCGGGCACCCGCGAAAAAACACCCAAGCCAAAACAGTCATTCCGGGGCACCACTTTCTGAAAAAGATATTCCTTAAGATAAGGACGCAGGGCTTCATAAAGCGGCGTACTGATCTCGGAAATGACCAACACATCAGGATTATCCCTGAGCAGGACAGCCGCAATGGTGTCATAATCGACATTGGCCACGTTCACGTTGGCGTAGGTCACCCGGACAGGGGAAGAAACAGGGGCCCCCTCCGGCAAGGGAACGGAACCCGGGACGTACGCCACCAATGGTGTTCCGGCGAGCAGAATCATAAGCAAGGTCGCGGCAAAAAGGACACGCTTCCTCCACAAGGCAAAAAACGGCAGACTCAGGACAAGGAACCCGACCTGCTGCAGACGGAAATGGCTGAACAGGTCAAAAAACCAAAACCACCGGCCCATCCAGCCCAACACCGGCCCTGACAACGCCAGCCAAAAAAATATCCAGGGGAAATACTTCGAAGGAATGCGCTGGCGCTGTGTCATGAAAGCCCCCGTTTGCCAAAAAATTTTAAGGCCGGCGCAAAACCCGATGGCCGTTAATGTCCTGAACGACAATATCCGGGACCGCCTTAAACAAATCTCCTTGCTGGATTTCTTTAGCCAACCGCTCCTGCTGAATTATGTTAGCGGCGTCATAAAGCGGCGTCTGGCTCAAGTCATTGATGACCGCAATCTTTTTGCCGGGCTGATTGTCCAGGACCTTGTAGATCCTCCTGATATAAAGATCTATCTTTTCCGGCGGGTAAGGGAACACTTCAACCGCGGCCTTAAATATAATCTTGCCCCATTCCTCTTCTCCCAGTTTTTGCATCAAAGCATACAGGGAGCTGTACTTGAGCAACCGCTGCTGTCCCGGCTTCAAACGGCGGGAATGGCTCAGGAGCATATGCGTCAGTTCCTGAGGGTTGAACGTCTTGAGCTCTTTATGCACGTCAAAGTTCAACAGGTTAAAATGATAGACGCCTCGCACCGCCCCGGACGCGGTTTCCACGCTGCGGTTCAGCAAATCCAGGCAGGATTCCCAGATAAATTTCTCGTCACTGCGGATCACGTTCACCGCGAGGACGGTATAGGCGTCCCCGCCCTCCTCGGCCTCAAACAGCTGCATATGGTTCGGGACCAGCCCTTTAAACCGGATCAGGGCAAACGGCGGCAGGGGCACAAACGTCGGGCTCGCCGCCATGTCAAATTCGATCAGGTTCGTCATGCGCGCCATCCATTTTTAATTTTTAATTGCGCTGTCTTCCAGCGCCCGGGAACACAGCCCGGGGCAAGAAAACGAGCCCCATTTCTAAAAAACCGCCTAAGGATTTGATCGCGTAGAGGATTTTATCAATTCCGCCAACGTGGACGGCTGGACCGCCCGCAGCCATTGATGATCAAAGGCCGGGTCGTCCCCGCTGTCGGCGGTCCAGTCCACCAGAATTCCCTCATCACTGAAAACATACGCGGCCGGCCCGGAAGGCAGCGCAAACCAGGAGTCCCTGGGGCTGAATGCGATATAATAAAAGCCGCTTTTCTGCCGATTCTTGACAACCCTCTGCGGCATCCTTTTTAACGCGACATACTGGGTCACATTGGAAAATTTTTGTTCTGGGCTGTTGATCCGGCGCCATCTGAATTCCGAAGTCAACCATGCGAGGACGGGAAAAACCGCCCCCAGGGTTGCCAACACGACAAACTTATTTCGCTTGCGCACCGGTCTGCCTCATACTTGTTTCCCGTTAAAATCATTCCCGAGGAAGGGGAAAGGCCTGTCACGGTGATTAGTCGTTCCGGTCTGTGTACCAATCATAGTTCGCCCGCCGGTATGTTTCATCCCTGCGGTCCTGGGAATCCCTCCGGTAACGGTACGAGTCGTCGAGGATCCTCTGGGTATCCCGCTGCTGATCTTGCCAGATTTGATACCGTTGCCGCCAGTCTCCCCCGCCCTGCGCGGGCTCAGATTGCTGCGGATACGCCTGCTGCTGCACCGGCATATTCCCGTCCTCTACCGCCGTGGTGATAACCATAAACGTGAGCCCAAACATAAGCACGAGGGACAGGATAGAAAGGCCCGCCACCCAAACCGCCCTGCGGGGATTTTTCCGGACATAATCCTGCACAAAAGAAGGCTTTCCTCGCCATGGCCGAAACCCCCACATCACAAAACGATACGCAGCCGCATCCAACGGGCATAATCCTTCAGGCTCATCCCCGGCAGGAGCATCCGACTTGGGCGGAGGGGGCTCTTGCTCCCGGGACGCGGGTTCGGCGCAGCAAGCGCGCTTGGGTAACGGCGGAGGAACCGGCTTCTGAGGGGCCGCCTTGGGCAAAGGCGGCGGCTTCATACACTCCTCAAGCAACGACCCGAAAGCCTCCTGGAGTTCCAGGACATCACACAGGGGCAGCCATTCCTTCATGCCTTGGCACCAGGCCAGCGTTTCTTCCGTAATCTTCCCGTCCATAATATTCTCTTTAATAACGTCTTCCTTCAGCGGGCCGACTTCCTGATGATCAATTCCGAAAAAATATCTTTTCTTAAGCATCACACCTCCTCTTGTCCTATCCCCCGGGGACTGCCATTACCTTATAATTTCTTTGAGCCAGCAGCCGCCCCGCCGCCGGCTGGATTGATACCGCCAAAACATTCCGTCCCCCAGGGGCCAGGGGGATGCCGCTCAATCGCCGAAAGTAATCTGGGCCATATGCGCTGACAATTTCAGGGCATCCAGAAAATGACGGGCCGGCAACTTATTCTTCACGACCAACCCCATCATGCAACCGCCGGAATACGCCGTAAACAGCGCGACATCCGGATTTTCAAAATTCAGAGACAAAACATAATTCGAAATAAACGTGACGTCATGAAAAGACGGGTCCGCCTCCCCTGAAATCTGGCCGCGGCCAATGTCCATAAGATTCAACGCCAATTCCTGAGCCGGCCACTCCGGGTGCTCCCAAACCAGCCTGCCCTTGATCTGCTGATAATCCGGGAGAACCCTGTTACAAAAATCCATAATCTGCTGTCCATACGTGCTATAAAGCGGCGCGGCGATTTCTGTGGGATTCCGGTCCCCGGCATCAGCCCGCCCTATCATCAAAGACGCCACCCCCAAGACCGGGATAAGAAAATTTGCGAATCGAAACCTCATTAAGAATTTTCCTCCACACGCAAACCCATTGAAAGCACAAAGGGCTATGAATCTCTGACGTCTTTGATCAGCCACTCTTTGGCCGCTTCCAAATCATTAAACGGGACCATCGGAAGTCCGGAATAACTGCCAATCATCTTCATAAGGACGGCCTTAAAGCCGGTCACGCCGACCACCGCTGTTTTAACAACGCTACTTTTGACTTTAACCGCTGAGTCTTTCAGGTCGGCGACCGCTTCTTTTGTTCCTGTTGACCCTTCCACATTCACCAGCAGCAAAACAGAACCCCGGGGCTCATGACAGACCAGCTCGTTGATCTGCACTATTTCCATTCTCCGCTCCTCTGAGTCCGCCACGAAATGACTATAGTCTGCATAAAGAATACGCTTGTTTTTATACACGATCCATCCTGACTTCATCATCAACGCCTTTCTTTAATTAAATATTGGACAGGAACCACGCTCTTAACAATTTCAAAAACGCACCTGGTTGATAAAAATAGCGGTTTTTCTTCCGCCATGGAGCTCAAAATTTCAGAATAAAGATTTCTTAAAAGCAACCGGCAGTCCTAAAGCGCCCTCAACAAAAGTCTCAACAATTTTATTGGGAAAACATAAGGGCTCTGTTCCCAGTTTCGCCCAGGCACAAACATGGGCTTCGTGATCCACTTCAACACCAAGATCTTCAAACAAGCCCTTGGAAAGGGTGTCCACGAGACCATCCTGAAAGTGCTCAAATTTCTCTCTGGTCTGCGGGTTAAGAAGCATAAGCGGCGTGGTCACGCGCAAAGATACGCCGTCAGCCTCTTCCCGGGCGACAATGGTAAACAGCAATCCCTCGCTATTCCTGTATTTTACGGTCATCCGGTCTCCCTGGACAACAATCGGAGACCCACTAAACCGGCTTTCTAAGTAATGGTTTAATGCTTCCAAATTCATGCTCATGTCTGGTGCCTTGCCGGTAACCTTAATAAAGATTACCCGGGGTTGAGGGCCGTGGCCATTTTAGCTTTTTAATTATATATCAATTGTTTATTTATGGAAAATTTAAATAATTGAAAAAACAAACGGCCTCCAGGAGGATATTTCTTCTTATATAATCCTTATTAAAATGACCGTGCCGGCAAGCCAGGACAATATCATGATGATAAACCACCTCTTTTTCTTGCGGCGCAGAGAAGACAGGCCGTGTGACGCGGCCCCCGGGGATATCCCCTCTTGCCCCATGACCAAATCCCACCAAGCCTCCACATTATCACGACGGGGCTTTCCGGGCATCCCGGCTTGAGCCCTTTTCCATTTTAAAAGATAAAATGTATAAACAGCCGCCGGGAGAAGATACCCCCCTAGGCAAACAGCGAAAACAAGCATAGGCTCTGATAAAAATACCGGCATGGAACGCTCCGAATAAGACTCTTGCCCCTGTCGGGGCCCTTTTCAATTTTGGGGTTGACCTTTAATTGCGTCTCTCCAGGCCGGGAGATTCCCCCCGGCTTCACACGGCCCTTGCCGCGGATGAATATCAACAATACGGGTCATGCACAAACGGCACATCCGCGTTTAAGATTTCCGCCAACACAAAATCCAACACCCGTAAAAACCCCTGATTGATCCTGTCATAATCGTCCACCGAAGAGCGGCGGATCAAGGGAGAAAGCTCCAGCGTCCGGAGGTTATAAAACGCCGCGTTCAATTTTTCCCCAGGGAAATATTTTTGCAGGTAATAAAAATACAGCGGCAGCTGAAACGACCGCACATTCTCATAAATGGTTTGCCGGGACAGGGACATCCTTTCAATAACCTCAAGGCCTCTCGGCAGGGGATCCGCGCCGCCGGTCTTATAATCCAGGATCATCACCGTGCCGTCCTCCAGGCGGTCAACCCGGTCGAGCCGACACACAAAAGGAAACGCGCCGCAGGGCAGGGTTATTGTGTCCGCAAAACGTTTTTCAATAAAAAGGATTTCCTTCACCCGCCGCTCCGGGTTCTCGGCTTCGTTGCGCAAAAAAAGTTCCAGCCGCGTTTCTAACACCGCCTTAAGCAAAAACGCGTCGGCTTTCATGGAACGCGCGAACGTTTTCTCAAAAAGGTCATTAAAAGATTCTTTGAAATATTTCTGAAAAGAGGCACTCAAGGCCGGCCGTTTGCCGATAAATTTCTTAAAAGTCTCTTCCAGCAGAGCATGGACAAACGTCCCGACTTGCCGGTTTTCCGGCTCATCCAGCAAGTCTTCTTTTTCCCTTAAGCCCAGGACATAATTCAGATAAAAATCCATCGGATTACGAAGATAGGCATTAACGCTCGACGCGGAATACGACATGCCCCGAAGCAGAGTTATCATCTCCGGCGTCTTAACAACCGCTTTCCGGCCCGACACCGCATCAACCCGGAATCCCGGAGTGAGGACAGGAAAGCCTCCCCGCTGCCCGGACTTTTTTTCCGCATCCCAGATCAGCTCCTCAACAAAGCGGCTTCGCTCCTTATCCCTGCTTTCCTGATAAACCAGGTGCACGGTCTTGGCCGACGAAATCAGGCGCATGAACTGGTAACGCTGAATTTCCTCTTCCTGTTCGAGCCGGTCTAAGTTCAGGCTGATCATAACCTCCCGGGGGATTAACGGCTCATAAAGGTTCACGTGAGGCAGGGCCCCCTCATTCACATCCATGACAATAACGTGCTTAAAATTTAATGCCCGGGTTTCAAACAAACCCAGGATCTGCAAACCTTTCAGCGGAGACCCCGAAAACGCGATGATTTCTCTTTCTATCTTCCCAGAAAATATTTTAAAAAGGTCTTCGGCCGGGAACGGTTCCCCGGCAAAAACCGCCTGCCGGATCTCATCGACAATATCATACATTTTTCCAGCGATCTTAAGATTCAACGGGTAATGGGACAAAGCGCTGGCCCGGATCAGGAGGTCAAGGAAAGTTTCCAGGGCAGCGCAAAACCCGGAAAAATGTTCCAATGTCTCCCAGAGAGTGAACAGCCCTTCATGAAGGGCTGCCATGGCCCTGTGCAGATCGGCTTTCGTCACAACGATACCCATCCCCGCCAGGGTCGCTAAAGTGAGATCATAAAGTTCCCCTGATCCTTCCACGTCCGCCAGCGGGACAAAAAGCAGCCCGGAGATCGGTGTTTCATGCTGGCCGGTTAAAATCTCTTCCAGCTTGTGAACAAGGACACGCGTGACCGCGGGGGATCCGGACAAGCGCAGGTTTTTCACCAAAGGATGCCGCAGGACCTTAAGGTAATCTTTCGTGTAATAACAGCCTCCTCTTCGGGAGAGCTGCGCTTGGAAAACTTGAACGAACAGGGAATACAAGGAACTGCGTTTTAAAGGATACCCCATCGACACGTTAAAATTTTTTAAATGCGCGGCGGTTTCTGAAAGCAGCGGGATCACGTGGTCCGCTTCCGGAAGGACAATCACCGTCTCTTCCGGCTCATTAATGCTTTTAAGGAGTTCCCGCACCAGCCCGATTTGTGAATGCAGATCAAAACCGCAATACAGTTTCAGGTCAAATGCCGGAGAAGGGACAACCTCCCCTTCCCGGATCGGGCATTGGAAAGAACGGGTTATCCTCTCCAGCACCGGCCACTTCCGCTCGTCACCCTGCACGATCACACGCGCTTTTTTCCGCCCCAGGAGGTCCTTCATGATGGCCTCCTCCGCCCGGTTAAGATAAAACACATTGCAAAACCATATTTCATCAAATTCCGGGAAATCCGTTCCCGGGATAATATGCGCGGCCCGCAAATACTGAAACCCGCGGGAATATTGTTTTTTCTCTAACATGTCCCGGTGAACGGCTTGGCGGAGCGTTACAATACTCTGCAACAGGCGGTTGATGCTTTCCGGGACGTCATAGCCAATTTGCGCATGGGCTTTAACATTATTCAAGACGCTGTTCTCAACCATTTCGAGATCCAGCTGTTCAATAAAATGCAGGATTTCGCTGGCCCAGGGCAAAAATTGCGCAAACGAAGCCCGGTCCTTCAGGATATCCGGCACCAATTGAGTGGCCAACCGAAATATTTCATAACATTGGTCCAGCTCCGTGCCCCTCTCAATGACATCCTTTTTCCCCAGGACATACCCGATAAACGTGTCAATGGTGAAAAACTTCGGGGGGATAAAAGCTGTTTTAAACTTTTGCGCCAAGGCACGCTTCAGGAAGAATTCCGGGCGTTTCCCGCCGAACACCAGCGCCAAACGGCTGAAGTCTTTTCCCGAACGGACATACTCCGCGTCTAAATACTCCGCGAGGCTGTCAATAAACGGCTGGCAAAAGGAGAATGTCACGACTCTGTTCTTTTCAATGTCGGTCATAGCATCAAAATCCCGCGGTCTCGTTTAAAAACACTTCCTCCGCCGCACAGGTGTCGATATACAGTAAAAATCCCCGGACAACTTTCCCCGGGAAGAGATCCCGGACAATATGCATATACGCCCCGACCTGGTGGAAATAATCCGCTGCCGGCTCCCGGGAACTCTTAAAGTCCGCCACCCATATTTCTTGAGAGCCCAAAATGAGCCGGTCTATGCGGCGGGTTTGCCCCTGACGGTCAACCGTTTCCCATTCCCGGCACACCGCCCCTTCCTTAATATAAAAAAAGGGGCGAATCTGCTCATCGCTGACAAAACGGCAGACCAGGGTTTGATACTCACGGCCCTCTCCGATCTGGGGATAAAGGGCGCGGGCCTGCCGCAGAGCCAATCCCACGGCCTCTTCAACATTTTCCCCTTCGAGGTTATCAAGAAAAGACAGCACCGCATGAGCAATATCACCCCGGAGGACCGCCTGGCGGCGGAGGACTTTATCTCCATCCAGGAATTCGTCCTTCAGGTAAGCCAACCAGTCCTGGTAAACCGGCGGGGGCAAAAGTAACCGCGGCCCCTTCCGGGACGCTTTCCTGTCGCGGCGCGCGGCCTCCCCCATCTGCATACATTCTTCCGGGAACAAAAACTGCGCCGGGTTGAAGCCGGTTCCCGTTTTGTTAGGGACAAAAACATAAAGCTCTTCCGAGGCCCGGGTCAAGGCGACATAAACGCTGTTCAGCTCGAAAAGAAACGCCCGCACATATTCCTCCCGCCAGATGTCATAAAGCGGCCCGGAATATTTCAAATATTTTTCTTTAATGCGCATCAACCGTAAATTTTGCTCCTTAAAATCCAGCACATACGAGACCTGCCCCACACCGCCGCCGGCTCCGACCTTGATCCGCATCCCCAGAAACGGGATCACCACAACCGGGAACTCAAGCCCTTTGGCTTTATGAATGGTCAATATTTGGACCGCTTCGGCGTCCGTCATGTGCACGTAAAGCTTCTCATCCTCCATCTCGTCGAACTTTTCCAGGAACGAACCGGCATCTGTATAATTCTCCTCCTCTTCCTTGATCAACTCAAGGAACCGCATGACAAAACCCTGCTGGCCGGGGAAATGCACAAACACGTCAAAACGGCGTAAAATACTGATCATCAGTTCATACAACGGATAAAGCCCCGCCTGACGGAAAAACTCATCAAACATGTCGTCCCACACGAGGGGGAATCTGCTCCGGAAATCCCGGTAAAGGACAAAATCTTTCTCCGTTACCATTTTTGTCCGGGTTTCCAACAGATATTTCTGGTAAACATCTTTATCCCGGACGCAGGCAGAAAACAGATCCCCCAAAATAAATCTGGCGAACGCACAATTATCAATGGGAGAATGAAGGAACTGGAGGAGAAATATTAAATCCTGCACAAGTGCGTTCTCCCGGATATTCACCGTGCGTTCCGATTGCACCGGGATACCGGCTTCTGTCAGCCAGCGGGTTAACAGCTCGATCTCATCGTTGCTCCGCGTCAACAGGGCGATGTCTTTCAAAGGGAAGCGGCGCTGCGCGTCCTCAATCCTCCCGACCACCATCTCCCGGATTAACTCGTCCCGGTCTTCTTTGCGGTCGCTCACGACAATTTCCACGCGCACCACCCCCGCCTCCCGTCCGGGGCTATGCGACTGCCGGCTGGAGCCATACACATTCTCCAGCATCTGGAACTCTCCTTCCGTAAAAACGACAGGCGTTTTTTTCTTGTCTTCTTCAAATTCCTCTTTGGCGGCAATAAACCTGCGCAGATTTTCTACAGAAAAAATCCGGTTGTTAAATTCCACGATCGCCTGCCGGCTGCGGTAGTTATTGGCTAATTGTTCCCGGCACACGTTAAAATGCGAGAACTGCCGCTGGATTCCGTCAAACAATTGTATTTCCCCACCCCGGAACCCGTAAATGGCCTGCTTCTTGTCTCCCACGTAAAACAAGGACCCTCCCGTCGACAGCGCCTCTTCGACCATCATCTTAAGATTGCTCCACTGCAAAAGGCTGGTATCCTGAAATTCATCCAGCAGATAATGGTGAAACCGGGTTGCCAAGCGGTAATACAACTCCTCCACGGTCACGGCTCCTTCATCGAAAAGTGACTTGGCTTTTTTGTTCAGCTCCTCCAAAAACAGCAGGTCATCCTTCCGGGCTTTCAGTTCAAAATCCGCCCTGATATGCTGGAATATTTCGATATAAGGATCAAAGGCCGTCAACGCCTCTTCTTCGCAGAGGGTCTTTAAATGGCTGCGGATGTCCGCCCATAAGCGATACACGCTGTCCGAAAGTTCGGCGCTCTTTTTGGCCGGAAGATCTTCCCGGGTGAAGAAGTCCGATACCCGGTCAATGTCAAATCCGCCCTGGTATTGCGCCAGAAATTTCTCCAGGCTCTTCAAGAAACGCCCGTCGAGCGCCGTACCGGACTGTTCCTTCAAATCCCGGATCAACCCCAGGATGACTTTCTTGTGCTTCAGCAACTCCTTGTCAGTAAGGGGATAACTTTGAAAATCCTGCCCGTAAATATTGCTCTGCCGATAAAGGCCGGATAAAAGGGCCAAAATGTCTTTCTTAGGGAACCAACTTGGTTTATTCTCGAGAAAAATATATTGGTGCAAAAAACTCTCAAAAACTTTCTGGATAACCGGATCCCGGAGGGCCCGGTCGATCATCTGGTCCAGGCTGTATTCAACGTATTCAAAAGCGTTCGTCTTGATTTTAAAATGCGCCGACAGCCCGATTTTAAAAGCGCATCCCGACAAAAGCGCATTAATAAAGCTGTCGATCGTCTGCACCTGAAAATAATTATACTGGTGCACAAGGGTTTCCAGAATGCCATACGCTTTCTCCCGGGCCTGTGCCCGGGACAGGCCCAGCGGTTTGAGCAGGGTGTCTTCCTCGATGGGAGAAAGCTCATCAAGCGCCATTTTCTTAAGGAAATCCAAGATGCGGCGTTTCATTTCAAAGGCCGCCTTGTTGGTAAAGGTGATCGCGAGGATATTCCGCAAGGAGACAACCTGGGGATTCCCGGGTTGGGTAAGAAGCAACTGAATATACCGCTGGGCGAGAGCGTAGGTTTTCCCGGATCCCGCGGACGCCTCAACGACGCGGACTTCTGGAAAACGGAACATCTTCATCGAAGGTTTAGCCATAGGCCGTATTATATCGCATCCAATGCCCCCCCACAACTCCTGTCCTCAATCGTTACATCATGATAATGAATAAATGCGGGTGTCCGGCACAACAACACACATCATCTCCCGGATCGCGATCTTGCCACTCTCCTGATCAATCCAGACAACTGATCATAATGCGATCCTTTCCAGTGGCACGATCGGCAGGAATAAAACCGGGAACTGGTCCCCTTCACCCCCTCTGGGAGCTGCCCGAGGACTTCCTTAAACTGAAGCTGGGGGGATCCGGGGACCGTACCCATAAGCCCGCCTTGACAGCCCCGTTCTTCGTAAGGGGCCAAACAACAAAGCTGCCTTCGACAACCAATCTTGTCAATACGGCGCCCCCCGGGGCGGATCAAAATCCGCGTTCCGGGGGACTTAAAACAACCGCCTTGCGTATCCGGCTAAAAACGCACCTTCATGCCCAGCATCACATTTCTTTCCACAGCCGGGTAATAATCTTTCGTGTCAGAGAAAGAAGATTTAACAATATACGTATCGTATTGTTCATTAAAAATATTATTCAAAGAGAAAAAAACCTCCAGCGGGTCTTTGGTCCAAGTGATTTTCCCGTCCATGACAACATATGGTTTGCCGGGCGTGGTCGCGTTGGCGACGTCGTTGATCGCATACCGCGATCCGACATACCGGCCGGTCAACGACAACCCCCAGAATTTCCAAAATTTCAAACGGGTCCCCGCGTTGACCTGATACACCGGAACCCAGGGGATCTGTTTCTGCGCATTCGGGCCATCCTTAAACGTGGCATTCTGATACGTGTAGTTCACAAAAGCATCCCACTGCTCGACGGCTTCCGTCTCCACCCAGTGCAACAGGTTGACCGTCTGCCCCAGTTCCAACCCGACCCGGCGGGTCGAATCGTAATTGGCATTCGCATATGTAGACGGATCATAAAAAAGCTCGTGCTTGATGTCCATCACATAAGCGGTGGCGTCAAGCTGAAGGATTTGGTCAAAATCGTGCCTGATCCCCACCTCATACTGCATGCCGGTTTGCGGATCCAAGGATGTGTTCAATCCGCTAAAGGAGCTGTACCATTCGTCGGTGGATGGGAAGCGGAAAGTTTGCTGGACCGAAACATTTACGTTAGAACCGGCAGCGTATTCATAGCGGGCTCCGATCTGCGAGACATGTTCATCCGGCCGTTGATTCTCGTAAAAAGGGATTCCGCTCTTCTGGTCAAACGTGTACCGCGCTTTCTGGTAACGGGTCCCCCCCAGCAGGAACATCTTGTCCGTCAGACCGTATTCCGTTGAAACATAATATCCCAATTCCCTTTTGGAAATGGTCAATTCATCCGAGTTGCCGGCGCTGCCCAAGATATCATTATCAACGTCATAATAATCCAGCCCGATGACCCCTTTAAAAGGAAATTCCCCCTCCTCCAGGCTGCCGAGAACATAACGGGCGTTAATGCCGTAACTATCGATCCCCCGTTTCGTGGCAAAGTCGCCAAACTCGCTGGTCAGCAAAGCATACGTATCCCGGTTACGGTAGTTGAGGTCCACAATGGCGTTCCCCTGCGCCCAGCCTTCCACCGGAGGAGCCCAATCCAGAGACAGCTGAAAATTCCGGTCCTTGGTCGAAGCGTAGTTCTCCTCATCCGCGGACCCTCTCCTGCCCAGCAGCTGTAATTCCCCCTCATTTAACCCGCCCGGCAAACCATAGTCATCCTCGTGCCAGGAGGTGTTAATCGTTAAAGAAAAGTCTTCAGAAACACGGTACCCCAGGTTATTGACAAAATCCTTATACAAAAGGTCACTGTTAGAACGGTAGCCTTTTGTATCAAAATATTTCGCGAGCATAAAATAAGACAGCGGCCCCTGGCGCCCGGACACAGTTAAATCCTCGCTGGTCGTATTATAAGTGCCGTGATTGATCCCCAACGCCCCGCTAATTTTTCTATCCCCTTCCTTCTTGGTTATAATATTGACAACCCCGCCGACGGCGTTGTCGCCATACAGAACCGAACCAGCCCC
>Ga0116157_10002049_pt1 | contig 19842 bp, 21 predicted proteins | sample AD_UKC048_MetaG_FD_89882 | JGI IMG/M metagenome (GOLD analysis project Ga0116157, IMG submission 89882) | Active sludge microbial communities of municipal wastewater-treating anaerobic digesters from USA - AD_UKC048_MetaG | ecosystem: Engineered > Bioreactor > Anaerobic > Digestate | place: USA...
GAAAGTATAAACCCAAATCAATACAATGGAAATAAGCACCGTGAGCCAAAAAGGAATACCCATTGGTCCTAATACAAATTTGTCGAAAACCAAGGCCACCAGATACATTCTGAATGCTGATCCTACCAATCTGGAAAGCAGGAAAAAACCTGCCCCTGTTTTGTATGAGCCTTTGCCCAATCGTTCTTCCAGAAAACCATAAATTGAAGTGAGGTTGTGTTTGTAATAAATGGGCATGAGCACCGAGGCTATCACAAAATATCCTACCAAATAACCCAAAACCATTTGCATGTAGGAAAATTGTTGGTTTCCTCCTCCTGCTCCCACCACTCCTGGAATCGAGATGAAAGTAACACCACTCAAACTCGCACCGATCATCCCGATCGCCACTAAAAGCCAAGGGCTGTTTTGATTGGCGGAGAAGAATGTATTGCTATCACTGTTCCCGGCAGTTAAATAGGATATAAAGATGAGTATGGCAAAATACCCCAGGATGATGGAAATGATGACCGTAGGGGTAAGTGCGAATAAAAGCATGTCTTAGATTTATAAGTTGGGCTCTAATTTAAATGAAAATTTGCAATTAGCCCTTATGTGAAAAATGTTTGTTTGGACACACGTAGGGGCGAAAGGCTTTTCGCTCACCGTGAAAAATGCATTTTGGCCACCTATAGAGACATAAAATTTTCTGCCTTTTGTTTGCAATGTTTAATTGTTTACGCGCTTAATCGTTTATTTTTTCTGATAAACGCATAAACATATAAACCTCGCCTCAAAGCTCGTTGCAAATCACCGAAAACTGAAAACTGATCGCTGAAAGCTGACCAATTGATCACATTGCATCAAAGATTTCATCCAATTCGTCAAAAGATTTTACACCAACAGCAATTTCATCTCCGCCTCTGAGTACAACGCCGACATTGGGTGCATAATCCTTCAATATGTCCAAATCTGCAGGTTGAATATTGGTGTCAATATAGACGTCTTCATGGGCATTTGAAAGCTTTTCCAAGTCATCTATGGATAAATTTTTCAGATCGGTTTCTAGTATAAAAATAGGGCTTACCTCAGCGCTATTTCCCCACATCACTTTTTGCATGATTTTGTAGTCGCCAAATTCCTTGTTGTCCTTCCACAACAGCGGTAATACAATGATCTGAGGTTTGAGTGTCGATATTTTTTCAAATAAGTCATCACTCCATTGCAAATCTTCTATTTCTAGCGCAAAATAAGGTACTTCAACCCACGACATAATTTCTTTTATTTGATCAATCGGCGTGGATGCATTCAACTGAAAACTGATGATTTCGGCACCTTGGGCGGCAAAATATCGGGCATCAGATAAATTAGCAATGGAGGAAGCATAAACCTTTATTGGGATCATATGTATCTTAGCGTTTTATAAATATTGAAGGGTAAAGGTAATGAGTGCGCCGAAGGAACAGAAAAGTTATTTTGAAAAAGTATATGAAGTGACCAATAAGATACCACGAGGTCGAGTCACAAACTATGGCGCCATCGCAGAATACTTGTCCTTGGGTTCGGCTCGGATGGTGGGTTGGGCCCTCAATCACAGCCATGGATTGGAAATACCAGCTCATCGCGTGGTGAATAGATTGGGTGAATTATCGGGCAGGATCATGTTTGCGAGCCCGACATTGATGCAAGAAAGATTGGAAAGTGAAGGTATCAAGGTTGAAGATGATAAAGTGGTAGATTTCAAAAAAGTGTTTTGGCATCCAAAGGAACAATATGAAATCACACCTATTGAAGAAACCGATTCCACAACTTATATCAGCCAATCTGTTTTGGATTTGAATGTTATTGCTGAAAAAATTCTAGAAGAAGCCAAAAATAGGAATATCTCTGTTTTGACCTTCTATGGTGATTTGGGAGCGGGAAAGACGACGCTCATCAAAGCCATGACCAAAACACTTGGAATCGATGAAGCCAATAGTCCTACCTTTTCATTGATCAATGAATATTTAGACAATAACGGCGCAAAAGTTTATCACATGGATTTATATAGATTGGAGTCCGTAGAAGAAGCGATGGATATTGGCATTGAAGATTATTTATACAGCGGTAATTTGGTGATGATAGAGTGGCCACAGGTGATACAACCATTGCTGGAAGATCATATAAAAATTTCTATTAGTAGGCGGGGAGATGGATCGAGGATAGTGAGTTTAAACATTTAATTGTATACTGGAAAGATTGTAATTCGTGGGTTGAAGGCCAATCATACCTCATCCATTAGGTAAGTTTATCAAAAAGATGATTAATCAATCGAGTTGAATCAAAGATTATGAAGCTAGGACTATCAACCATGAATGAGCTCATGGGAATGCATTATAAAAAAAGAAAGAGATCAAAAAAATTCAATAACAAATAAAATATGCAAGTAACTTTCTCACATATGGGTCTTGTTTATAATTTCGTAGATGATCAATTTGACTAAAAAGAAATATATAATAATCTTTATGAAAAGAAACAATGAAAAATTTTAAAATAAAAAAAGGAGATATCTTACAATTGTTACCAAATATGGGCAGTTGTATTGCTTCAGATAAAATAGCAATCGATGGATGTCAAGTAGGATTTATGTATCGTGAAGAACCTGATTTTGAAACAGATAGTGGATGGAGATTTTTTTCAGGATATGAAACTGACGAATATATAAATAATCCTGAAAACTTGATGATTTATGATATAAATACAATTGCTAATTATGACAATGCAATTATTCCCTACATTGAAATGGAAATTGGAACGGAATTAGAAAGACAAGGTGATAATTCTTTTATTGAGAGTACCAGTGATTAATCCCCGCTCTTCTAAGTCTGTAAGTCTCCCAACTACTGCTATTTTAAGTTTTCAACTTAAAATCTCTATTATTATTTCTGCTTAATCCTATTTTTATTACAAAAAATAATGAGCGGAACAAAAGAAATTAAACAAATGAATACAATAATATCAAATGATGGCTGGCAAGAGATTAAATTTATAGAAATAAATACGATATCAAAAATGGGACATAATTTTCTACTTTTTGAAATAATATTGAAAGCTGATTTCTGGAAGAAAGAGGATGCTATGGATGGATTTTTTAATGAAGTGGTGACTGATAAAAGAATAACCTTTACTCAAATTTGTATTGATGAATTGAAATGGAAAAATTTATTGATTTTATAAAAAAATGGAGAGATGAAGGATTATTATTTGAACATGAATTTTATAATGAATTTGGGCAAATGTTTAATATTAAAATGAATGCCACAAGTAGTGAATTGATCTCTTCAACAGAAAAGCCTGTTCTTACTTTAATGCTAAATGATAGCATGTCAAAGTTCCAGTTTGATATGATTGTTGATAGAACTTCTTTTGATAGTATTATAGCACTTTAAAAGCGGAATAATATTTTTTAATTTCTTACTAGCATTTTTTTTCAAAAAAAAAAAAGCCTAATTCGCAAACAATATCAACATGAGAAAGGAAGGTTTCTATAGCTTATGGATTGTTTTTTTAAATATAAAGCCAATCAAACCTCACAAGTTTATAGACTTGATTGATATAGAGCATGAGAATAATGATATGCCAGAGTTTATTGGTGCATGGGCAAATATTATCATAAAAGCTGATGATATTCATGAGGTATTAGAAATTTTACCTGCAGGATTACTCGAAAAAAACTTTGAAGTGGTTTTTGTCGATAAAATTGAGAACATGAATAGCTTGGTAGAACATGAAAACTTAAATCAAATGGTATTAAATGAAGCAAACTGGATACTTGACAGTGAATTTGTTTTCATGATCAGTGATTGTATTTATCCGTATGTTGATGAATAATATACAATTTTTTCCACTCATAAAAAATAAGTATATTATTATATCTAACAAAAGTAATTTGAAAGGCTTATAAATCTCAATGAAAGCAGAGCTGGAAAAATTGATTTCAGAGTACAAACCTCTCGATTCACACGAGCAGATATTATCAGACCCTTTTTAGATAGAAATTACCAAAAAAGCTAAAATTACATATGATTTGGGCATTGAATATAAACTCAGGAGGGATCAATGTTGACTTTAGGGAATTTTAACGAGGTGAAAAAATCAAAAGATCGTCACAAACGATCAAAAGCAGTGAACTGGCCAAAACTTTGCACAGCTTCGGCAAAAAGCACAGGATTTGTAGATTACCCTGAAGAATATCCCTGTAGTAGCTATCAAAATTACTATCAAGAAATTAGATTGACCTTCATTTTACCCATAGAAATATTATATTTGGAACGAAGAATGAAGTTGGCAGTTAAACTAATATGGGTTTTAAGTTGCAAACTTAAAACAGCTTGTGATGAAGGACTTAATTTTTGTCGATTTTAATAATGCTGATAGCCAAGGTCGTTTGCGTTTAAATTTAAAGGGAACAAAGGAAGATTTGAAAAAGAAAAGCATAAGACTAAGACATGGTCTTTCTCTTTTGTTTGGGGACGGGTGTGAACTTTCAGTGACTGGCATTGTGGAATTTTCAAGCGAGGAAAAAATTTGGGTTGCAAGAATAGAATGGGGAGAGATAATTAGAATTACTACCGACGATTGAAATGCCTTTCAGCTATTTTTTTTTGATGGTTGGAATAATGAACCATAGTATCATAAATCTTCTGAATCAGACATCTAGGATTTCAATAGACGCGGAAGTAGCAGAGTCTAGCGTCAAGATATTGTTGAGAACCATTCAGATGAAAAATTATAAGATTGAGGTATATTTTTTAGAGACAAATATTGGCATAATGTTTCGAATTTTATTTGGTATTGTATGCATTCTTGGAGGATTAACATTGATTTATTCCGTATTCCTTTATAAAGATGATTTCAGTATTTATCAAAAGAGTGAAGGTATATTTGGAGCGATAATTTTATTTGTTCTTGGGTTTGCAGCTTTTTTTGATGCCTTGTAATTTCAGTCAATGCAAAAGATGATAAAGCAATAAAGCCAATTTGGAAATAATTCAGAAAAATATTAGAAAATTGAATTGGAGAACAATATTGGATATCAATGAGCTGATTGGAACGGGTTTGGTGCTCTATTACATGTATGAAAACCCTGTGACATGGGCCTTGTATCCCATCAAATATTTGGTGGCAATTTTATCTAGTTATAAAATTATTTTTACTGTAAAAGATAAAGATTTTTATAAACCAGAAAACGTAGGATTGATTTGGATGAACTCAAAAATCTATGTTTACATGTAATCATCGATAATTGCCATAGTTCTAATTTTCGTACATTAAAATTCTTGAAAGTGAACTTAAAATTTTTAATATACATTTTAGTATCTGTAGCTTTATTGCTTACTTTTTATCTATACTATGATACAGGTAAAAGTGAGTTAATTGGTATTGGGGCTTTGTACTTTGTTGTGGCTCAAGCTATTTATCTTCCTGAGACTTACAAACCTCAATATGTAAAACTAATTATCAATTTTACATTGATTATGGGGGCAGCAGGTATCCTCCTATATTTTTTAAATTTTCCTGAATTCAATAGTACATTGAAATTGGTTCTTTCTATAAATACATTACTCTTGGGATGTTTATTGTATGTTTATAGAAGATAGGTGCAAATCCCCCATTCAAAACATCAATCCAATTTCTTCAAATTTTCTTCCATCCGTACCAAATACCGATGTTTCAAATAATACTCCTTTATGCCTTCCAAAACCCTTGCTGATTTGTCCCCAGAATCAAAGGCCAACATAAATGATTTGGATTGATCCAATAGAGTAGTTTTGAAATCACTGATTTGATTTTTTACGTTTTCCAAGGCTTTGTCATTCTCCTCCATCTGCAAATCCATGATGGCTTCGTTGATGTCCATGACTTCCATCAAAAAATCTTGTGGTACTGTATTTTGACCTTCAGGAGCAAGAATAGCGTGCTCAGTCAAAATATACTTTATCCTCAACTCTTGGTTGGAAAGCACTTTGTATGCTTCATTGTTGATGGAAGATAAACGCAAAGCTTCTTCTTGAGATTCTTCATCTTCCTGAGAAAAAAAATCGGGATGATAAGCCCGTGATTTTTCCAAAAACTTTCTTTTGAGCAGTTTTTGGTCTATTTCAAATGCTTCTGGAATATCGAAAAAAGTAAAGTAGTTCACCTATTTATTATTGAAAAAGTCGATTGATATCCAATCCAAGAGCAAAAATCATCAGTGTAATCAATACTACAAAACCTGCAGTAGTCACTATCTCCATGAAACGATCTGATGGCTTTTTGCCAGTAACAATTTCCCAAAGCAAAAAGAGCACATATCCACCATCCAATGCAGGTATTGGTAGGATATTGAAAAAAGCCAAAATGATGCTCAACATGGCGGTGATGGTCCAGAATCTTTCCCAACTCCATGAAGCATCAAATAGTGTAGCTATTGACAAAACACTACCTAAGCTATCCTTTGCCTTTATGTTTCCTTTGAACATTTGGCCAAATGCTTTGATTTGATTGGTCAGGAAGGAAATGCCTTTGTCAACTCCAGCAGGTATTGCCTGAGCAAATGAATATTTTTCTCTTGAAATGGTAAGAAACTTGTCTTGACTATATAAGGCAGCACCTATTGCTGCATTGGAATCAAGGGCAGCGACCATTTGCAAAGTATCCTTGGCTCTCAAAACAACCAATTTTACTTCTTCATTTTTGTGCTTTTTGAGTTCCGTAGATAATTGATTGATGAAAATAGTAGGCCGGCCATTCACAGATAAAATCTTATCATCTTTTTTAAGGCCTGCTTTTTCGGCTATACTTTTATCGTTGACTTTGGCAATCTGTTGTGGATATCTTTCCAAAATCAACCCTTTATTTTTATTACTTGGCGCCGTAAGTTTTTGAGCAAAATTTGCGGGTACTTGAAGCGTTATTTCACTGCCCTTTCTATTTACTTCGAAGCTAGATGCGTTATTAAATACGATTTCTTCTGTAAAGATGCCTCTTGAGAATCTATCAACAGGTTTACCACCAATGCTGACCAATTTATCGCCATCTTCGAGGCCCAATTCCATGCCAAGGCTATCGACCATGATGCCATATTTCAAATCAGAATTTTTATAGTAAGTCTCTCCGTAGAAATACAAGAGTCCGGCAAAAATGAGAAAACCGAGGATGAAATTGACTACCACACCACCGACCATGATGATGAGTCTTTGCCAAGCTGGTTTTGCTCTAAATTCCCAAGGCTGTACAGGTTGCTCCAATTGCTCCTTGTCCATACTCTCATCGATCATTCCAGCAATCTTTACGTAACCCCCAAAAGGTACCCAGCCGATACCCCATTCTGTTTCACCGATTTGTTTCTTAAAAAGTGAAAAATATGGGTTGAAGAAAAGGTAAAATTTCTCTACCCTGGTTTTAAACCACTTTGCAGGTAGGTAATGACCAAATTCATGAAGAACCACTAAAATAGAGAGACTCAATATTACTTGAAATACTATACTTACTATATCCATTATAATCGCTTACGAAATGCTGATTTTTAAATTAATTTTGCTCAAATCTGTCTCGAATTTGCCTTCGATATTTCACAGACAAATAGGAAACAAACGCCCAAGTTTTTGGTTTGGTGTGCAAACATAGGTATTTTTGATAAACATAACGCAAAACAAGAAAAAGTGTACCTATTTTATAGCAATCAAATAGACCAAAAAGAGGTAATTCTGGACGAAGAACAGTCCAGACATGCCTCTAAAGTAATGAGATTGAAGGCAGGCGATGTTTTTGAGGTGACCTCTGGCCATGGAGATAAAGTTACTTGTCGTATTGCTGAAATTGGCAAAAAAACGTTGACAGGTACTATTTTGGAGAAAACGGTCTTACCTAGAAATCCCTTGAAAAGAGCCATCGCCATCGCTCCCACCAAAAATGCAGATCGTTTGGAATGGTTTGTTGAAAAAGCAGTGGAGATTGGTATTGATGAAATTTTTTTCATAAAAACTCAGCGTAGCGAAAAACCCAGAGTAAATCTTGAGCGAATGAATAGGATTGCCATTACGGCTTTGAAGCAATGTTATCAAACATTTATGCCACAATTTTATGAGTTGAATGATTTTGCTAAAGTAATCGAAAAGCTCCAAGATTATCCAAACAGGTACATTGCCCATTGTGAAGACCCAGAACAACATCTCAAAACTTTTGGACCATTCTATGAGGGTGTAATTGTTTTCATTGGACCTGAAGGTGATTTTAGCCCACAGGAAGTTGAAAAAGCTAAACTTTTAGGTTTTAGCGAGGTGTCTTTGGGGCCATCGCGACTCAGGACTGAGACGGCGGGTGTTTATGCGGTGACGGTGATGAATATATTTCAATAGACTAGAGACGAGAGACGAAGGACGAAAGTTCAATAAATTTCATATCTCTATATCTGGTTGAAAAAATACTTTAATTTTTTCAAGTTTGCGTTACTCCCAAACTTTGACCAAATGAAATGCCATAAAAAAGATACTTGGTTTATTAGTGAAAAGCATTGATAAAGAATTTGGAAAAGACCGTATTTGACGCCTATAGACCTCACTCTTGCAACTTTCGTCTTTCGTCTTTTTTCTTCCGAAAATTTGCAATTAAGAAACTTCATATAATTTTAAGATGGTTCATTTTGAATTCAAGATTTATTTATTCACTTTTGGTTGAAAATGAACAACTATTAAAAAACCACATCATGAAACGCTTTGTCTTATTATCTATCTGTGCATTTTTTCTTTCTCTTGGGGTTCAAGCCCAAAAGGTAGACATTGACAATTTTAATGTCGAGGTGAAATATGCAAATTTACCGGATAATTATACCCACCCTTCTGAAAGGTCCTATTCTTTATTTGTGGATGGCGCAATAAACGGTTCACGTGGAAACCTTAGAAATCAAATCAGAATATTTGGATGGACACCTGAAAATGATGACGTAAGTGACCTCAATGCAACCATAGTTTTAAAAAATATGACTGCAGGTAGAGCGCTCCCTTCCAATAGAACAGAAGAGAAAAAGGACAAAGATGGAAAAGTGATATCAAGAACCACTTATTACAAATATGGGGTAACCAACACGGGGAATGCAAGATTGGTCATTTATGGCCCCAAAAACAGCTATGATTATTATAAAGATGCTCGTAAGGACGCTCAAAAACAACGAGAAAAGGAAGAAAAGGAAAAAGAAAAGGCAAGGAAAAAGGGGGAAAGAGTCAAAGCTGAAGAGGAAAATCCATTCCTCAAATCTGTAAATACGCAAGTGCAGGAAGTGGAGGAGGTCACCCGAGTAAATAAAACTGGAAGGACCTTGGCTTATGACATAGATCTTGGTGAATCATTCATATATAATACCGGAGAATATGCCACACCTACCGCAGCTGAAAAGGAATTCTATTTAAATGCAGAAAGTAAATTTTCAGAACATGGCAGCACATTTTTAAGAAATATTGAATCCAGAGTCAACAATCATCTCAACGAACTTTATGGCTTCAAACCGATGAGAAAAAGTGCCAGATTTAAAAAGCTGGACTCCAAAGATCATCCCGAGTATAAAAACTACAACAATGCCATGCAAGCAGTAAAGGTTATTTTTGGCAAAATGAGGTATAATCAGGCCATTGACGACATCACACAAGACCTACAGCCGGTTATAGCTTATTTTGATGGCATTGCAACTAAGCTTGCTAGAAGTCAAGACAAAAATGATAAGAAGTTAAGAGCAGCGACTTATTATAATCTTGCACAGATATATTATTACTTGGATCAACACGATAAAGTGATTGAAATTGGCGAAAAAATCATCGACTCGAAACACGATGAGGGCGATGGCAAGGATTTTATTAAAAATGCCAATAAAATCATGGACCAATTGTATTTTTTAAATATGAAAAATAGACACATTGTGCCAACGAACGAGGCAGATAAGAAAGACGAAGTTGGTGAGGATGATTTGAGTATACCTTAGAAACCGTTACCTTTAGGTTTCATGAATAGTTTTCAAACTTTTTGGAAACTATAAAGTAATATGTAGATGGATAAAAATGCAAAAGCGGTAGAACTATTCAACCAGCTTGCCGATCAATATCAGGACCAATACATGGATCTTGAGCTTTATGAAGAATCATTGGATTTGATTTGTGAAGAGTTGGTAGAGGATGCCGAAATATTGGATGTCGCTTGTGGTCCCGGAAACATCACCAAATATTTAATGCAACAAAGAGGTGATTTTAAGGTGTGGGGAGTTGATTTGGCATCCAATATGCTTGACTTGGCAAGGATCAATAATCCAGAGGCAACCTTCCAAATCCTGGATGCTCGAAAAATTGGAAATATCAAGAAGTCTTTTGATGCAGTGGTTTGTGGCTTTGTGATGCCTTATTTATCGCTGGAAGAGAGTGTGCAAATGGTTTTTGGAGCTGCAAAAATTTTGAAAGAACAAGGTTACTTATACATAAGTACAATCGAAGGAGATTACAAAAAATCTGGTTATAAAAAGGGAAGTACCAATGAAGGATTGTATATGTATTATTATGATGAAAACTTTTTGACAGAATTGATCAAACGAGTAGGAATGGAAGTCATTGACGTAAAGAGAGCCTCCTATTTACACAGGGGGGAACCAACCACAGACTTGATGATCGTGGCCAGAAATTTTGATCCAGAATCAATCAGTGCACTATAAAATGCTCAGCTTTATAGAAAAATAAAGGTTTGTTTTTGGTCCCACTTCATAGTACCTTCCTCCAGCGGCATTGATGAAAATATTACTGTAATAAAGATCTGAAAGTATATACTGAATTCCTGCAATTGGTTCAACTTGTATTTTGCCAAGCGCAAAAGAAGATTGCAAACCTAAATTGGAAAACCAAACTGGATTGATTGAAACTGTATTAGCTTCATTAGCATAAAGTTGGCCTTGATATCGCACTTGTCCGCTGATGGAAACTTCTTTAAATATGCGAGTAAGACCATTGATGTTTACTTGACTACCAGGAAGGCCAGGCAATCGATTGGTAACATTTTGATCGTTGGTAAAAGTCATTTGATTTAATACACCCGATACACCAACTGAAGAATTGGCAGATGGCAAAAAAGATAAATTATATTCCAGCCCTTTTCTAATGCTTTTTCCACCATTTTTGTAAAATATCCGTCCCGGTGTTTCAGGCAATTCATAAGGCAGTAGCTCATTACTGGAGGTGGTCCTAAAAACATTGGCTTTCAAAGAAACCTTTTTGGTTTGCAGGCCTAAACCTATTTCATTGTTGAATGTACGGGCTGGTTTGAGATTTGCGAAGCCCCCACCTACGGGATTGTTGCTGATTTCAGTCAATGTTGGAGTTTCAAACCCCGTGGTAGAAGATGCAGAAATGGTCAAAAGTTTGGACGCAGCAAAGGTGAAATCCAAACCACCACTCAAAGGATAGAAAGTTTGATCACCTCCTTGGTCGCCATCGCTCAAAAAAAGGTCTTCAAGTGATAAATTGATTCTTTCAAATCTACCGTTTGCTACTAATGTAGTTTTTTTATTTCCTACCTTGAATTTAGAAAATAAACCAATGGTTGAAAAAGATTCATTTTGATCAAGCCTCAACTCACCAGAATCGGTTTTGAGGTTATCATTCCTGGTACGGTGGTCATTTTGAGCCTCCATATCCAACCCCAGATCAAGTTTTCCAAAGTCAGACAGCAAATTCAAAAAAGAAAGCGTGGTATTACCACCATAAAATACGCGGTTGAAACTGACTTGCCCGCCGTTGGCAAAAGGTAGTTGATTGGAGAAAGTCCTTCTGGCGGCGAAGCCAGTAGTTTGCCATGTTTTAAGTAGACTTATTTTTTTTTGAAAAATTACTCCCAATTTTTGCTGACTGACCGATTCTCCTGCACTGAAATCTACATTTTGCAAACGGGCACTTCGGGGTTCATCAATACTTTGTTGCAAGGTAATACCACCAGCATCTTCAGCATCTGGACTATGAAAACCATTGGCAATAAACTGGAGCGTACTTTTAGGGAAAATAAACATGGATTTTGCCAGAAATGTATAATTGGAATAGGCACTAAACTCCCTAAAACCTTTGTATTGAAGACCGCCTACGGACAAAAATAATTTACGCTTCGTACTGTTTTGCCCATATGAAAGACTCGTTCGAAATAATCCATTAGAACCAACCGTCGATTTGATAGATGCCTCATTTTCACCAGTAGGCCATAGACTAGCCATTTCGATTACACCACCCGATGCATTGGAATAGATACCGCTTGCTGGACCTTTCAGGACGTTTACAGTACTGAGTAAAGAAGGGTCAATGTTATCCACATCTGCTTGACCATCTGGTGTGGATTCGGGCAGTCCGTCCAACATCAGTTTAATACCCCTAATACCAAAAGCAGACCTCATGCCAAAACCCCTGATGGAGATACGCATATCCTGAGAAAAATTTTCGGTACTCGCAGTAAAGAGACCACTTGTTTTTTGTAAAATATCACCTAAGCCCAAACCTCTGTTATTGGCAATATAAGCACTGTCGATTTGCTCAAATTTCAAGGGGATTTTGGTGTAATCCTTGATTCTGGATTGATTGATGGAGACCTCTGGTAGCGTAAGGTCATATGCAATCGTATCCTGGCCATTAAGTTGGACAAAAACCAAACAAAAGCTGATTATTATTAAGGCACCTTTAAGCATAAACAAGGTAGGTTTTTGAATTTCAAAAAAAAATTTAATGCAAGGATAACAAGGTGTCTAAAAGTGTTTTTTACTTTCCACTTACTGCGCTTGAGTCTACAGCGGTAGGAATTATTTCTTCGATATAGACTGAAAGGTCACAAGTACATGGATTGTATTTTTTACTGTTGTCAGTAAGAAATACGTCAATGGTGTTTTTTATTCTTTTGTTCATTTTATCCTTTATCACATAAATACCTTCAAAAGGACAATTTTCTAGTTTTACCTTGCTGTGCATGGGGTAGGTGGCTAGCAAATCCCTGGAAATGGATGCAAATGGAATTCCTATACTATCAGTATGTTCTCCACTGGCTGTAATACCCTTTTGGTGGTAGACGGTAACCTTTACAGGTCCATTACCCCAAAACCATGAAAAGGGTAAAATGAGCAGCAATAACTTTTGTAAAAACATATGAAATATTGCATTGAGTCTGACAAATGTAACTTTTTTTTGAAAAGTAAAAACACAAAATGAATGGGCTTTTGTTTGTTTTAACTTCTGCAATTATCGAAGTTTGAATGTATATGGTAAGACTTTTTAAGGCTATTTGGCGTGTTTTACACTGATGAAAAACGTAAGAGAATACCCAAAAGCAAGTAAGCCGTGCAGAAGTTGGAAGTAGTTGAGTTGGCAAATGATACCTACAGCAAAAGCAGTGATGAAATATATAGCTAAGACACCTTCAAACATCGTTTGTTTAGATAATTTAGAATTGAAATAAGCATCTTTGCGGAAACTGTCTGTGATCTTTCTTATTCCATATTTTGGAGTTCTAACAAAATCAGTCTTTTTTCCTATGAAGCCTTGCAAAACAGCAATAGAATTATGGAATGATAAGCCCATGCTGAGTGCCATGAAAATTGGAAAAATCAACACGAATTTTACAATCATCCACAGCAGGTTTTGTTTTTTCCAGGCAATGCCTACATTGGCAATAAAATAAATAAGACTGATGATGACCAATGAAGAAAAGAAGATGGTGAAAAAACTCATATCTATTCCGGCAGGTTTGATAAGAAATAGTAAAGGCACACTGATGAGTCCTAAGACAAAAACAAATAGAAAAACACTGGAGGCAAGTAAATGAGCCGTGGCGCCTATTTTTTCACCCAAACCCAGTTGCGATTTCCAAACAGAAGGAAGTAATTTTCTAGCGGTTTCTGCGCCGCCTTTCATCCATCGGTATTGTTGAGATTTCAAACCATTCATCTCAGCCGGTAATTCAGAAGGAGAGGTCACATCTACCATGTAGTGAATTTTCCAGCCTTTCAATTGGGCTCGATAGCTGAGGTCCAAATCTTCAGTCAGCGTATCTGCTTCCCAACCACCAGCATCGGCAATCGTTTTGCTACGCCAGATTCCTGCAGTGCCATTAAATTGCAAAAAGTAATTGCCATTTTCACGTCCTTTTTGCTCGATGGTGAAATGTACATTGAGTTGAAATGCTTGTAATTTGGTAAGAATTGAGTAGTCTTCATTGAGGTGTTCCCAACGTGTTTGTACGACTCCTATGTGGGCATCTTCAAAAATAGGAATCGTTCGCTTAAGGAAATCTGGATTTGGAATGAAGTCAGCATCAAAAATGGCTATAAATTCTCCCGTGGCTGTTTTCATCGCTTCTTTCAGGGCACCAGCTTTGAAACCCGTGCGATCTGACCTCCTGATTACCTTTATATCATAACCTTGGTTTTGGTAAAAAGAGGTTTTCGCTTGGCTCAATTCCAAGGTCTCATCAGTGCTGTCATCTAGTATTTGAATTTCCAATTTATCTTTTGGATAATCCAGCGCAATAATAGAATCCACTAAACGCTCAACCACATATTTTTCATTGTAAATAGGTAGTTGCACTGTTACCTTGGGAAGCGCTTTATCCGAAGTTGATAATAAGGTGGATTTGTTGTTTTTCCTGATGTAATGATATAGTAGATGGAATTGTGAGACACAAAATAAAGCTACATATATAAGTGAGCCTGTATATATTAAAAAACAGAGGTATGCTAATATTTTAATAAAGAGCATGAGCAATATTACATCAATTTAAAAATAGTCCACAAAATCTTATGACCTGCCAAAATAGTTCCCTTCACAGTGCCACTAACCTTTGATTTACCAATTCTTTTGCGATAATTAACAGGAAATTCCCCCGTTTTAAATCCAAGTTTGGCAGCTTTTACTTGCATTTCTACTGTCCAACCAAAGTCTTTGTCTTCCATATCACAAATCAAAAGTTTTTCCCACTTTATAGCCCTAAAAGGACCTAAGTCAGTAAACTCATAACCATAAATCAATCTGATCAAATTGGTAGCCAGCCAATTTCCAAAAATTTGAGGAACGGTCATGCTACCTTTTTGCATGTCACCAAGCGCTCTTGATCCTATGACCAAATCCACATCGTCATGTATTATAGGAGAAATCAGTTCTGGCATTTGTTCTGGATAATCACTATAGTCACCATCTATAAATACGACAACGTCTGGTTTTGTTTCACAGCCTTTGATATAGTCGATACCCGATAGACAAGCTCGACCATATCCTTTTATATTTGTTTTGACAACAACAGCGCCATTTTCGCTTGCAACAGCTGCAGTCCTATCAGTAGAATTGTTATCACACACGATGATATGCCTTACCCCGTATTTTGGTAGATCCTGGATCACCTTTCCCACACTTTGCTCTTCATTGTAAGCGGGAATAATGATATCAATCACTGGCATTTTTTTATTCATGGCTGCAAAACTAGCAATGTTTCACCTATCTTCGATTTTTGATTGCTGATTAAAAACGAATTTGGTAAATAAGCGACATTACCATAAGAAAGGTCAACGTTATTGAGAAATACACATGGTCTATTTCTCTCTATGTTTCCTTGCCTTATTTAGACGTTATCTAAATAGTATTTAATCGCTTCAACAAGTTGGTTTAAACAAGGCCAAATTTTATTTTTGCCCCAATTATCACAAGGATCTATCAAGCTTATGGTTCAATCATTTGATTTTCAGAATAATAGAAAAATGAATATAATTTCGAGATTTTCCGTTTTCAAATCATTTCTGGCAGCAGTTTTGATTTTGACAACGCTCAGCAATGTTTCGGCAGAAGCTTCAGCAGATTTGGGAAAAACTTTGTTTACCGCCAATTGTGCTTCTTGTCACGCCAAAAACATGAAAACTGCTCTGACTGGGCCAGCTTTGGGTGGTTCTCAAGCTAGATGGGGAAATGACGCAGATCTTTATGCTTGGATTAGAAATTCTCAAGCAATGATTGCTGCAGGAAATCCTAGGGCTGTTGAACTTTGGAATCAGTACAAGCCAACGGTCATGACCAGCTTTGAAAAGTTGACCGATGACGAAATTGGCTCATTACTTTTATACATCAACGGCACTTATGATGGTACTTATGGTGCAGCAGCTAAAACGGCAGTGGCGGCAGATACCACAACTACAGAAAAACCAGCAAGCAATAACTGGTTGTATTGGTTATTGGCAGCGTTTTTAGCAGGTCTTTCTTACCTATTATTCAGAATCATTGGTAACTTAAACCAACTCAGTGCAGCTAAAGAAGGTGTGTCATTTGACAAGCCATCACTATGGACGACTTTGAAAGCAAAAGGAATCATTAGCTTTTTATTATTTGCAATTGTAATCTTTGGAGGTTACACAACTGTAAACAACTCTATTAACTTGGGACGTCAACAAGGTTATGAGCCTGATCAACCAATTGCTTTTTCACACGAAACTCACGCTGGAGTCAATAAAATTGATTGTCAATATTGCCACGATGGAGCTAGAAGATCCAAGCACAGTGTCATTCCTGCAGCCAATACTTGTATGAATTGTCATGCAGCAATAAAAGTGGGTTCAAAACATGGAACTGCAGAAATCACTAAAATATTTGCATCCATAGGTTACGATCCACTCAATAATAAGTATATCGAAAATTATGACATGCTTCCTCAAGATTCCGTTAAGGCCATTTACACAGCTTGGATAGCAGATAGTTACATTACTGAGAAGGGCATTACAGCTATTGACAATGAAGGAGAAGAATTGGTCGATGATCAATGGAAAAATATTGTAAAGTCACTTACCAATGATCAAAAGAAAAAAGTGCAAGGACCTATAGAGTGGGTAAGAGTACATGGTCTTCCAGATCACGTATATTTCAATCACGCACAGCACGTATCTGTAGGAAAGGTAGCTTGCCAAACCTGTCATGGTGAAGTGCAAAATATGGAAGTTGTAAAACAACATTCACCTTTATCTATGGGCTGGTGTATCAATTGTCACAGAGAAACAGACGTGAAATTTACCGATAATCCTTACTATAATAGTTATGAGCAATTCCACAAGGAGTTGAAGGATGGTACCAGAGAAAAAGTAACCGTATCTGATATTGGAGGATTGGAGTGTCAAAAATGTCACTACTAATAGATTCAGATCACGAATTAAAAATTATTTTAGAAAAGTTCTACTTGATATATAATGGAAAAAGTACAAACTAATATCTGGATAGGCCAGGAAGACCTGGAAAATGGAGACAAATTCATTGAGTTGGCAAATCAGGAATTTTCACTTGTTGAAAGTGTATCTGATGAGCGCAATCAAAATCTATTTGCTTCCAATAGAAGAGACTTCCTTAAGTATTTGGGATTTGGCCTAGGAGCAGCAACCATGGCAGCAGGATGTGATATTCCTGTAAAAAGAGCAATTCCGTATGTGGTAAAACCTGATGCTATTGTTCCTGGTGTTGCAACCTATTATGCTTCTTCTTATGTAGATGGAGGTGATTACGCAGCTATATTGGTAAAGACCAGAGATGGCCGACCTATTAAAATAGAAGGTAATGACTTGGCACCTGCTGGCTGGGGCAGTACTTCAGCCAGAGTGCAAGCTTCTGTTTTGGGTCTATATGATACCAACAGACTTGCAACGCCAATCAAAAAATCTGGTAACGATTATATGGCAGTAAGTTGGGCAGATTTAGATGCTGATATGATCAAAAGTTTGGCAGCTGCAACCAACGTTAGAATTTTGAAGTCTACAACCATCAGCCCGACAGGTAATAAAGCCTTGGGTGAATTTGTGGCAAAATATCCAAGCACAAAAGTGGTGAGCATCGATGATCAATCATATGCTGGTTTATTGGATGCTAACCAAGCAAGTTTTGGAGTGAGGGTTATCCCGGGTTATCATTTTGACAAAGCTGAAGTAATTGTAAGTTTTGGTGCTGATTTCTTGGGCACATGGGTTGCTCCATCAAAATTTGCAGGTGATTATGTAAAAATGAGACAAATTAAGGATGTCAATGCACCTAAAATGTCTCGCCACATCCAAGTGGAAAGCGGCATGACCCTTACAGGATCAAATGCTGATAATAGAATTTTGGTAAGACCTTCTGAGCAAGGAGCTGCCATTTCACACTTATATAATGAAATCGTTGGGGGTGGAGCACCATCAACAGGTTTGAATGATAAAGCCAAAAAAGCATTGTCTATTGTGGCTGGTGAATTAAAAGCTGCTGCAGGAAAATCTTTGGTTGTTTCTGGCTCTAATAATATGGCAGAACAGTTATTGATCAATGCCATCAATAATACGCTTACAAATTATGGCGCTACTATTGACTTTTCACAAGCAATCCTCACCAAACAAGGGGATGATGCTGGTTTTGCAGCTTTATTAGCTGAAATGAAGGCAGGTAGCGTTGACTTACTCATAGTGGATGGTGCGAACCCAGTTTACAGCCAAGCCAAAGGTAAAGAATTTGCAACTGCATTGGCTAAGGTAAAAACAAAGGTAGCGATAGGATTGAGTAAAGACGAAACATCAAGTCTTTGTGATTACATTGCTACAAAGCCTCATTTCTTAGAGTCTTGGGGTGATGCGCAGCCTACAGCAACAACAATCAGTTTAATACAACCGACTATAGCACCATTATTTGACTCAAGACAAGCAGAACTTTCCTATTTGACGTGGGCACAAAGTGCTAACTTGGTTGCAAGTGATCAACCATATTTTGAATATTTAAAGGCCAATTGGCAAGCAACAGCTTTTGCTGCTCAGTCAGAATTTGCCACTTTTGATAGTTTCTGGGATAATGCATTACAATTAGGAGTATTGCCTACCGCCAGTAGTGTTTCTGCAGGTGCTTTTTCTGGTGACGTAAGTGCAGCTTTTGGAAACATAACCAAGCCAGGTAAATCAGAATTAGAAATTTCTTTTTACGAATCAATTTCTATTGGTAATGGTCAGTATGCAACCAATCCATGGTTACAAGAAATGCCAAATCCAATCGACAGAACAGTTTGGGGAAATTACCTTGCTGTCCCTGTAAATTTTGACGGTTACCACACCATGGAAGGTTTGAATAAATTGGTTGATGGTGATCTTGTAAAGTTGACCATTGGAGGAGAAGAATTTACCGTTCCAGTTATTCAACAATTTGGCCAGATGCCGGGAACAGTTGCAATTGCAATGGGTTACGGTAGGACTGAGGCTGGAGCATGTGGAACGGGTGTTGGTGTAGACGTAAATCCTCACAGAACATTGGCTGGAGCATATGCTCAACCATTCAATACTCAAGTAACAGTTTCTAATAAAATAGGAAAAGAAGATCATTTTTCTTGTGTCCAGTACCACCATACGATGGGTGTAAAAGGAGAAGACAAAGCTTCTGGTCAAACTATAAATGCTGATGAAGCAGCTACAGTTTTCTTTGATTATTTCACAGGAATCAAAGGTTTCCAAGGATCTTTGACAGAGAGATCAATCATTTACACAGCAAATACCAACGAAATAAAGGAAAAGGCTGAAATTCTCCATAAAAAGCGAGAACACGCTCAATATTTAAATAGCAAGCAGATTTACGGTGGACACGATTACAATTATGCATCTGGTCACCACTGGGGAATGCACATTGACCTCAACGCTTGTATTGGCTGCGGTGCTTGTACAGTAGCTTGTATGTCTGAAAACAACGTGCCAGTTGTAGGTAAGAGAGAAGTTGCAAGACACCACGAAATGACTTGGTTGAGAATAGATAGATATTACTATGGTGATGTTGAAAATCCAAGTACTGTTTATCAACCAATGATGTGTCAGCATTGTGA
>Ga0116157_10002051_pt1 | contig 19836 bp, 17 predicted proteins | sample AD_UKC048_MetaG_FD_89882 | JGI IMG/M metagenome (GOLD analysis project Ga0116157, IMG submission 89882) | Active sludge microbial communities of municipal wastewater-treating anaerobic digesters from USA - AD_UKC048_MetaG | ecosystem: Engineered > Bioreactor > Anaerobic > Digestate | place: USA...
CCGGTATACTGGTCGCGTGAAGTATCTGCCTTGAAGCACAGGTGACTGTAACTGCCAACACCCGGCACCACATCGCGACCGTCACCAAGTTCTTCGCGTGTGCCAAAAGCCCGCCCGATAAAGCCCTGCCGGCTGGCCATCTCATGCAACTGCACGAAATGGCAGGCAGCACCGGTTTCATCGGCAGAGCGTTCGGCACCCGCGAAGAGCTCGGCGACAGCCCCGATATTCAGCCCGGCATCGGCAGCTACAGTCATCTGGTTTTCAAGGCCGACACTTCGCGCGACCAGTATACCGGCATTTTCATGGGCTGCGCCCTGGCCTGGCCCCTGATTCGCGATGAACAGCTGCGCCGCGACCTGCAGAAGATGATCGGTGCCGCCGCGCATAATCTCAAGCAGAACAACCTGGCCCTGAAAGTGAATATCAACGGTTTTTCGCCATCGACTTTCGACCTGAATCCTGATTACGCCTATCAGGACCGCATTACCCCCGAAGAATGGGCCAGAGTCGACGATTTTCCCGCAAATGTTTTTGCGGCCGCCATACCCTACTCTGAGAGACTCGCCAGAATCGTTGCGCGTTTTCAACCGCCGCCGGTACGCGGCGGCGAAGCCCTGCGCGCCCTGCTGATGTTTCAGACCGCCTGCAACATTACCCAGGACCCCGAGCTGACGGCCTTTTTCAATGACGAACTGCTGAACCGCCGCCAGCTGCACGTAACCGCCTCAGAAACCTCGCAACTGCTGTCTGACATCTATCTCGGCCGCAATCTGCCGGTTGTCGAAAACCGCCTCAACGGCGTTTTCAAGGCTATCGGCAAAGTATTCATCAACATTCTGGCGATGCGCGCCGGAATCCCGGACTCGCTCGTTCTGTGGGCCGAACCGGTGACGATGCTTCCGGTTACCTGCCTGGCGCAGGCAACTACCGGCAGAATTCTGAAGACCCTTGAATTCTTCAGACAGCCGGGCGCCTTTGCGGTTTTTAACCTGCTGGCCGAAAAGCTCGAAGGCTATGCCGCCAGTCTCAAAATGTTCAAGGCTGAGCGTGCCGCCAGAAAACTGCAGAAAAAGGCAGCAGAAATCAAAGGCTTTGCCGCTTCGAATATCGATGAATTTTCAGATACCATGCGCTCGTATGTCGGCTGCAACCTTGGCTTCTTTGCTCTGCTCGGCATTCTCGACCAACCTGCCGACTCGCGCCTGCGCCAGGCAGCGCTGGCAATTCTGCCCCGGTCATTCGAGCCGATCGCCGACGAAGCGAACAGTATGTACACTTTTATTGCGGCTGCGTTCAGCGGGGGCACCACTGACGAGCAGTTGCTCATGGCCGCACGCCAGACTCTGCTGCTCTACCCCGAAGATCAGCTCAGCCGTCGCTTCGACCACAGCCGGACCATGCGCCATTCGCTCTGGCCCGACCGTTTTGGCCGCTACGGTCGCCAGAGTATCGACCTGATACCCATCAACCAGAGAGCTCCGCACATTTTCATCTGGCAGGAACCACCTAGAATGCTGGTTACCGGCAGCGACGACCAGACCAGAATTGCCCCGGTCGGCTATCTGCTTGCCTACTGGTTTGGCCGCCACCACGGCCTGCTGACCGAAACCGACTGAAACCTGAATGCGGAGTCATCAGCTTTCGCAAATGTCAGTCCTCTGTCACACAAGAATTAGAGGTCTCTTCGTCCCGCGTTTATGCCCCAAAGGGTACGGCAGGAATCTTATCGTTAAGAACTTAGATCCATGTTTCCCCATTCCGGGGACAAGCGCAGGGATGACGCACAAACTGACACCTATTGAATTCAAATGTGACAAAGGACTTTAGGACTACACAGGCGCTTAAAGAGGCACAAAAAATGCATCAGGGGTCGCACGAAAACCCGGTTTCATTCAGGAAAAACCCTGAGCCTGCCACTGACCTTCAGCTGCAAACCATTCTTTTCAACCACTTCGCCCCAGTTTCTGAAGCCTTCCGGGGGCAGATAACAGCATTTTGCCGTATCATATCTGCCGGCAATACCGGTCATCGACTGCATCGAACTGGTCGCAGCAGCTTTCACACCGTCGTCGGTGCTGCGGCTGCCGCCATAATAGTCGTTACCCGGCCATGAAACGTGATCCCAGGCTACGACACTGAAAAATTCGCAGTCAGAAAAATCATCGCCGGGCTCGGCATAGTCGGCCGGCCGACAAAGCTGCGGGCGGTTTTTCCCGGCATTGAGAAATGGGCGGACCAGCAAAGTCACCCCGTTGATCTCATGCCGCGCATTTTTGCATTCGTTATAAGGCCCGTAATAAACCGCTCTGATACTCACAAACGAACGGCCGTGCTGATGCAGAAAGCGAAACAGCACCTTTTCGAGTTCGGCACCCAGTTGCCCCTTGAATGGCCCGGCAAACATGCCGCAACCCACCCCGGGAATTGTGATTAAAGCCTTTCGGCCAAGCTTTTCAGACTCCCGGTCCGCATACAAAAAAGCAGGCAGCAGACGCTTTTCATACAACCGGTAAAAAGCCTCGGTTTCGATGTGACCATTGCTGACCACCGCATCCCAGTCAGCGGGGGGCATTTTTTCAGAACCGGTATCGAGAAGCGCACCCGGCAGAAAAAGCAGGGTGCCCGTAAATGGCCCGGCATGAACGTTCGGCTTCTGATGCAGGCCGTCATCAAAAATCGTCACCGGAACCGCGGTGCTGATGTAGCCAAGCAGCGAAAGCTCTTCCATTGCCCAGTCGCTGCCATCGCCGACAACGGCACTCTCGGCAAAAATTATCGGTTTCTTTGTCTGAATAAGCTTTTCGACAAATTCTTCGGCAGACAGCTTCGCCAGATCGGCTTTTTCGAGCTGCCTGGCCAGAAAAGCACCAGGCTTTTTGCCGGTTCTCAGCGCTTCAAGATACTGCTCCGCCCGGGTAAAGACATCACGGTGCAGCAGAAAAGTGTAACTCCCCATTTCCCCTCCATTGGCGGCATTATGCAAAAAACAGCAGAACAGAACCAGAAACAAGATAATGGTTTTTCGCACCGCTCAGAATCGCTCTCTTAAAAAACTTTACCCTATTATACCCTCTGACACGAAAAAATTCATGGTGTTTTTCAGGCGCGTTTTACGCCCGGCCCATTTATCGCGCTGCGGCCGGTGTTGCTGCCGGTAACGTTTATCTGGGTCCCGATGCGTTCCTTGAGCATGGCGACGTGCGAAATCACTCCGATCAGCTTGCCATCCTGCTGCAGCCCGGCGAGCGTATCGAGCGCGACCTGCAGAGCGTCGTCGTCGAGAGTACCGAAACCTTCATCGAGGAAAAGCGAATCGACCCGCACCTTTTTGCTGGCAAGCTTTGAAAGGCCAAGCGCCAGAGCCAGACTGACTATGAAGCTTTCTCCACCCGAAAGATTTTTTGTCGAGCGCACTTCACCGGCCTGATATTTGTCGATAACCATCAATTCGAGAAGATCCTGCGGGTCTCGCGTTAACAGATACCTGCCCGTCATTTTTTCGAGCTGCTGATTGGCAAGGTTTACTATAATGCCAAAAGTCAGCCCCTGAGCGAACCTTGAATATTTCTGGCCATCTTTCGAGCCAATCAGCTCGTTGAGCACATTCCACTTGCGGCATTCAATCGTCTGCCGGTCGAGTTCGGCCTTTCTGGTGCTGATAACCGCAAGAGCCCGCCGGTTTTCATCAAGCCGGTGTTTCAGCCCCCCGATGGTTTCGCCAAGCATTTTAATCAGCGCTGCCTGTTCGGCAACCTTCCCCTTAAGCTCATCGACGGAAGCGGCACTCAGATTCAACTGCTGTTCGCCGGCCAGTCGGGCCTCTCTGTCTTTGAGTCTGGTCGCCGCTTCAGCCACACGCGCGTCGAGTTCCTGTGCCTGTCTGGCCAATGCCTGCCGTTGCTGAGGCTCAAGACAGCAGCCGACAAATGCCGCTTCATCAGCAAAGCCTTTCTGACAAAGCTGCAACCCGAAATTCTTTTCAAGCGGCTCCAGCTCAAAGCTTTTCTGCTCCGTTTCTTTTTTCAATCTGGAGATGTTGGTTGCAGCTTCGTTGCGCTGGCTTCTCGCGGCTTCTGCGGCCAACGCTGCCTGCTGCAGCTTTTTCTCTGCCCGGGTAATCTGCTTTTCGCCCCTCTGCTCTTCTGCGTCTGGGTCTTTGCCGCCAAAAAGTTGCTGCCGTTCTGTCAGCAACTGCTGCACGCCCGCATCGAGCCCTGCCAGCGAACTCTTTTTGGCAGCAAAATTTTCGTTCAGAACAATTCCAACATCTTTCAGGCTTTTAAGCCCTGCAATAATGCTCTGTAGTCTTTCTGCAGCTGCGGTTTTACGGTTCTGAGCCTCCTGCCATGCAGTGAGTCTTGCCTGCAGTGAAGAAAGCAGAACATTTATATCATCGCCAGAAACTTCGTCAATACCAAAACCGGCCAGCCTGTTACCGATATTTTCGCGGGCAGCCGCGAGTCGCCGGTTTGCCTCATCAACCAGGCCTTTGCGGTCAGCAACCGCCTGACCGGCGTTTTCTGACGCCTGAATCGCCTGCGCCAGCCTGCTTTCTGCAAGAAGCACTCTGCGGGCAAATTCATGCCCATCGGTCTGCATCGTGCTGATTTGTGTTTCAATGGCCTCTGCGGCGGCAATCAGTTTTTCGAGAACTGCGGTGCGTTTCTGATTTTCATCAAGTTCAGGAATATTACCCAGAGCAAACGGGTGTTCTGTTGCACCACATAGGGGGCACGGCATACCATCCATGAGAACCTTGCGGCGGTCAGCCTCGTAACCGGCGATGGTTTTGATAAAAACGGCTTCTTTGAGCAGAGTATCGCGTTCGGTCTGATATTCGCGCAGCAGCCTGCCGGCAAGCAGCTGCACCAGCTCATCTTTTTTACTGGTCAGAGCACTTTCTGAAGCGGCATGTTCAGTTCTGAGGCGGTTTAATTCCTTTTCAGCCTCTTTCTGCTCCTTTGCCGATTTTGCCAGGCGTTTCTCTTCAGCTTCAAGGTTTTTCTGCCTCTGCAGAAGTTCTGCAGCGATAGGCTGCAGACTGCCGGCAAGTTCGCTGATTGCGGCAAACTGACTGACCAGAGCTTCGTCACGGGCATTATCCCGCAGAAATATCTCTACCAGAGAGAGTTCATCGAGCATTTTGTTCTGCTCTACCGCCAGCTGCTTTTTCTGCAGCTCGTTTTCATCGATCTGCGTCGCAAACCTGCGACATTCGTTCTCAATCGCTTCAAGCGCCTGCCGTTGCCCGACGATTTTCAAATCAAGAGCGCGAACCGTCTGCCAGAGAGACTTCTGTTCATTATGCTGCCTTCTGAGCTCTGCCAGCTCCGTCTCTGTTTCCTGCTGCTGTTTTTCTTTTTCCTGGCAGCCCTTTTCGAGCTCCGGAAAACCGCTCTCCGCAGCCGCCAGCGCAGCAATACCGTCTTTCCGCTGCTGCCGCGTAATTGTCAGAGCCCGGTAATCCGCTTCAAGTTCCGCCGCTTTGCCGGCCAGGTCAAGTCGTTCACGCTGTGGCTTGAAAGCTTGCATCAGTTTTTCATTCTCGACTGTCTGTGCTCTGATGCCTGCGATTTCCGTGCGCAGAGTCTCGATACCATTCAGCCATTGCAGCGCCCGCGAGTCAGCGGCATGTTTCTGCATGGCTTCAGACTCTTCGGCCTGCTTCTGCACAAGTTCTGCCGTCGTCTGAGCTTCTTCTTCTGGCAGCAGAACCCTGATGCCGCTGATTTCGGCATTAAGTCTGTCAAGTCGGTCATTCTCTTCGCGCTGCCGTTCAAATACCCGGCTTGAAATGCGGCTGAAGGTATCGCCGCCGGTAATCTGTTCGAGAATCGGTGCCCGGTCTTTTGCCGGCGTCTGCAGAAAGGCTGCAAAACTGCCCTGCGCCAGCAGAATCGACCTGGTAAACTGCATGAAGGTCATGCCGGTCTTGTTTTCTATAACTTCGGCGACCAGCGATTTTTTGTTTTCTACCAGTTCGCCCGTATCTGCGTCAGAAATTTCGTGTGCCGGTTCCTGCAGGTTGCCGGTCGGGCTTTTTCTGGCACGGGTCTGGCTCCAGTGGCACCTGAAACGGCCCTTCTGCGATTCAAACACGACTTCGGCAAAACATTCGGCGGTTTTTCGCGACATGATTTCGTTGCTGCTTTTTACAACCTTTTTCAGTCTTGGGGTCATGCCGTAAAGCGCCAGACTTATCGCGTCGAGAATCGTCGATTTGCCTGAACCGGTCGGGCCGGTAATCGCGAAAATACCATTGGCCAGGTAGGCAGGGTCAGTGAAGTCGACCAGCCACTCGCCATAAAGAGAGTTGAGATTTTTAAAACGCAGCTGCTGTATCTTCACGCAATACCCCTCTATTCCTGGTTACTGTCTTCTTCAGCGATAAGATTCAGAATTTCTGAGTAGGCCGCCTGCAGTTCCTGCCATTGCTCTACTGCCACCCCGTTCATTTCAAGAAATTTCTGAAAAACTCTCTTTTCATCGAGGCTATCTATTTCAATCCCGCTGCCGATGCCCTCGATCAGACCACTGACCAGTTTCTGGTTCTTCACCCTTACAACATTGATCGGCGTGCCCTCGACCAGCCGGTAAACTTCGTCCTGCAGATCGGGTCTTACCTCTTCACCTGTGTAGTCGACTTCGACCCAGGCATTGCTATTTTCTTTTACCAGCGTTTTCAATTGCAATCTGATCTGCTCGAAATTGCCGGCGATTCTCTGCATAGGTCGACCGCAGGGCACCGCAATTTCTTCGACCGCAGGGGTTCTGCCCGAAAACTCTGCCAGCAGCACCTTTTTCTGCTGCCCGGCTTCGCCAAAACCCATGGCAATCGGTGATCCGCAATAGCGCAGGTGGTCTTTCCCGGCCACTTTCTGTGCCACATGCAGGTGTCCCAGCGCCAGATAATCGATCGTTGCCGGAAAAATTTCACTCGGGGCATGCGCCAGCGTTCCGACATAAAGTTCTCTGACGCCGTCGTCCTCGCTTACCTGGCCGCCCTGGGTAAACAGGTGCCCGGTGGCAATCACCGGAATCGCGCCGTTGTCTTTTCGCAGATTTTCAGCCAACGTGCACACCCGCGCATAATGTTCCTGCATTCCCTGAAGCAGTTTGGCTCCCTTTTGTTCGATGGTCTCACCGGCCTCGACGCTGCGAATGTCGCGATCGCGCAGATAGGGCACGGCGCACACCACAGCGATCGGGGCCCCGCCGCCCTTCTGCCTGACCACAATCACTTCGTCTTCGGGTTTTTCGCTCGCCGTTCCGATCACATGCACATTGAGGGCTTTGAGAATTTCTTTTGGCGCATCGAGAAACGAGGGTGAATCATGGTTTCCGGCAACAATGATCACATGGTGGCAGCACGACCCGGTCAGGCCGGCAAGAAAACGGTAATACAGTTCCTGCGCACGGTTCGGCGGCGCGGTATTGTCGAAAATATCGCCGGCCACGACCAGCACGTCGACCTGCCTGTCGATTATCGTCTGCGTCAGCCAGCCAAGAAAGCTTTCGAATTCATCATATCTTTTAAAAGTCTCAAGCGACCGGCCAAGATGCCAGTCAGAAGTATGCAGCAACCGCATTCATACCCTCCCCTGCCGCTTTCATAGATTATCTTTATCTCCCCGCATTATTTTATCAGCTTTCTATCTGAATTTTCCTGGCTTTGATACAGGTTTATCAAAAATAGTTACTGAGAACATCTGCAAAATAACCATAAATTAAAAAACCCACGACGCAGATGACCAGGATATATAGAGTCGCGCTATTTTTATCGCTCATCAAATAATAGTGGGCTGATGAAACAGGTTTCCAGATATTCCCTCTTTCAAATTTCAAGTAATTCATCTCCTTTAAAATCATTTTGTTTGCTTATATCCAATAGCATATTTTCTTAATTTTTCATGCTTTAACAATTGTGAGCGAAAATCGCTTACGAGAGAGAAAGCCTGCCGAGCAAGACCAGTGAACGGCGATAATTTTCCGTCTCGAACGCGAGTCGTGACCGGAAAAACGAGACGGGCGCGGGTGTTGCACAAGCAAGACCCGTGATCCGGCCGGTTTTTCCGGGTCGACGCACTTGTTAACCGTCTTTTTATCAATTGTTTTGTCTTTTATTATTATGCTGCCTGGGTCTGTCTCTCTAAACGCTCTGCAAGCCAAAGTTTGATAATTGACTGCCTGGTTACATTTAGCCGTTTGGCTTCTCTGTCTAATGCTTCAATCATCCATTTTGGAAAATCAACATTTACGCGTTTTTGATCACGAGATGATCTTTTGGCCTTGGTTAGATCAAGGTTTGCCAGAATACTTTCTCCATCATCAAACTTTTCATCAAAATTTTTCGCTTTCATATAAATCAACCTCTTCTTTTCTTGATCTTCGGACCGAAATTATCCTGATATTGCTTTGTCGGTAAGTTATTATTGCTGACCAATGCTTCTGTTTAATTCGTCCTATTAACAAAAATCTTGGCTCATCAGAAGTTTTTGCAGGAATTTCTAAAAGATCCGGATCATTCCATAAATTTTGTGCCTGAACAAAATCTATTCCGTGTTTTTCCAGATTTGATAAGCTTTTGGTTTGGTCAAACTCGAAATTATTCATATATAATAATTATACCTTTTTTATACCACAAGTCAACTTTCCGAGTTACATCTGCTTATTTCAGGAATATGGCTGATTTGCGATTGGTATTGTTCCTGATTTTTCGGTTAACAGATATTATATAGAATCAGTGAGCTAATCAGTGACTGAAAGTAAAGAGAAGCATAAGTCATGCTTTTCCAGTTAATACCAGCAGTTAATCGTAATTATTCTTCGGGAATATTTTCTGAGTCGTTTTCTGAGGTGTTTTCTGGGTCTTCCTGGGAGGGTTGCTGTGCATCCTGGCGGTTCCAGAGGCGGGCCCAGAATGAGAGGGCTTCGGGGTCGCGGTGCAGACGGGCGCAGATTTCGTTGTAGACGCAGATGGCTTGCGAGATTTCGCCGGAAGCGGCGCGGTCGATGCGGTCGCCAGGGGTACCGGCAACCAGCTGCCGCAGACCTTTGACCAGGTCGGTCAGGGGCGAAATAAGAATCGAAGCGGCGAGAACCCCGAACAGGGTCGCAAACAGACCAACGCCAAGAGTGAAGGCAATCGTGCCCCGGCGCAGGTGCGTCAGAAGGCCGGCAATAGCCGTTTCGGGAATACCGGTGCATATACCGAGACCTGATTTTTCCATGCGTAGAACGGTCTGGAGATAGCCTGATTCACGGATAAGAAGATCTTCGGCTTCCATCCACTGGCTGTGCGGCGAAAAATTTTCGGGAAGATCGCCGACGCTGAGAAGAACCTTTGCATCCTTGTCGATAAGCGCAATGTAGCCGCGCGGGTGCGGTTTCAGACGATTCATCATTTCGAGCAGTTTGTTGGTGCGGTCGAGCACAATGCCGCAGCTGAGAAGCCCGACTACCTTTTCCTCATGTACGACCGGCACGATAAAAGAGTTCATCAGGCGATCGGTGGCCGACTTGAAAAACGCCGAAAACACCGGCGTTCTGGTTTCGAGAGCCCGCACCAGGTCGAAATAAACCATGCGGGTCTTTTCCTGTTCACGGTAGTTCTGAAAGTTTTCGCCGGCATATTTCGCCAGATCGCGGCCATCGGCATAGGCAGCCGCTTTGAGAGGCCCGGCCGCATCGAAATAATAAATATTGTTGAACAGCGAAGACGAATCGACGGCCACCTGCAGAAACTTCTGCACATCGTCTTCCGAACCCGCGTTGAGAATTGTGTGCCGACTCAGACGCATTATGGCTTCCGCAGCATCGTCAGCCTTGTCATTGAGACTTGAACCGATGGTAGTCGATATACTGCGCATAGAATCATTGAACTGACCAACGATAATGCGCCGGCTTTCGAGATAATTGAGGGTACCCGCCCCGACGGCGGCAATAACGCTGAGAAGCAGAAAAAGCACGGTAATCTGAAAATACAGACTGAAAGAAAATTTCATAAAGTTTAGAAAGACTCCTGAGTCTTGTGGCATAACTGTCAGTGTGACTGTGAATAAACCATTATACAGATTAATGCCTCGCTTGCTAAGCCCCCGCCATAAAATAATGCATGAAAATTTTTAATTGCCAAAGTGCCAATAAAAAAGCCCGCCGACAATCGCCGGGCGGGCCAGGAAATCTTTTTTAAACAGACTTTTACAGGACCCTGAGAGTTGCAACCTCAACGATATCTTCAGGGAAAATACCCACCACAGCCTTCTGATAAACCTTGCAGGTACCGTCATCGAGTTTTTCTACTTCAACAAAGCCCGGCAGAGAGCGAAGATCTTTTATATCAGGCTGGCTGGGGCAGAAATAGCCAGGATTTGCGTAAGCATGGTTTTTGCCGTTTCCGCACAGGCTGAGAGTCGGAACATGCGTATGCCCCATTACCGCCACCTTGCAGTGCGGATTGTTGATAAAGTGCATTCTGACGAAATGACCCAGGCCGTCATAAGCGACCTCAGCTTCACAAAGCGCTTCATAAAAGTTGTCTTCGGTTATCAGATTCGGGTAAAAACGGGCCACGCCATCGGTATGCACTTCTGCAAGGCTCTTTCCGGCTACTTTGAATTCAAGCAGATTATTGCGGTTGTGCTGCAGCATCAGGTCGAGAATGATGCGGGCCGGGTTGAACTTTTCGCCGCGGTGCGCCTGCTGCATCAGCTGTGCAATAAGATCATGCAGCTTGATGCCGAAACTGTCGTAGCTTGTGCTGCCACTGCCCGCAACACAGGCTGCATCCATGCGGTGTGTGCTGGCAATACGCTTCTGCAGAAAATGACAATAGATGCGGGCGACGAAGTAACCAAGCGGCAGCGGTGCCATCGGGTTTTCTTCGTTCAGCGCCGGCTTGTTGAAAAGATCGTGCTGATGGCCATGCTCGGCCCAGATCATGTCGTTGAGATAGTAGGTATTGGCAACCGCCCCTTTTTCGAAATCATGGCCATGCCCCGGCAGAATCTTATTATCAGACCTTGAAGCAAGTGCCTGATTGATGTCTCTCAATTCAACTTCCATGTCGTGGTCGCCGTTGATGAAGCGCACCCTGACTTCGTCAAGCAGACTGATGAAGTCGCCATCGTTCTGCCGCTGAAAAATGCCGGGGTTCTGGTCCATTATCAGACCAACCGACGGCGGGGCACAGAACGGGTGATAATTCCAGAGATCGAACCAGTCGCCAAGTATGACCAGCTCATCAATATTGCGGGCATTTTCCTGCAGATAGCGCAAAAAGCATTTCAGCAGAGGTTCGTGCACCGATTTCTGGTACCAGTTGGTTTCGGCTCCGGAGCCAATGTGAAGATCGCCGACAAAAACAGTGCGACTGGCCATTGCACCTCTCCTTTAAACTGAGGCAGATGCAGATATTGCTGCAGCACAATGCTGTTTATAGTATAATTGCCTCCCGGTTCCTCTAACTTAAATATAACCCTTTTACGAAAAATTTCCTACCCTTGCGAAAAAATCGCCACAATACGGAGACAAAATGTACGCAGACAATCTTTTCCCCGCCTTCATGCTGACCATGCTGGCCGGTCTGGCCACCGGCATTGGCAGCCTGCTCGCCTTTCTTTCAAAAAAAACCAGTAAACGCTTTCTTGCCGTAGCTCTCGGTTTCTCAGCCGGGGTTATGATCTACGTGTCGATGATCGAAATTTTTGTCAAGGCGAAAGACTCACTGGTCGCGGCAGTCGGGCCGACCAGGGGTTACTGGTATACCACGATCGCCTTTTTCTGCGGCATGTTCCTGATCACCCTGATCGACAAGCTGGTTCCTGAATTCGAAAACCCGCACGAAGCGCATGAAGTCAGCGAACTGGAACGCAACCCTGAAAAGAACGGCACGGTCAAGAAACCGGATACAGCCAGCCTGCACCGCATGGGTATCTTCTCAGCCCTCGCCATCGCGATCCACAACTTTCCAGAAGGTCTTGCAACCTTCACTGCCGCCCTCCAGGACCCAACCCTTGGCGTCAGCATCGCCTTCGCCATAGCAATTCACAACATCCCTGAAGGAATCGCGGTATCGGTGCCGATCTACTACTCAACCGGCAGCCGCCGCAAAGCCTTTATGTATTCATTTCTTTCGGGCATGTCAGAACCGGTCGGCGCAATTTTCGGTTATTTCGTTCTGATGCCGTTTTTCAACGACACCATGTTCGGGCTGCTGTTTGCCGGAGTCGCTGGCATCATGGTCTTCATTTCACTTGACCAGCTGCTGCCCGCCGCCGAAAAATACGGCGAACACCACCTGTGCACCTATGGTGTAGTTTCAGGCATGATAGTCATGGCCCTCAGCCTGCTGATGTTTTCCTGAACTTATTTGCTCGAAAGCATCCGATCAATCAGAATCGAAGCCATAGGTATTATAACTGCCGACAGCAGACCAATTACCTTGTTCATGTCAAATGGCCAGGTATTGATGTCGTGCAGATGCGTTCGAATTTCCATCAGGTTGCGCAGCTTGTGAATCTTGTCGTGGTCAAGGCTTCTACCGGAGAGCAGTTCATTGAGCTCATGCGAAATAAGGTTCAGCTTGCAATCCTTCTCACGGATCATGGCTCGATGAATGTTATAAATCGGCCAGAAAAGATAAAAAAGAATCGCCACTCCGAACATCCCAAACCATACCGCCAGCAGTGAACCAAAGTTCCAGCCGCCGATATGCCGTGCAACGATGCTGCAGACATAGGGAATGACGGCAAACAGTGTCGTCTGCAGAATAAACTTGCCCAGCAGTCGAATGCCTGAGTTTTCTTCCTGAATGATAAGAATGCGCAGGTCAAGATCTCCGAATTCTCTTATGAACATTGCAAATTTGATAAAATAGACAATCGCAGAGGCTGACCAGAAGAGAAAACAAAATTCGTATGCCAGATAAGCAAGCTCGCCACCCGAACTCTCGAACGGGGTACCGATAATATAGCGATCACCAAAAACCGCAATTGTACAGATAGTTAAACCGATCGCAATGGGCAGGGGCGATGAAAAAATGCGTTCGCGGGCTGCGAGATAATAACTCTCGCTTCTCTCTCTCGACCAGCCTGTAATTACCGGAATTTCGTTTCTGAAACGGTCTAGAAGCTTCTCAAACCAGACAAGTCCGGCCGAAGAAAAGAACATCTGCATGGCGTTCAGAAAAAACGACACGAGAAAAATCCGGTCTTCCTCGCCGAAAGTCCAGTAAATCGAAATACTGAAATAAAGAATCATGCTCAGGATGAAGTAAAACATCCAGTAGCCGACAAAATTTACCTGCGCTGCCAGACGACTCTGAAAAGATGCCGGAGGCAAATGTGCCAGAGTGGTATCGCCACTGCCAGTATCATTGCCGGCCCGTTGCGAAAGAACAGAAGACTGACTCTCGTTTCTGTCCCCAAGCCATTCACGGCAATGGCGACATTTCAAAGCCGAAAAGGGAATCTCACTGCGGCAGAATCGGCATGCCACAAGACTTTCCTGGTTTTGTCCGCTGCTGCTCATTTTATTTCCCTCATCGCATGATGGTTACATCAAGTCCGGCAGAATCATGCAAGGCATAAACTTCTTTAAAAACACTGTATGCGAGATTTACCGCCTGATCTATATCACGACCGACATGGTGGTTAAAAGACTCCTGTTGCCCTATTTCTTTGCCGCCAGGCTGATCGAGTACAGGCGCTTTTTGTGAATCGATCGAAAGTTCAGCAAAAAGACGCCGGGCCCTTTCCAGTTCCTCTTTCGTCAAAGCCTGAAAGGGAAGATCGAAAAACAGACCTGAAGACTCATCAAAAGCAAATTGAACGAACTTTTCATGTTGTGGTTCTTCAATAATGATAAACCAGTCATCTCCAGAATTCTGGAGTATTGTCAGAAGCGCACTGCGTATTCTTTCCTGCACGTTTTACCTCAATAAAAACAGCCAGCAGCAATCAATTCTGCCAACTGAAAATTTCTCTTGGCAGAATAACATATTTCGTATAAAATTAGTCAGGGTAGTTTGATACGTGAAACCTGCGGCTGGCCGGCTCAATAATAAACAGATCTGAAGCCTCTGTCAGCACAGGACGAAGCAAACGGCGCGGGGAAAATATCATGTTGGATGCAGAAACACTGCGGGATCTCTTCGACCACCTTTCTCACGAAGATAGAAAGGAATGTGTCGACGAGCTGGCGCGCCTGGAAATCTCAGAAAAAAATGCCGACCAGGTCTACAATATTCTCAAGGTGCTCGAAACCGGTCTTGATGTAAATATGGCCATTCAGGTCAGAGCAATCTGCAGAAAACTTGAATCTCAGTTTCCCGGCAAATTCTCGTTTGAGTTCCTGACCTCTCAACCGGTAATCAGACACCTGTTAAAACCTGAAGCGTGTGAAACCAGTTCCGTCGACAGTTCCAACGGTTTCAAAATCTGTCCGTTCTGTACAGAAAACATCCCCCCGGATTCTCGCGAATGCCCTTTCTGCCAGGCTTCGTTCGAGAACCATACCTGTCGCAACTGCGGCAAACACAGCTATGAATCCATGTTCTGCATCTGGTGCGGATCTCTGATGCAAAATCCCGCCTGGCAAAAAGCCCCCCTGCCGAGACGCGTGGCAGCAGTCATTATTGATGCCTCAATTCTGGCAATACCGGTGATGCTTTCAGAGATGTATTTCAGCGCCATGGCACCATACCAGATTGCCATAGCAATAATCACCTTTTACACAGCGTTCCTCCTGACCGGATCTTCTCCGGGCAAACGCGCCACCGGCCTTTTTCTCATGAATTCTCTCAAAGGCAATCAGGCAGGAATACTCCAGGTCATTTTTCGGGAACTTCCCTGCCGAATGCTTTCGCTGATGCTTCTCGGACTCGGTTTTTTCTGGGGCCTCTTTGACGAAAACGGCCAGACATGGCATGACATCCTGGCAAAATCAGTTGTCGTCAAAAAAATCGATCAGGATTGAATTTTCGCAAATTCGACAGCAATCTGCGTGCACACGCTGGCGTTATTCTTAACCAGTTCAATATTGGTTTTGAGGCTTTCTCCAGCAGTGATTTCGTTTAATTTTCCCAGTAGAAAAGGGGTCACTGCCTGGCCAGTTATCCCTTTTTTCGCAGCTTCTTCAAGAGCCCTGCCAATACAACTCTCAATTTTTTCCCGGTCAAGAGCGGCATTTTCGGGAACCGGGTTACCGATCAGAATTCCACCCCTGTATCCCATCGCCTGAGCCTGGTAAAAAATCGCAGCAGCTTCGCCGGCATTTTCGACCCTTTGCGGCACTCTCACTCCACTCGAACGATAGTAAAAAGCCGGCATTTCCTCTGTACGATAACCAAGCACCGGCACCCCAAGAGTTTCAAGATATTCCATGGTGAGAGGAATATCGAGAATTGCCTTTGCACCGGCACAGACCACCATTACCGGCGTATGCACGAACTCCGGAAGATCGGCCGAAATATCGAAAGTTTCGCTGGCGCCACGATGTACTCCCCCAATACCGCCGGTCGCAAAAAAACGAATTCCAGCCAGATGAGCACAGATCATGGTCGCTGAAACGGTTGTGGCAGCACTTTGTTTGAGGGCAACAACGCCCGGAAGATCTCGCCGGGAAGCCTTTCTGATGTCTTTTGAAGTACCGAGAAATTCAAGATCCTGACTATCCAGGCCCACTTTTATCACTCCGCTGATTATGGCAATGGTAGCTGGAACACCGCCATTTTCCCGCACAGTCTTTTCAAGAAGCTTTGCCGTTTCGACATTTTGCGGATACGGCATGCCGTGCGAAATAATTGTGGACTCCAGTGCAACAACTGCCTGGTTTCGTGCAAGAGCGTCTCTGACCTCTTTTTTTATGACCATTTCTCTGAACTGCATTTCCGGCTCCATTTATTGAGATTTTTTCAGGTAAGGGCAGCTTAACCGCTGACAAAGATCACTGCTGCTGCACCTGCCACCAACAATCATCACGGCCCAGTGTGGCGGTTCATAATCATCTACCTGCCCAACAAATTCTTCAATCTTTTTTTCATCCTCTGCCGACAGAACGACATCGTCAGTTGAAAAATAAGAGGAATTACACCAGTAGATATAGGTTACTTCCGGCAGGTCATCAGTATGCAGACTTGTTGACTGGGAGTCTCCGCAGGCATCGCAAACAATAACCAGATCGGTACCCAAAGACAAAAGCTTTCTGCCAGGACAACTGCACTTCTGACATTCTCCGGCAAAAACCCTGAATCTGGTATATTGTACACGATCAGGCATGGGGTCGTCAGACTCCCCGAAACCCATCAGAATAACCTTTCTGCCATCAACAGTCAGCATTTCCAGCAATCCGTCTTTTCTAAGGTTTTTTAATTATAAACTGTCCAGCCAGCAAAAACAACAGCGCATAACATATCAGATAAGTGATAATTGAATAATTAATTCATCTTCAAACATGACTTACCAGTCATCTGAACATAACGACAAGCACAGCCTCCGAAAAGGCCTGCAGCGGAGATAACCTCCGCCGGAGCACATCGATTGAAACCAGCCCACGCTTATTATCATTTTTTCATATATTTTTTTACCCCATCCTTAATTTTTAAGCCTGGCAGCTCGCCAGACCATTACCTGTAGTCTTTCCATCGTTGCCGCGACAAAGTCTGCCGGCTCATTCAATTTTTTGGGCGATCAGGATCAAAGCAATCTTTATTTTGAAGTGGACACATGATGTGTGGAGCAAAAAAAAATCCCACCCGTTACCGAGCGAGTTTGCTCAACACCGAGAACATTTCCAAAAGAGGTGCCATATAAACAGACCAAGAAACAGGATTTTGATTCAGCGCAAGACAGGTCCGATTTTAAAATTGCCATGCCGATTTCAAAATTCATACCTGGCAGTAACTAAATAAAATTCAATACTCCAATGACAAAGGCCAGAATAAAAAAATTACTGCCCCGTTTTTTTGCATCTTTTATTTTTGACCTTGTCGTATGCGAAAACGACAAACAAATCTCAAGCCCGAGAATCAGACACTTTTTCTCATTGTCAATTTTTCCGTTCAACAACAACAACAACAACAACAACAACAACAACAACAACAACAACAGAATCCTCCAATTCTCCCATTAGCAGTTTTAAATTTTAATTTATAAACTTTCACAATTATTTACAGCAAAAACCGCCCGCCTGCCACAAATTTAAATAAAAAATTATTTTTTATTTAAAAACATAGCACAATACCCTCTCAAAATAAGCAATTTGCAATTGATAAATAAATATTTATCTATAAAATACGACTACTAATCTCTCATTTCCACAAACAATTTTCTCATATTTTTTCCGAAAACAATACATTTTTGCGAATAATTGTGAAAAAAAAGAGAGCCCCCGCAGATGTTTCTGCGGGGGCTCTCTTGTCGCGCTCTATTGCGACGGTCTCAATCTATTCCGCCCTGATCAGGCCATGCTTAAGCATAGAGTTGATTCTGGCACTGAAACTACTTCCAGAACCGCTGTAATAAGGCTTAAAAGAAGTGTCGCCAGTAGTTTCAACCTTTTCCGAAGCTTCAGAAGAAGCTTCTTCGGCAATCACTTCGGATGATTCAACAGCATTCTGACTGGATGATTCCATAGGCTCAGAGTGCTTTTCATCAACCAGTTCGGCATCTACTGCCTTCTCATTAGAAGAAAGCGAATTCTCTGCCACTTCCGGCCGCCTGTCAAGCTTTTCGCAAAGCTCTCTAAGCATCGAACCCATGGCTTTCATACTCGGAGAAAGTTCCACAGTCTTTGTTGCGACTGCTTTTTTCTCACCAGAACCAGTGTTCTGGAGACGCATCTGGCGAATTCTTGCCATTCTTGCCAGGGCAAGCATAAAGGGCTTTTCTGCTGAGGGATCAGCTTCAGATACAGCTGCATCTGAAGACTGCTTTTCCTCTTCAGAAGCGGCTACATCAGCAACGCTTGCGGATTCGACCCTGATCTTCTCTTCAGGAGAGAGAGAGATGGACTTATCGTTTTCGGACCTGTCGATTACCGCTTTACCATCATTAAAACTAAGCTTCAGCGGCTGTGAAAACCAATTCCATTCGGCCGGAATTTCTGTCGGCACAGCTTCAACATTCTTTTTGGCTTTTCTGGCCTTTTTGACAGCTTTTGGCTGCTTTTCTTCTTTTTTCTCTATATGAGCAACTGGTTCAGCTTTTTTGCTCACATCAACCTTTTTTTCTTCTTTTTTCTCGGTTTTTTCAACCGGAATAACAACCGCTTTTACCGGTTCAACAGCCGGAGCAGGAATCACTTTTTTTTCTGGAGCCTTTTCGACCGGAGTCTCGGTAACAATTTTCACTTCGGCGGCATTTATATCAGCAGGGGTGGAATCTGCTGCAGCCACTTCTGGCTCAGCCTTGATTTCTGCAGGCTGAACGTCGGGCTTTACCGGCTGCGTTCTGACAACCTTTTTAACCGGCGGAGGCGCCACTATTTTTGGCATTGCCGGGGGCATAACAGGAGCCTCCAACGCCTGAACAGCTCCTCTCATGGTGTATTTGTCAGACCAGAGCTGAACTGCCAGAAAGCTGGCTGATAAAATAAACAACACACCCAGGGCCAGTAAAAATGGCAGCCCTTTTTGTCGTTTCAATAATCTCATGGGTAACCTTCCAGAAGGATTAATTACCATAAAGACACAACCCAGCCGCCTCCGGGATCTGTATCAAGACCTCAGAAACAGCTGAGCAACGCTCGCCGAAAGCTGAAAAAAAGCCGACAGGCTTACTTTTTCATGCGTTCAAGATATTCACCAGTTCTGGTGTCTACCCTGATAAATTCTCCAGCTTCAATGAACATTGGTACATTCACAACGTGGCCGCCTGCACAGACGACAGGTTTGTTTGTACCGCTGGCTGAGTTGCCTCTGACGTTAGGTGGAGCCTCAATTACTTCAAGATCTACCGAGGGCGGGAGTTCAGCACCAATTGCTTTGCCTTCATAGAGCTTTACGTAAATTTCCATCTGTTCTTTGAGAAATTTGGTCTGGTCACCAAGCAGATCCATTTCCATTTCCATCTGCTCATAGGTCTGAGTATCCATGAAATGAAGGAAATGATCTGATGAATAGAGGTATTGCATCAACTTGGTTTCAACGGTTGCTTCATCAACCTTTTCAGTCGTCTGGTAACGCTGCATGAAAGTCGCGCCGGTCTTCAGGCTTTTCAATTTGGCCTGAGCCATTGCGCGCCAGTTACCCGGACGAACGAAATCTATTTCGACGACCTGGCAAAGTTCGCCGTTATAGAGTATTACCATACCTTTTCTCAAGTCATTAGCAGTGATAGCCATATATGTCTCCCTGGCTGGATTTTTATCGGCAGATTATAGCATATTTTTCACCAATACCAGCAGAGAAAATTTCTGGACACCGCGCAAAAACACCTCCAATCAAAATAATACTATATATATCAGTTTTAAAAAATATCAAACCCAGACAAGAAATCTCATTTGCTCATTAATTGATTATCAATTAACACAAACAGAAAGTTTTTTTAAATTTCCCGCGATCATTTTTTAGATAAAAATTTGAGTGTCTCAAAAAGAACCTCTCGCCAAATATCAAGCAAATGATATATGAAAATCGAAAGGCCAACAAGAATATTTTACTCGTTTTATGATAATAAATTTCAGAGTTTTCCCTTTCGCATTTCGCTAATTGCCGTCCTTTTTGATGAGCTCCATCAAATTTCCCTGCTCGGGCTGACAGATATTCAGACAATACTAAGATTTGTCTTAAATATTATTCAGATTGCTTCCGATACTTCTAAAGACAAAGCAAAA
>Ga0116157_10002052_pt1 | contig 19825 bp, 15 predicted proteins | sample AD_UKC048_MetaG_FD_89882 | JGI IMG/M metagenome (GOLD analysis project Ga0116157, IMG submission 89882) | Active sludge microbial communities of municipal wastewater-treating anaerobic digesters from USA - AD_UKC048_MetaG | ecosystem: Engineered > Bioreactor > Anaerobic > Digestate | place: USA...
TAATTTTGTGGCATCAATAGCATAACGCAAATCATGACCTGCTCTATCTTTTACGAATGAAATAAGTTGCTCAGAAGTACCCAATGAATTCCCCAATTTTTCATCCATTAATTTACAAAGTAGTTTTATTAAATCAATATTGGTCCATTCATTATGTCCACCCACATTATAAGTGTCACCAATTTTTCCTTTATGCAAAATCACATCTATGGCCGATGCATGATCAATCACATAAAGCCAATCACGTACATTCTCACCCTTACCATAAATTGGCAATGGTTTTTTATTCAGAATATTATTTATTGAAAGTGGAATTAATTTTTCGGGAAAATGATTAGGACCATAATTATTTGAACAATTGCTGATCACAACAGGCATATGATAGGTATGATAAAATGCCATCACTAAATGATCGCTTGCTGCCTTGCTAGCCGAATACGGACTTCTTGGATCATAGGGTGTATTTTCATAAAAAAAACCAGTTTCACCTAAGCTTCCATAAACCTCATCCGTAGATACATGATAAAAAAGCTTGCCTTCAAAATCTCCATTCCAAAATTGCTTAGCGGCGTTCAGTAAAGTAGCTGTGCCCATTACATTGGTATTTACAAAAGCCAAGGGATCTGAAATAGAACGATCAACATGCGATTCGGCAGCAAGATGAATAACGGTATCTATTTTATATTCACTCATTGTTTTTGCAACGCTGCTTGCATCACAAATATTACCTTTTACAAAAGTGTAATTTGGCTCTTTTTCAATATCCTTGATATTTTCAAGATTACCAGCATAGGTCAAATCATCATAATTTATAATCTTATAATTTGGATAATTTTTTACAAATCTTCGCACTACATGTGAACCTATGAAACCTGCACCGCCTGTGATTAATATATGTTTTTTCATAAGATGCGAAAGTAAGTATTAACTTGAATAAATTCAAAATTTGGAAATGATGGATTTATTGTCTTTATAAAATATGGCGAGTAAAAAAACAACGGTAGACAAATACGATATAACCGAAGCATAAGCGGCACCTTGAATACCATATTGAGGTATTAAAAGTATATCGGCAACCAAACAAATAATAAAACCAATAATAGCTGAATATAAATTAATACGAACTTTGCCTGTTGCTACAAAATAACCGCTTATAGGCATAGATAGGCAAAAAGGAACTATTCCAAATAGCAAAATGGCAATACATTGGATAGATGCTTGAAAGGCTTCACCAAATAATGGCACAACTAAATAATTAGAAAGTAAATAACCTCCAATACCAGCTGAAATCGCATACAAAGCAATTTGTTTGGTTGATTGTATTGTTTTTTGAAGATTTAGATATTGATCTGAATGAGTTGAAATAAAGGTAAACAATACAGCTTGTAATGCAGAAGGCAATAACCAAATAAGTTGTGAAAGAGAAACCGCTAAGGCATAAACACCAGTTAATTGTTTGCCATGATAATAATGTACAAACCAAATATCCATTCTGAGTGAAAAAAACTGAATTAAGTTAGTTGTAAATGCCAAAAAGGCAAATTGCAAAAGAGGTTTAAATGTAGAGACGTTAATACTTGTAAATGAAAAATAATTTTTGTCTATTTTAAAGATTTCAATGAGATAAAAAATAATTTGAAGTGATGCTGAAAAGACCATTGAAATAATCAACCAAGCTAATATTTGAATATCATTCAACACATTGAAATAGTATTTTAAAGCATAGAGTAATAATATCGTTGTGGTACCTAAAATAGTAATATAACCCGCATGATGAAACTTATTCTCCGCTTGTAAAATGGATGAGAGGAAGGCATTTGTTGTAATGAAAACTAAATGAAGAATTAAAAATATCATCCAAATTGAGGAGGATAATACTAAATCAGGAAGTAAAATTCTCATGCCCGTATAAGTATGAAACAAGAACATAAATGAGCTTATTGTACAAGCTCCTATACCTAATACCATAAGTATGAATGAAAACAATTTATTTTTTGCCAATTTACCTGAGGCAATAAAATGAACGATAGCGGCTGGTAGTCCGATGCCAATAACTAAAGTTGAAAGAAGAATGAAATTGATATAAAGTGCATATTCACCTTGGCCTTTATCGCCAAGCATTCGAGTAGCAAGTATTGAAGCAAGGAATGAACAAATTACTGAAATAATTTGCGACGAATAACTAACCAGAATATTTTTTCGAAATGACATGGAAGGTAAAAGTAAGATATTGATTTTGAATTAGCCTATTCAGAATTTAATTCCTAACAATCATAAATATTAGAGAATATACTTTCTTCACCATCCCAAGTTGTATTTCAATTTGATGATTCAAAAATAAAAACCATCTCCGATTAGAGATGGCTTAATCAAATTAGCAATTGCTATTAAAGTATATTCCTATTTTACAAAATTCAAAAAACTACCAAACCTTTGCACGTTGTGCCTCGGGCTTGTACATTTTATTTCCTTCTTTCACATTAAAGGCAAGATAGAACGGCGTGAAATTACTTAAAGGACCATTACAGCGATGTACTCCTGGCGAATGCGGATCTGTAACTAAACGTGTTGCTGCTTCTTCATCACGAATATTAGAACGCCAAACTTGCGCCCAACTCATAAAGAAACGTTGATCAGGAGTCATACCATCAATTTTTTCTTGACTTTGACCTTGTTTTGTTTTCTTAAATGCATCGTAGGCTATTGTTACACCACCTAAATCGGCAAGATTTTCGCCTAGGGTTAATGCGCCATTTACATGCTTATTATCAAGAATCGTATAGGCATCATATTGATCTTTTACCATTTTTGTTTTCGCATCAAAATGAGATTTGTCTTCAGCACTCCACCAGTTTTTCAAATTACCATCTGCAGCATACTGACAACCTTGATCATCAAAACCATGGGTCATTTCATGTCCGATAACACCTCCAATAGCGCCATAAATAACAGCATCATCAGCATTTTTTTCAAAGAAAGGATATTGTAAAATTCCAGCAGGAAAAACAATTTCATTAAATGCTGGATTATAATATGCATTCACGGTTGGTGGTGTCATACCCCACTCTGTTCGATCAACAGGTTTGCCTAATTTATTAATCATAAATCTATAATCAAAAACATTAGAGGCTAAAATATTTTTAGCATACGAATCTCTTGTTATTTCGAGTCCGCTATAATCTCTCCATTTGTCAGGATATCCAATCTTTTTAATAAAGGCATGTAATTTATCCTTTGCTTTTGCTTTCGTACTATCGCTCATCCAATCTAAATTATTAATACGTGCTTCATAAGCAGATTGTAAATTATCAACCAATTCAAGCATACGTTTTTTTGCATCAGCTGTAAAATATTTATCTGTATACATTTTTCCTAATTGCTCACCAACTGATCCATCAACCACTTGCAAAACTCTTTTCCAACGAGGCTTTTGTTCTTGTTGACCTCTCATCACCTTACCATAAAAAGCAAAGTTTTCTTGATCAAAACTACTACTTAAATAACCCGACATACCACTGATCAAATGCCATTTTAAATAAGTTTTCCAATCTTCAATTGGGGTTGATTTCAACATGCTCGACAAGGCAATAAAAAAATCAGGTGTTGCAACCAATAAAGTATCTTGATTAGAAACCATCATCTTTTTCATCATATCTTTCCAATCAATACCAGGTGTTTTTAAACTAAAATCAGTTAACGAATACTTGTTATATAATTTGTAAGGATCTCTCATTGAAACTCTATCCATACTTGCTTTTGCCATGTTTGTTTCCATAGCCATTATTGTATTTGCATGTTTAATGGCATCTGCTTCAGATTCGCCACTCAGTTTAAGCATATTTGCTATATGTGGAATATATTTTTCACGTATCCCTTTTTCGCGTGGATCTTGTTTCAAATAATAATCACGATCCGGCAAACCCAATCCACCTTGGAATAAATTACAGATATTTTTTGTTACTTCTTTATCATCGGGTCCTATATAAAATCCAAATAATGGATTCATGCCTGTTGTAGTTTCTCTGGCAATTTCATCTAAAAGAGATTTTGTATCTGTAATGGCATTTATTTTATCCAATTCAGATTGAATGGCGCCAATACCTGCTTTTTCAATAGCTACAGTGTCCATACCAGCCGCATAACAATCACCAACCATTTGTTCAGGACTGCCTTTTGAAGCACCTTTTTTTGCAGCAGCTTCTTCTAATAGACCGAATAAAGCTTTTTTATTAAAATCTTCTAGAAGATTAAAGCTCCCCCATCTGGTTTCAGAAGCAGGTATCGGCGTTGATTTTAACCAAGCGCCATTTGCATAAGCATAAAAATCATCTGCAGGATTTACTGAAGTATCAATATTGGAAGGATCGAGGAATTTCTTTCCAGCAGGAAGTGACGATGCCTCTTCGGTGTTGCCATTCAATTTTTCTTGACAAGCGCCAAGACCGATTGTAGCAATAGAAGCCACAAAAAACAAGTGTTTAAGTTTCATTCATTAAAATTTTGCCAAAAGTAATAAATCAAAATAATGGAATTTGTTAAAATCATGATGAACGGCAAAAGAAGCTGAGAAAGGTTTGATTCAATCGGTTAAACAATCTAATGCGTTAAAATGAATAAAATTGAAGAGATAGATAAATAATAAATTCGAAATGTTAATACAATAATTTATTGAATTTGGTAACAGAACGAATAAATACTAGCTACTTGTGTTAAAAATCACATAATTTGAAGATTGAGTATCAGAAAGCAATTTTTTTTTCTACTTTTGAAGGCTGATGAGTAATGAACAATATATTTCGACAAAAGTAAAAAAAGGGAAGGCGACCTATGTATATTCAATAATTGGCGTTGCTTTGGTTTTGTTTTTGCTTGGGTCTCTTGGCTGGTTAGTGATTAATGCCGGACAACTTTCGAAAACATTTAAAGAAAACATAGAGATATCGGTGATATTAAATGACAATTCGCGTGATGAATTAGGAATGAAATTGAAGGATATTTTAGATAAGCAGTCTTTTACAAAATCATCTCAATACATTTCTAAAGAGAAAGCAGCTGAACAATTCAAAAAAGATTTTGGCGAAGATTTTTTACAGGTTCTTGATTATAATCCACTTTATACTTCAGTTAATTTTCATTTACACTCACAGTATATGAATACCGATAGCTTAATTAAGATAGAAAAATTTATTAAGCAAAGTAATATTGTTAGAGAAGTGTTTTATCAGAAAAATTTGGTCGACATTATGAATAGTAATGTGCGTCGATTAGGAATTGTGATACTGATTATATCTTTATTCTTGATTTTTTCTGTTATCATTTTAATCGACAATACAATTCGATTAGCCATGTATAGCAATCGTTTTTTGATTAAAACAATGCAAATGGTTGGGGCAACAAGATGGTTTATTGCAAAACCTTTCAATATTAGAGGTGTATGGAATGGCATTATTAGTGCGGTTTTGGCGATATTGGGTATTTTAGCATTAAAAATGTTTGCTGAAAGTTGGCTTCCTGAAATTAAAGCCCTTTCTAGTGTAAAATGGATGTTGATTTTATGTTCAACTATTTTGGCATTGGGAATTGTAATTTCGTTATTAAGTACACATCGTTCAGTAATTAAATATTTAAGAACTCAATTAGATGATCTTTATTAAAACAAAAAATTATGTCTAAACAAAAAACATCAGAACAAGAAACCGTGGTTACAAATCAAGTTAAACAAGCTCCAGAGCCTGTTAAGACAAGTTTTACCCCTTCTAATAAAAAAAGTTTTCAAGGACTCCCTTTTCTTTTTGAAAAACAAAATTATCTACTCATGGCCATTGGATTGGTTGTTATAATAGTTGGCTATATGTTGATGTCTGGTGGGAGAAGTGCTGATCCAAATGTGTTCGATGCTGATTCACTTTATAGTTTTAGAAGAATTACTTTAGCTCCAATACTCATTCTTGTTGGTTTAGGTATTGAAGGTTATGCGATTATGAAAAAACCGAGCGCCGGAAATTAATTTACGCTTATTATAATACGCTATTTCAAAATCTTGAATTCCAACTCGTTCGCGGGTATTTCGTTACTTTAATATAAATCATGAATAATTTACAAGCTATTTTTATAGCTATTGTGGAAGGTATAACCGAATTTTTACCGATTTCATCAACGGGTCATATGGTTATTACAAGTGCCATTATGCATATTGACGATGAGCCATTTACGAAATATTTTGAAGTAAGTATTCAACTTGGTGCTATTCTTTCTGTTTTAGTTTTATACTTTAAAAAATTCATCAATTTTAAAAACCCAAGTTTCTATTTAAAATTATTGATTGCAGTGATCCCATCCTTGGTACTAGGGAAATTATTGAATGATTTTATTGATGATATCCTTGGCAAACCATTGGTTATAGCCATTGTGATGATATTAGGAGGCATACTTCTCTTATTTGTTGATAAGTGGTTTAATAAACCAGAAATACATATTACTGATGAAATAGATAATAAACTTTCATTCAAAATAGGTTTGTTTCAATGTCTTGCCATTATTTTTCCTGGTTTAAGTAGAAGTGCTGCAACTATTATAGGCGGTATGACGCAAAAAATTTCAAGAGAAGCGGCTGCTGAATTTTCTTTCTTTTTAGCAGTGCCAACCATGTTTGCTGCAACAGCATATAAAACCTTGACGTTTATCAAAGAAAATGGTATGTTTAGTTCAGATCAAGTAACAACCATGGTGATTGGCAATGTGGTTGCGTTTATTGTAGCAGTAATAGCTATTAAATTTTTTATTGGTTTTGTAAAAGAAAAAGGATTTAAAATATTTGGCATCTATCGAATCATACTTGGTGTTATGGTGCTTTTATTGATAGAGCTTGGATATATTTTGTAATCAGCAGCTCCTCATTTTTTAAGGATAAATCATTTCGTGTTTTATTGAATTTAAATGGATTAATAAGGATCAATATCTAAAATAACCTGAACAGTTGAATAATTTTTAGTTGTATTGAGTTGAACAATTTTTTCTTTCACTATTCGTTTTATCTCCTGCATAATTTTGGTATCTCGATTAATTTTTAAAAGAATTTCTTGTATAAATTGATTCCTAATTCGAGCAATTGGTGGCTCAGCCGGTCCAAATAAAATAGTACGAGGAAGAGAAGAAATATCTTGCGCTAATTTTTGTGCTGCAAATAAAACAGTATCTTGATTTTTATGTTTAAGTACTATTCGTAATAAACGAGTAAACGGCGGATATTGAAATTCTTTTCGTGCCTCAATTTCATCTTTATAAAAGCCAAGATAATCATGTTCCTTCACATGTAAAATAGTTGGATGATGAGTTTTAAACAATTGTATAAACACATTACCTATATCATTTTTTCTACCTGCACGCCCACTAACTTGTTCGAGTAATTGAAACACTCTTTCATTCACCCTAAAATCTGGATACGACAATAGACTATCAGCGCTCAGCACACCTACAGTATTGACATGTTCAAAATCAAGTCCTTTTACAAGCATTTGTGTCCCAACCAAAATATCTATTTCTCGGTTTTCGAATAGTCGAATAATTTCACTGTATTTATTCTTAATTCGCATGGCATCCCAATCAAAACGCTCAACACGTGCATTCGGAAATAGAAGTTTAATATCATCTTCAATTTTTTCGGTACCAAAACTTTTTGCTATCAATTTACTATTTCCACAAGCGGGACAGGTCTTTATATACGGAGACTTAGATCCACAATAATGACAATGTAACTGATCTGAATGTTTGTGATAGGTAAGCGAAACATCACAATACTTACATTGCGGCACCCAAGCACATGAACTACACATGATATAGGGCGAATAACCTCTTCTATTTTGAAATAGTATGATCTGTTTTTTATTCTCTAGAGAGGTTTTAATCGCTTGAACTAATTGACCTGAAAAAATTCCTTTTTGCGTTTTCTGAAGCATATCAAGTTTGCTATCTACAATGGTCACATTGGGTAAAATAGCAGTGCCGTATCGTTGATTTAATTCAACTAGTTTATATTTCCCGATTTGCGTATTATAATAGCTTTCAATTGAGGGAGTGGCGCTTCCTAATACTATATTGGCTTGACATTGATGAGCCAAATAGATAGCCGCATCACGTGCATGATAACGTGGGGCGGGGTCTTGCTGCTTATATGAATTATCATGCTCTTCATCAATAATGACCAATCCTAAATTTGCAAAAGGAAGCATTAATGCTGAACGCGCACCAATAACCATATCATATTGATGATGCTGAATTTTCTTCCATACCTCTACTCTTTCATTATTACTAAAACGTGAGTGGTAAATACCGATTCTAGAACCAAAAACTGATCGTAACTTACGCACAATTTGAGCCGTTAAAGCAATTTCAGGCAATAAATAAAGAGCCTGTTTATTTTGGGCAATACAATCTTCAATAAGTTTAAAGTAAATATGCGTTTTACCACTTCCTGTAATCCCTTTTAAAAGTACTGGTTGCTTTTTTTGAAACCCATCTAGAATATCTTCATAGCCTAATTGTTGCTGAGTTGAGAGCACATTAGTTTGAAGTTTAACGGGTGCATCAAATTTTATCCTATCAATTTCTAGTTTCTTAATTTCAAATATCTCTTTATCCACCAAGGCTTTTAGTTGGGCCGAGCTAGAAGATGAATGTTTTAAAAGTTCAGATTGAATCACGTCATCTTCTGTCTGCTTAAGATGTAAATAAGTCAATAGAAGATTTAATTGCTTTGGCGCTTTTTCAAGTTGAATAAAAAGCAGTTTTAATTTACTTTCATCGGTATAAGAGGGATTGAGAAAGACAAATTTTTCCTTTTTTGGGTGATAGTTTTCGTACAAATTTTCATAAACACTAATTAAGCCTTTATCAAGCAAAGTGTTGACTACTTTCCAAGCTGAATTGCCTTGAATTATTTTTTGCACTTCTTCAAGTGTAATATCTTTTTGCGCTGCACTCATATCAATCGGTTAAAAATACGAATAGAATTGAAAATGAGTGATTATGTTTATTAAATCATGATTCTCAATAAATATTCTTTTACAAAAAGAATTAATCAATTAACTAACTTCTTTTTTGACTTCTAAATTATGGAGAAAAAGATAATAGGTTAGATATTAAATTTTGGTTTATTCGCATATCTATTGTTTATTTACGTGCTATTTTATTTCCATTTTAAGCTTTTTAACAAGCTATACAGCTTAACTAACAGAATTAATTACACTATCCACATTTCACTAACAATTTATACCTTATAAATGGCTAAAACATAGATAATTACTTGAAAAAGCCCGACGGTAAGAGCATTCAAATATGTGGATAAATAAGAATGCTCAAAAATTGTGTTATTTAATGGGAAATTGTGTTATTTTGTGTCATTAAAAGATTAATTCTGATTAATGAACAATATTTTAGGCGAATTTGAAGTGACTTTAGACCCCAAAGGAAGATTTATGCTTCCTGCAGGGTTGAAAAAACAGCTTACCGAAGCTGAAGGCGCTCGCTTTGTTTTAAATAGAGGTTCAGACAAATGCTTAACACTTTATACCGAAAAACAATGGGAAAAAGTTGAGGCAATTGTTAGCAAATTGAATGACTTTAATGAAAAGGCTAGAAAATTCAAACGACTCTTTTTAAACGGTGCTACTTTCTTAGAACCTGATGCTGCAGGACGTTTGCTCATTCCGAAAACAATGCTTGCTTACGCAAATATTACCAAGGATATAGTTTTTTCAGGACAAATGAATAAGATGGAATTGTGGGATGCAACAGCGTATCGTCAAGAAACTTCTGTTGCTCCAGATGAGATGAATAATTTAGGAGGAGAGGTACTTGGAACCGATTTTATGAATCCATTTGACGGATTATAAAATGGAGACTAACACTTTTTACCACCAATCAGTTCTTTTACATGAGTGTATTGAAAACTTGAACATTAAGCCAAATGGAATCTATTTAGATGCAACTTTTGGTGGTGGTGGTCATAGTAACGAAATTCTTAAACATTTAGGCCCAAAAGGAAAACTAATAGTTTTTGACCAAGATATTGACGCCAAACAAAATTTACCAGATGACAACCGTGTAATTTTTGTTCAGGAGAACTTTCGTTATGCCAATCGTTTTGCAAGATTGTATAAACTTAAACTAGATGGTGTGTTAGCAGACCTCGGCGTTAGTTCATACCAATTTGATACGGCAGAGCGTGGTTTTTCAATTCGTTATGATGCGCAACTTGACATGAGAATGGATCAAAGAACATCGTTAACTGCCACTCATATTTTGAATATGTACTCCGAAAAAAGATTACATCAGCTCTTTGAAGAATATGGTGAAGTGTCGAACGCAAAAACTTTGGCAAAAAAAATTGCAGATACAAGATCACGTATGAAAATTACGACCATCAATGAATTTAAACAAGCCATTGACGGACTTATGTATGGCAACCAAAATAAGTATTTAGCTCAAGTATTTCAGGCTTTACGTATTGAAGTGAATGACGAAATGAATGCCTTGAGAGAGTTTTTGTCGACCATTACGAACTGCTTACAAAACGATGGACGATTGGTGATTATAACTTTTCATTCTCTTGAAGATCGTATTGTGAAACAATGGATGAAGCTTGAGTCTTTTGAAGAAGAAGTTTTTAGTTTCAAGAATAGTGAAAAGAAAAAACACTTAAAACTTGTAAATAAAAAACCCATTCTGCCCAGTGCAGAAGAACAAAAATTGAATCCAAGATCGAGAAGTGCAAAACTTAGAGTCGCTCAAAAAATTGAACATTGAGTTAAAGCATCGAAAAGAAAGTAAGTTAGTGAAGAGTGAGTTGAACTCATGAAAAATCAATGTTTCTATTCATCATATAAGCCATATAAAATACAAAACACAATATACTAGAACACCCAAAAACATGTCTTTCCCAAAACTACCCTTACTGAACAAATTGCCTAATTGGAGAACTATGCTTCAACTTGCAGGAAATAAGGGTATTGTGCATAATATTCCCTTCATTCTTTACTGCACCGCATTAAGCTTGATCTATATCACTATGAATCATTATGCGGAAAATACAATTCGTCGTATCAATGAAACGGCCACTCTATTGAAAGAAGATCGATGGCGATATATTGATGAAAAAACACAATTCATGTTTTTGACAAAAGAAAGTCAACTCGAAATTGGAGCCTCTGCACTAGGATTAGAGAAAACTAAAATACCACCTTTTAAAATTCAAATTTCAGAATGAACACAAGTAAAGACATAAGATTTCGTGTTTACGTGACATTCCTCGCCATGTGTTTATTTGGCGTGATGATTCTTTATAAAGGAGGGGTCATCTATTTTAAAGAAGGTAAGGAATTAAAAGTTTTAGCAGATAGTCTTCATACACGAATTCAAGTAATTCAACCAGAACGAGGAAATATTTATAGTGAAGATGGCAGCCTGCTCTCTTCATCTATTCCTGAATTTGATTTACGTATCGATATGAAAGCAATTCCTAAGGATACCTTTTATAAATATATCGAACCTCTATCGAAAAATATTGCATCCACTTTAAAGGATAATTCTTGGACTGAATACAAAGAAATATTGTCAAAAGAATATGCAAAAGGCAACCGTTACTTTCTATTAAAGAAAAAAGCGAATTACTCAGAATATCTAACTATTAAAAAATTCCAACCCTTTTGTAAAGGACAAAATAAAGGTGGTTTTATTGCTGAATCAAATACAAAACGCATCAATCCATTTGGCCTATTAGCAAATCGTGTGGTTGGACTCTATAGAAAAAATGCTCAAAACATTGGCATCGAACGTCGATATGACAACTTTTTAAAAGGGAGTCAAGGGCAACGGATAGAACGAAAAATTGCAGGTGGCACTTGGATGCCCATTGATGGTTCAGAAATTGATCCTGAAAATGGAAAGGATGTTTTAACAACATTGGATGTCAATATTCAAGATGTAGCCGAGAATGCACTTTTGCGACAAGTTGAAAAAGAGCAAGCAACATTTGGAACATGCATTGTGATGGAAGTAAAGACAGGAAAAATTAAAGCAATTGCAAATTTAGGTAGACGTCCGGATGGTTCTTATGGTGAAGATTATAATTACGCTTTTCAACGTATTGAACCAGGATCAACTTTTAAACTAGTTTCACTAATTTCATTATTTCGTGACAAACTCATTAAAATAGATGATCGTATTGATTGTCAAGGTGGTGCTTGGAAAATTGGTCCATATACAATTCACGATAGCCATGCTGGCTTAGGTGTACTCTCAATTAAAGATGCATTTGCTCATTCATCTAATGTAGCTTTTGCGAAATTAATTCATTCAAATTATAAAGATAAGATAGGATCGTATTGGTCTAACCTGCATGCACTTCGACTTGATTTAAAAACAGGATTGGATATAGATGGAGAATCAACTCCAAGATTTACAAAGGATTCAGTAACCAAAGGCAAATATTCGTTAGCATTTATGGGTACGGGCTATAGTGTGATGATTACCCCATTGCATACTTGTATGGTTTATAATGCAATAGCAAATAACGGCAATATGATGAAGCCTTATCTTGTAAATAGTGTTCGTGAATATGGAAAAGATGTGGTGACTTTTCAACCAACCGTACTCGAAAAAAACTTGCTAGATTCTTCTTCACTTGAACAAGTTAAAAGTGCAATGAATGAAGTTGTACAAAGTGGAACAGGTAAAGATTTACGTAATCCGTTTTATACAATTTGTGGTAAAACCGGAACCGCACAAGTTGCAGACAAAGGCATTCGATACTCAGATAGGGTTTACCATGGTTCGTTTGTAGGCTTTTTTCCAAAAGAAGATCCTCAGTATACAATTTGTGTAGTGCTTCGTACACGTAAGGGATCATCAAACTATTACGGTGGGTTAATTGCAATGCCAGTTTTTAAAGAAGTAGCCAATAGATTATACGCGATTAAAATGCATGATAAAAATTCTGTGGCCAATCAAGAAAAAATAAATAGTCCTTTACCTGCGAAAAGTTTACAGGCAGCCGACTATAACTTAATTGCTCGCAAATTATCAATCGCTAAAAAAGTACCTAATTCATCAACTTGGTTACAAAATATCACAACAGATAGTTTGGGTAATTTAACTTATTCACCCTTACCAGTTTATAGCAATCAAGTACCTGACGTGGCTGGCATGGGTTTACGTGATGCAATTTATCAATTAGAAAAAATTGGATTGAAAGTCATACCACAAGGAAAAGGCAAAGTAGTTGCACAATCAATTGCACCTGGTACTCAATATAAAAAAGGTCAAAAAATAACAATACAGTTAAGCTAATTTGAAATATTTAAACGACATATTATCCTCAATACAATACAAATCCATTCATGGCGAACTCAGTCGTGAAGTGAGTTTGGTATGTATTGATTCTCGTTTAATAATTTCTGATTCACTCTTTATTGCTATTAAAGGTCAAATAAGTGATGGACATTCATTTATCAATACGGCAATTGAAAATGGTGCAACTACGATCATCTGCGAATCGCTTCCATCTAGTTTACAAAAAAAAATAACTTATATTGAAGTTGAAGATTCAGCTAGTATTGCTGGGCGTATTGCCGCTGCATTTTATGACAATCCTTCTTCAAAACTTAAATTGGTTGGAATTACAGGCACCAATGGGAAAACCACTTGTGCTACTTTATTATATCAACTTTTCTCAAACTTAGGATATAAATGTGGTTTACTTTCTACTGTTCAAAATAGAATTGGAGAAAAAATTCTACCATCAACTCATACTACTCCAGACGCAATCAGTCTTCAAAAACTTTTATCTGAAATGTTACTCGATGGTTGCACCCATGTTTTTATGGAGGTTAGTTCACATTCCATTCATCAACATCGAATTGAGGGTATCAGATTTAAAGGAGCTTGTTTTACGAATATCACACATGATCATTTAGATTATCATCAAACCTTTGATGAATATATTAAAGTTAAAAAAACATTTTTCGATTATTTGCCATCTGATGCATTTGCGTTAACCAACGTTGACGACAAAAGAGGCCTTGTAATGCTTCAAAATACGAAAGCAAATAAAAGCACATACTCGTTAAAAACGATGGCCGATTTTAAAGGTAAAATATTAGAAAATATTTTAAGTGGTTTGGTGATGAGTGTGAATGGTGAAGAAGTTTTTTTTAGAATGATTGGTGAGTTTAACGCATACAATATCCTTTGTGTTTATGGTGCAGCTATTTTACTTGGCGAAGACAAACAAAATGTATTGCAATATCTAAGTATGCTCACAGGTGCCGAAGGAAGATTTGAAACACTTAATTCAAAAGTAGAAAATATACTAGCCATTGTTGACTACGCTCATACACCGGATGCTTTGCTCAATGTGTTGGCTACCATCAATAAATTGAGAAAAGGAAATGAAACCCTATTTACAGTAGTTGGTTGTGGAGGAGATCGTGATAAAACAAAACGACAAGTGATGGGTTTAGTTGCTTGTGAACATAGCGACAAAGTAATATTTACATCCGACAATCCACGTAGCGAAGATGCCTCTTCAATTATTAAAGAAATGGAAGAAGGTGTGGCTGTTCACCAACGAAAAAAATATGTAAGTATTAGCGATCGAAAAGAAGCAATAAAAACTGCTTGCAGCATTGCCGAAGGTGGCGATATTATTTTAGTTGCTGGTAAAGGACACGAAAAATATCAAGAGATAAGTGGTATAAAATACCCTTTTGATGATAAAAAAATAATTGAAGAAATGTTTGAACTTTTAGAAAAATAGAAATAAAAAAAATGCTGTATCACATCTTTACATATCTCAAAGAACAGTTTAATATACCAGGTGCTGGTGTATTTTACTTTATTTCTTTCAGAACAGCCTTGGCAATCATCATGTCACTATTTATTTCATTAGTGTATGGCAAACGATTAATTAAATATTTACATCGTAAACAAATTGGTGAAACTGTTCGAGATTTAGGTCTAGATGGAGAAAAACAAAAATCTGGCACACCAACTATGGGTGGTATTATCATCATTGCCGCTATTTTAATTCCTACCTTACTATTCGCTCGAGTTGAAAATGTTTATATTCTGTTGATGGTTATTTCTACCATATGGCTCGGACTAATTGGCTTTTTAGATGATTATATTAAAGTATTTAAGAAAAATAAAGAAGGTTTAGCAGGGAGATTTAAAATACTTGGACAAGTTGGCTTAGGCATTATCGTAGGTGCAACACTTTATTACAATCAGAATGTGTATATCGTTAGAGAGACAACAGGCGGTCGACCAGCCACCTATAGCACAACTGATAAAGTGTTAAAAGATAATATTGTTCGTGTTGATGATAGAGGACGTACTCGAACCTATGCACGTGTAAAAAGCGTTGTAACAACCATACCATTTGCTAAAAATCATGAATTAAGTTATGCTAAAATAGCAGCATGGTTTGGTAATGATGCGGTAAATTTTTTAACGCCTATCATTTATATTCTTTTCGTTATTTTCATCATTGTTGCGGTTTCAAATGGGGCCAATATAACGGATGGGCTTGATGGATTAGCCACAGGTACCAGTGCGATCATTGGCTCGTGCTTGGCTTTGTTTGCTTATGTATCAGGTCATTTTACGTTTGCACAATACCTGAATATCATGCCTATTCCTAATCTCGATGAATTATCGATATTCATTGGGGCATTTGTAGGGGCTTGTATTGGGTTTCTTTGGTATAATAGTTATCCAGCACAAGTATTTATGGGCGATACAGGCAGTTTAGCGCTTGGAGGTATTATTGCATCATTAGCCATTATCATTCGTAAAGAACTACTCATCCCCATTATTTGTGGTGTATTTCTAATTGAGAATTTAAGTGTGATGTTACAAGTGGCCTATTTCAAATTCACAAAAAGAAAATATGGTGAAGGAAGAAGAATCTTTCTTATGTCGCCACTGCATCATCATTATCAAAAACTTGGTTACCATGAAAGCAAAATCGCCATTCGATTTTGGATCATTGGAATATTACTCGCCGTGCTCAGTGTAGTTACATTAAAAATGCAATAAACAGAAATAAGAATAAAAAACATAATAATAAAAGAAAAATGAAATTTGATTTAGTCATACTCGGAAGTGGAGAAAGTGGTACAGGTGCTGCCTTGCTTGCTAAGCAACAGGGTATTTCTGTATTTGTGAGTGACAAGGGTTTGATACCTGAGAAATACAAAATCGAACTTCAAACGAATGAAATCCCTTTTGAGGAAGGCCAACACTCAGCAGATATTATTTTAGCGGCAAAAGAAATAATTAAAAGTCCGGGTATCCCTGAAAAAGCGGAAATGATTCAAAAACTGCGTGCGCAGAATACACCCATCATGAGTGAAATTGAATTCGCATTTAGATACAAAGGTGAAAGTAAAATACTTTGTATAACTGGAAGCAATGGCAAAACAACCACAACCAGTTTAGCTTATGCCATATTTGAAAAGGCAGGTTATAATGTATCCGTGGTAGGCAATATCGGCAATAGTTTCGCTCGACAATTAGTGATCAACCCTACTGCATGGTATGTAATGGAGATCAGTAGTTTTCAATTAGATGATATTCAAACATTCAGACCTGATATTGCCGTGATTATGAATATCACACCCGACCATTTAGACAGATATAATTATGATTTTGCAGCCTACACACAAGCAAAATTCAATATCACAAAATACCAAGAAGATGAAGACTATCTCATCCTTTGCAAAGACGATAAAACAATACAACATTTTTTACAGACCAATCCAATAAATTCAAAAACTCTCTACTTCACAATGAACGAACAATTACAAACCGACGGCGCATATATTAATGAAAATGAAATGGTGTTTAGATTTAACGGTGAACAATCTTCAATTTCTATCAATGAACTTTCATTGAAGGGAAAACATAATCAATACAATTCAATGGCTGCAGGTATCTCAGCAAGAGTGGCTGAAATTAGAGATGCCAATATTCGGGAATGCTTAAAAACCTTTACTGCAATCGAACATCGAATGGAAAGTATTGGAACCATTCGTGGTGTTGAGTTTATTAATGATAGTAAAGCCACTAACTTGAATAGCGTATGGTATGCATTAGAAAGTATGAAAAAGCCAACTATTCTTATTCTTGGTGGCGTAGATAAAGGGAATGATTATAACGAAATTAAAGATCTTGTACTAGAAAAAGTTAAAACGATTATTTGTTTAGGAGTTGACAATGAACCTATTCATAAATTTTTTGATGGATTGGTAAATATTGTTGACACAAACAATGTTAATGACGCAGTACATATTGGATATGAATTAGCTTCAAGCGGAGATTGCGTTTTACTTTCTCCTGCATGTGCAAGTTTCGATTTATTTAAAAATTACGAAGACAGAGGTGAACAATTTATTGCATCTGTAAAAGCGTTGTAAGTCGTTTGAAGAAACCTAGTTTGAAAAAGAGATTATAAAAAAATGGAACAATTATTAAAAAGAACAAAAGGTGATAAAATTATTTGGGGTGTAGTCATTGTACTATCCCTCATTAGTTTGATGGCTGTATATAGTTCCACAGGTTCATTGGCGTACCGTATGCACAAAGGCCATACCGAAGTTTATTTAATTAAACAATTAGGAGTGTTGATCGCTGGCTTAGGTATAATTTATGTTGCTCATAAAGTTAATTATGTTATCTACTCTAAAATTGCTGTATTCTTATTTGCAATTAGTATTCCTTTATTATTGTATACATTATTTTTTGGCACCACACTCAATGAAGGCTCACGTTGGATACGGCTGCCCTTAATAGGCATTACGTTTCAAACATCTGACTTAGCTAAACTTGGCCTCTTTATGTTTTTAGCACGTCAGTTATCTCGCATTCAAAATGATTTAGGGAATTTTAAACGAGTTGCACTCAATATCTTTCTTCCGCTCATTGTTATTTGTGGTTTGATAGCAATGGCAAATTTATCAACAGCTTTGATGATAGGCTTTTCATGTTGTGTTCTCTTTTTTATTGGTAGAATTCAAATTTCACATTTGCTTATTTTAGCAACAACGGGTATTCTGCTATTTGGAATCTTGTTTACCGTATCCAAACTAACAGGCTTTGGAAGAGCAGCTACATGGGAGGCTCGAATAAAAAACTTTAGTTCAAATGATAAAGATGATGTTCCATATCAAGTGCAGCAAGCTAAAATTGCGCAAGCTAACGGTGGCCTAACAGGTGTTGGTCCGGGCAATAGCTCACAAAGAAATTTTTTACCTCACCCCTATTCTGATTTTATTTATTCTATTATAATTGAAGAATATGGTTTACTATTTGGGGGTATAGGAATGGTATTCTTGTATCTGCTTTTTTTATGGCGAAGCATTATCATATTCCGAAGATGTCCATTTGCTTTTGGCGCTTTTTTGGCAGTAGGCTTGAGTTTCACTTTAGTGTTTCAAGCATTCTTAAATATGGCAGTTAATGTAAACTTAGTACCCGTTACCGGACTCACATTACCATTAGTAAGTATGGGAGGCTCATCAATTTGGTTTACATGTTTGGCAATCGGTATCATATTAAGTGTGAGTCGATTTGTTGAAAATACAGAAGGTAACGAAAACGAAGTAGTAGAAGAAATTATTGAAGAACAAAATTAAATAGAGTAAAGGTTAAATGACAGAAACAAAACAAATAAAAATGATTATCGCAGGAGGCGGCACCGGAGGACATATTTTCCCGGCTATTGCTATTGCAAATGCTATGAAGCGTTTGAATCCTAGCTGTGATATTTTATTTGTAGGTGCGAAAGGCAAAATGGAAATGGAGAAAGTGCCTAAAGAAGGTTATCAAATTATTGGTTTAGATATTGCAGGATTGAATAGAAGTTCAATTCTAAAAAATATTTTACTTCCTTTTAAATTATTGAAAAGTTTTATGCAGGCAAAAAGCATCATCAACGATTTTCAACCAAATGTTGTGGTTGGTGTTGGAGGTTATGCAAGCTTTCCTGTTTTATATATGGCGCAACGCAAAGGAATTGCAACTTTAATACAAGAACAAAACTCGTTTGCTGGTAAAAGCAATAAAATTTTAGGCAAACGTGCAAAGGCAATTTGTGTTGCTTATGCCAATATGGAAAAGTTCTTTCCGAAAGAACGAATCATGCTTACTGGAAATCCGGTGCGTGCAAATATTACGAATGCAAGTATTACCAAAAGCCAAGGCATTCAGTTTTTTAATCTAAACGAAAATAAAAAAACAGTCTTTGTTTTTGGAGGCAGTCTTGGTGCAAAAAGCATTAATGAAGCAATGAGTGCATCTATCTCTTATTTTATTGAAAACGATATTCAGTTGATATGGCAAACTGGTACAACCTACTATGAAATAGCAAAAGCACAAATAGCTGGAAATGAAGATCGTATTAAAGTTGTAGAATTTATCCGTGAAATGGATTACGCTTATGCCACAGCTGATATCATTGTATCGCGAGCAGGTGCTTCATCTATTTCTGAATTATGTATTGTTGGCAAACCTGTTGTATTTGTACCCTTCCCATTTGCAAGTGAAGATCATCAAACACATAATGCCATGGCACTTGTTCAACGCAATGCTGCTTTGATGGTTAAAGACAATGAAGCCAAAACAGAACTCATCAAAAAAATAGCCAATTTATTGGTTGATCAAAAACAATGTGAAATTATGAAAGGCAATATCAAACAATTACAAGTTTTAAATGCCGATGATTTGATTGCAAATAAATTAATTGAAATAGCAAACTCATGAACTTAGA
>Ga0116157_10002056_pt1 | contig 19808 bp, 18 predicted proteins | sample AD_UKC048_MetaG_FD_89882 | JGI IMG/M metagenome (GOLD analysis project Ga0116157, IMG submission 89882) | Active sludge microbial communities of municipal wastewater-treating anaerobic digesters from USA - AD_UKC048_MetaG | ecosystem: Engineered > Bioreactor > Anaerobic > Digestate | place: USA...
CAGATCCCTCGGCCTGTTTCTGCTCGTCCCTCTGCTTCTCGTCTGTCTCCATTGTCGCTGTCCCGGTTGTATCAACCCAGACCAGCCCCATCAAATGTGCGAAAAATAGCGTACGTTATCTGCCGCCATCCGGCCCGCGCGCCTAGATGGGGTTGCCCAGATGCTTACTCTCCATTGTCGCTGTCCCGGTTGTATCAACCCAGACCAGCCCCATCAAATGTACGAAAAACAGCGTACGTTATCCCCTACTTGGTGCCCGCAGCGGGCATCGAGCGGCACACGCCGGGCGTTCAAGCTCCCGCCAAATCTTCTGGCAAGTTGAACTTGCCACTTCGCATGGGTTTTTAGGGGGGTGGTGGGGTTCCCCCGCCGTCTGTCAGCGAAGAATAGATTCCTTCTAATCACTTACCTGCAGCGGCGTGACGTATGCTCTTTAGATGCGTTTGAGACATTCGCCCGCGTTGCTCAGAAACTAACAACAGTGCCGTTTTTGTCTACTACGTCGAGCGAACCCGTGTACCATGAGACATAATATGTTTGACCGGCCTTTGCCGCAAAGCGAACGGTCGACGTTTTCGGGGTATAGGAAGTTCCCGTTCCTGTCGAGACATAGTAAGCACTGTTGAAACCGACCGTAATGGTATGCTCTCCGGGTGACACGGCGATCTGGTCAACCCGAAGAACCCGGAATGCGGATTTCCCATCCACCTCAAGGGTCACTGCGGCGTTACAGTCTTTGAGGATTGCCACTTCGTCTTTCGACTTTCCTTTCGCATCTGGCATCGTGACGGCACAACCTCCATGATACCCTAAAAGCAGAGAGATAGCCAACACGGGCATCCAATGCCGTGCGCGGGAGCTCGTAGCGCATGGTTTGCGAAATGAGGGACATGAGTTCATCAACATTTGGCTACTCACCTGGAGGCCTCCCTGCTTTTCGGAGCGAACCCGCCCCTTCTATCTTTGTACCATTATCCCGGCCTCAATTTGGTGTAAAGAGGAATTGAGTTGAAGGGCCATCTGCTCACAGCCTCCCGTACAAGTCCACCAGCGGCTTTATCTGTTCCTTCAACGCCTGCCTGTCCTCCCAGCGCTCCGGGGGCTCGGAGGAGATCCTGGCATTGAGGTACACGGTGACCTTGGCGAGGTGGAGGAAGGGGCTGAAGGACCGCATCCCTGGCGGGCTGTTTTTAGCTTATGGTGGCTTAGTCGCTTACAATTTTATTAGTGCCGCTTTCAACAATATCAGCTGGCCAGCTTTTTCCTGAATCCCATGTAACAACATATGTCTTTCCTGCTTCTGCCTTAAATTTCAATTCAAATGAATTAACTGAGTAATAGACATATGGACCGCCAGAAGTTTGATAGTACACCACCACTGTATGTTGGCCTGGCATAACTGTTGTCTTGTTGTTCCAGTGGAGATACGCAATTTTTTCCCCATCAACCGAAGTGAAATGCACGTTTGGAGAACATCGGATATGCGCTACTTCAGCCTCGGATCGACCTTTCGCCTCGCGCGCCACTGTCGCGCACCCTGATAAGCCGATGAGGGTCAAAAGTATGGCAAGTGACTGAAGGATGGGGACAAGTGGATGCAGAGAAGTGGCCTTCTTCATTGTATAAGGAAAGTGTAATCAATGGTTGAAGATGTCAAGGTGGATTTCTGTTGTCGCTGCGGCCACCTTCGCGGCACGTGTGTGAAGGTGGTTTTTCTCACAGCCTCCCGTACAGCTCCACCAGCGGTTTGAGCTGCTCCTTGAGCGCCTGCCTGTCCTCCCACCGCTCAGGGGGCTCCCAGGAGATGCGGGCATTTTGGTACACGGTGACGTTGGCGAGGTGGACGAAGGGGTTGAAGGAGCGCTCGGCCTGCGTCCGCTCCTTGGGCTCGGGGGGCGGGAGGACGCCGGAGAGAAGGTAGGCCTGGCGGATGCTGGTGACCTGGGAGAGCTGGTCGAGTGGGATCTTGGCCAGGCGCATGTAGCGCCATGCGGTCGTGTACTCGAAGCCGAGTTCCTTCTCGATGAACTCCTGCCAGGGCAAAATAGTTTGCACATGTGCAATCTTTTTCCCGGCGGCTGGCGGACGTCCCCTGCCCTCCGGGTAGTCGGCGCGGATCATGAGCAGCACGGTGCCGCACTTGCAGGCCGCCCTCCCGGAGGCCACCAGCCCAGGTTTGGGCCAATTTCACCATGGAGACAGCGGTGCGGAGCCAGGATCGGACGTCGAGGCGGCACGGCGGTCTGGGGGGAGGATCCCAGAGTCCCATGCCGCGGAGGATGCCCTCTATGAGCATGGGGGAATCGACCAGCGAGACCACGCGCATCGCGCCGCCGCAGTCGGGGCAGAGCTGCGGGTCGGCCTCTGACAGGCTGTAGACTGGAGGCTGGAGGGGGCTGCGGATTGCGCAGCGCGCGCAGAAGGCCGTTGAGAACCTTGGATGTCTCGGCGGCGAGATTTTGCAGTTCTTGGTGCGCCGGTTGCTTCAGGAATCCAAGGCGATGCATGAGAATGCCCCAATCGCCTACGACCCTAGGGTCGGCGGATATCAGCTGACTGACGAGTCCTTCGCTCTCCCGCCCGTCGAGATGTCGCAGGCCGACCTCGCCAACCTGGCCGCGGTATCGCCGATTCGACGGGACCGAACGCGACTACCTCACCGCCGCCCAGATCCGATGCACATCGTCGTGGTCCTCGAGCGTCTGCAAAAACTCGCCGACCTCCGCGCGCTGCGCCTCGCTCAACTCGGGATATTGCTTCGGGATGTATCCCATCTCGCTCGTGATCACCGTCCATCCGTGCGCCGCAAGCCAGCCCGACACCACCTTCACCTCCGTCCGCCCCGTGATGAACCGTGCCCCGCACACGCCCTCCGGCACATCGTCATTCTGGCCGTGCGACAACGCCTCCACCTCGTTCGCGCCCGCCTCGATGGCCGCCGCCTCAATGTCCGCACCCGCATCGGCGCAATGGGCCTCTACGATGCCCACGTGATCAAACAAGAACCGGTTGCTCCCCGCCGCACCGAGCTGCCCCTTCCGGAATAGCACCCGGATCTCTGGACCCGTCCGGTTGTTGTTGTCCGTCACGACCTCGACGATGACCGGCACCTTGTGCGGCGCGTATCCCTCGAACGTGACGTGCTCCATGGCGTCCTTCTCGCCCCCCGCCCCAGAGCCCTTCTGGATCGCCCGCTCGATCACGTCGCGCGACACGCTCTCCTTGCGCGCCTTATCGATCGCGGCAGCCAGCCGAGCGTTCAGCTTCGGGTCCGCCCCGCCCTGCCTCGCGGCGATCGCCAGCTCCTTCACCAGTTTCCCCGTCGCCTGCGACTTCTTCAGCGACGCCACTGCCCGCTTTGCGTGCAACCATTGCCTGCCCATATGCCTCCGTCAGCCCTTCAGTCTTCCTCGTCCAATGTTGATTGTTCGGCGTCAGTGTCAATGCGCTTCCAACCAATTCGCCCCGACGCCCATCTCCACCACGACCGGCACCTTCAACTTGATCGCATCGCGCATGGCGGGCTCCACGATCGACCGCACCTTCTCCCGCTCTTCCTCCCACAGGTCGAAAACCAATTCGTCGTGCACCTGGAGAATCATGCGCGTCTTCAGGCCCGATGCCTCCAGCCCCTCGTGCACCCGCGCCATGGCGATCTTGATCATGTCGGCCGCCGTGCCCTGGATCGGCGTATTGATCGCGTTGCGCTCCTCCGCCTGGCGCGCCGTGGCGTTCGCCGAATTCATATCCCGGAGATACCGCCGCCGGCCCGTGATCGTCTCGACGTATCCCTTCTCGCGCGCGATGGTCACCGTCGCCTCCATGTACCGCTTCACCCCCGGATACTGCGCGAAATATGTCTCGATGATCTGACCGGCCTCGCCACGTGGCACGCCAAGGCGCTGTGACAACCCGAACGCCGAGATGCCGTAGATGATCCCGAAGTTCACCATCTTTGCCTTGCGCCTCATCTCGCCCGTCACCGCACCAACATCCACCCCGTGCACCCGGGCGGCCGTGGCAGTGTGGATGTCCAACCCGTTCGCAAATGCGCCAATCATCCCCTCGTCGCCGCTCATGTGTGCCATGACGCGCAATTCGATCTGCGAATAGTCCGCCGACAGCAACGACCAGCCCTTGCCCCGCGCCACGAACGCCCGCCGGATCTCGCGCCCCCGCTCCGTCCGGATTGGGATATTCTGGAGATTCGGGTTCTCGGAATTCAATCTCCCCGTCGTGGTCACGACCTGATTGAAGGTCGTGTGAACTCGCCCCGTCTTCGGCCACACCGCCTCCGGAAGCGCATCGACGTACGTCGATTTCAGCTTCTGCGCCGCGCGGTGCTCCAGGATCTCCCGAGCGATCTCGTGCTTCGGGGCCAACGCCGCAAGCACCTGCTCGTTGGTCACATACTGCCCGGTCTTGGTCCGCTTCGGCTTCTCATCGAGCTTCAGCACGTCAAAGAGGATCTGCCCGAGCTGCTTCGGGGAATTCAGGTTGAACTTCGTGCCCGCAAGGCCGACGATTTTCTCCTCAAGCCCGGCGATCTCGGTGGCCAACTGTCGCCCATACTGCTCCAGCGCGGTCACGTCCACCGCGACCCCTTCGTGCTCCATTTCAACCAGCACGGGGATCAACGGGCACTCGATCTCATGAAAGACCCGCTCCTGCCCCGTCGCACGCAATCTCTTTTCGAGAATTGGCCGGAGGCGCAGCGTCACGTCGGCATCCTCGGCCGCGTATTCCACCACCGCCTCCAATGGCACGTCGGCCATGCTCTTTTGCCCCGGCCCCGCGACCCCGATCAGTTGCGTGATCGGGATCGGCGTGTAACCCAGCAGCGCCTCGCTCACGTAATCCATCCCGTGCCGTTGCCCGGGCTCCGCGAGCGCATGGGCGACCATCGTGTCAAACAGTGGCCCCTGCACCACCACCCCGTGTGAGCGCAATACCCCGATATCGAACTTGAGGTTGTGCCCCACCTTCTCCGTCCCATTTCGCCCAAAGACCGGCGCCATCAAGTCGAGGAACTCTTTCCGCCTACCGCCCTCCTTCGGCATCGCGACATAGAATGCCACTCCCGGCTCCAGCGCGACCGCCACGCCCAAAATCCGCGCCTCCCGCGGATTCAATCCGTCCGTCTCGGTGTCAAAGCAGAAGGACTTCGCCTTCTCAAGCCGCCCCACCAGTTCCCGCAATCCCTCTTTCGTGTCGATAAGCGAGTAGTCGTGGGCGACGTCCTTGATCGTCTTCAGGGCGCCGCCCGTCGCCGGATTCGCCTCAGAAGCCGGACCCGCTAACGCCAGAGTCCGCTCCTCCTCGACCGTGGCCGAACCCGCGACCGCCTGGGCCTCGCCCCCGTGCCCCCGCCCCGCCTTGAAATCTGCGCCGAAGAGCCGACGCCCGAGGGCGTTGAACTCGAATTCCACAAACAGCGCCCGCAGGCGCCCCTCATCCATTTCCGTCCGGCGAAGGTCCGCCGACTCCGCCCTCACCGGCACGTCGGTCTGGATCGTGACCAGCCGCTTCGACAGCAGTGCCCGATCACGATTCGCTTCCAGATTCTCGCGCAACTTGCCCTTCAGCTCATCTACGTGCTCCAGCAGATTCTCGATGCTGCCAAATTCGGCGATGAGCTTCTGGGCCGTCTTCTCGCCGATCCCCGGCACGCCCGGCACGTTGTCCACCGCATCGCCCATGAGGCCCAGCACGTCCACCACCTGCTCCACGCGCTCCACCCCCCAGCGCTGCTTGACCTCCCCAACCCCTAGCACCTCCGGCTCCGACCCCTGTCGCCCGGGCCGATAGACCCGAATCCGGTTCGTAACGAGTTGTGAGAAATCTTTGTCGGGCGTCACCATGAAAACCTCGAATCCCTCGGCCTCCGCGCGCTTGGCGAGGGTCGCTATGATGTCGTCCGCCTCGTACCCATCCATCGCGATGATCGGTATGCGAAAGGCGTCGACGATGCGCCTCACATTAGGGATCGCCATCGCCAGTGCCTCGGGCATCGCCTCGCGCTGGGCCTTGTATTCCGGAAAGATGACGTGCCTCTCGGTGGGCGCCTCGGTGTCAAGCGCGACAGCAATGTGCGTCGGCCTCTCCTTCTCCAAAAGATCCAGCAGCGTATTTGTGAATCCAAAAACCGCAGAGGTATCCAATCCTTTGGCGGTGCGGATCGGATTCCGGATGAGCGCGTAATGCGCTCGGAAGATCAGCGCCATCCCGTCCAACAGATACAGCTTCCCTGCCATATGCGGGAAAATGTCGCCCACCACCGGCGGTGTGGCGAATCATTTATTCGCGGGTCAGCACAATCCGCGACAAATGGCGGCGCCTCGCCCTCGGCTCTTCCAGAAACTCAGTGGGCAAGTCAGGCACACCCGCGCCCGAGAGGGCCGATCGGATCAAGATCCCACGGCCGGGAGGGACGCCGGCCCCTGCGTCCGGGTGTGAGCGGCCCGCGAGGCCGCGGGCCCGCCCCGCACCTCAGATCGCGGTCTCCGGGCGCGATGTCTCGCCTGACTCACCGTACGTTTGTCCCGGCTCGAGCCGCCCTGCAATATGCGGCTAGGCCCTCGGCCACGCCGCGCGCATACTCGCGGAAAATGCTCTCCCGTTTCTTCCCCCTGATCTCGCGGACTCCATCGTAATCCCCGGCCTGGACGCGCGCATAGGCGTCCCGGCTGTTCATCACGTACGGCTCCACATAAATGACCGGGCACTGGTAGAGGCGGTTCGCCAACAAATTCCGCACCCAGAGATAGGGATTCCCGCCCGCCCGGATCGCATTGCCCCCGGCGTACGTGTATGGCGGTAATCCGGTAACCCGCGCCATTGAATCGGCCACCGCTTTCGAGATGGCCAGCTCCTCAGACCATGAACGCCCAAGCAGTTTCAGCAGTAAGTCAAACTGCTGATCCTCGTATCTCAGTTCGTCCGCGCCGTATCGGCCATTCAGCAGCAGGTGCAGGTGGTTCGCGTCCACGAGCGTGGGTCGCGCCGGATCGCCCCAATCCTCCGCATTGAAATGCAGGCACAGGGTCACGTCGGGCCTCAGTTGCCGATTCACCTTGTCCGCGCGCGCCCGAATCTCGCTCACCCGATAAAAGAGCAATTCCGCATTCCAGTCCACCGTGGCCGCCTTGGCCGGATCTTCTGGACCAGAATACCCCTGTTTCGGGCGCGTGACTCCCCGCTCCGCAAGCCACTCCCTCGCCTCACGCCCAAGATCCTTCGGCCTCCGCCGCGTCACCGGCTCACTCCTGTCCCTCACCATCAGCACCTTCCCCCCCATTGCCTCAAGGCGAGCCCTCAGGTGCCGCGCGACCACCATCGCCATGTCGCCCTCCATCACAGGCGCATCGTCCCCGATCTGAAACCAGCGCTCCTCGATCCGCGCCCACTTGCCGCCGATGTGGCCCGGATCGATCGCCACCCGCAGGCCATCCAACGGCTTCCCATCCGGGGCCGGACCCAGTTCCGACGCCGCCCGCCAATACCGTGAAACGGGGGCCGCCGTCTCAGCCGACCGCGCAAACCGTAGCGTAAGCCGCACTCTCCCATCCTCCCCCCTCACAACCGCGCCCTCTTCTCCCACCGAAATGAATGCCCGGGCCGCGCCGCCCGGCCCGTAAACCCTCTCCAACAACCGCTCGAACTCGGCCCGCGTGATCGTCCCCTGAAATCGCTCCAGCGCCGACCAATCTGGAACCGGCGCCAGGGGCCCCAGCCGATCCGCGCCAGCCACCAGCGACGAAACCAGCCAGCCCGCACACAGGACAACCGCCCCGCGCACCGCCACCTCCAACCACCCCTGCCTCGAAATCTCCATCAATCGCCAAACAACTCCCCGGAATGAAAAAATCGGCTCAACTCTTTCGCGGCAGCCTCCGGAGAATCCGACGCGTGCAGGATATTTCGCCGATTGTCCGTCCCAAGGTCCCCCCGGATCGTCCCCGCCGCCGCCTTCCTCGAATCCGTCGGACCCACCAGCGTCCGGGCCCGTTCGATCACGCCATCCCCCCCCACCGCGAGCGCGATCACCGGCGATGACATCATGAAGGCTTCCAGCAGCGGATAGAACGGCTCCGCCACAAGGTGCGCGTAGTGCTCCCGCAATAGTTCCCGCGTCATGGCCATCATCTTGGCCCCCTTGATCGTGAAACCCGCCGCCTCAAACCGCCGGATCACCTCCCCCACCAGTCTTCGCCCAACGCAGTCCGGCTTAAGCAAAATCACGGTCGTCTCCATAAGAAGCGCTTCACCCTACGCAGGTGCCCGCCGCTGAAAAGCCAAAATCACGCGCTGGCGCGCGGTCACCATGGCATTGGGCTGTTCGACGGCAACCTGTTGGAGTCCAGCCGATAGGCTGAATCGGGCACGAAACAGGCTCGAGCCTGGACTCCAACGGCTTCGGTCGAGCGAACCAAAAGCCCTGGCCCCGTCACACCCCGCCCGAATAGGCCCAAAAAAGTCCTCCGCCACCCCATCGGACGCTGGAGTTTCCAACGAAAGGGGGCTTAATTCAATATTTGGACGACTGACGCGCGCATGCCAAACCTGCCACAGCTAGGACCCCTCAACCCCTTCTGGAGGCACGCCATCGACATCGCCGTCTCCGTCCTCATCCTCCGCGTCACACTGGGCTGGCTCGTGACGTACAGGCGCCTTGTGCAGTTCCTCCTCCTGTTCGTTGCCCTCATCGGCATGGGATGGATCGTCAGCCAGCTCAACCTCCCCCTCGCCCAGGTCCTTGGCCTTATCCTCATCATCCCGCTCCTCGTGTTGCTCATGCTCAGCATCGTGCCCGAGTTCCGCCGCATCTACGAATCGGCCAGCGTGGGCAGGATCTTTGCCGTCCGGCGCTCGCGCGAGGAAGAGATGGTCGCCACCATTATCGATACCGTCCGCCAGCTCTCCGAAAACCGCTGCGGCGCCATCCTCGTCTTTCCAAAGCGCGACGACATCAACCAATTCTGCCAGGGAGGAGAGCAGGTCGATGCGCGTGCCAACAAGAGCCTGCTGCTCTCCATCCTGAACACCGAATCCCCCCGCCATGACGGCGCCATTATCATCGACGGGGATCGCATCACCCGCATCGGTGCCGTGCTGCCCCTCGCTCCAGCCGAGGGCGTGGATCCGTCCTGGGGCACCCGCCATCTCGCCGCCCTCGGCCTGTGCCAGGCCAGCGATGCCGAGGTGATCGTGGTGTCCGAGGAACGCGGCACCGTCTCCTTCGGCAAGAATGGCCGACTCGAGCGTGTCGACTTCGCCGATGAGCAGGCCGGCCGCCGCACGGTCGCCGGCGCCCTTGAGATCGACCTCGATCACACCCGCGGAAAGAAACGCCTCCCGTCCTCGATCTTGCTCTGGGGCCTCGCGGTGATCATCGGCGCATCGGGTTCGCTGGGTGTCGAGGGTCTCCGCAACCGCCTCTATCCTCGGCCCCCGGTCATCGTCTCGGCCACCGCCCAGATCGAGCTGACCGGCCTCACCAACACCCTTTTCCTCGCACAGCAAAGCCACAAGGAGGCGGCCGTCAGAATGCGCCTTCCAGAAGCCGCCCACGCACCGCTCGCCGACCTCGCTCTCTTTCGCCGGAAACCCAACCTCGACCAGCTCAAGCTCACCATCGATCTCTCCGGCGAAGGGGCAGGCGCCAAGGAACTGGTCCTGCAGCCACAGATGCTTGGCCAACTCCCCCTCGACTGGCAGGTTGAGAGCTTTGACCCCAATCGTATCCAGCTCGTGCTCGGTCCCATCAAACAGCTCGAGGCCAGCATCGAACCCCAGTTCTCACCCCCCCCGAAGGGATTGAAGATCAAGACCGTCACCGTCATCCCGCCCACCGTCCGCCTCGAAATCCGCGATCTGTTCTGGACCCCAGACCGAAAACTGCGCACCGAGAAAATCGACATCTCGAGCCTCACCCTGCAGCAGCCGTCGCCCCCCGCCGCCACCACCAACGCCGTAGCAAATCCCCAGGTGCCCACCGCCACCAACGCACCTCCACACCTGCCCCCGCCCACCCAACCCGAACCCACGGAAGGTGACTTCACCTTCGCGGCAAAACTCGAGCTGCCATCCGGCGTGAAACTCATCGATGCCACCGGCAAGGATGTCGTGCGCATCAATCTCACGCTCATGAAATCGCAGAGGCGCTGAGGCGCGCCCCGCGGCAGCCGCCGGTGGCCCCACAGGTTTGATCGCCGCCCCGCCCGTGGCATATTATGCCATGGCCAACGAAGTCATCGTCAAGGACATGACCGAGAAGCTCCAGGACATCGAAGCCAAAATAGCGGGCATCCAGACCAAGGTCGCCAGCACGCACGGCCACGACAAAATGGCCCTGCAAGCAAAGCTCGAGGAACTCTACGAGCAGCGAAAGGTCGCCCAGCGTCGACTGATCGATGTGACCTGAAACCCAGAACGCCGCGGACACGTTCGGCTGCGCCTGAGGAACCCGAGGGGCGTGCCCCCGTGCAAAAGCGCAACACCGCTTTTGCCGCCCTTCCGCCCCGCACCATGCCGGACCGCCGTGTCGTTTTCCCCTCGGCTTGCCCGTAAATCCCGTTACCGTCTCCTCCGGTGCGCTTGTTCGCCCACCGGAGACCTCACGGGAATGGCAGGATGGATTCTAGACCTTGTGATCATCGGGGCCTATTTCGCCCTGATACTCGGCGTCGGCCTCTACATGGGCCGAAAGGAAGATAGCCTTAGCGATTTCGCCCTCGGCGGTCGGCGCATCCCTTGGTGGGCCGTGCTCGCGTCCATCGTCGCCGCAGAAACAAGCGCCGGCACATTCATCGGCACGCCCGGAGAAGGCTATGCCCACCGGAATTTCACGTATCTCCAGCTTGCCCTGGGGACGATCATCGCCCGCATCGTCATCGCCTTCACCTTCCTCAAGCCCTACTACGATTATAACGTTTACTCGATCTACGAGTTCCTGAAGGCCCGATTCGGACCGCAGTCCCGAAATGCCGCCTCCGCGGTCTTCCTGGTCACACGCGTGCTCGCCTCGGGGACACGCCTCTATATCGCGGCCGTCATCCTTGTCTTGGCCTGCGAACTGCTCATGGGCGCGCGGCCCGACCGCACCCAGGAACTCCTCATCTACGTCGGTGCCATCACCGCCGTCACGCTGCTCACCGCGATCTACACCACCCTCGGCGGCATCAAGGCGGTCATCTGGACGGACATGATCCAGGCCACCGTCATGATGGGCAGCGCCATCGTCGCAATCGCGCTCCTGTTTGCCGGCATCCCCGGCGGCTGGGCTGAGATCGGACGGCGCCTCGCCTCCCCCGGCGACCTCCGCTTCCTCGACGCCGGCATCGCCCCGGCCCTCTCGTGGTGGGATAACGCCAAGGCCATCCTCGGGTCGGAGTACACCATCTGGGCCGGCATCCTGGGATCCACCTTCACCACCATGGCCACTCATGGCACCGACCAAGACATGGTGCAGCGCATGCTCACCGCCAAGGACGTCCGGCGCAGTCGACTCTCCCTCGTCCTCTCCGGTCTCGCCGACATCCCCATCGTGCTCGTGTTCCTCACGATCGGCATACTCCTCTGGGTTCACTTCCAGACCAGCCCGGACCCGCGGCTTCCCGCAAAGACCAACGAGATCTTCTGCTACTATATCCTCACCGGAATGCCCGTCGGGGTCCGGGGGTTGCTGACAGCGGGTATCTTCGCCACAGCCATGGGTTCGCTCAGCGCCGCCCTGAATGCCCTTGCCACGAGCTTTACCCGTGATTGGTATCACCAGTTCATCCGACCCGGTGCCACCGAGACCGACTCCCTCCGCGCCGCAAAGATCGCCACCGCCGTTTTTGCATTGCTCATGATCATCGTCGCCTCGGGCACCGCCGCTTTCGTCATCATCAATCCCAAATCCCGCATCATCCCCATCGCCCTCGGCATCTTCGGCTACACCTATGGCTCTCTGCTGGGCGTTTTCCTGGTCGGCATGCTCACCCGCACCCGCGGCAACGATTTCGGCAACCTCATCGCCATGGTCGCCGGCTTCGCCATCGTCGCCCTCATGAGCGGTCTGCCAAACGACATCGCCGCCATCTTCGGGACCACACTCTACCCACAACCTGATTGGCTGCCGCGCCTCGAGTTCCCATGGCGAATCCTCTTCGGCTCGCTCGGGACCGCCGCGGTCGCCCTCTGTTTCCGCACTGCTCCGGCAAGACCCGCCCCAAGCCCATGACCCCGCCCCTGGCACCCGCCCGAACGGCGCGCATTCCCACAGTCATCCGCCGCATGTTTGCGCTGGCCTTCCGGGCCCTCGGCCCACAGCACTGGTGGCCGGGAGAAACGCCCTTCGAGGTATGCGTCGGCGCCATCCTCACCCAGAATACTGCGTGGACCAATGTCGAGCGCGCCATAGCCAACCTCAGGGCCGCGCGCGCCCTCGACCCCCACGCCATCCACCGAATGCCCCTCCGCCGCCTCGCCCACCTCATCCGCCCCGCCGGTTACTTCAACGTCAAGGCTCACCGCCTCAGATCCTTTATCGGATTCCTCCTGAGCCGCCTCGGGGGCCAAATCCAGCGCATCCGTGACATCCCCCCCGACGAGGCCCGAAAAATGCTCCTCTCCGTCAACGGCGTCGGCCCCGAGACCGCCGACAGCATCCTCCTCTATGCCGCCGGGATACCCTTCTTCGTGTGCGATGCCTACACGCGCCGCATCCTCCACCGCCACGGCCTGTGCTCTCCAGACGCCGATTACCATGCCCTGCAGGATATCTTCCACCGCGCGCTGCCCGATCGCGACCCAAGCCTCTATAACGAGTTCCACGCCCTCTTCGTGGCAATCGGCAAAGACTTCTGCCGACCACGCGCCCCGCGCTGCGACGCCTGCCCCCTCGGATCCCTCCTCACGCCGGCACAGCGCCCGCACATCCAAAACGCTTCCACACCTCCAAGAACGCCCGCGCGAAATCCGAAGGCGCCTCTGAAATCCACGCCCCCACCCTCGAGGGTGACTCGAATCGCCCCTCGGAAATCTCCGCCTGGTTGATCTGGAACGGGCCCTCCCTGACCACCCGATACACCCTCACAAACTCCCGCTCCGTCTCCGCACAGGCCTCGATCCGCCCCAGCTCCGAAAGCTCCCCTGGATCAGCTTCAACCCCCAGCTCCTCTCGCAGTTCCCTCGCCGCCGCGGCCGCGTATTCCTCCCCCCCATCGACGTGCCCGCTGGCCGACGAGTCCCACTTTCCTGGATGCATGTCCTTCGCCATCGAGCGCTTCTGCAAAAACACATCCCCCGCCCCGTTAAAAACCAGAATGTGGACGGCCCGGTGCCGCAGGCCACGCGCATGGATATCCCGCCGCGGTGCCGACCCCACCACCCGATCCATCTCGTCCACCACATCAAGAACCTCCTCAGCCATGCAGGAACTCTGCCATCCAATCCCCACCCTTGAAAGTTGGTTGTTGGTTGTTGGTTGTTGGTTGTTGGGTGTTGGGTGTAGGCCATCGGGCCCTGGAAACCCCCGCGCCCACGTCCCGATTGCATCCACCCGCAATCCCCCTACATTTCCCCGATGCCGGACATGCCGAAAGAGCCCATAACCTTGAGTGGCGATTGCCCGGCCCTCGCCATACCCGCAGGCCACGAGGTCACACTGCCCAAGGGCATAACCCTCACCATAATGCAAACGCTAGGGGGCAGCTTCACCGTCATGGCCCCCGCGGGACTCTTCCGCATCGATGGTCGCCATGCCCCTCTCCTGGGCCTCGAGCCTCCCGCCGACGCCCCGGCGCCACCTTCCGTCGGCCCCGTCACCGAGTCCGCCGTCTGGGAGACCCTCAGGACCTGTTTCGACCCCGAGATTCCCGTCAATATCGTCGATCTCGGCCTCATCTACGACATGCGCCTTTCCCCGGGCCCGAAGAACGGCAGCCGTGTCGATATCAAGATGACGCTCACCGCTGCGGGCTGCGGCATGGGGCCCAGCATCGCCGCCGATGCCCAGCGGAAACTGGTCGCCGTACCCGGGATCACGGAGGCCAATGTCGAGATCGTCTGGGACCCACGCTGGCACCCGTCCATGATCTCCCCAGAGGGACGCGAGAAACTCGGCATCGAATGAACTCACCGACCCGCCATCCCTCCTCTTCCGCTTCTGCCAGCGAGTGCGGGCCCATGGAACGCCCCGGCATCGGCGTGGCTGCCCGGCCCCGCAAGCCCGCCTGGTTCCGCCTCAAGCTCCCAACCTCCCCCGAGTTTGCGGGCACCACGGCACTGGTCCACGACCTGCGCCTCCACACCGTTTGCGAAAGTGCCCACTGCCCCAACCGATGGGAATGCTGGAGCCGCTCCACCGCCACATTCATGATCGCGGGAAACCGCTGCACGCGCGCCTGCGGCTTCTGCGCCGTGAATACCGCCAAGCCGCTGCCGCTGGAGGCCGACGAGCCCGCGCGTGTGGCCGAAGCGTGCCGCCGGCTCGGCCTGCGCCACGTTGTCATCACGATGGTCGCCCGCGATGATCTCCGGGACGGCGCCGCCAACCACGTCGCCCAGACCATCCGCGCCGTCAGACAGCAGAATCCAGACATCATCGTGGAGGTGCTAACGTCCGATTTCAATGGCAGCCCCGAGAGCATCCACCTCGTCCTCGACGCCACCCCCGACATCTTCAACCACAACATCGAGACCGTCGAACGCCTCACCCCTTCCGTCCGATCCCGCGCCACCTACCGCCGATCGCTCGAGGTCCTCCGCCTCGCCCGCGAATACGCGCCACGCATGATCACGAAATCCGGCCTCATGCTCGGCCTCGGCGAAACAGGCGAGGAAATTGAGACCTCGCTCCGCGATCTCCGCGCCGTCGGCTGCGATATCGTTACAATCGGCCAGTACCTCCAGCCCTCCCCGAAACACTTGCCCGTCGTCTCCTGGATCGAACCCGAACAGTTCAACCGGTGGGGCCGCCTCGCCTCCGACCTCGGCTTCCGCTCCGTCGCCTCCGGCCCGCTCGTCCGGTCATCCTATCACGCCGATAGCGTCGACGTGACTTCCCTGAAATCGCTCCTGAATGCGCCGCCCCGTGAATCCGAATCCGCGAACCTGATGGCGCGGTGACCTCGCTTGGCTATGCCTGCATTCGGGCATCGCCAGGGGGCGCCAACACTGTCCTGGGATACCGGCCGCAGGCCTTTGGTGCGGACGGTCCCCTGGCCGATTTTGCGAGCACACGCAATTCTCGAACCAGATCCCATGCCCCGCGCGCCGGGACACCACCAGGGGTGGAGATGAGACGTAGGAGCGCGCTTGCGCGCGATTCGCGCACGGGATCGCCTGCAAGCAGGCTCCTACTGCCCGGCATCTGAGTCTTCGAGTCAGCGCCGCCCCCGGCGCGCCGGGGCGGCGCCGGCCAAAGTCGTCCACGCGCCGGATTACTCAGGTCGAAACTTCTGGGGGCGGGGCCGTTTTGGACTGCGGGGGCAGAGCGAAGCGGCGACACCGCTTTTGCCTCCGGCGGAGCCGAAGCCGATGGTCCCGGCTCGCGCTTCGCACGCTGCCAAAGCGGTGGCGCCGTCCGGCGGTTGCCGGACTCTGCCACCGCAGTCCAAAACCCTCCAGGCCCGGGCCCTGGGTCGCGGCACGAGCCGCGCGCGCGAACAGCGCCTGAAGTCTCTGGCTTAGCCCCCGGGACCCGGCGTTATGTTTCTCGGTTTCTTGTCCCGAACGTCATCGATCTTCAGGTTCCTGCTGAACGACCGGATCCTGTCGCGGTCCCCCATCGACGTCGTCCCAAAATACCCGCCCGTGTCGCGGATTTCGCCCGTGGCGAGCTGTTCCGACTGAATCCGGATGACCGCCTCGATCAGCGCCCACGACGGCAGCTGCCGGTCGAACCCTTTCACGAGCAGGGAGGAACCCACGAGTCCCTTCACATCGATCTGCGTGGGTCCCTCCGGTTCGGATGCCCCCGCTTTCTTGACTGTCATATCACCTGCCCGACAGCGCACGCGTCGCCCGTTCGCGTAACGCACATCCGCCACGCCCTCCAACACAATCATCCTGAATCCTCCGCCCTTCGTCGCCGAAACGATCACCGTCGTTCCCGTGATCGCCGCCGTCGCACCGGCCGTGTGAATCGTCGTCGTCCCACCGACGCCCTTCGGTATCTGGAGGAGAAGCGCCCCCTCCTCTAGCGTCAAATCGCGGGTCCCCGGTCGCACGGCAAACACCGCATTCGCACCAAGCCGCACCAGCGACCGATCCTGGAATTCCATCTCCGCCCGCGACCGATCACCCGTCTTGACCGATGACCCCCCAACAACCCGCGATCTCAAGGCAGCACGCCTAATCGGCCGATCTTTCTCTATCACCCACACCTTGCCGTCCATATCCACGAACACTGCGGTCTCCAGCGACGCCCCACGCCCCATGCCCGCACAGAACATGAAACCCGCCATCCCTGCAGAAACCCACGACATCTTGCCCCTGATCATGCCTACCATGATACCACCACCCAGGGCATTTCACAGCCGTCAGACTGCGGAATTCCACGCCGCCTGAAACCCGAACCTGCAGAATCGAATTCGATTCGATATCAGCCGACTTCATCGCATCCACGGGTGGACAGGGCGGAGCCGGTTGCTCAGGCTATCGTCTTGCGTGTAACATATTCCCTTCCAGAATGTTATGCATTTGCCTCGCCCTCCTCCTGATTTCTGTCTCGGGTGGCAAACCCGTAACCGTTTGGCCCGGAATAGAAAACGCGGCATTCGCTGTTGACGACACGCCATCGCACTGGCAGATTCCCCCCTCCCAAATCACGAACAGGAGTCCGCATGGCGAGGGAAATCATCATTCTGGAGTGCACCGAAGCCCGCAAAGAAGGCAAGCCCCCTTCCCGGTACATGAGCACGCGGAACAAGAAGACCTCGACGGAGCGCGTCGAAAAGAAGAAATACAATCCCTTTCTGCGGCGCCACACGGTCCACAAAGAGATCAAGTGACTAGGCTTCGGCGTCGTGCGCCGACGCTGCTCTGCAACATACTCCTGTGGGGCGCGCTCCAGTGCCCCGCCTCGCCACCCGCCAGGACAGCGGCACCCGGACTCTTCACCGCCGCTTCCTTCAATCTCGCCAATTGGGGCCAAAGCGACCGCTGGTCCCATGGAAAACATCTCGAGAATGCCCCAAAACCGGAGGCGGAGCGTCGGGCCGCCATCGCCATCCTAAGGCGTATCAAACCCGACATCCTCGCGGTCCAAGAGGTTATCCGCGATGCCCATGACCGGTTTCTCGATGACCTGAAGACCGCGCTTCGCGACGGCGGTCTCGAGTATCCTGAGTCTTTCGCGATCCATGGTTACGACGAGCGCATCCAGATCGCCCTCTTCAGCCGATTCCCGATCCGGGAGCGCATCGCCCTCAACCAGGACCGATACCAGTTCACCCTGCACCGAGGCACTGGCGAAGACGCCCGCGTCGAACGGATCAACCGACGGGTCGAGCGCGGTTTCATCCGCGCCACTATTGATGTCGGTTCCTCGTATCGTCTCGAAGTCTTCGTGGCCCATCTCAAATCCAAGCGGGACGTTCCCGAATACGACGGCCCCGATGAGTCCGGCCAAGAGATCATTCGCCGCCATGAGGCCGAAATCCTCCGCAGGCATATCGAATCCCGAATCCGCGATAACCCCGAGGCAAACATTCTCGTCCTTGGCGACATGAACGACACCATGGGCAGCTCAGCCCTCCAGATCCTATCAGGCAGAAAGACGGACCCAGTGCGCATGTATCCGCTCTGGCTCAGTGACTACCTGCGAGACGCCTGGACACACGCCTACCGTCCCGAGCGCGAGTACTCCCTGTTCGACTACGCCATCGCCAGCCAGGGCCTTTTCAACGAATACAGCCCATCGCATTCCTACGTCTACCGAGAGTCTCCCGACAGCCCGCCCGAGCTTCGCTGGGACAGCGCCTCGGACCACCGCCCCATCGTCGCCAGCTTCTACGCCGCCGACCTCTCGTATCCCGAAAGGGAACGCCTCGAACCCCAGAAGCCGTAGGTTCTGCCCCTGGCAACCGGGTGAAAAACCCGCCCCCCAAGCCCACGCGATGGGCGCGGGCGTGACGCCGGCCCGAGCCTGTCTCAAAACGCCAGATCATCATATCCACGCTGGCGTCTCTGTATCAGTTGGGAGGGACGCCGGCCCCGGCGTCCGCGGTTCACCAGCCGCGCAACGCCCGGGCCAACGCGGCCCGCGAGGCCGCGGGCCCTCCCGCCGCAGACTCGCGACACGGACCGGCAGGGGCGTCCGATGACCATTTTCAACGGGCTTGCTGGCGCCGATCACCCCGCATCCCGCGGCCGATGCGGATCTCAACGCCGCAGCAAGTCGATCGCGACGGCGATCACCATCACCAGCCCAAGGACGACCCGTACCAGCATCGCCAGGGCCACGCCGACACCGGCCCCCGCCCCGGCCTTCATGGCCTTCACCAGCTCCCGACATCCCAGCAAGAGTTCGCCGGCAAAGGCCCCCACCAACGGTCCGACGATAAGGCCCACCGGCGCGAAGAACAGCCCCACGAAACCCCCGGCCAACGCCCCCCACAGCCCCCACTTCCCCGCCCCCGACAATCGCGCCGTCGCCACCGACGCCAGCGAATCCGACACCACCGAAATGATGAAAAGCACGCCCACGATCACCACCGTCCACCATGACAGTCCCCCGGGCACCATCAGCTTGTGCGCTATCACCCCTATCAGGATCAAAACCAGTCCTGGCAGCATTGGGACCACCGCCCCAGCCAACCCCACCACCAGACACACCAGCAGGATGCCCCAAGCCAACCAATCCATATTCACCTCGCCGCATCCAGGATGGCGCCCAGCTCCTCCTCCGTCAGATCGATCGGATTCCCTTTCATGCTGCTGGCCGCCTGCGCCTTGGCGATGATCTCATCCCGCCGCCCGAAATCCACACCCAGCGCGGCAAGCCCCTTCACACCCAGATTCCGACATAGCTCCTCCACCGCTGCCACCGCCTCGTCGGCCCCCGCATCTCCGCGACCCGCCAGCAACGGCCCAACCTCGCGAAACTTTGCCATCCGAGACTCCTTCGTCCCCCGCTCGCGCATCGCGCGCAGGTTCGCCCGCATCACGTGGGGCAGCAGGGCCGCGCAGATGGCACCGTGCGGCGCACCGTGGAACATCCCGCCCAGTGGCCCCGCAAATCCATGCACTGCCCCGAGCTTTGCGTTCGCCAGTGCCAACCCCCCAAAAAGACTCGCCAGCGACATCTCGTCACGCGCCTCGCGATCCAATCCGTCCGCGACAGCCCTCGGCAATGCCGCCGCCAGGCGCGATATGCCCTCCCGGCACACCGCGTCCGTCAGCGGGTTTGCCGCCCTCGACACGAATGGCTCGATCAACTGCGTCAACGCATCGAGTCCCGTGTACGCTGTCACATCGCGCGGAAGACCGTCGGTCAAAGCCGGATCCACGACGGCCAGAACCGGCAGCATCCACCGATGTCGCATGCTCACCTTCACCCCGTGCTCCTCCGACTCCAGCACCGCGTTCCGCGTCACCTCCGCGCCCGTACCCGCCGTCGTCGGAATCGCCACGCACGGCGCCGGCCGCACCCGCAACGGCCTCGCACCGCCGATCACCTCCAGATAATCCAGCACCTCACCCCCGTTCGTCATCAGCGCCGATATCGCCTTGCCCGCGTCGATCACGCTGCCGCCGCCTATCGCCACAACAAAATCACATTCCTCCGCGCGCGCCATCGCCGCGCCCCCGGCGACCAG
>Ga0116157_10002064_pt1 | contig 19750 bp, 18 predicted proteins | sample AD_UKC048_MetaG_FD_89882 | JGI IMG/M metagenome (GOLD analysis project Ga0116157, IMG submission 89882) | Active sludge microbial communities of municipal wastewater-treating anaerobic digesters from USA - AD_UKC048_MetaG | ecosystem: Engineered > Bioreactor > Anaerobic > Digestate | place: USA...
CCGTACAATGTTCCACGCCTGCCCCGTACAATGTTCCACACTTGCCCCGTATAATGTTCCACGTGGAACATTATACGGGGCAAGTGTGGAACATTGTACGGGGCAGGCGTGGAACATTGTACGGGGCAGGCGTGGAACATTTAATAATTTAAATATTGAATCTTTACTAAAAGGAACATTGTTGGCATTTATCTTTATAATGTTTTTTGATCATTATCTTTGGGACATACAACAGGGGCAGATAATATTTTGGACTATACTCGGTTTAATAATGACTAGCCAAAGAAAACGTCTGCTTTGATAACTTTGATTTTTGTGTTATAATATATATTAATATATATTGATATATATTTGATTGTTTTGTTGTACAATCACAGCCCCTTCTGTTTTATAAAATAACCGCTAAGAGAACTGCCTGCTTGATTTGCACAAAAAAACAAAAATTGGTATAATTGCGTCATGATTTACATAAAAATAAAACATATCAAAAATTTTCTCATGATTGTTGCTTGCTTGTCTTTGGCCAGCTTTAATTATTTTACTTATGCGGAAACTGCTGACGGCGGCACAGAAAAAATATGCGACCAAACTTTAGATTCTGATTGTGATGGACTAATTAATTCCGAAGAAAAATTATATGGAACAAATCCAGAAAATGCTGACACAGACGGAGACAGCTATTCTGACGGGGTTGAAGTTGGAAGCGGATTTGATCCGCTGAAACCTGCACCGGGTGATAAAATAGCTTTAGCAAATGCGAATGCTTCTGTTGATAATTCTGTCGGAACAGAAACCTTTTCTGCAACAGAAAATTTTTCAAATGATATGCTGGCATTAATTCAATCCAAAAACGATCAAGCTATCACCAGAGAAGAAATAAATAATCTTGTTAATGAACAATTGAATCTAAACTTACAAGAAGATGGTTCTTTTGAAACTTTGCCCGAAATTGATCGTTCTCAAATTAAAATCCTAAAACAAGATTATTCAGCACTTAGCAGTAAAGAAAGAGCAGAAAAAGAAGCCACAGATGCATTTGATTACATAAATAATGTTGCTTATCTTCTTATAAGTAATTCTCCGACTCAATTAATTACTCGTGACGATTTTATCGCTTTCCAGGATGAATTCTTTTCTCATATGGCGGATCTTTCTGATTCAAACAGCGATCTTGAATATTTTTCTGACTTAGGCAAAAGATTGGAAATTTTTTCAAATCAAGTAAATGATGTTCAAGTTCCAGAAACCATGGTTGATATGCATATAAAATTTTTGCGTATTGTTAAGGGAATTTTGACTTTACAAAATAATTCCAGCAACGCAGATGATCCATTAGGTAGGGCACTGATTTTTGCCAAAGCAATTGGATATGTTGAACTTATGAGCGATTTTTTTCAAAATGATATTAAAAATTATTTAGAGCAACTTGAAATTGAACATAATAAGTAAAAAATATGAAAAGAAAAACTTTAATTTCAATATTACTTTGTATTTCAATGCTTTTTTACGGTATATTTTTTGTTAATGTGCCACAAACAAAAGCTTTTGTAGATTTTGACCCCGGTAATTTTGTAGCAAATCTCGGAACTGTTCTTACTACAGCCGGAAGCTGGGTTACAAAAATAGCAAGCTATGCGTCACAAGTAGCAGAATATGCCAAGACAGCGGCAAAGTATTTATTAGAAACACTAACCGCCGCCTTAATGGTTGCAGCCAAAATTGCCGCCTTGAAGGCTGTTGAAAAAGCAGTTGCTTATTTAATAGGTGATGACAATAAAGAGGCTCTTGTTATTCGAGATTATGAAGATTACCTTTATACCGCTCCCAAGGCAGCGGCTTTAAAACAAATGAAGTCATTTTTAACAGAATTAACTGCCGGAAAAAGTTCTTATTTGAATTATGAAGGCATAGGAACAGGTTACTCTGCTTATATTAAAAAACAAGGTGAAATTGCAGTAAAAGACGTTTTAAGTGGCACTGTCGGCGGAAAAAAACTAACTACTAGTCTCCAAGAAACTGTGTCAGACACATCTAATTTTTTTTCAAATGGAAATATGAAGGGTCTTTTGTCTTACATGGAGTGCGCTAATAATCCTGCTTGCGTAACTTTACAATCAGGGGTTAAAGCGGCCGAGGAGTTTGCCAAAAAGCAAGACATTGCCAAAAGTGAAGCAGTGGATGGATTACTTCCAACAAAATCATCTACTGGTAGGATAACAACACCAGCCATAATGGCACAAAATGCTTTGGTTGATCTCGACAAACAAGGAACAGCAATGATTGTGAACGCCCCGATAGGAAAAAATGCGGATAAAGTGTCTTCTTTAGGACAAATTGCTGCTGGAGCAGCATTAAGTATAGTTTCAAGAGCTGCTAATTATGGAATTGTTGATAAGGCGGCTACAGTAGAAAAAGAAGTGACTCAAAAAATCGGCAATACTTATTATTCTTTCAGCACAGCCTATTCATCTTTGACAAAGTAATAAAAAAATAAAAACTAAAAAACTGATTGCAAAAATCAGTTTTTATTTTTTAACTTTAAATTTTTGTGATCATTATTGGATTTGAACCAATGACCATGATAATTCACCACGTGAAAGATTTTACCACGTAAACGGTGACGATCTAACTTCACACTCACACTTTTAGTGGGTCTGTGCAGACTCGAACTGCAGACCTCTACAATTCACCCTGTGAAATATTTTTGCTACGCAAAAATCCTGCATAGCAGGATTTCACAGGGTAAAATGTAGCGCGCTAATTTATCCTCACACCTTTTGTGGTCACTAGTGGACTCGAACCACCGGCCTTCACAATGTCAATGTGACGCTCTAACCAGCTGAGCTAAGCGACCAAAAAAGGTGTGGGGACGTGCTAAGCTACAAACCCATATATTAATTAACGCTTGCTGCCTAAACTGTTTCCGGATCAGGAATTTTTTCAACTGCTTCTGTTTTTTCAAACGCATTCTTTTCTTCTTTTTTTTCTAAAGTTATTTCTTTGAAAAACAACAGCCACATTGTCTGAATAAAAACAAAATAGGGTGAGAAAATAAAAGCCATAAATCCAAGTATAAAAATTCCTCCGATTATTGCCGCTACGATAACCCCGGCCTCAGCAAACAAAAAGTATGCTATTGCAATCGGCACTAAAAAAATCAGGGCTGCAATTATTATAAAAATAAGTAGAAAACTGGCAGATAGAGTGTTGACCGCCAAAGAAATGCAGCCCATAAGCAGGCTTTCTTTTAAATTTTTTTTAAATAAAGAATAGCCCATTTCTAAAGCTAACATAAATTTTACATCACTCAGAATGATAAAAAAATAGGCATAACATCGCAAAAAATAGGCTGTTATAATAAGGCTAATAAAAATTACTATGGCAAAAATCATTGAAATGGCAAAAAATATCCAGGCTTTGACTGCATACAAATAAATTACCGGAATCGCCAAGACAAAAATAACAACCAACAGGGATAAGCAAATTGTTATTTCCAATAAAACAAGGGGACTGATATATTTTTTAGTTTCTGATAAGATGTTTCTGATTGAAGTTTGTTTGTAAACAGCAATGTTGTTGGCTGATTTTACCAAAGCTACTGTCCCTGCAATCTTAAGAATAAAAAAGATGAGCATCAGAAAAAGTACGCCGATAAGAATTATCAGAAAAATGTTAGGGTTTTTTTGGATAAAATCGGAAATAACTTTAGCTTCTTTTGATTCAGAATTGGCGCTCCAGCTTACATTTGAAAAAAGAGAACCGAGCAAAATCAGAAAACCAAAAACCCACAAAAATTTATTCTGCCAAGTAATTTTTGCTGCTTGCTTTATAATTTCAAGATAGGTAATTTGTTTCATATTAATTCAGAGAACGACACAGAAAAATCTTATTCTGAGCCTGTTTTGTTTTCTTCCGTGTTTTTCTGCGCATCTTCTATCCCTACAATTTTATTAAATTCTTCTTTTTCAATCGTTTCTTTTTCCAAAAGTTCAGCCACTAGTTTTTGCAAAACATTTTTCTTTTCAGTTAGAATTTTTTCAGCTGTAACTGAAGCTTCTTGAATCAGGCGGGATACTTCAGCATCAATTGCTTCAGCAGTATGTTCTGAATAATCTTTTTCTTCACTTATTTCACGGCCCAAGAAGATAAGCTCTTCTTTTTTGCCAAAGGTGCGAGGCCCTAGAGTGCTCATGCCGTAACGAGTAACCATGGCCCTGGCCATATGCGTAGCTCTTTCCAAATCATTGGATGGACCGGTGGTCACATCACCAATAAACATTTTTTCACTAACATGTCCGCCCAAAAGAGTAGCTAGTTCATCCACGAAATAAGCTTTGGAGTGAAGTCTTTTGTCTTCCGTTGGAGCTGACAATGTGTAGCCGCCAGCTTGTCCGCGAGCGATAATGGAAACTTTTTGCACCGGATCGGCGTTAGGAAGAGTTGAGCCAACTAAAGCATGTCCAGCTTCATGATAGGCAATGATTTCTTTTTCTTTTTTGGAAATAGCCTTACTACGTCTTTCCGGACCAAGAATAACTTTTTCAATTGATTCTTTGAGTTCTTCTTCGGCGATATTTTTTTTGTTCCTTCTCACTGATAAAATCGCGGCTTCATTGACTAGGTTGGCCAAATCAGCTCCGGAAAATCCGGAAGTTCTTTCTGCCAAAGTTCTGATGGCAATATTTTTATCCATCGGCTTGTTTTTCATGTGAATTTTGAGAATTTCTTCCCGCTCATTGATGTCGGGAAGGTCCATCACAACCCGACGGTCAAAACGTCCTGGGCGAAGCAGGGCTGGATCCAAAACATCCGGACGATTGGTAGCCGCAATCACAATGACGCTGGTATTGCTTTCAAAACCATCCATTTCCACTAGAATCTGGTTGAGTGTTTGCTCGCGTTCATCGTGTCCACCGCCAAGTCCCGCGCCACGATGCCTACCAACAGCGTCGATTTCGTCAATAAAAACAATGGCCGGGGCGCTTTTTTTGGCTTGTTTAAACAAGTCCCGCACACGACTGGCGCCCACACCCACAAACATTTCCACAAATTCCGAACCGCTGATATTGAAAAAGGGAACACCGGCTTCACCAGCTACTGCTTTGGCCATCAATGTTTTGCCAGTTCCAGGAGAACCCAAAAGTAGAACGCCTTTGGGAATTTTGGCTCCGATGGAAATAAATTTTTTCGGATGTTTCAAAAATTCCACAATTTCTCCCAATTCTTCTTTAGCTTCCTTGGCACCGGCTACATCAGCAAAGGTTGTTCTTTTATTTTTATCTTTTGGATCAGTCATTCTAGCTTTGCTAAGGCCAAAAGAAAGAGCTTGTGAATTTCCACGTTGGGCCTGCCGAAGCATAAACCAAATGAAAGCGCCGATAATTATAAACGGCAAAAAAATCGGGATCAGAATATTTTTAGCAAAAGAAGAAAAACTTGATTCCTGCTCAATTTTCATCTGGACTGATTTGAATTTTTCTTTGTCAACGCCATAATTATTCAGAGAATCAGTCAAAGCGCTTTGCGATTCTTTGATTGATTTTTCTTTTTTGCCGTCATTTAGTTCGATGTTTAGGTCGTCACCCTTAATAGCGATCGTTTTGACTTGGCCATCATTGATTTGAGTGACTAATTCACTGAGTGAAACAGTGGCTGGTTTTTCAGACGGACCGCTATAAAGAATCATGATCATTGAAATGACCAAAAAGAAAAGTAAAACAAAACCGATGTTTTTTAATAGTTTATCCATGATTGTTTTCTATGAAGTACGAACCTGTATGAAATTACGAACCAAATTATATAAAGTTCGTATATTCGTATTAATTCGTAGTTCGTAGAGATTAAAAATTCATTATTCGCAAAAACACTATACCATTCTTTTTTAATATATTCAAGCCGCCAATTTTGGCTTTTTGATCCTTGCTTTTAGTACTTTTAATAACTTTGATTATTTCTTCAATCTGTTTATTTTCCAGATCTAAGTTATTCGCTTCGCGAACCCGCGCTACAAAAGCGGGACATTCGAATTTTAAATTTTTATGCATTATTCTTAATAGTTGTCTTTGCATAGCAGGACAAAGACCATTAAAATAATCTGCGCTAAAAACAAACTTTTTATTTTTGTTAAAGTCTTTTCGCAATTTTTCAGCGCTTTTTTCAATAAAAGCATAGTCGTCTGCCACAACTTTTGACCACTCGCTTAAAGTTTTTTTAATATTGGGGTTGAAGTTTTTTTCGAGATAGGGGAGCAAGCCATGGCGAATTTTATTGCGTTGAAATTTAGTGCTGGCATTTGATTTGTCAATTCGGTATTTCAATTTTTCGCGTTTGAGATAATCTAGAATTTCCCGGCGGCTGATGTCTAAAAGTGGTCTAATTATTTTCCCGCCTCGCGTCGACGAGCGATCGTCTTCGCGAGTCGAGGCGGGCTCATTTTTGGCGCGCATAGCTGCAAGCCCCTGAAGTCCCGTGCCTCTAATAATACGCATCAAAACGGTTTCGGCTTGATCATCTTGATTGTGCGCCACCGCAATTAAATTAAACCCGAGTTCTTTTCTGATTTTTTCAAAATAGTCGTAACGGATGTTTCTCAGATTATTTTCTAAATTGCCTTGGTATTCTTTTTTGGATGGGGAGTAGCAACTGGTTGCAATTCCATATTTTTTTCCAAGCTCTCGCACAAATTTTTCATCTTTTTCTGAATCTCGACCGCGTAAATTATAATTGACATGAATAATGTGCAGCTTAAAATCGTATTTTTTCGAAAGTTTATATAAAATATCCAAAAGACACACGCTGTCTGGCCCGCCGGACACACCCAAAACAATCTTCGAGCCTTTTTCCCAAAGTTTATTTTGAAATGCAAAATTTTGGATTTTTTTAATCAATTGCATGCAAAATATTATATATTTTTTTCAATAATTTCCTTTACCCTCTGAACAGTTTCGTCTAATTTGCCCTCTTCATTTATAACTTCATAATCATAAATATCTTTGTGTTTCAACCACTCTTTGGTATATTCTGTTCTTTCTTTAATATATTCTTCAGAAACATTATCCCGTCGGCGAATGCGGTTTTTTAAAATATTCAGTGGGGCGTTGATAAAAATAGAAGGAATTTCTGGAAATATTTTTTTGGCTGTCACAACCCCTTTCCATTCTATTTTCCATGTGCCAATATGGCCAGAATTTTTAACCCTTTCAATTTCTTCTTTGGTTACACCATACAAGTTGCCGTTATACTGCTCGGCCCATTCTACAAAACCATTATTACTTCGGCGATTGATAAATTCTCCCCGGGAAATAAAATAATATGGACGACCTTGCGATTCGCCTGGCCGCATTTCACGAGTCGTTGTTGTTATCACACGCTCAATCGTAAAAAACTTCCTAAGACCTTCTATAATAGAGTCTTCGCCAGCACCGGATGGGCCAGAAAGAATAAAAATTTTAGATTTTTGCATATTTTTAGGTTTTCTTTAGATTAAAAGAAGCAATTTTGTTTAATTACCTAATTATACTCATATCTTACAATAATACAATATTAAACAGCAAAAAACTGCTTTGAGGTGATCGCGGCAGTTTTTTCATTTTGTCATTCCGGCCTCCAAGCCGGAATCTGGATCCCGGATCAAGTCCGGGATGACATTTGTTATTTTTTGACAATAATCAGTCCCATTCTGTGGTCCTTAGGTTCAATTGACAGAATCTTCCAATCATATTCTTCTCCGGCTTTGAGAATTTCATCCATTTTCTTGCCAGGATACACTTCTTGGAATTCGCTGACATGTGCCAAACCATGAATGTCTTTGTCAAGATAGACAAAAGCACCAAAAGGATTGATTTTGTCGATTTTGCCTTTAACAACATCGCCGACTTTATATTTTTCCGCAATTTCGCTCCATGGATCCTTGGCTAAAGCTTTTATAGAAAGAGATATGCGGGTATCATCAATACCGATAATTTTAGCTTTTACTTTATCATTTGTTTTGATAATAGTGCGAGGATCATCAATAAGTTGCCAAGCTAATTCAGAAATGTGCACCAAGCCTTCAATTTTATCACTTTCATTGGTTGAGTCTGCTTTAGAAGGAGGCAAAAATTTGACAAAAGCACCAAAATCAACAACTCCACTGACCTCGCCTTCAATCACGTCGCCAATTTGCATTTGAGAAATGACCTCTTTTTCTTTTTCGCTGGAAGCGGCTCTTTCACTGACTATGAGTTTTTCACTTCCGCGATCAACATCTAAAATTCTGACTAACATTTCCTTTCCTACTAATTTTTTCAAAAGTTCCAATATCTTATTTTTGTCACCATCTTCAACTCGCGGATAATGTTCACTGGAAAGCTGAGACACTGGAATAAAACCGGTAACACCATTGATTTCAATCATTAATCCTCCTTTATTGGCATCTAGAACTTTAGTTGTAACAGCTGTCATCGCATCTCTTTTAGCTTCTAGGTCTTCCCAGGCTTTTTCACAAGAAGCTTCTCTGATAGAAAGCTCCATATAGCCCTCTTCGCTTTCCAAGTCAATAAGTGTGGCTGAAACATTATCGCCCTTTTTTACTTTACCTAAAGCAAAGCCGTCTTTAATTTCTTTTCCTAAAACCATTCCGGTTCCCAGTGATCCGAGATCCAAAAGCAGAGAACTGGAAGTTATTTCGATAACTTTTCCCTCTAAAACATCTCCGATTTGAGGAATTTTTACGGGATTTTCTTCCAAGAGGGCTTCCATAGGAGAGTTGCTCTTTTTTTCTTCTGTTTTTGCTGATTTTTTGGCTTTTTTAGGCGAAGAAATGCCTAAATCTTCCTTAACTTCTTCTTTTATTTTGTCCACTTCTTCAGCTAATTTGTCTAATATATTTGCCATAATTGTACTTTTTGGCTGTGTCAAGCCATAAATTAATAATTAAAGACACATCTTCCTCTGCTTTTTAAAAAAGCTTTGGCTAGATAAACAAAAAATTTCCTTTTGAGGGGAAATTATTAAGACAACCAATCATGGAATTAAAGCATTCCAATATTCAATTTTCTTAATAATTAATTGTATTTACAAATTTAATCTATTTCAGCAAAAATGTCAAGCCAAAAATTAGAAAAAGGTCTCGACAATAACCTGTTTAGATGTTAGAATTATTTATATAATAAGTTAAAAATCTCCGAATTTATTCGTTGATTCGAATTTTTTCGTGGTTTCGAATCGGTCATGCAAATTCAATATTACGGCCATTCCTGCTTTAAAATAACCACCAAGCCGGCCGGACGGGCAACTGAAGATATTACTGTTTTTTTTGATCCTTTTGACAAAAGAGTCGGACTTCGCCCTCCTCAAGGCCAGGCTGACATCGTTTTTGTTTCTCACGATCATTATGACCACAACAACATAAGCGCTTTAAAAGGCGACCCGCTTGTTTTAGACGCTCCTGGAGAATATGCCGCCAAAGGCATCAATGTTGTTGGCATAGATTCTTTTCATGACAATGTTTTGGGCGAAAAGAAAGGCCATTCAATAATTTTTATTTTGGAAGCTGAAGACTTGAAAGTTTGCCACTTGGGAGATTTGGGTTGCGATCTTTCCGATAAACAACTGGAAGAGGTTTATGGGGTAGATGTGCTTTTTATTCCTATCGGAGGAAAATATACTCTTGATGGAAAAAAGGCCGCGGAAATTGTCCATAAAATAGAGCCGCTTTTGGTCATTCCTATGCACTATAAAATGCCCGGCTCTGTTATCGATTTGGATGACGAGAAAAATTTTTGCGCCGCCATCGGTAATTGTCCAAAAGAAAAAATAGCCAAGTTGTCCGTCAAAAAAAAGGATTTGGAGGGAAAAAGTACTGAAATAATTTTAATGACTAATGAAAACTAATAATTATGATTGATGCTATACAAAAAAAAATCGAAAAGATTCAGCAATTACCTGAACATATGCGCATGCGCTGGGTTATCGGATGTGTTGCCGTTTCCATGTCTATAGTTTTAGTTTTTTGGATTTTTTCAATTTCTTCCATGCTTGCTGAAGAAAGAATTTCTAATCCTGAAAATAACAATGCAGGAAAAGATAGCCTTGCAGAAATTCAGGATCAGATAGAGATTTTTAAGAAACAAGCTTCAGAATTAAATGGCATGGATCTTTCCAGTACTGGCAGCATTCAGGACATTCAGAGTGGAGAAAAAAATGCTCTGTCAAATGGCACCAGCTCTTATGAGGGTTTGTCCGACACAAACCAATCAAAGGATTATTCAAGTTTACCCAAAGATAATGTTTCCGAATAAATTAATTATTATAAATATTTAAATTATCTCCGATATTATGAAAGCCAAACCGCAAAAAACAATGGAACTATTCAAAGAAGACGTTCAATCCCGGTCTATTGTTCCTGAAGTTCAACAATCCTATCTGGATTACGCTATGAGTGTTATCATCGCCCGCGCTCTCCCAGATGTGCGTGACGGCCTCAAGCCTGTTCATCGCCGTATTTTATATTCCATGTGGGAAAGCGGTCTTAAACCTTCTGCTAAGTTTCGAAAGTCCGCTACTGTTGTCGGTGAAGTTTTGGGAAAGTATCATCCCCATGGTGATGGTGCTGTTTATGATTCAATGGTCCGCCTAGCTCAGGATTTTTCCTTGCGTTATCCGCTTGTATGGGGACAAGGAAACTTTGGATCTATGGATGGCGACGGAGCCGCTGCCTATCGTTATACTGAAGCCAAACTCCGGCCAATTGCTGAAGAAATGCTTTTTGATATTGAAAAAAATACAGTTGATTTCGTGCCTAATTTCGATGGCGTGCACAAAGAACCGGTTGTTTTGCCGGCTAAGCTTCCTCAATTGCTTTTAAATGGAACCATGGGCATTGCTGTCGGCATGGCTACCAACATTCCGCCGCACAATTTGAGTGAACTGGTGGACGCTATCAATTGCCTCATCGATAATCCTGATGCTGAAATAAGCGATCTGATGCGTTTTGTTAAGGGTCCGGATTTTCCGACTGGCGGAATTATCTACAACACTCCGGGAATCAAAGAAGCTTATTCAACTGGAAAAGGCAAAATTGTCACTCGTGCTAAAGCAGAAATTATTGAAACTAAATCGGGATCTTTTAATATAATCGTCACAGAAATAACTTATGCTACAAACAAAGCAGCGCTTATTGAAAAAATTGCTGACTTAGTAAAAGAAGGAAAAATTTTGGGCATCAAGGATCTTCGTGATGAATCTGACAAGGAAGGCGTGCGCATCGTGATTGAACTCAAAAAAGATGCCTATGCGCAAAAAGTTCTGAATAAACTCTACGACTCTACGGATCTCCAGAAAAATTTCAATGTTAATATGCTGGCCTTGGTTGACGGGCTTGATCCGCAAATTTTGTCGCTCAAATCCATTTTGGAACAATATATAGCCCACCGCAATACCGTTGTTAGAAGAAGAGCAGAGTTTGAGCTTGCCAAAGCCAAAGATCGTGCCCATATTTTGGAAGGACTCAAAAAAGCTCTCGATCATATTGATGCAATAATTGAAACTATCAAGAAGTCTCCGACCAAAGAAGATGCTCACGCCAATTTGATGAAAAAATTCAAACTCTCGGAAAAACAGGCGAGCGCTATTTTGGAAATGAAGCTCCAAACATTAGCCGGACTTGAAAGAAAGAAAATCGAAGATGAATTAAAAGAAAAATTGAATCTTATCGCCGAATTGGAATCCTTGCTTTCCAGCACAAAAAAGATTCTGGCTGTTGTTAAAAATGAACTTATTGAACTTAAGGAAAAGTTTGGTGATGAAAGAAAAACTAAAGTTCTCAGAACAGGCATCGAAGAATTCAAACAAGAAGACCTGATTCCAAATGAAGAGGCAATCATTACTCTTTCTCAAGACGGATATATTAAACGCATGAATCCTGATGTCTATAAGGTGCAAAAACGCGGCGGCAAAGGAGTGATCGGCGCTACCACCCGGGAAGGTGATGCGATTGAAAAAGTTACTGGCGTTATGGCCCATGACAATTTGATGTTTTTTTCCAACACCGGAAAGGTTTTCCAGACCAAGGCCTATGAAATTCCTGAATCCTCAAGAACTGCCAAAGGTCAGGCAGTGGTCAACTTCTTGCAACTCGGACCGGAAGAAAAAATCACCGCCATGATTCCATTCGACAAATCCGATGGTTACAAGTTTTTCTTCTTCACCACCACGGCCGGCGTGGTCAAGAAAACCAAAGTGGAAGATTTCGACAATGTCAGAAGAAGCGGACTCATTGCTATAAATTTGGACAAGGGTGACACGCTCAATTGGGTTTTGCCGACAACCGGAACAGATGAGATTGTCATCAGCACTTCCGGCGGCCAAGCGATTCGTTTCAAAGAAGGTGATGTGCGAGCTATGGGAAGAAACGCCGCAGGCGTTCGCGGCATCAAGCTCAAGGGCACTGACAAAGTGATTGGGATGGATGTTGTCATCAAGGGTCAAAAAGGCAATCAACTTTTGATTATTTCTGAAAATGGTTTCGGCAAACGCACTGATTTGGGTTCATACAAAATTCAGCATCGTGGCGGATCAGGAATCAAGACTGCCAATGTCACAGCCAAAATTGGCAAATTAGTTGGCGCAAACATCGTGAATGTGGATGATATTGAAGGTGATTTGATTGTGACTTCCGCCCAAGGCCAAATCATCCGTATTCCGCTCAAAAGCATTTCCGTCCTCGGCCGCGCTACCCAAGGTGTTCGCATAATGCGCCCACAACCAGGCGACAAAGTCTCCGCCGCAGCGATAATATAGAATTTCCTTTATACTGAAAATTTACAAAAATATGAATGAAAAATGGCCAACAAAAAATAGTTCATTCATACAGGGTCTGGAAGGTGATTCTAAAATTCAACATGGAGATGAAGAATTAAAAAACCAAGAAAACACTGTTGTAACCAATTTAGAATTGGGAATATCCTATAAAGAAACGGTTATTGATTTGCCGCTGCATAGACAAAAAGAAGTTGGAATCAAAAGAATACGAAGAAAAGAAATATTAAGCCACCCTGAAAGTCTTAAGGGTAAATATAGAGGTTATGGGATGGGTAGAATAGATGGCTATTCTTTGGAATTCAAAAATTGGCCAATATATGATTATTTAACAGATGGAAGGTTCACATCATTCAAAACATTAAACCACCTGATGTTTGCCGATGTGGGAGCAAAAAAAGGGAACAACTGTTAGATAAATTTAATAAAGAAATGCTTTATTTTCAAAAATGCACAAGGAGTTTGGATGTTAGTTACGGTCCTTCTACATGGAGTGCTGACGAAAACCTAGATGTGCCAGTATTCTTTTTTGGCAATAAAAATGAAACATTTGTAAATTACCTGGAGGCAGTTCTTGTTGACAACGAGGTCACTCGCTATTGGGATAGTGGTGATCTAGAATTAGTAGAAGAGGATAAGGATCCAGGTTTATATTTTTATGCTGCAGGACCAAATGGAGTAGGTCGCCCTGACTTTAAATATGATCCAGATAAAACAAGCTCTAGAACCAGAGAAATTATAAAATTATTAAGAGAAAAAAATGTAAAAGTTTTCACAAGCAAAGGAAGAACTTTAGATGTCTTTAGGTTTCTTTTAGATGGAGAGAGTTTCTATTCAGCAGTAGGGCATACTTCTATACCAAAAATATCAAATGCTAATATGCCCGATCTAAGGTGGTGTCATTCTGAATTTGCAATAATTCCAACCAAAAATAGCTTAAATGTGTTATTTTTTGAAACCTAAAGGAAAGTTTTTGAATTTGGGCATTTTCCCCTTACCTCTAGGTCTAAATCAAAGACGGGTAACAAGATTTGCCAAAACAAAAAACCTGTGTTATGGTTTTTACATAATTAATATTTGGACATAGATTAGTTTTCGGCGTTTCCCTCAAAAGGGGACAACCAAAACAAGTTTATTGCCCGCAAAAAAGCTATGGCTTTAACGCACAAGCAAAAGGAAAAAGTGACGAAAGAAGTGAAGCGTCACGAAAAAGATACCGGTTCGCCGGAATATCAAATTGCTCTCTTCACTGAAAGAATCAAGAAGTTGACTTTCCACCTTAAGAAAAACAAGAAGGATTTTCATTCCCGAAGAGGACTTCTTAAAATGGTTGCCAAAAGGAGAAAGCTTATGGCCTATTTGGAAAAGACTGACGAAAAAGTTTACAAAAAAATCATAAAAGGACTTGGTTTAAAATAAAACGAATGAATACGAATTCTATAAACAAATATTCACGAATCACGAATGCTTCTTAATTAGTGATTCGTTTTAGTTCGTCTTCAAATTCGTGTAAATTAGTGAACTACTATGGCTCAATTTAAAGAACAACGCGTCGGCGTTTTGGTTGACATTCAAAATCTATATTACAGCGCCCGAGTTTTATATAAAAAGAAAGTTAATTTCGGACAGCTTTTGAAATTGGGCGTAGGCGAAAGAAAACTTATCCGCGCCATTGCCTATGGTATTAAAACTCTTGAAGGACAAGAAGAAAAGTTTTTTGAAGCCTTAAGCAAACAGGGGTTTGAAGTTAAAACCAAGGATCTGCAAATTTTCCCCGGCGGAGCCAAAAAAGGGGATTGGGATGTAGGCATTGCCGTTGACGCAATCAAGCTTTCTAAAAGCCTGGATGCTATCATTTTGGTTTCCGGCGACGGAGATTATATCCCGGTTGTGGAATATATCCAAAACACTACCGGCTGCCGCGTGGAGGTCATGGCTTTTCATGAATCTGCCAGCGCTAAACTGATCGAAAAAGTAGATGAGTTTATAGACATCAGCGAAAACAAGAAAAAGTTTCTTATATAAAATATACTAGTAAATAAAAATACGCCCTTCTTTTTTTGTAGAAGTGGCGTATTTGTTTTATTGTATCTTAACTAATGCTGTTGATTGTTCTTGCTGATTCCCTTTTTAACAGCTTCTAGTTCTTTTAGCCTGCTTTTTTCTGTTGAAATTTTATTCTCCACTGCTTGGGCAATACTTTTGTGTATTGCTTCTGCAGCTTCGTCTGGAGATTTGGCATCGTAACGTTCTACTTTTCCAAATTTTCCAACTGTAATAGTAAGCCTATCCATTACGCTGTCCCAGTTACCGGAAATTTTCCTTTCCTCATCGGCATAACAATCTGTGACTATTTCAAAATCTGTTGCTGAGGGTAATTTTTTTGAACTGTTCCATCCCCGATAGGTTAGTGTTATGCTCTGGATATAATCCAATTCTACTATTGGCAGCAAAATAGCAGCCACAAAGCTTGTTAAAAATGAAAAGGTTTTTTTAGTTTTTTCTTTGTTTCCATCGCTCCCCTGAAAAGTAATCATAACCGTTGCTTTTGACATTTTCGCCTCCTTTTGTGGAATAATCAATTTTTTATTTTCAAGACCTGGTTTTGAATTATTAAGAACTTTAATTCAATTTCTTGCATTTTTATTAAAACTTGTCAACCCTTTTGACAAAACCCCAAAAATAAAGTATTCTATACTCAATTAACAATTTTAAAGCCTTTGTTGGTGCGTCAAAGACACAGTAGTGGACTCAATAATTGAGTTTAGTATCGTGTTTATAACGTCATTAGCTATAGGCTAAACGTTTTTATGGAACATAAAAAATGGTCCCTGCAAATCGGAGGACGGGTTCTTGAATTGGAAACCGGACTTCTCGCTAAACAAGCAGGCGGATCAGTCACGGCCCGTTATGGCGATACGGTTGTTTTAGCCACGGCCGTAATGACCAAGGAGGCATCTAGAATAACTGGCTATTTTCCGCTTTCGGTTGAGTTTGAGGAAAGATATTATGCGGCCGGCAAAATCAAAGGGTCTAAGTTTATAAAAAGAGATGGCCGTCCTTCAGAAGACGCTATTCTTTCCGGTCGCGTTGTTGATCGCACCATTCGTCCGCTTTTCAATGGCCGCATGCGCAATGAAGTGCAAGTGGTGGTCACGGTTTTGTCTTATGACAATGAAAATGATCCGGGACTTTTAGGTGTGATTGCCGCTTCCGCCGCTCTTTCCGTTTCCAATATTCCTTGGAACGGACCGGTGGCTGCAGTCCGAGTTGGCAAAGTTAATGATGAATTTGTTTTAAACCCAGTAAATGGAGAAATTGAGGAAAGCAATTTGGATTTGGTAATTTCCGGCACCAAAGACAAGATTAATATGTTGGAAGCCGGCGCCCAAGAAGTTCCAGAAGAAGAAATTGTCAAAGCTTTTGCTTTCGGACAAGAGGCCATTGCTAAAATTGCTGAATTTATTGAAAACATTGCCAAAGAATTGAACGTGGAAAAATCAGCACCTGCTCTTCTGGAAGGCACGCCTGAATTTGAGGCTAAAGTTAAGGAAATTTTGTTGTCTGAAGGTTTAGCGGAAGCACTCTATGACCCAAGCAAAAAGGTTATTGAAGAGAAAACTAAAACTATCAAAGAAAAAGTTGGTGAATATATTAAGGAAAATATTACTGAGGATGCTGACAAAATGAAAGAAGTGGCTGAACAAGTTTTTGAAGAAGTTTCTGATGAAATCGTGCATGAAAATATTCTTAAAAATGAACGCCGTCCCGATGGCCGAAAATTGACTGAAATCCGCCACATTGAATGTCGCGTGGGAGTTCTCCCCAGGACTCATGGTACCGGACTTTTTACTCGCGGGGAAACACAAGCTTTGACTGTAACTACTTTGGGTTCGCCTGGTGATGAGCAAGTGATTGACACGATGGAGGTTGACATGAAGAAAAGATATATTCATCACTACAATTTCCCGCCATATTCCGTGGGAGAAGTTAAACCGATGCGCGGACCAGGCCGCCGGGAAATTGGACATGGCGCTTTGGCCGAAAAAGCATTGGTGCCTGTTTTGCCGGAAAAAGACAACTTTCCTTACACCATGCTCTTGGTTTCCGAAATTTTATCTTCAAATGGTTCTTCTTCTATGGCTTCAACTTGCGGTTCAACTTTGTCCCTTATGGATGCCGGCGTGCCGATCAAACGGCCGGTAAGTGGCATTGCGATGGGCATTATTGTTGGCAAAGACAATAATTTCAAGGTTTTGACTGACATTCAGGGGCTTGAGGACCATTATGGCGACATGGATTTCAAAGCAGCTGGCACTGAGCTTGGCATTACCGCTCTCCAAATGGACGTTAAGGTTGACGGCGTGACCGTGGAAATGCTCAAGGCTGTTTTGGAACAATCCAAGGGCAATCGTAAAGAAATTCTGGATAAAATTTTGGCTGTAATTCCTTCTCCAAGGGAAAATATGTCGCAATACGCGCCAAGAATTATCACCATGAAAATCAATCCGGACAAAATCAGAAATGTTATCGGCACTGGCGGCAAAATTATCAACGAAATTATTGACGAAACCGGCGTGCAAATTGACATTGAAGATGATGGTTCGGTTTTCATCACTTCTGTTGATGAAACCTCTGCTCTTCGGGCCCAGAAATGGATTGATAACCTGACTCACGAGGTTAAAGCTGGTGAAATGTTTAATGCTAAAGTTACCCGTCTTATGACTTTTGGAGCTTTCGCGGAAATTTTGCCGGGACAGGAAGGCTTGATCCATATTTCTGAATTTTCTGACCAAAGAATCGCCAAAATTGAAGATGTAGCCAAAGTTGGCGATATTATACCGGTCAAGGTGAAACAAATTGATGATCAAGGCAGAATAAATCTAACAGCAAAAAATGTGACGCCGAAAGCATAAAATTTTTTATTGGCAAAAAACACAAACTGTTGTAAAATGTAAGCACAATTAATGTGCTTACATTTTTTGTAATTTTATTTTATAAAACAAAAAAATGACAAATCAAATTGACTCGACTTCTCCCTTTTTTAAGGGCGCTAATGATGCACAAAGGTCTTTTCCTTCAGAAATTCCCCCCATGCGCACTTTAAATGACGACCTTATTTCACTAAAAAATAATCCCCCAATGTTTGACAGTTCGCCTGGCACAACCTCTGTTGTTTCTGAAACAGAAACGACACAGAATCAATCACAAGAATCTTCCTCTTTTTCTTCGCAAAAAAACAGTCCCTTTTTAAACGAAAACTCTGCACCCACGCCATCCCCTTCTGTTTATTCCCCGGCGACTGAACCCAAAGAAGGCCCTTTACCAAAAGATATTTATTTTTCAGAAAAACCAAGCGAAAAACCCTCAGTAAATATTGCTTATAAAATCACTCTGGTTGCTATTGTTTTTCTTATTATAGCTTTGATTGGACTAGGCGGTTATTATTTTTTAGTTGTTAAAAAACAAACTCAAAAAAGTCCCGCTGTAGCAGAAACGGAATTGCCTAACGAAGAAATCATTTCCACTAAAGAACTTCCCGAAAAAGAAACCCCTGAAGTTGTAGCTTCTTCAGAAAAAAAAGCCACCTATTTACCTTTGGATATTTCAAGCCTTTCAACTGAAGAAATAAAAGCCTCCATTGTTTCTGCTGTTAATAAAATGGGTTCCGCGGATTCTGAAGTTTTTCAAGAATTTACTATTGTAGATTTGAATAATAACCCTATAAGTTTTCCGGTTTTTGCCCAAGCAGCAAAAATAAATCTACCGGTAGTTATTTTGGATGATTTGTCCCAAAGTTTCTCTCTTTTTGTTTATAAAAACAAAGAGGTTTCTCGCCTTGCTCTTGCAATAGTTGCCAAAGAAAACAATACTTTACCAGAGAAAATGCTGTCTCAAGAAAAAACCCTTCCGGAAGACTTGACATTTTTATTCCTTGAATCGAAACCAGTGTTGACTAACAACTCTTTTAAATCCAGCGCTTATAAGGACGCTTCCGTTAGATATTTAAATTTTAGCAGCCCTTCTTCTTCCTCTATTGATTATTCTGTTTTTAAAAACACCCTAATTATTGGAACAAATCAGGAGTCTTTAAGGTTAGCAATAGACAATGTTTTACTAAATAATTCTGGTTTGGAAAACGCTCCTATAAGCGCTAATTAAGTAGATTTAAAAATAACCAGGATTGTGTTTCTTATGTTCCTTGTTTTATGTGCCGTGCGCAAAGTCTTTGTTTTTTAGTATTTCTGTGGATAACTTGTGTATAATTATTGATATTTTCAATAAAGCTTAAAGTACTGTTATTTTATTTTTTCTGCTAAATTTTTGTTTATCTTAAAAAACAAAACAAAAACACAAAAACACCGCTTTTCCCCCATAAAAAGCCTTTTATTAAGACACATTCTTGACCTTGAGCCAATTTTTTGCTATAATTGAAGTATAAATGTTCTTTCTCAACTTAAATCTTCTTCTTGGAACGGTGGAGGCGTTCCAATCACAATTTCCCCCTATTTGTGATTGGAACGCTTCTCACTGTTCAAGTGTTTCTTGATCAAAGTATCGAGAAGCCGCCCTGATTCTAACCAGGGACCCTAAAACAAAAATAAAAAAATTGGGACCTACTTGGACAAGCCATGCTCAATGGCTTGCGCGAGTAGGATCCCAAGAAACTTTTTTAAAATAAAAACAAAAAATAAAAAAGTAGTACCTTATAAAACCACTCAAAGGCAAAAATGCCAGAGAACGGTAGAAGCAAAAATATTAGTAATAAAAGGTTAGAAACTAATATAAACCGTATGTATACAAAATACACTCCAAAACAAAATAACAAAGCCTTCACCCGGGCTAACTTATTTCAATATAGAGTGTTGATACATACATAACACTCGGCGCTGTTCGCCACTTATATTATATATCGGGCGCTTTACAGCGCCGGGTTTCCATACTTTATTTA
>Ga0116157_10002066_pt1 | contig 19744 bp, 18 predicted proteins | sample AD_UKC048_MetaG_FD_89882 | JGI IMG/M metagenome (GOLD analysis project Ga0116157, IMG submission 89882) | Active sludge microbial communities of municipal wastewater-treating anaerobic digesters from USA - AD_UKC048_MetaG | ecosystem: Engineered > Bioreactor > Anaerobic > Digestate | place: USA...
CAATGGGCGCACTTGCCGTTAATTTTAAAACCAGATGGCAATGGCAAACTCAGCAAAAGGGATGGCGACAGGCTTGGTTTCCCGGTGTACGCTATGGATTGGACCGATCCAAAAACAAATGAACTTACCAAAGGCTTTAAAGAAATTGGTTTTTTACCAGAAGCATTTATCAACCTCTTAGCAGTACTCGGATGGAATGATGGTAGCGAGCAGGAAATATTTAGTTTGGAGGAACTGGTTGAAAAGTTCAGTATCGACAGGGTGCATAAAGGTGGTGCCAAATTCGATTTTGAAAAAGCCAAATGGTTCAACCAGGAGTGGATAAAGAAGTTACCGGTTTCCAGTTTTCAGTTTACAGTTAAGGAGCATTTTGCAGCCAATGGTATTACAGTACAGGACGATACCTATTTTGAAAAAGTATTGGAATTGGTAAAAGACCGTTGCAGTTTACTGAATGATTTTTTCACGCAGGCATCTTTCTTTTTCAAGGCACCAGCCAACATTGATATTGACTCTATCAAACCAAAATGGGATGAAAAGAAGCAATTGTTTTTTGCAGAACTGATCAGGGCCTATAAGCTAATGCCGGTATGGGAACATACGGAGCTGGAAAAAGAACTAAAAGAGATCGCTGCTGCCAATCAATTAAAACCGGGAGAACTGATGCTGCCCTTCAGGATCATGCTGGTTGGCGGTAAGTTTGGCCCGGGGGTTTTTGATATTGCAGGAATGATCGGAAGGGAAGAAACCATTCAAAGGATTGAACATACGCTATCGATTATAGGATAAACAATTAAAAAATAAGCGGCAGTTTTTGCCGCTTATTTTTATTCTCCCGGTAATGCATACCAGCGTTTATATAATTTTCGGAACACCGGCTCGAGCAACAGCATAAAAATTACAATGCCTCCCAGCTCCGCATAAAATAAATATTGTGATTGCCGCTGGAACAACCCTTCATCCACAATCATATTTTCCCGGTTGTAAGTCTGCAATAATTTAAAATACAAACCCACTGCTGTTAGTGGAATAAAACTGGTGATGACCACCGTAAAGTTTAAAGCGATACCCTGCACCGCAGTTCTTACGGCAGCCGTTTTTATTAACCCTGCCAGCAGGAAAAACAGCGCATAATACAATAAGATAAAGATAAATACCGCTGCTTCATCACCGTTGAAAACCGCAACACAAATGGCAGTACCAATCAGCAATATCACCCCGGCAAACAAGGAGAGAAAAAATGTTTTTACCGTACTGCTTCTAAAAACAAATAATAACAGGGTGATGATAAAACTGGTATAGAAAAAGATCCTCACCACCTCATCCTTACCATTTTTCCACCAGTATTTTTTTCGGGCAATATTTTCAATACTATGAGTGATCTCTCTCAGGAAATATTTCTCTTCTATGATCACTGAGTAGGTTTTGTCCAGGCTGTTGCTTTCCTCATAATGCAACAGCGAATATTTCTCATCCAGTTGTTTCATCCGCTTTATCAAAGCTGTTCTGTCAGGCTGCCTGTAATTTTTTATAACCCGGTTATAGATGTCAAAAGAGCTCAGTACAGGTGTGGGTGAATTATTAACAGCGTAATAAGCACCTGCAAGCGCATATTCGGGACAGTTATATACAATATAGATAGAATCAGTGAGTATTTTTGTACTGTCTTCCTTTTCCAGCCTCGAATAAAAAACAAGTGAATCGGTTTGTATATTGTAATGGGGCCGGTAATCAGCCATGGCATCGTCTGCTTCCATTGCAACAACACTATCCATATACGCTTCATCCCCATCAGCACTGCTTCGTTCAACCAGGGTTACTTTTCTTTTTACCAATTCAAATGTATCAACACCAAATTCCTTGGGCAACAGGTTATACTCCAACTGGCAAACCGACAGGTTTATTTCATTGATATCATCCACCAGTTCATGATCGTTGTAAGAGTGATTGGCAACTGCACAGTCAACAATAAAAGGTATAAAGACGGTAAAGAGCATTGTGCCAATACTGATAAAATACAATACAAACATTTTAAGGCCTTCCCAGGCATGCCAGTTGCCAAACCGCTTGAACACATTGAAGCGAAGCAAATAAATAAGCCATATCACAAAACCTGTAAAGGCGGTCAGACCAATAAAACCTGACCATACTTCTGCATGACTTGACCTCCTGGCATCAGCAAATGCGGAAAGGCAGAATAAGGTGACAATGGCAATAACAATGAGGGCATAGTATATTACCAGGTGGGTACGGGCACTCCATGCTGCCGGTGTATGTTTCAGCAGCCAGCTGTCAAACTTTTTTAAAAAGGATGGAACCAGGAATCGCTCTCTCATAAGATAATGGTAAGGGTGTTAGAAGAAACGTTTTGTACTGTATGTAATGTCGCGGAAATAGGTAAGAGGGATACCAGCCTGCACCAGTATCGCAATCATTTCCTGCGCTGTGTAAGCGGAAGAAACAGCGGTGTAAAAACCACCATTGTATTGTATCCCGGCCTTATCCCTTCCTAATAGCTGCTGCACCATATCCCTTTCGGCGGTGGTTTCAAACTCCACTGCATTGCTGGTGATTGTTTTCTCCCTGTCGTTGCTGCTGTAGACACAGTTGCCTTGCTTTATGAATATAACGGTATCGGCTACCTTTTCCACCTCATGCAGTTGCTGTGAACTTAAGATGATACCCATCGGGTTATGCAAACCCTTGGCCATAAAGATAAGATCAGTTAGTATGGTCTGCTGTGCATTGATATCCAAATTGGCCAATGGTTCATCCAGTATCAGCAGTTTGGGTTTTTGCAGTAATATCCTCGCTATTTCAAAACGGGTGCGGTAGCCACTGCTGATCTGGTTCCAGGTAAGATGAGCATAGGTTGTAAGCCCTAATCTTTCCAGCATAAAATCCACCATCAGGTCATTTTGGGCGCCATACACACCGGCAATGGATGCACTAAAATGTAAGTTGTCTTTTAACAATCCATACCAGCGTGGAATCCGCTGCGGAATAAACGCAATATGGTTTTTTATTTCGTAATACCCGGGATTATTAAGCAATTGGTATTTCACTTCACCTGCGTCTATGGACAACTGGCCTGCGAGACAACGAAGCAGGGTTGTTTTACCATTTCCGTTTTCTCCCACTACACCCAGCACATCACCCGTACGCAGACTAAGACTGATGGGTTTTAAACTAAAATTACCCCGCTTGTAATTTTTGCTGATATTGCCTGCTTTCAGCAAGGGCTTTTTTTCAGCGATGGCCGTGCTTTGCATTGCTGCAGCCCTTGACAATATCTCTGTGGCCCTTTCTGTAAAATGTGGTGGCAGTTGCTTTTCTTCTTTCCGGGTGCTGTAAGTCCGGCTCCATTGAACAGACTCTTTTATGATCTCCTCATCGCCTGTATCAAGACAAGTATCAAGGGTTCTTCGTACAGCCAGGGAATAATCCTGGTGTTTCAGGTAGTCAACAATCTCCTGTACATTGCTGGTATTCATCAAATGAAAATATGCTTTTTTTATACTGGTTAAACAGGCTGGTTATTTTTTTAACGAATAAAACTACATTTACAGCCTGTATAAAACAATGCTCCCATGAACAGTAAACAAAGGCCGATAAGAGTATTAGTTGCTAAAGTAGGTTTGGATGGCCACGACCGGGGCGCCAAAGTAATTGCTACTGCCCTGCGGGACGCCGGTATGGAAGTGATCTACACCGGCCTGCGCCAAACTCCCGAAATGGTGGTGAATGCAGCTTTACAGGAAGATGTGGATGCCATTGGCGTGAGCATCCTGAGTGGCGCTCATAATACCGTATTCCCCAAGATCATGGGCCTGATGAAAGAAAAAAATATGACCGATGTGCTGGTAACCGGCGGCGGTATCATTCCGGATGAAGACATGGAAGAGCTGAACAAAATGGGCGTAGGCAAATTATTCCCGCCCGGTACTACCACGGCTACCATTGTTGACTACATCAGGGAATGGGTAAAAGACAACCGCCCTTTTTGAGTTTCTTCCATAAAAAGTTTTACATTTACACAGCTGCTTACTCATCTGATCCTTTTTCCTCTGAAATCCGGCTCCCCCTTTGTAACTATTGTCTATTATTTAAACTGAACGTATGAAATCTGCTTTTACTCTAAGCGTAGCCTTTGTATTCGCTGCCCTGTTTTCGTTTAAACAATCCACTGCCCAAAACTCGCTGCTGGTAAACTTTGGCAGCAACAGCTGTAACAGCAGTATACCATTTTTCTCGCTGATAAAAAATCCCCTGTCGCCAACACCCCAGGCTATTGCCAGTTGTGATGTTTCGCAGCAGCAGGCAAATTATTTTTCGGTGTTTATTGCGTACAATCCGCTTAATAACAGGATATACCTGGCTGATATCAAGAATGGTATCAATACCAATATTTGGGTGATGGATATGGGCTTGCCGGGCACTATTACCTGCCCGGCCAGTATACCGGTTGCGCCTACCTATTCTTACAATTATGTGTCTAATAATTTTGAATTTGACAATAACGGTGACCTATGGTCTTTTTCCAATTACAACAGCATAACCGGTCAGTGCAGTATTGATAAATTTGATGTGGACAATGGTGCGGTACTCAGCAGCAAAACAATACAGTTTCCGGCTGGTAATTTTCCAACTACCATACAAAGCGGTGACCTTACCATATTACCCAACGGAAGAATGTTTGCCGTACTGGGAAATGGCACTTGCAGGCTGTATGAGATCACTAATTATAATACTCCAGGCGGTGTTGCCACGGCCACCTTTTTAACACTGATGCCAAAAGACTGTTACGGTATCGCCTACCTGAATGGGTTACTGGAGATTACCGGGATGAACTTTAGCGGCTCTTGTTATTATTATGACTATAATATTGCCAGCAACACACTCGGCACTGAAAAAATATTTCAAAATGGTGAATCACCGATAGACAATACCAGCCTGACACCTGCGCTGGGCTGTACTAAAAGATTGTTAAGTGCTACCAGCGTAAACAGTAATACCACAGACCTTGTGTATGAAATTTATCTCGAAAACCTGGGCAATGTGGTGCTGAATAATATCAACCTTACGGATGACCTGGCCAGAACTTTCGGAGAAAACAATGTTTCAAATGTGAGTGTGTCTTTTGTACCAGGCGCCAATGTTTCCAATTTGTCTTTGAATCCTTCTTATAATGGCACCAGCAATACTTCTTTGCTATTACCAGGACAAAACTTAAAAAATAAAGTACTGGCCAATAGGGACTACTATTTAAAGGTACAGTTAAGCTGCCGTGCCAGCAACCTAACTCCTTCAACCACTTATCTCAACTCAGCTATTGCCTCAGCCAATATAGGTGCAGCAAGCCCCTTCACAACGGTGTCGGTAGCTGATTCCTCCAATAATGGTGATTCAACTTTTACCGACCCCAATAAAAATGGCAATTCAAGTGATATTGGCGAGAATGCACCAACCCCATATAGTCTAACTGTATTACCTGTACGCTTTATCAGTGCGGCAGCTTCATTGATCAATCAAAACAGTGCCCTTGTAAAATGGCAGGTAGCAACGCCCATGGTAAATGCTGCCGGTTTCATCATTGAATTCAGCAGGGATGGAAGAAGCTGGAACAAAGCCGGAGAAATGAATATTGACAATTTGAGCAAGGGCAACTGGCAATTTACGCATTCGGGTATCCCAACAGGCAACCTCTACTACCGCATTAAACAAACAGATATTGACGGTAGTTTTACGTACAGCCGTGTGGTGCTGGTAAAAAATAAAACCAACAGCGGTTTTGTGGTATATCCCAATCCTGCTGGCACATTCGTTGCCGTTAGCAGCTCAGCGGAAGTTGTGAACAAAGCAACCCTGCAGTTGATGGATGCCACAGGACGACTGCTGGCAAGCAAACCCATTACCTCCTCCAACGAAGAGATCAATACAGCATTGTATCCCAATGGCACTTACCTGCTGCGGATCGTTACAGATGTAGAAACGTCAACTTATAAAGTGATCATACAACACTAATAAAATTGAGTGGGCGCAAATAATAATTGTTTGCGCCTGCAGCTTCAAAGCCAGCAAATGAGTTTTCAATTAAAAACAGTATTGATAAGTTTTGCAGCAGCATTGGTACTGGCCGCTTTATGGACAGCAACTGACGCCGCCATGAGGGCCAATGATTTTATGATGGCTTTTGGACTGATTGGATTCTTTGGCGGTATAACAGAGATCGTGGCAGGTCTTTTTCTGTTGCTGGCTACAGATAAAAAATATGCCCAGGGCTTTTTACTGAGTGGCGGCTTGCTGATGGTGATCGGCTTTGCTGCCTGCACGGCCGGCATCAGTGGTACAACCTTCCGTTAAACCTTGTTCATCATATTCAATATTACATCTGCGTCAGGGCAATTCAGCAAATATTTTTCCCTTTCGTTTTTGCTGCACACACCGGGATAATCCCCTTCTTTATATTCGAGATCTTCAATGATCTGAAAATGGAGGTGTGGCGGCCAGTCGCCGTTTTCGGCTGTTTCGCCAAAATGACCAATTACTTCTCCCCTGTTCACGTACTTGCCTTCCTGCACTGCGGCGAGGTCAGCCAAACTAACGTGACCATATAGGGTATAAAATGAAACGGTTTCAATTTGATGAAGCAAAATGATAGTAGCGCCATAATCACCGAAGTTGTTGTTGAAGGCAAAACTATGTACCATGCCGCCGAGGGGAGCATATACCTTAGTGCCTGCTGGTCCCCATATATCAATGCCGAGGTGGATGGAACGGATCGACTCCCCTGAATCTCCCCCGCCAGCTGGCGGGGACACTTGAGACCCTGCCGTTGCAAAGAGCGGGCTTCGTTTATACAATATGCGGTCTTCGTTGTAGCCACCGATACCATAGGTATACCCTTCTAATTTCTTATTGATATACCAGGCAAAATGTTTGGTATAAGAAATGATGTCATTGGTAAGCTCTGTATTGGCTGCCGTAAAATCCATTGGCAGCAGTTTATCTGAGTCAGCTTTAAAGTCCACCACCGGGTGGTAAGTGCTTTGATAATGCAGTAAGGTATTGTAAAGACGGGTGTTCATGCAGTGAAGGTAATGAGAGTGGGTGAGAAGCGAATATTAAACATAGATGAAGGCAGAGAAGTGGTAAAAGAGAGGAGTGGTGGCACGCAGAGTGGCGGAGGCCGCAGAGTACCGGAACTGTGGCACACAAAGTGGAGGAGAACCCAGAGCAGCGAGGAATCTGTCTAATGTTTTACAAATACTGCTGGCGCATTTATTGCAGCACAAAAAATAAAGATCTGTATGAAAAAGATAATGGGCATTGTCTTCATCCTGGCAACTATCCTCTCCTGCTCTTCCACCCAGCCGTTGCCTGCTGCCGATCCTGTTTCCATCAGCAAGGCCATCGACAGTGCCCGCTGGCAGTTTGTACCCACGCAGGCAATGCCCCTGGTTGGCCGTACCCGGGTGGTGACCAGCGATTTTGTTTTTCAATACAGTTCTAAAAAAATAATGAGTTACCTGCCCTATTTTGGCAAGGCCAATGTTGGTGCCGATATTATGTCGGGCAAGGGACCACTTGATTTTACCTCCGTTGATTTTATCGCAGAAACATTACGCCCAAAAGAAGGCGAATGGCATGTGAGCATTAAACCCAAAGACTACAGCGAAGTACAGCAGCTGAGTTTTAACCTGTATAGTAATGGTAGTGCCACGCTGGATGTGATCATGACCAACCGAAGTGCGATACGGTTTACGGGGAGGGTGCAGGCAATGAAATGATACTTGGTATTTGGTACAATGAAACAGCTTCCTTTTGGAGGCTTTTTTATTATATGGAAGTACGAATATGGTCTGTTGAGTGCCAGTTTAAAACTAACTGCTTTCTGATTGCAAAAAGAAGCTTCAACTCCCCCGGTTCAACATGTCAGTCATCTCACGCAAAGACGAGGAGAACAACAACCTCGCTGTAAGTTTTACAAATGCTCCCTAACCACCGATGAAAATTGCTGTAGTCTCCCAAAAATTTCACATCTTTCACAAAAAATTCTTATGCCCCGATACCAGCAATCTTTTTCCATTTACAAGGATATTGAAACCTCTCTCCTGGTGGCCTACCAGGCATTTACCGATTTAGGATGGACATTGGAATATGCCGGTGATACGTCCATTGCAGCCTCGCCGCCGGCTGTATTTAAAACCAAAGACTTTTTGGTGGTTTGCCGTGAAGCAAACGGTGTATTGATTGCCGAAAGCGAAATGCTGAATAACGAGGGCTTTGACCTGCTGAAAAAAAATAAAAAGAACACGAACAAATTTATAGAGGCTTTTTCTACAGCGCAATTAACATCCGCACACGTACTCGCCCGGCACAAGGAAGCCCTTGATACCCTGCGCCAGTACACCCAACAACGGGCCGAACAGGAAATAAAGGATGCAGAGGAAGTAAATGCCGCCTTTAATCTTCATAACAGTAACCTGTATCTTACTTACAGTATCATCGGCATCAATGTGCTGCTATTTGCACTCATGGCTTTCAATGGCGCAGGGTTATTTGAACCGGATGGATGGGTACATATCCGCTGGGGCAGCAATTACACGCCCTTGACCCTAAGTGGCGACTGGTGGCGTTTGATCTCCAGCATCTTTATTCATTTTGGTATTATTCACTTGCTGATGAATATGTATTGTCTTTATACAATTGGTGTGTACCTGGAACCATTCCTGGGCAAGCAGCGTTTTCTAACCGCTTATCTATGTACGGGTGTGCTGGCTGATATTGTAAGCCTTTGGTGGCACACAGAAGACATCAATGGAGCAGGTGCGTCGGGTGCTGTATTTGGAATGTATGGTGTATTCCTGGCTTTGCTTACAACAAAACTGGTACCGGCTTCCATCCGCAAATCATTATTACAGAGCATCGGGATTTTTATTGTGTACAACCTGGTATATGGTATGAAAAGCGGGGTGGATAATGCAGCACACGCAGGTGGCCTCATAAGCGGATTTATAATTGGATATGCTTTTGTACCCATAATACACCGGGAGAAAAACGGGCAGCCATTAAAATGGATAACCTTTGCAATAGTGGCACTAACGGTGGGCATTACAGCTTTTTACCTGCTGCAGCATTCCGTATCACAAAAAGAAAGAGAGCAGGCAGTCGCCAGTGTAAAAGAAGCCAGTTACCGCGACAATGAAAAATTCTATACCGTGCTGCAGCAGTTTGATGATCATAGTGCGATGGTATATAAAATCCTGACCGATTCAGCTTTAACAAACCTGACTTTAACGCAAAAGATAGACCAGGAAGCCTTGCCGGGCTGGCAAAAAATGGAACTGTTACTTAAAGAAACGAATACTTATGATATTTCTCCGGGTGCACATGAAAAAGCTGCCGTGCTTAGCGAATACATTGTTCTGAGAAAAAAGGAACTGGAGATCATTAAACAAATTGCGGTACAGGGAGAGCTTCCGGAATTGATAGAACAATTAAATGACAACAGGACTGCAAGCAGTGCGTTATTTGAAAAAGTGGTGCCCACAAAAGAATAATGATTGTACCTGCAATAACTGGTGCTGTTAAAATAAAGCAGGTATCAATCAATACAGATTATTGCTCAATAAAAAACTGCCGTGCAGCCACGGCAGTTTTTAATTAAACCTGGTATTATTATTTCTTTGGTTGAAAACCAGGGTGCCCGCATTGCCACAAAACAAATGCAAACTGGTCGGCAAAGTTGGAAAAGGTAACGGTTTTGTCTTCTGTAAAATGACCATTGTCATAATTCACTTTCATCAATACCGGTTTGCCGGAAGTGCTGTTGTTTTGCATGGCGGCAGCAAACTTACCGGGCTGCCAGGCAATCACCCTGGAGTCATTCCAGCCGGCTACACAAAGTACAGCGGGGTAAGCCGTATTGGGTTGTACATGCTGCACACCATCCATTTCATACAAGGCACGGCATTCCACGCTGTCGGTAACCGTACCAAATTCAGGAATATTTACCGGGCCATTGGCACCAAATTCCAGCCGCAGGGCATTGGCACATCCTACATTACAGATAGCTGCGGCAAATAAGTCGGGTCTTTCTGTGATAGCCCTTGTAATGAGAATGCCACCGGCGCTGGTGCCGGTGCCAGCCATTTTTTCTTTACTGGTATAACCCTGTGCCACCATGTATTCTGCACAACTGATAAAGTCTTTCCAGGTGTTGGGTTTGGTGGTTTTGTAACCGGCCCTGTACCAGGCTTCCCCTTTTTCGCTGCCACCCCTTACATGCGGTATACCGATCACCACCCCCCTAACCGCCAGCGCATTTTCTCTTACACTAAACCAGGGTGTGGAGCTGGAGCCATAGGCACCATAGGCATCCAGCAGGCAGGTATTGGAGCCATCAAGTTTGGTTCCCTTTTTATAAATGATCGACAGCGGAATCATCTCTCCATCATGCCCCTTTACTTCCACTTCTTTTACCTCCAGGTCTTTATACTTTGCAGGATACACGGGAGGTTTGTTGAGCAGGCCGGGTGTAAAAGCATTGGTGGCAGCATCAAAATCAAACTCTGTGTAAGGCTTTATCCAGGATGTGATACCAACCCTGCAGCGGTTGGTTTTACTGTCTGTTACAGAAATATCCACGGTTCCTGAAAAAGGAAGTTTAACTGGGGTGGTTTGCTTTGTTCTTAAATTGTATTTGCTCACATGATTATTGATGCCATCACTGTGCACTATCAGCAGGTAGTCTTTGCAGTTAGTAAAGTATTCCAGCGTTTGGTTGTTTTTTTCCGGGGCGATCACCGTGGCATTTGACCAATTGGGATTGCTGACAGGAGCCGAAATGAGCTTATAATTTTTTGCATTGCTATAAGTGATGCCATAAGCTGTATTACCAATTACACCAAAACTCCGCACCAGTTTATCTTCTGCCCTGCACAAAGGTTTCCAGTTTATTTTCTTATTATTTAGCTCAGCAATGGGCGCAGAATAGGCCACTATCTCGGGTTGCACACTGCCGGTACCGGAAAAAATATATTGGGGTGCATCCTTAGATAGATAAACAAAAGGATATACAGCCGGTTCGATATTCAATTCGGGATAACTGCCATTGCTGAAGAAATCGATATCATTTTCCTGTACATCACCCACTTTGTGCATTTTGCTTTTAGGATTCAGGCGGGAGTTGGGATCTTTATTGTCTGCATTCTGTATCCACATATAGCAAAAGTTTTTGCTGTCGTAGGTCCAGGTATTAAATCCTGCGCTTGGGAAAACAGAGTCTTTTAAAAACTGCCTGGTATCCACATTCATTACTTTTATCACATCCACTTCGGCTCCTTCCTGTGTGTAAGAGATGGCTATTTTTTTTCCATCAAAACTTGGTATGCCCGAGCTGAGTGTGAGCGTTTTGCCGGCGATATAAGCAGAGGGGTCAAACAGTAATACCTCTTTCCCGTTCATGCCTTCCCGGTAGTAGAGTTTGCCTACTTTTTCACCGGGCATTGTTTTGCGGTAAAAAAGCCTGCCGCCTTCATACATCACATTGCGTATCCTGGCTGGCTGCAGTTTATCGAGTTGCACCCATTCGGCAATCAGTTCGTCCCTGCCATTGAGATTATTGAGGATGGTGTTGGTATAATCAGCCTGCGACTTAAACCAGCCGCTTACCTCCGGCTCACTGATATGTTCCATCCAGCGGTAAGGATCATGGTAGGTAACGCCAAAATAAGTGTCGGAACTATCCACGGTTTTGCTGGGTGGATACTTGTATTGTGCAGCGGCTGTAACTGCAAAACAAATTACAAGCGAAAACAGGAAATGCTTTTTCATGATTGGGGATCATTTTTATGTTTGGAAATAACTGGCTGGTCAAGTTACAATTAAAGCGCATATATAAAGCAATCAATTTTTACCTGTATTGTATTTCCATGGGAAAACAACTGCCATCCTTGTGAAAAACTGGCTATTCAAACTACCACTGGCAAAAATATTTATGGGATAGGGTTCGGTGATTGCGGAATTTGAATTAATTTTCTATACTTGCTTTTACAAAGATCCATATAACATTACCAGTTTCTAACCATTACCACATACACTTTTAACCAGCATACCATGACCCCACAATTCATCCCCGGCATTTACAACTACTGCGACCGCTGGTGTGAGCGCTGCACCTATACCGGCCGCTGCAGAAATTTTGAAGGCCCGCTTACAGAAAAGACCGACGTCAATAACGAAGAATTCTGGAACAGCATTGCCAGCAATTTTGCGAAGACAAAAGAACTGCTGTACAAAGCTGCGGCTGAAAGAGGTATTGACCTGGATACCGTGATTAGTGAAGAAGAAAAAAAAGCCCATGCTAAAAAAGAAGCTGACCTGGATAAAAAAATAGGGCAGCACCCGGTAGTGCAACTATGCAAACAATATGAAAGTATTGTTTTACCTTTTTTTGAATCTGAATTCAGCAAAGAGCTGGTGGATAAAAACCGGGAAATGGTAAACCAACTGCAGATGGGTATTCAAACAGAAGACAAAGTGGTACACACGATGGCCAACTGTGGCGATTGTGAAGAGATCATACAATGGTACGTTTTCTTTATTGATGTAAAACTTCAGAGGGCACTTCATAGCCTGCAGGATGAAACAGACAATGATGATGGTTACCCCAAAGACAGTGATGGCAGCGCCAAAGTGGCACTTGTTGCCATTGAAAGAAGCATTGCCGCCTGGTTGTTATTATATCAATTGCTTCCCTCTTGCGAGGACAGTGCATTGAAAGCGCTTGCCTTGCTGAGCCGTATTAAAAACCTTGCGCTGGAAACATTTCCCCATGCCATGCAATTTAAAAGACCGGGGTTTGATGAGTAAAAGATGAAACAAATAGTACGATATATTCAAGTGATTTAAGTAGTACTGTACCATTTTTACAGGTATAATGTCAAAACGTTTTTATAAAAAATACTATTTAAAATATTCACCCAAAATTAGAATTCTGTTTAACTATAAATATCATAGCAGGATGTTTGTTCAGTTATATTGCCCAATATTTAAACAGTAATAAACAAATATAAAACTGCTCCTGTTCGTATTTGGCGGTAAAAACAACCCACCTTACTTTTAACCCTCAAACCTGCGTATGAAAAAAATCTGCTTCCTGCTTTGCTTTACATTAATATCCCTGTGTGCTGATGCCTCTGTTAATTTCTGGACGGGTTCTGAGATGTCTAACAACTGGTCTGATCCCGCTAACTGGGCTAATGGTGTTCCAACAGTTAACGATACCGTTTTTTTTGATGGGGTTACTGCCACTGTAAATGTGGATGTAAACCCCAACATTGCTGGTTTGCAGATCATCAACAACAGTACGGTTGTATTAAGCAGCGGCGCTGTTACTTTGCTCACCATTGGCAATGTGAGTGTTTCGGGGCTTACGGTGTTCAGGATTAGCGCCGGCAGCAGTTTCACCATCGAAGGTACTACTGCCTCCAGGGGAGTTTCCATCCAAACCTTTGGCAACTTTACCACAACCAATGCAGTAATAGAGGGTACTTTTATTTTCGGTGTTTTTACCTGCACCTGGAATGTCAACTCCTTTCCAGCCAGTTTTTGTAACACCAGCATATCCGGCACCGTTATAGTAGCTGCTGGCAATACAGGATCGGTAATGAACGGAGGTATCAGTAACGGTAATGCCGGAACAATCAGCTTTCTAAATGGCTCCATACTCAACTGGCAACGCAGCGGCGGCAGTGCCCCCAATGCGCATTATACAAATGGATCATTGATCAGTGTAAAAGGCATTACCGGCAGTAATATGAACTTTAACAGCAGTGCACGTTTTGACGGCCTGCTGGTATGGGATTGCCCTGCGCAAACGGTAAGCGGTTCAAGTGCTCTCCTGTTGCCAGCTTCTAATATGGTAATGGACAGTGTAAGGATTGTAAACACAGGTTCCGGCTCCGTAAGAATGAGCACTAACCCAAATGGTTACACTATTAATTCGCTGGAAGTAAACGGGGGCAACCTGGAACTGGCTGCACCCAATAGTAACAGCAATAACCTGAAAGACACGATTACAAATGAATTTAAGATTACCGGGGGCACGGTGTATGGCAATGCTACTTTTAACTTTGACAATCTTGGCGCTGCTTATCCCAATACGCTGATAGTAAAAGGCAGATTTACCATGACGGGCGGTACGCTGGATTTTACCAACCGCAACGCTGGAAATTTACCGGGTGGTGCATTTTTAATGCAGGTTAGGGGCGATGTATTGCAAACAGGCGGACGCATACAAGCTACCAAAGGTTTTGACGGGCAAAATGTACTGGAGATGAATGGCAGCACTTTGCAAAACCTTTCTGTAATTGATATGACAGATACCATTTCATTGGTGGTGAACAATGCACAGGGTGTATCATTGCAAAACAACCTTTTGTTGCCATTTAAACTGCAGTTACAAAATGGATGGCTCCAGCTTAATCAATACAATGCATCCGTTGCCGCTGGCCGGGTATCCCAAACTGCTGGAACTCCATTACCTGCTATCATTACCAATAGCACTGGTAAGCTTACAGTTAGCAATGTAACCGGCAGCCAGTTGTTCCCGGTAGCGCCTTTTGCCACAGGCTATAATGCCGTTACTATTAACAACAGTAGTGCATCTCCCAAAAACTACAGTGTAAGAGTGGCGCTTGGAATTGAGCCAGGAGGCAATATTGATATTCTAAAAACCATCAACCGTACCTGGAATATCAGTGCAGGCGTTCCCGTTACCGATCAAACCACCTCACTTATCTTTAACTATGCCGACAGTGAAAGGGTTGTGGGTGCCACTGCAGACCCTGCTGCGGCTATGGTGCTGGGGCATTATACCAGCGGGTGGATATATGATCCTGCGGCTCCGGTACTGCCAGCTGGCGGACCAGGAGCTTTTACGGCCGGGCCTTTTGTTCCTGCCAGTCTTGATTCTTCCTTTATCATAGGTAATACCGGTTTTATTGCTGCAATTGCCGGCACCTTTATTTTCACCGGTAATGGCAATTGGGATGAGGCTTCCAACTGGGAGGGTAATAATGTGCCGCCCAATCCGCTCCCTGCAAGAAATGAAATTATTATTGATCCTTCGGGAGAGTGTATCCTCAACGTGCAGCAGGTGATATCACCAGGTGCAAGCCTGCGGGTAAACAGTAACAAAACCTTATTATTGCCGGGCAATCTTACTGTACAATAACCAGGGTTGTTTTGAAGCAGCCATTACTAAAGTGAACGCATACACGCTTTTGAATAGCGCAACAGGTTTTCTGTATTTATCAATGCAGGCTTTTAGTCGCTGCTATATTTCTTGCATCCTTACCGTCTGTGCCTGTGTGCGATCCCCCGGTCAACGCCAACAAAATAAGAGCTCCTGTTTCACCAGGTTAGGCCTCAACGAAATTTGTAGCAAACAGATTTCCATGCCAGCGAAAGCGATGAGTGTGGATTAAACGGAACAAAACCCATCATGCGGGTAAATTTCTGCTCAAAGATTTCAACTTATCAGGGCATATTTAGTATCCGCTTACTGGTACAACCTTTGTAACCAGATGATAAAAATTACAACTATGGACAGTATTAATAAAAATCAACCGGAAGAAAATTTCAAAAGTCTTGCCGGCAATGAAGCAATAGAAAAAATAAGAGAAACAGTTAAACAGTCATCTGTATGTTTCTTTTGTACTGGTATTAAGGAAGGTAAAAGTTTTGCAACCCGGCCAATGAGTGTACAGGAAGTGGATGACAATGGCAATTGCTGGTTCCTGAGCGCAGATGACAGTAATAAAAATGCTGAAATAGAAAATGACAGCCATGTACAATTGCTTTTCAAGGGCTCAGACTACTCCGACTTTTTATCCCTTTATGGAAAGGCAACTATATCAAAAGACAAAGGATTGATAAAAGAATTGTGGAAGCCGATAATAAAAGCCTGGTTTACCGGGGGAGAAGATGACCCACGCATCACTGTTATCAAAGTATCCCCACAGGAGGGTTATTATTGGGACAATAAAAATGGTAACCTGGTGGCATTGGTAAAAACTGCTGTTGGTGCCGTGATGGGTAAAACATTTGATGACTCTATTGAAGGAGATATAAAAATTTGAAATACTCACTTAATCAAACTTGCTATGCCAACAAGAAAAGTTCCTGAAATACCAGAGGAATATCCAAAACCAATGGAAACACCATTGGAATCACCCGAAAGATTACCGGAGATAATGCCGGTAGAGCCTGAGCCGGGAGTTAAAATACCAGATGAAGCGCCACAGCCGGAAATACCAGATGAGCAACCGCCAATGCCGCCAGTACCGCCCGGGATCAAGTGAGATTTACAGATTTCATTTTGAAGTGAGTGACAGTATCACGTAAGACAATTATGTTCCCATGATATCGTTTGCTTCAAGCAATTTTTTCAAGTTGCCTAAAACGAGTGTCCAGTTTTCAATAGCGAGATCTCTTGTTTTTAAATCCGGGATATTCTCCTGGATAACCGTAACCGTTACATGGCCGTTTTCACCGCCGATACGGTAAGTTATAGTGCTGTAATTCTCGGGCAGGTCTTCTGTATCACTCATACCGCTTTTATACGTATACTGAAGCATCTCGTCGCTGTTGAATGCCAGTATAATACCTTTGTCTTCATAGGTTTTTCCATTCCACTCACCACTGAATACTATGGGAGCGCCAGGTTCCCATGTTGTAGAAAGGCGACAGCCAAAAAAATACTGCTGCACCATGTCTGGGTTAATTAAAGCCTGCCAAACGGCTTTCATATCTGCGGAAATGGTGATAGATATTTCTGCTGTAATATTTGGCTGCATCATATTTATAGTTAATTAAAGAGGTTGCACATTACCCCAGTCAATGCGAAAGGTAAACCTTAAATGGGTTTTTAACAATTGCTGATTTAAAATTATTACACTAAAAACTCCTAAAGATCCTGCACTTTAGAAGTTTATCAGCGTCTGAAGAAGCATTTATGTTATTTAGACAAGCGACTTTTTCTCATCCTTACTCAATTTTATCTTTCAGCTCACCTTCCTTTACATAGTGCCTTTTACCTTTTTCATCCACCCAGTAATACGCTGATTTATCGGTGATGAAAATCTTCTGTCCATCAGGACCTGTTTTGCCATCATAAGTTTTATCAACTACTTCCGAACTGCCCTTCGATACCAGTTCAGCTGTTTTATTCCCCACTTTTTTGGCTCCTTTGCCAATTGCCTTTCCTGTTTTCTTTACAGCTTTCTTTACTTTTTGTCCCGTAGTGGTACTATCCTGTGCACAAGCAGTAATAGTGCAAAAAGCTAAAGAAAATGAAATGAAGCCGCATGCAAATATTTTTTTCATCTTTTATGTTTGCCGACGTTGAAACAAAGCTTATGCCTGCATTATACAATATAATTTTACGGGCTGTGCTATTGCAAATGGGAAAATCTGCCTCAGGAAGATGAAAGGCCGGTGCAAGATTTACCCGGTACCATTATTCCTTGATGCATTCGTTCGAAATTTTTAATGGCATGGTAAGTGTTTCTCAAACTATACAACTCAAATAACCTCGACTATGAAAACAATCATTCTTCTTTCGTTTATTACCGGAACCATTTTTACGTCGCTTGCACAATCGCCTGTGGATACTTTCAGCCTATTTAAAAAACCTGTTGCCAGTGCATGGAGTCAGCGGACGGATACAGTGAAAGGTTTCCGGCAGCAACCGATCAGCAGTCAGCCTTTTCCGAATACACCTGTACCGCCACCTACCACCAATCCTATTGATAATCCCACCAGTGGTCAAACGAACCCACCACAATATGAACAGACCGGAGATATTCCTGCAGCAACACAATGGGGGGATACAACCAGGAAGCGCAGAACAATAACACCCATAGTGCCTGTACAAAAGCCTTCATCATACGATACCGTGCCGGGTACAAAAAGGAACGGGTAAACGAGACTAAGTAATACGCTTATTATTACTGGATTTTATCCAGCTCGCTTTTTTGCAACTGGGGCACACCGTTTCCTGCGATGGCATCAACTGCTTTGTATAGCCGCAAAATACACAGGAATAATAACCCGTTTCGGTAATTCTTTTTTGTTGATTTTTTAATGAGCCCGGCAATACCGGCAAACCATACCTTACTTCATCTTCAGGGTAATAAAAAACACTGATACTGCCTCCGCTTTCTACAATGGCCAGTTCTACCTGTCCCAGTTGTGAAATTCCTTTCATCCGCAGTTCAGAGAAAAACTCATCTTCACCTAAATTTTCCTTCTTAAAATTATCAATAGCAAACATTCCATCTTCGATAAGGCAAACGGGTTTGCCTTCAACCAATGCTTCAAAATTTTTATTCTTTCCTATAAAATGAGTTATGATCAGATAAAGAGATATTACCAGTACAAAAACAACTAATGCAGGCAGTATACCAACATCTTTATAAAACATAGGATCACCTGCTGCGGAACCCAACCCGATGATCACTACCAGTTCAAATACTGAAAGTTGCTTTACTCCACGCTTTCCTAATATCCTGAGTCCAACGAGTATTATAATGAACATTATAATTGTACGGAGAGCAGTTTCAGGTATAAAATTCCAGTTTTCCCCTCCCAGTAATAATTCCTTCCACGTGAAGGCTGCTGTAGACTGTAAAAATTTCATTGATTAATTTTTGTGAATGCAATTGTTTTTATATAAGTCTTAAACCTGGTCATTATTCCAAAATGTTTGCCAGTAAAATTGACAACATTACTACCCGATTTCTATGAAACTATAAAAAGACCGATTCTTTATTGTGGAATTATATTCCAATGTTGGGATATGGAATAAGGTTTCGACCAGTATTTAATACGGGAATTCCGGCTGGCATTGCATTTGTGAATTGTACTATACACCAAAAAGTACACTAAAAAAGAAAACTATGCAGCAGCCAAACTCTTTCAACTATGCCTTTTCAACTGTAGGAAAAGAAAAAAAATTGAACACCGAACGCAAGCCGCAAACAAGAAAAAAACTGTTCAATTATATTGATATGAAATATAGTGACAGGGAGAGAAATTCTCAAAAAGAAGAAATGGATAAGGATAAAGTATTTTAATTTTTTAATAGGTATATAATTTCACCGGCCTGCCCCTGAACGTTGTCAGTGGCAGGCCGGTTTTTTTGTTGCCTGGAAGTAGTTCTGCCTTAGTGTAACCTTGTATTGGGTATACTATTTTTTGGTCCCGGTAATGATAAGCCTGCTATTCTTTTCATAAGTAGAGCCTGCCAGCTTAAGGCTATTGCCGTGTTTAAATTAATGAATGCGGTAAGAACATAGATTGTTTCTACAATATGTTCTCCGTAGAAATACGGTATAGCTGCGTATCCAATTAAGTATATTTTCATACCCATAAAATTATGAGATGTAAAATATAGCCTCTATCTTGATGCTGTTATTGATCCTATCCTGTAAAATTCCCTCCTCTGTTACTCCGGCATTTCTTTTACACAACTTTGACATCGTCTTTTGTATATCATAACGGTAATGCTTAGCCGCTAATATTGCAGTGTCAAAGTATTCTTAAACATTTTAAAATCTTGTATCATGGGAGTTAGGAAAAATGCGAAGTTTCTTTCAGCCGCTGAAAAAGAAAACTATGTTAGGGCCTGCGTACTGATGAAGGCAGATATTGTAAACCCCGCCGCACCTGCCGC
>Ga0116157_10002070_pt1 | contig 19723 bp, 8 predicted proteins | sample AD_UKC048_MetaG_FD_89882 | JGI IMG/M metagenome (GOLD analysis project Ga0116157, IMG submission 89882) | Active sludge microbial communities of municipal wastewater-treating anaerobic digesters from USA - AD_UKC048_MetaG | ecosystem: Engineered > Bioreactor > Anaerobic > Digestate | place: USA...
TGCCGACGATATCAAAACCAACTCGTATTGGGCGGTTTTAGGCGCGATGGCTATCGTGTTCCTTTACCTGATGATTTCATTCCGCAAATGGCAATACTCTTTGGGTGCGATTGCAGCCGTGGCACACGACGTAATCTTCGTACTCGGAATCTATTCGTTGCTTTGGAAATACATGCCTTTCGGTATGGAGATCGACCAGCACTTCATCGCGGCTATCCTGACCGTTATCGGTTACTCGATGAACGATACCGTAATCGTATTTGACAGGGTTCGTGAATACCTTGGCGGAAGAGGTGCCAAAGGAAATTTCAACGACATCGTAAATCAGTCTATCAACTCTACCATGTCAAGGACCATCAACACTTCGCTTACAATGATTTTGGTGTTGTTGATTATGTTCATCTGGGGTGGTGAGTCCATCCGTGGGTTCATCTTTGCGATGTTGATTGGTATCGTAGTAGGAACATACTCTTCATTGTTCATTGCGACTCCTGTATTAGTGGATACTATCCCGGAATCAGAGCACAAAAGAATTGAAGAAGAACACAACAGGGACTAAATATTGTTTCTGATACAACAAAAAGCCCGAAGGAATACTTCGGGCTTTTTTATGGCTTAACAAGTAGTTAGCAGTTATTTTAAAAAGGGCAAAAAACTATATAAATGTGGATACATAAAAAGACAATTTTTGATAGTGAAAAATATGAAATCAACGGAATAAATATTTGGGATTTTAGATGGGATTCAACGGGAAAAAAAATTACTGTAAAAGATCCGTTATATGGACAATCTTATAGTTTCAATATATACAAAATTAAAACCGCCAATTTTGAGATCACTTTTGTGGCAGGAGAATTTTCAAATTGTGTTTGGGGAATTTATCAATTAGAATCTTAATGTAAATAAAAAGCGTTTGTCAATAAAAAAAACAATTGCTAACAGCGGTCATGAGAAATTGTTGGTTTTGAGTAGAGTATTAAAATCGGTGTTGCCGTTTTTTTTTTGGCAAATAAAAGTACTTATAACGCAATTGACACTGCCTTTTAATCGCAAAGCATTCGGTTGTCTTAGTTTGGTTTAATAGCAACGATGGTTAAAACATACGCCATTCATTGTAATACGCTAACGTTGCCATAGACTTACGTCAATAGAATTTTAAATCGCGTTGAAGATTAAAGCATTCAAGAAAATACCCTTTGCCTCGGCCGTTACCAGCCAACATAAATGCAACAAAAAAGCCAAAGACGATGCTTTGGCTTTTTGTGTTCTATCAGAAAAGTTTGATTATACTTCTTCTATCGGTTTGTCGGCAGTGACAATAAAGTAAAGCCCGATGAGTATGAATGGGATACTGAGCCATTGTCCCGTAGAAAACAAGCCCAAATATTCTTCAATACCGCCTTGGCTTTCTTTAACATATTCTACCACAAAACGCACACTCCAGAGCAATACAAGGAATACGCCAAAAAGATAACCTAGTTTCTCGCGCGCACTCGTTTTCCAGTATAAGAAAAACAAGATGGCAAATACCAATACATAACATACTGCTTCATAAAGTTGTGCAGGGTGCTTTACGGGAACTTGTTGCAATAACGAGGCATATTGTGGGTCATTGCTAATCGCGTGGAAAGCACTATTCGCATCGGGTTGGCCGGTCTGCATCATCGTGTCGCGCGGCTTGAAGTGGTCCCGAACAAACCGCACTCCTGTAGCAAAATCGGTTTCCTTACCCACGATTTCTGAGTTGAAGAAATTCCCGATACGCACGAAAATCGCACCGCTCGCCACTGGAATCACCACACGATCCAAAACCCATAACATGGGTCTTTTCATTACTTTCTTGCTAAAGTAGTACATCGTGACGATAATGGCAATCGCCGCGCCGTGGCTCGCGAGTCCCTGAAATCCGGTGAATTCAAAATGCGGGCTAAAGCGAAACGGCAACAGTATTTCTGAGAGGTTGTTGCGGTAATATTCCCAGTCGTAGAAAAAGACGTGGCCCAGCCTCGCTCCGAGCAAAGTGGCTAAGACAGTCCAGATAAAAAGCGAATCGAGTTTTTCAAGCGACTCGTTCTCTCTCTCGAATATCTTTTTCATGATGTACCAACCCAAACCAAAAGCAATCACAAACATCAGGCTGTAATAGCGGATCACGAAAAAACCTAAGTCGATGCCTTCAGAGGGATTCCAAACAAGATATAAAGGAGGTGTCATTTTTTGGGGTTTATTGATTGCGGTAAAAATAAAAAAAAACGCCCGATAATCGTTCTTATAGTTTCGTTAATGTTTGTGGCTGCACTTTCTCGGCGGAACCGGGTCATAGCCGCTACCGCCCCAAGGATTGCAACTCAGGATGCGTTTGGTCGCGAGAAATCCGCCGTAAAACAAACCGTGCGTCTTGATGGCCTCAAAAGCATAGCTCGAACAGCTTGGCTCATAGCGGCACACCGATGGCGTGAACGGGGAAATGGCGGTCTGGTAAAACCGAATCAACAGCAGGAACGGGAACTGCACTATTTTAGATAATATTTTCACCATCAAAAACTGTTGAATGTTTGAAAAATAGGAAAGTTATCCTGCAGACCACGAAATCCGGAACTGCTTTGCCGAAACCAATTTTTGAGCGCGCGGCTTTTTACAAACTAAAAGTCGTACCGTCTTTACCATCCTTTAACTGTATGCCCAGCGCGGTCAATTGGTCGCGAATCTGGTCAGACAACGCAAAATCCTTATTGGCGCGGGCGTTGTTGCGCATGCCGATGAGCAGGTTTACGAGTCCTTCGAGTTTGTCGTTGTTGCTGTCGGCTTTTACATTGCCAAACGCCAGTACATCGTAGATGAAATCCGACATGGTTTTGCCAAACAGTTCTAAATCCTGCGCCGTCAAAGTAGCCGACCCATCGTTCATGAGGTTGATGAACTTCACGCCTTCAAACAACTGGGCAATTAAAATCGGCGTATTGAAATCGTCGTTCATGGCTTCGTACGCAGCGTCTCTCCATTCCTTGATGTCAAAAGAAGAAGTGGTTCCGGGTTGGATTTCCTTTAAGATTTCCATCGCCTGCATCAAACGGTCGTGCCCTTTTTCTGCAGCCAGGATCGCATCGTCCGAGAAATCAAGGATGCTCCGGTAATGCGCCTGCAACATAAAGAAGCGCGCCACGCTCGATGAAAACGCTTTGCTCAAAAACGGGCTTTCTCCTGTAAAAATCTCACCGGGTAGGATATTGTTGCCCGTTGATTTAGACATTTTCTTTCCGTTCAGGGTCAGCATGTTGGCGTGCATCCAATAGTTTACAGGGCTTTGGCCGGTAGCAGCTTCATTTTGCGCAATCTCACATTCGTGGTGCGGGAATTTCAAATCCATACCACCGCCGTGGATGTCAAAATGGTTGCCCAGATACTTGGTGCTCATCGCGGTACACTCCAGATGCCAGCCGGGGAAACCGTCGCTCCAGGGCGATGGCCAACGCATGATGTGTTGTGGTTCGGCCTTTTTCCAGAGTGCAAAATCCTGCGGGTTCTTCTTGTCAGATTGCCCGTCGGTATCGCGTGTGTTGGCCAGCATGTCCTCAATGTTGCGCCCGGAGAGTTTGCCGTAATGGTTGGTCTCGTTGAATTTCACCACGTCAAAATACACCGATCCGTTAGATTCGTAGGCCAAACCTTTATCTATGATGGTTTTCACAATCTCGATCTGCTCTATGATGTGCCCGGTTGCGGTGGGTTCTATGCTCGGAGACAGAAAGTTGAATTCCTTTAGAATGTCATGGAAATCTACGGTGTAACGTTGTACGATTTCCATCGGTTCTAACTGCTCCACACGGGCTTTCTTGGCGATTTTGTCTTCGCCTTCGTCTACGTCGTCTACGATATGCCCCACGTCGGTGATGTTTCGCACATAGCGCACCTTGTAACCGATGTGTAGGAAATACCTGAAAATCACATCAAAAGACATAAACGTCCTCACGTTGCCCAAATGCACGTTGCTGTAAACTGTAGGCCCACATACATACATGCCAACATTCCCTTCATGGATTGGGGTAAAAACTTCTTTTTCTGAAGTAAGCGAGTTGTAGATCCGTAGCGTTTGGTTTTGGTATAAAGGCATCATTGAATGGTAAATTTTGAATCTTGAATGTTAGATTTTAGGAGCTATTCCCGCTTTCCGCTGTATCTTTTGCTGCCAAAAGAAGGCAACAAAAGGATGCCGCTGCAATCAGGGCTAGGGCAGTAGCGTCAAATTAAAATTTAGTTTCCAACCTGATGTACTCCAGGAATTCCTTGCGTGTGGCCGCTTCTTTGAACTTTCCACCAAACTCCGATGTCACCGTGCTGCTTTCAATGTCACGGATTCCCCTCGAATTAACGCAAAGGTGTTTGGCGTCGATTACACAAGCAACATCTGGTGTTCCTAGTGCTTGTTGCAACTCCTGTACAATCTGCATGGTGAGCCTTTCCTGAACCTGCGGCCTCTTGGCAAAATAATCCACTATGCGGTTGATTTTAGAAAGCCCGATCACTTTACCGTTAGAAATATAGGCAACATGAGCGCGGCCAACAATTGGCAGCAAATGGTGTTCACAGGTAGAGTAAAGCGTGATGTTTTTCTCGACCAGCATTTCACCATAGCGGTAATTATTTTCAAAGGTAGAAGATTTTGGTTTTTTGTTGGGATTGAGCCCGCCAAAAATTTCCTTTACGAACATTTTAGCGACACGATTTGGAGTGCCTTTGAGGCTGTCGTCGGTCAAATCCATACCCAAAGTGGTGAGCATGTTTTCAACGTCTTTTTTGATGCGCTCTATCTTTTCTTCATCGGCGAGATCAAAAGCATCGGTTCGGGTAGGGTTATTTGCATTTGAGCTGTTATGGTTGTGTCCGATTTCGTCTTCAAATTCTTCGTTAGGTGTCATCAATTCTTGATAGTTAGGGTAGCAATTTTTTAGAAAGGAACAAAGATAAATAATAAAAACTTAGGTTTTTTCTATACCTGTTAAATTTCAAATTAAATTAAAACTGGCGATATTTCTTTGCTAAATTTTTGTAAATTTCGCTGCCAAAAATTTTGAAAAATGAAACGAATTTTACTATTACTTACGCTATTCTTAACATTTCACAACATTTCCTCGCAAAATTTGCTGACTAACGGCGATTTCGAGGCTGGAATGGGTAGCGGTTTCAATGTCCCGGGAGTGGGGTACACGCAATTGGTGACTTTCACAGGCAATACGCTTCCCGGTGATTATGCCATACTGACCGATCCTACGCTAATGAACGCATCTTTCCCGCCTGGCGGAGATCACAGTCCTGCTGGTCCGGGCAATATGCTCGCAGTAGACGGTGCAGCCCTGGGTGGACAACCTTTGTTTTGGGAAGCCGGCACAACGCCAGGCGGAACCATCTGCGGGCTTACGGTGGGTAAAACCTACGCTTTCAGTTACTGGGTAAAGTCTTTGGCGATGCCTGCTGCAGATATCAGGCTTTTGACTACCAACGTATCTTCGGTTAACTTGGTTGCTGGAACGCAACTTACACCAGCACTGGCTGCTGGGTGGCAGAGAGTCGTTTATACCTTTGTTGCGAACGCCACTTGCATGCGATTGGGGCTTTGGGACAACGACACGACCACTACTGGTAATGATTTTGCGATAGACGACGTTCAACTCACGCCTCCTGCATCCATTGCGGTCAATAATACCGGCGCTTGTCAAAACAGCATTTCACCGATAGTTACCCTTTCATCCAATATCCCGAATGCTAGCTCATTTACTTATACCGTCAATGGAGGAACGCCGATCACTGTTAACGCTGGCGCGGGAAATTCGGCTGCTGTGAATGTCCCAACGGCATTTCCCGGAATTTTCAATTACAACCTTGTGAGTGTTACTTATGGCGGATCGCCCGGTACCACGCTCACCGTCAACGAATCGGTTTCGGTTGCCGTAATCGCTTTGCCAACAGCAAGTGTTTCGGGAACTGTAGCGATTTGCGAAAACGACCCGGCTACGATTACGTTTACAGGAACGCCCAATGCAACAGTAAATTACACTGCCACACCAGGTTCTGCGGGTAGTATAACTATGGATTCAACTGGTACGGCAACACTCACTAATACCTACGCTGCAACTACCGTTTTTAATTTGGTAGATGTGTCCCTGGCAGGTTGCACACAAACGGCAATAGGCTTGGTTACGGTAACGGTAAAACCATTGCAAACCGTTACCATAGCGGGAGATACGACAGTTTGTTTTAATGACGCTGCCACGGTAACCTTTACCGGGACACCAAACGCCATAGTGACCTATACCGTAAACGGCGGTGCCAACCGAACAATTGTATTGAACGCATCAGGCGTCGCGACTATCACCAACAATTACGCGGCAGATGCGATTTTTAGCCTCGTCAGTGTCGAAGCATTTGGCACACCAAACTGTATCCAACCTGCAACAGGGACGGCAACCATTACCGTAACCCCTTTGCCTACAGCGACCATAGCGGGAGATATTTACATTTGTCCGGGAGGAACGGCGACCATCTTTTTCTCGGGCACGCCAAATGCCACTGTGACCTACACAGAAAATAACGGCGCCAACCAAACAATTACTTTAAACGCATCAGGTGTGGCAACGCTTACCAATACCTACCTCGCTAGCACCGTTTTTGAATTGGTAGATGTCGCTACCGTTGGGCCGCCGGTTTGTACGCAAGCTACTTCGGGTATGGCTACCATCAACGTAGTGTCGCCAACAGCCATTATCACAGGTAGCACCACTATACTTGCTGGAGAAGCAGCCACGTTAACGTTCTACGGAACACCAGGCGCTACAGTTCACTTTACTTCATTGCAATATGGCCCAACCGGGAACGTTCCGCTGGTTGCCAGTGTGGTTTTGGATGCTACGGGAATTGGAACGTATAACGTTCCTTATTTATCACAGAACACCACTTTTAATCTGATTGATGTAGTGTTGCCGGGCACGCCTCCGTGTACGGTTCCATTAACAGGTAGTGCTACGATTAATGTTAATCTCAATACCTGTGCTGTGCCGCTTATGGAAGTCAACATCGATCCGGCGGCTACGGTTTGTAACCCCGGAGACTGCATCGACCTTAGGGCGAGTTATTCTAATGTTGGATCGACCACGAATTATGTGGTGAGCCCAATACCTTATTGTCCGAGTTTTCCGTTTATCGGCGGAACCGAAATCAATGCCAATTGTGATGACGTTTGGGCACCTACGGTAACACTACCGTTCAACTTCGGCTTTTTTGGGAATTGTTACAATCAGGTACGGGTAGGTTCTAACGGAGTGATTACTTTTAACACTGCAGTAGGTCCGCCAGTTTGTAATGGGTTGGATTTTTGCCCATGGGCATGGGGAGGAACCATTCCTAATCCCGGTTTCCCTATCAGAAATGCGATTTACGGTGTGTATCAGGATACCGATATCGGGGCTGGCGTTGTAGCCTTGGATGCCATTCCGGATAACATCCAAAAAGTAAACTACTATGTGCTGGACACTGGTGTCAATGCGGCACCGAACCGTGTATTTGTTGCTAATTTCAATGAATTGCCCCAGTTTCAATGTCACGCTAACAATGGGGTACAAACCAGCCAAATTGTCTTGCACGAAGGAACCAATATTATCGAGGTTTTTGTAAATAAGAGAACGCCTTGTAACACCTGGCAGAACGGTGTGGGTGTTATCGGTGTCCAAAATGCGGCGGGTTCAATTGCCGTAGCAGCTCCTGGCAGAAATGGAGGTAACTGGACCGCGAACAACGAAGCCTGGCGATTTTATCCGAGAGACATACCTGCTGCACCTACTACAATTAGTTGGCTAGCAAACGGCGGTCCTATTGGCGCAGTCAATGACAATCCATTGCATATTTGTCCAACTGGTCCTACTACTTATACTGCCATTGTAGATTTTAACACTTGCGGCGTACCTCCTGCGCAGGATGTGGTCACCATTACACCGGCGCCACCATTGCCGGTTACTTCTCCACATGATATGACCTATTGTATCACAGGGCCACCACCTTACCAATTAAATATTGACCAGAATGCCGATATCTTATTTGGGGTTCCAAACGCAGGCGATTTCATCATCAAATATTATGAAGATCCAATCGACGCTGCCAATGATGCGCCAACCAATATTAATTTCCTATCCGATGCCGATTTGCAGACTTTTACTTTCAATTCGCTTCCCAAAACCATCTATGTGCGTTTGTTCGACGCAGTAACCACGGCTTGCGCGAACATCAGGCCTTTTACAATTTACCCGTCAACAACTCCTACAGGAACGTTTACTTATCCGGCTACGATTTGTAGCAATGCTACCTTGCCGGTCGCTATTACAGAAACGACTCCATTGACGCCCGGTGGTCAGTATACCGCTACACCTGCGGGCTTGAATATTGATCCCAACACCGGAGCCATCAATCCCGGTAGTGCAGTCAACATCTACACGGTGACCTATACCATTACACCTCCGCCACCCTGCGTTCCATTTACAACGACCGCTACAGTCGAGATTGAAAATTGCGGTTGTAATGTTATTGCACCATCAGTAGCACAAACCGTTTGTATCAATACCGCGATTACGCCCATGCCGTTTAGTGTAGCAGGCGGAATAGTAACAGCGACCATATCAGGAGGAACCTTGCCTAATGGAGTAACAGGCGTACTTTCTGGAGGAACTTATACTTTATCGGGCATTCCTAATACTGCGGGAGTTTACACTTTCATTATTAATATCACCAATCCCACAGACAGTTGTTCAAAATCGGTGACCATTACCGTGAATGCCCAACCCAATGCAGGAATCGATGGTAGCACTGTGATTTGTGACGACAGTACCACATTGATTGATTTGTTCAGCCTCATTACAGGAGAACAAACCGGCGGCGTTTGGACCAGAGATCCAGGTGGTAGCGGCGGTGTTTTCGACGGTACATTGGGTACTTTCACACCTGCCGCGGGCGCAACAACCTCTACCTTTACGTATACAATTCTAGGGGTTGCTCCTTGTAATACCGATACTAGTACCGCAACCATTACAATCCATCCGCAACCAGTGGCCGGAACCGATGGAAATACTACGGTTTGTGAAAATGACGCTACGGTAATTGACTTATTTACCCTGATTACAGGCGAACAAACCGGCGGCGTCTGGACCAGGGATGCAACGAGTACCGGCGGAACCTTTAATGCCACCGCCGGGACGTTCACACCTGCGGTAGGAGCCACTACCTCGACATTCACCTATTCTGTAACCGGAACCACACCTTGTGGTGTAGACACCAGTGAAGCCATTGTTTACATCAATGCACAGCCGATTGCAGGTACCTCTGGTAATACAACCGTTTGTGAGAACAGCACGCTCCCAGTCGATTTGTTTAGCCTCATAACAGGAGAGCAAGCAGGTGGAGTTTGGACGAGAAATCCAGGAGGTACGGGCGGAACTTTCAACGCTGCTGCTGGAACTTTCACGCCAGCTGCCGGGGCAACTACCAGTTCATTTACTTACACTTTAATCGGGGTTGCGCCTTGTAGCAATGCGACAAGCGTAGCTACGGTTAATATCAACCCACAACCTGATGCCGGATTAGACGGAACCACTTCTGTCTGTGACGACAACACCGCAGTAATCGACCTATTTACCTTGATTACAGGCGAGCAAACAGGTGGTGTTTGGACCCGCGACCTCACCAGTACAGGCGGTGTGTTTAACGCCACGGCTGGTACTTTTGAGCCGGCTCCGGGTGCAACTACCAGCATATTTACCTATACCGTAACGGGAACCGCGCCATGCGTTACAGATACCAGCCAGGTAGTGGTGACAATCAATCCGCAGCAGAACGCAGGGGTTAGTGGCAATGTCACGATTTGCGATAGCAATACCGCACCTATTAATCTTTTCAATTTGATTACGGGTGAGCAATCTGGCGGAACCTGGACCAGGGATTTGACCAGTACAGGCGGAGTATTCAATGCTGCTGCCGGAACGTTTATTCCAGCAGCCGGTGCCACTACAAGTGTTTTCACCTATACGCTTACCGGAGTACCACCTTGTAGCAATGCAACGAGTACTGCAACAGTCAACATCAACGCTCAACCAGATGCGGGTGCCAACGGTGTCACTACAGTATGTGATAGCGATACTACGGTCATTGACCTGTTTAGTCTTATTACCGGCGAACAAACCGGTGGTGTTTGGACCCGTGATGCAATCAGTACAGGTGGAACTTTCAACGCCACTGCCGGAACTTTCATTCCTGCACTTGGTGCAACGACCAGCACGTTTACTTATACTTTAACCGGGACGGCACCTTGTGTCAATGATTCGAGTACTGCTACGGTAAACATCAATGCACAGGCAGACGCTGGTGCCAACGGAGCAACAGTTGTCTGCGAAACCGATACCACAGCAATTAACCTTTTCAATTTAATTACCGGGGAACAGCCAGGCGGTGTCTGGACACGAGATTTGGCTAGTACCGGCGGCACGTTCAACGCAGCAGCAGGTACTTTTATCCCAGCACCAGGCGCTACGACCAGCACTTTTACTTATACCATTACCGGAACCGCGCCGTGTCCTACGGTAAGCAGCACGGCTACGGTTACAATAAATCCGCAGCCCGACGCCGGGATCAGTGGTAATACTACCGTATGCGATAGCAGTGCGGCGCCAATTGATTTGTTCGGTCTTATTACAGGCGAGCAACCGGGCGGTGTCTGGACCAGAAATCCAGGCGGAACAGGCGGGAACTTCAATGCCGCTGCAGGAACTTTTACTCCTGCTCCGGGTGCTACCAGCAGTTCGTTTACGTATACTCTGACCGGAATTGCGCCCTGCGTGGTGAGTACCAGTGTAGCAACAATCAACATAAATGCGCAACCCGATGCTGGTTTGGATGGCAATACTACGGTTTGCGATACAGATCCTACGGTAATTGATTTGTTCAGCCTGATTACCGGCGAACAGGCCGGTGGGGTTTGGACCAGAAACCCGGGAGGTACAGGAGGAACATTCAATGCTGTTGCCGGTACTTTTGCGGCGGCGCCTGGTGCTACCTCTAGTTCTTTCCAGTACACCCTTACCGGAACTGCACCTTGTATAAACGACACGAGTACTGTTACGATAAATATCAATGCACAACCGCTTCCCGGAGTGGATGGCAGTACAACCGTCTGTGACAACAGTACAACTCCTATCAATTTAGATTCCTTGATTACTGGCGAACAAGCCGGCGGTGTTTGGACCAGAAATCCTGGCGGAACAGGAGGAGTCTTTAACGCGGCGGCCGGAACTTACACGCCAGCGCCCGGAGCCACAACATCCGTCTTCACCTATACAGTAAGCGGAACAGGCCCTTGTACGGCAGTAACCAATCTCGCCACCGTCAACATCAACGCCGAACCCGATGCGGGAATCAGCGGTTCAACAACCGTTTGCGATACCGACACATCGCCGATTGATCTTTTCAGTTTGATCACCAACGAACAGGCTGGCGGAACCTGGACCAGAAACCCAGGAGGAACCGGCGGAACGTTTAATGCAGCAGCTGGAACTTTTACACCAGCACCGGGAGCCACAAACACATCTTTTACTTATACTGTAAATGGAACGCTACCTTGCTTACCAGACACCAGTGTCGCCACGATAAACATCAATGCGCAACCAGTTGCAGGAACTAACGGAGCAACGACGGTCTGTGACAGTAATACCACAGTGATTAACCTTTTCAACCTGATTACGGGAGAGCAGGCTGGTGGTGTTTGGACGCGCGACGCAATTAGCACCGGAGGAACCTTCAACGCAGCCGCAGGTACATTTATTCCTGCTCCCGGGGCCACTACGAGCGTCTTCACTTATACACTTGCGGGAACACCTCCGTGTGCAGTAGTTAGCAGTACAGCTACGGTTAATATCAATGCGCAACCCGATGCGGGAACCAGCGGTTCTACTGTTGTTTGCGAAACCGATTCGACTACTATTGATTTGTTCAGTCTTATCACCGGAGAGCAATCCGGGGGCGTTTGGACCAGAGATGCAGTAAGTACAGGCGGGAATTTTAACGCTGCGACCGGAACGTTTACACCAACCATCGGAGCCACCACAAGTACCTTTGCTTACACGATTACAGGCGTTGCGCCTTGTGTGAATTCGGTGAGTTATGCAACGGTTACCGTTAATCCTTCGGCGACCATCGTGTTGACCTCGGGTAATCCGACTCCAACGGTTTGTGTCAATGCGGCCAATTCTATCAATATAATTTACACGGTAGGAAACGGTGCCACTGGAGCTTCTGTTACTTCCGGCGGTTTACCTGCCGGTTTGAACGCGGTATTCAATGCGGCGGCAAACACGTTTACGATTAACGGAACTCCTACGGCGGCTGGCGTATTCAATTTCCAGGTGAACACAACGGGTGGCTGTCCTTCTTCGGGGCCATTGAGTGGTGTTATTACTGTTAATCAACGGGTGACCATGACTTTGTATTCGGCTGCGACCACGCCTTTCCAAACGCCTTGTGCCAACAGCCAGATTACACCAATTTCTTATGAATTGGGCAATGGGGCGACTGGCGCACAGGTGACCAATTTGCCTCCGGGATTGACAGCCAATTACAATCCGACGACAAAAATTTTCACCATCAGTGGCATCGTAACTACTCCAGGAATTTACAATTACACCGTGACTACTGTGGATGGCTGTGGCCCTCCGGTAACGTTGGCAGGAACGATAGAAGTAAGACAGGGTCCGACGATTGCTCTGATTTCTCCGCCACAGTTTGCCGACCAGTCTGTTTGTGTTAACGATGCGATACAGAACATTGTTTACCAGGTAGGAAATGGCGCTACTGGTGCTTCATTAGTAGCCGGAACGGTACCGGTTGGAATCCAGGGTAATTTCTCTGCAGGTGTGTTCACCATTAGCGGAACCACCTCAGAAGTGGGCGTTTTCAACTACACCATAACCACATCAGGCGGTTGTGGCACGGCCAGCCTTACGGGACGCATAATCGTGAACCCGTTACCGAATCCGGTGTTGACCGGCGGCTTCATCTGTGTGGATGAGAACGGAAATCCTAAACCAGGGTCGACTTTTACACTTGATACCAGGTTGAGTACTGCCGATTACGACTTTGTTTGGACAGGCCCGAGCGGTATCCTCACCGGCCAGATCGGCAATTCTTTGGTTGCAACAGAAACGGGTCTTTATACTGTAGATGTTACACAGAAATTTTCACTTTGTAAGGCCAGTGCTACTGTTACTGTGTCGCCGGCTTTCCCGCCCATCCGTATAGGAGCTACAGTTTCTAACTATTTTGCAGACAAGCAACTGATTGCCGTTTCTGTATTGCCACCAGGCAATTATGAGTATCAATTGGACAATGGGGCGTTCCAGGATGCCAATCAATTTGTTGGCTTCACATCGGGCTACCATACTGTTACCGTACGGGATAAATTTAGTTGCGGAAGCTTAAGCACGCAGGTACTTGTTATTGATTTTCCTAGGTTCTTCACTCCAAATGGCGACGGTTATCATGATTTTTGGAACATTGAGGATTTGAAGATTATAGACCCTACGGCCCAAATTTATATATTTGACCGCTACGGTAAGTTAATTAAGGAAATCAGTCCTATAGGAATAGGTTGGGATGGAACGATGAATACGCAACTCATGCCCGCCAGCGATTACTGGTTCAAGATTCTCTATAAGGACCAAGGTGCACCAAAGGAATTCAAATCGCACTTCTCGCTCAAACGTTAACAAGCAAAAAAGGCTTCCTGAATTGGGAAGCCTTTTTTTATGATTATTGTCTATTTTGGAAACTTTAGGCCCTAGCCCTGATAGCAGTGGAAATCCTTTTTGAGGTTTTTACCGAAAAAAGATTGCAACGCATTGCTTCGCCAATTCGGCTAAAGCCTCGGGTGCAGGAATTGGCTCCTAATGAATCGAATTGTATACGGCAATAGCATCTTTGAGGATTGCAACCGAGCGAATCAAGTCTTCCTTTTTAAGGACATAGGCGATACGAACTTCGTTCAAACCAACGCCCGGAGTAGAGTAGAAGCCAGCCGCTGGCGCTACCATAACCGTCTCGCCATTGAGATCGTAAGACTCCAATAACCACTGTGCAAAATTATCGGCATTGTCTATCGGCAACTTGGCGATGCAGTAAAAAGCTCCTTTTGGCGTAGCTACCTTTACGCCGTCGATCTTGTTGAGCTCGGCAATAAGCGTGTCGCGACGCTCGCGGTATTCTGAGATTACTTCGTCAAAGTAACTTTGCGGGGTTTGCAGCGCTGCTTCACTGGCGATCTGCGCAAAAGTGGGTGGGCTCAATCGGGCCTGGGCAAATTTCATCGCGGTGGCCATGACCTCCTTATTTTTAGACACGATACACCCGATTCTTGCGCCACACATGCTGTAGCGTTTAGAAACCGAGTCGATCATGATGGCATGTTCTTCTAGTCCCGGTACATTCATGACAGAGTAATGTACATCGCCGTCGTAGGTGAATTCGCGATAGACTTCGTCGGCAATCAGGAACAGGTCGTGTTTTGTTACAAGCTCGGCCAATTGCAGGATTTCTTCCTTAGAATACAAGTAGCCTGTTGGGTTTCCTGGATTACAAATCAAGATAGCTTTGGTCTTTGGGGTAATCAGTTTTTCAAAATCGGCAATCGGGGGCAGGGCAAATCCGGTGTCTATGGTAGAAATCACTGGGACAACTTTCACACCCGAGGCGGTTGAAAACCCGTTGTAGTTGGCATAAAACGGTTCGGGAATGATTATCTCGTCACCTTGGTCCATGGTACTACCCATGGCAAAAAGCAAGGCTTCGGACCCACCGGTTGTGATGATGATGTCGGCGAGTTCAATAGGTAATCCGTGGTCTTTGTAATATTGCGACAGTTTGGTTCTATAGCTTTCAAACCCTGCAGAATGGCTGTATTCAAGTACTTCTATGTTGACGTTTTTTATAGCGTCCATAGCCACTTTAGGCGTTTTGATATCGGGCTGCCCAATGTTGAGATGGTACACTTTGTGTCCTTTCTTTTTGGCTATTTCAGAATACGGCACCAATTTTCGGATTGGCGATTCGGGCATTTGCTTTCCTTTGTTTGAAACTTTTGGCATGGTGTGTTTGATTTTTTTCGATGCGCTCCATACTATTGCTTTGGGCGTTGCCTATGACTCGAGTACGATACGTCGCTGTTTTTGATTGGCAAATTTGCAATTTTTTTAGCTTCAAGCCAACTCTTTTGCGTTATATTGCATCATGGAGTTGGAGGATAGTTGTCATTTTTTAACTGAATTTTTTGCATGCGCGGTAAATTACTTTTATTGGTTGTTTTTTTGGTGCCTTTCATTTCCAGTGCGCAGCCTGGCTTTGATTTCGAGGCCGGTAAAAGCAAAGTCGTCATTCCTTTTCAACTCATCAACAACTTAATCTTCATCCCAATTAATGTCAATGGTGTCGAACTCAATTTCCTGCTGGACACCGGCGTAGAGGAGACCATCCTTCTAGGGCTCGACGACAAGGATAAAGTGAGCCTGTTTAATGTACAGAAAGTCAAGTTGCGCGGTTTGGGTAGCGACGAAGCGATAGAAGGCCTCAAATCTACAGACAACCAGCTTTCTGTAAACGGCCTTGTAGATAAAAACCACAACCTGTACATCGTACTCGACCAAAGTTTCAACTTCTCGTCACACGTGGGTGTTCCTATCAATGGCATCATCGGATATCATTTCTTCAAGCGCCACCTTATAGCGGTAGACTATGAGCGCAAACAGATTGTCGTATTCCGCGATAGTGAAAAACTGCGTAAAAAGATAAACAGGCGTTACAGCAGCGTTCCTATCAGTATTGAAAAAAACAAACCGTATGTCAATGCCCAGGTAATCTTGGAGCACGATCCGGTCGATGCCAAGTTACTGCTCGACCTTGGCAACAGTGACGCCCTGTGGCTCTTTGAAAACAAGGCCAAGGGCATTGTCCTTCCCAAAAACAATTTTGAGGATTACCTCGGCAAAGGTTTTAGCGGTGATATCAGCGGAAGCCGGGCAAGGATTAGCCAATTTCAGCTTGCCGGATTTCAATTCAACGAGCCCATTATAGCCTTTCCCGATGCCAACTCCCTTAAAAATGTAACCATGGTTGCCGATCGTAAAGGGTCTGTTGGAGGTGAGATTTTTCGTAGGTTTAGCTTAATTTTTGACTACCCTAGCCAAACGTTATTTGTAAAAAGGAGTAGGTATTACGCCGCCAAATTTGAGTACAATATGAGTGGCATTGAACTGCAAAACGATGGCATGCAACTGGTGCAGGAAAGCGTGCCGTTTCAAACCACGCTCGTAGGCGACAACACAGATAGCAACGAGAAAAAGACCCAAAACAATTTCAAGTACAAATATGTACTCAAACCTATTTATACCGTTGCAAGTGTTCGCAAAGACTCGCCTGCAGAACGCTGTGGGCTACAAAAAGGAGACCTGGTTTTATCTATTAATGGCTCTAATGCCTACAATTTTTCGTTGCAACGCATCAATGACTTACTGAAAGAAGAGGAGGGAAAATGGTTGTACTTTGAGGTAGATCGCAATGGGCAGGTGCTCAAATTTCGCTTTCAGCTCAAGAGTATATTGTAGACGAGAGACCACTTCGCTAAAAGATTTTAAGAATGCGCAAAAAAAAAAGGCTTCATTGCTGAAGCCCTTTGTTTTATTGGTCGCTGCTGGTAGGAACGCCCTTTTTCTTTTCGATGATGTTGACCTGGTCTTTCACGAGCACCTCGCCTTTAATCTTGATGGCCACCCTTCCTTCGGGTACGTTGGTCGCGTTAGACTCTACCGTAATGGTTTTCCTGATAGGACCTGGGTTCATATTGTATTTCACATCAATTTTCCCGGTTTTACCCGGAGCAATAGGAGCAGTAGGTTTTGTTGGGATTGTACAACCACAAGTAGACTGCACGTTGGTGATTACAAGCGGTTTGTCACCGGTGTTCTTAAACACAAATGAGCGCACGCCGTTGTCGTTTTCTTTGTAAACCTTACCGTAATCGATGGTATTGTCCTTGTCAACAAATTCGATCTGTTGTGCCATTGCCGTAGCGCCAAAAGCCAGAATTGCGATTAAGGAAATCATGTTTTTCATAGTGGTTAATTTTAATTTTTGTAATTTTTGGTTCCGGTAAAAATACTTCGTTTTAATCAATGCGCAAATTATTAATTCTTAATTTTTTATACGCTGCGAATTTTCTACTTTTGTCGGGGTAACAAATAATATACCAAAGGAAATACGGACATTTTTCGTGTCAGTATTTTTTTAGGAGCCGGGAACCTGCTATCCGTTGCAATCTTTTTTGTTTTGCCCCTCGGCTGCGCTCGGGATGACAAAACAAAAAAGGATTTCCACTACTATCAGGGCTAGGCTGCCAACTAACATTCAACATCATGACAATTCCCGCACAATTCGACGCCAAGACCATAGAGCAAAAATGGTACGACTACTGGATGCAACACAATTATTTCCATTCAGAGCCCGATCATCGCACACCTTACACCATTGTAATCCCGCCACCAAACGTGACGGGCGTGTTGCACATGGGGCATATGCTCAACAATACCATTCAGGACGTACTCATCCGCCGTGCGCGCCTTAAAGGTTTCAATGCTTGTTGGGTTCCTGGGACAGACCACGCCTCAATCGCCACCGAAGCCAAGGTCGTAGCCAAGCTCAAAGCTGATGGCATTAACAAAAATGACCTCTCTCGCGAAGACTTCCTCAAACACGCCTGGGAATGGACAGACAAATACGGTGGTGTAATCTTAGACCAGCTTAAGAAACTCGGCGCTTCTTGCGATTGGGAGCGTACCAAATTCACCATGGACCCAGACATGTCGGCATCGGTAATCCGCTCGTTTGTTGATTTGTACAACAAAGGCTTGATTTATCGCGGTTACCGCATGGTCAACTGGGATCCCGAAGCCAAGACCACGCTGTCTGACGAAGAAGTAATTTATGAAGAGCAACAAGGGAAGCTCTATTTCCTTAAATATAAAATAGACGGATCCAATGATTTTCTCACGATTGCCACTACGCGCCCCGAAACCATCTTTGGTGATACGGCGGTTTGCGTCAACCCCAATGATGAGCGGTTCACGCACCTCAAAGGAAAGAAAGCCATCGTTCCGATTTGCGGCCGCGTCATCCCAATTATTGAGGATGACTACGTAGACATGGAATTCGGAACCGGATGTTTGAAAGTGACACCTGCTCATGATGTAAACGACAAAGCACTCGGTGAAAAACACGGACTCGAAATCATCGACATCTTCAACGAAGACGCAACGTTGAATTCATATGGTTTGCACTATCAAGGCAAAGATCGCTTTGTAGTTCGTGCCGAAATCTCGAAAGAGCTCGAATCGTTGGGAGCGATTGCCAAAACAGAAAACCATCTCAATAAAGTGGGCACTTCAGAAAGGACCAAAGCTGTCATAGAACCGCGCCTGTCAGACCAATGGTTCCTCAAAATGGACGATTTGGTCAAACCGGCCATCAAAGCGGTTCTCGAATCCGACGAAATCAAATTGTATCCAAAAAAATTCGAGAATACCTATCGCCACTGGTTAGAGAACATCCGCGACTGGAACATCTCGCGCCAGTTGTGGTGGGGACAACAAATCCCGGCGTATTATTACGGCGATGGCAAGGAAGATTTTGTCGTAGCCGAAACCGCGGCAGAAGCACTCGAACTCGCCAAAGCCAAAAATCCCAACATCACTGTCCAAACCTTAAGGCAAGACGCCGATGCGCTCGACACTTGGTTCTCGTCATGGTTGTGGCCGATGGCCGTTTTTGGCGGTATCATGGATCCGCAAAGCGAAGATTTTAAATACTATTATCCCACCAACGATCTCGTCACCGGCCCTGATATTTTGTTTTTCTGGGTAGCGCGTATGATCATTGCAGGTTATGAATACACCGGGGAAAAGCCGTTTACGAATGTTTATTTGACCGGATTGGTACGCGACAGCCAGCGCCGCAAGATGTCTAAGTCACTTGGGAATTCGCCCGATCCGTTAGACTTGATCGATAAGTTTGGTGCCGACGGCGTTCGCGTAGGCTTGCTACTCAGCGCGTCTGCCGGAAACGACATTTTGTTCGACGAGGAATTGTGCGCACAAGGCAAAGGGTTCTCCAATAAAATCTGGAACGCTTTCAGATTGATCAAAGGCTGGGAAGTTTCGGCCGAAATTGCGCAACCCGAATCTTCAAAAGTCGCCATAGAATGGTTCGAGGCCAAGTTGCAGCAAACACTTTTGGACATCGAGGATAACTTTGAAAAATACCGTATCTCGGATGCGCTCATGGGCATCTACAAACTCGTTTGGGACGATTTCTGTTCGTGGTTCCTTGAAATGATCAAACCGGCTTATCAACAACCGATTGATAAAGCCACTTTCGACAAGGCTATTGAAATGCTAGAGAACGTCCTTAAATTGTTGCATCCTTTTATGCCGTTCCTCACCGAGGAAATCTGGCAGCATATCGCAGAACGTTCGGCAGAAGAAGCGTTGATTATCGCCCAATGGCCTGAATCGAAAGCTTTCGACTCAAAATTGATTTCGGATTTTGAAAATACCATGGAGGTGATTTCGGGCATCCGATCCATCCGCAAAGACAAGAA
>Ga0116157_10002076_pt1 | contig 19702 bp, 15 predicted proteins | sample AD_UKC048_MetaG_FD_89882 | JGI IMG/M metagenome (GOLD analysis project Ga0116157, IMG submission 89882) | Active sludge microbial communities of municipal wastewater-treating anaerobic digesters from USA - AD_UKC048_MetaG | ecosystem: Engineered > Bioreactor > Anaerobic > Digestate | place: USA...
ATTCTTTGGTTTTTTTTTCATAATTTTGTAATTGATTGTATTTAATTTGTTAGGTTCAATCGTTTCTTAAATCGGAAATTGTTCGCAGCTTTTTCCGATTTTTTTATTTCTGCTTATTCAACTCTTCATTTTTCATTGGTTTTTAGTGGTTATTTAATAATTATTTAATTAGTACTTCATTATTTTTTAGGGTGTAATTGATACCGTGAATTTCATTAAAGTAGCTCAATACTTTTGCTATTGGTTCATCACCAAAACTGGCATTAAATTTCTCGTTGGACAATTTCGCATTTTGATTTACAATAGTAACATTGTAATGTCTTTCGAGTTTTTTGGAAATGTCTTTAAAAGTCATCTCTCTAAAGGTCAAACCACCTTTAATCCAAGCGGTATAAACATCGGTAACAACAGCTTTGGTTTTAATTTGATTGTCAGCTTTAGAAAAACTTCCTTTGAATCCCGGTTTAAGAACGGTATTTTTTTCGGCATTGAATTTTTCATTTGCAGTGTAAAGACCAACAGAACCTTCTACTAAAACAACATCGGTTAATTTATCTTCAGGATAGTTTGAAACATTAAAATGAGTTCCCAAAACACGAACATTCAAATTATCGGCATTGACCACAAAAGGATGTGTTTTGTCTTTGGCCACATCAAAAAAGGCTTCTCCATCTAGGAAAACCTGTCTGTTTTCGCTGGCTATAAATTTTACAGGATATTTTAAAGTCGTTCCCGAATTTAGATGTACAATCGTACCATCGGATAATTGCAACTCAAAACGTTTTCCGTACGGAATTTTTATCGTGTTGTAAACGAGTTTTTCTATAGTCGTTTCGGTATCATAAACAATTTTATTTCCGTTTTGATTTCCTACCACGTTTCCGTCAGCATCGGCTATTTCGGACTTCTTATTGGTAGAAATTACTTGGATATCGCCATTTTCTAATTGCAAAGTGATTTCGTTGCTATTATTAATAATTGCATCTTTCTTTGGACTAAAAAAGCCTTTCTGATACGATATTCCAATGGATACTAAAACCATGACTGAGGCGGCAATTGCCATATATTTTCGATATGGGTTTCTTGTCGTTATGATTCCGGCTTGTTCAATTTCTTTTGCGCTGGCCAAAACATTTGAAAATATTTTTTCCGCCGTGGCTTCATCCATTTCAGGAATTTCATCTGACAATAATTTGATATCTTCAACACTTGGAAAATCAGAGGTGAGTTTGTTTTTTCGGTAATATGCTACAACTTCATCTGTTTCCTCTGCTGTGCATTGGTTCAAAATAAATTTGTGAAGTAATTTTTGTATTTCTGAATTTTCATTCATAGCGGATTGCTTTTTTTGTTTCTGTTCTATATTATACAGTTGAATTGCATTTGACTACTACTCAAACGTTGTAAATTTTTTAAAAAATATTTATTTAATTAGTTAAATATCTTTATTTCAATGGATTGCCTTTTAAATTAAAACAAAAAAAATCACTCGAAAAGAGTGATTTAGAAAATATAAAGCAAATTTAATTTAGGTAAACTCATCATTAACCTGAAAAAAGATTCGTAGCGATTCCAGGGCTTTGCTCATTTGGCTTTTGACCGTATTGACCGAAATACCTAATTCCTGGCTAATTTCCTCATAGGTTTTCCCTTGTTTTCGCGACATTTTAAAAATTAGTTTGCGCTTTGGTGGCAGTTGTTTTAGGGCTTGTTTTTTTAGTCTTTTGCAATCGGCTTCTCGGATAGAAAAGTCTCCCTGATTGTATGATTTTTGACTTTTATAGAAAATTTCTTCTTTGAGCACCAAATCATTGGCGGCTTTATTCAAGAAATTAAAGGCCTGATTTCGGGCAATAGTAAACAAATAAGATTTAAAAGATTGTTCTAAATTCAGGTTTTCGCGATGCAGCCAAACCTTCAAGAAAACTTCCTGAACATTCTCTTCGGCAAGTTCTTTTGATTTCAGAATACTAAAGCTGTAGCGATAAATGTCTTGGGAATAAGAGTTGTAAAGCGTACGAAATGCCTTTTCGTTGTGATTTTTGAGTTCACTTATTAATAATTGTTCGCTAAAGTCTTTTTTTTCGGACATTATTTTAATTACTCTCTTATTTTTTGTAATAATAATAAGACTCTCTCAATTTTAGCCTTTTTATTTTGATAAAAGTTAGCAAATATATAAAAATAATATTCTCATTGATTTTATAAAGTTGGAATAAAAGTGTGAATTTAATCTAAGTCTAAAAAAAATCAAATCAAATCTGTTTTCATTTTAGAGGGGTATTTTCAATGGAGTAAATAAGCTAATTTATTGATTTAATTTGGCGTGGCAAAGGTTTTTTAGAGGATATTTCTTGGTTCAGAAATCTTTTTTATCCTATGAATTTTATATGGTTTTTATTTTCATTTAAGTTTGGAATTCATCAAAAATGGAGCAATGATTTTTCAATTTATTTTTGTATTTTTAACGAACAAAATAAAGTAAATGACATCTGCAATTCTTATCAATAAATTCGAAATTATTAAAAGATACAAACCCATAAACCCAAATACCCACAAAGGATTACAAGGTCACGCCCTGTTGATTGGTGGCAGTTACGGGAAAATAGGCGCGATGACTTTGTCATCAATGGCTTGTTTGAAAACGGGTTGTGGTTTAGTTACAGTATTTTTACCACGCTGTGGTTATAGAATTCTACAAACTGCTAATCCTGAAGTAATGGTTATAACGGATATCTCAGTAAAATACATCTCTAGAATAACTGTTAATTTTGTCCCCAAAGCTATCGGAATTGGGCCGGGAATTGGCCTGGATATTGAGACACATACTGCCATTCATAGGTTTATTAAAACCAATACTGTTCCCTTAGTTATCGATGCCGATGCACTAAATATTTTCTCTCAAAACTTGCAATGGCTAACTTTTTTGCCTGAGAAAACTATTTTTACACCCCATCAAAAAGAATTAGAACGACTCATCGGCAAATGGGATTCTGATGCTGAAAAATTCGAGAAAACTATTGCTTTTTCTAAACAGAATAATCTAATAATTGTAATGAAAGGCGCTCCGACTTTTATAATTGATGGTGAAACTGTTTACGAAAACACAACAGGAAGCGCTGCTTTGGCCACGGCCGGAACTGGAGATGTGCTAACAGGTATGATTACAAGTTTATTGGCACAATCCTACGAACCTATTGATGCTGCTATTCTCGGGGTTTACCTTCACGGTTTAACTGCTGATATCGCTTTGCCAGAAACAGGCTTTCAATCGTTTATTGCTTCGGATATTAGTAAGTATGTTGGAAAAGCCTTTTTGAGTTTGGAGAAATAGTTTTTGTTAACTAATTCTTTTTTTCAATACCATAAATTCCAACGGTTCACTTGAGGTTTGGCTAAAAACATCGCTTATCGGGAAGGGTTCTCTTTTTCCTGTGTCAACATAACCACGTCTTTTGTACCACGAAATTAGTTCTTCACGGACCGTAATTACAGTCATTACAATTTTTGACAATCCCAGTTCTAAAGCAAAAACTTCGGCTTGTTGCATTAGTTTTTTTCCAATACCACTATTTTGTAATTCAGGCGAAACGGTTAACATTCCTAAATACAATTGATTCTCTTTTTCAATTAGCAATACACAACCTATAATTTCTTTATGCTCAGTATATTTGAGAATGGTGTTTTTTTCGTTTTTAATAATTTCGGTTAGTTCGTCTTCGGTGGTTCTTTTTCCTTCTAAAAGATTGGCTTCCGTTGTCCATCCTTTTTTAGAGGATTCGCCTCGATAGGCTGAATTGATTAATTTATTTAAAAAGGAAACGTCTTCTACAGTTGCTTTTGTAATCATGATAATACTAATATTCCAGTTTGTGGTTTCGTAATTTTCAAAGGTATGAAATTGGTGATTATTCAGATTTTTTTAGAATAGTTTTTCGAAAATTACTTCAAAAACGCTTTCAATTCCTCGTAAGTTTTGATTTTTACGATTACCTTTTCTTTATTCAATACACTTTCTATTTGTGTTTGAATGGGCAATTGAATATTCAACTTAGAGAGTTATAAAGGCAAACTGTTCAACAATTCAATTAGTTTTGGGTCGGAAGGTTTGGGTGCTTGTGCATTTACAATAGTACCATTTCCATCAATTAGGATAAATTTCGGAATTCCCCCAATGTTATATTCTCTTATAAATTTTGAATCCCATTCATTGTCTGCCAATAACTGAATTCCACTCATTTTTTTCTCGGTTACATGCTTACTCCATTTTTCTCGGTCTTTACTATTGTCAATTGAAATGCTTACAAAAACAATATTTCTACCTTGAAATTGTTCTTCAACTTTTTCGAGTGATGGTATTTCCTGACGACAAGGTCCGCACCAAGTTGCCCAAACATCAATATAAACGTATTTTCCTTTCAGATTTTCTAAAGATGTTTTTCCGCCTTTTTGATTTTCATAATTAAAAGTTGGAGACGGTTTTCCTGGTTCTACTGCTAAAGTATTATTGTAATTAGTAGTTAGGACTTCCTTAATTTTTGGATCATTTGTAATAGAAATGAACTCATTGTAAGTGTTTTTATAATTCGCATTTTCAATGTTAATATCATTAACCCCAATTTGAATTAATCGATTCTTAATACGTTGACTTTTTAGTGCTTTAATTTTAGGAATGGCATTTTTTGGTGTAGGTGAACTTAACAACTCATCTCCTTTAATATTCTCGAAAAATTTTGTCATTACAATATCTTGATAGTCTATTGAAAACAAAAAATCAGATTCATTATCTAAATCCATCTTTTTGTCATATTTTGGAAATTTTTCAGAAACTTTAAAATCATACGTAGGATTATTATGCAGTCTGTTGTAGTACAATAAGTATTTTTGTTCTAAATAATGAAGATTTAAAATTTCTTTTTGTTTAAAGAAGTCATCTAAAAATTTAGTTATTTGAAATAAATTTTTAACTGAGTTAATTGTATTTTCAAGTTTTTTTAAAAATTCTGTTTCATTTAATTTATAATCTTCAAATGAAATTTGCGAAGTAATAATTGTCTTTTTGGCTATATATTGGTTTTCTATACTTCCCTTGCCAGTGTATTTTAGGGTAGCATTAAAGTTGGAATCATCAGCAGTTAGACTCATTTTAGAATCTTTAGAAAAATAGATTGGCATCCTGTTTTTAGAAGTTTCGATGGCGTAAATTCCTTCGTAATCAATGGGTAATTTTTCTGAAAACGTTCCGTCAGGTTTTAAATTGATTTCTTTTTCAAAAGATTCTCCTTTGATCCAAATTTTTTTGATTTCGGTATTTGTAATTTTACCTGAAAAAGTGATTATTGCTTTTGGGGTTGTGAAGGAGGAAAGTATCACAATTAATAATAGATAGCTATAATTTTTCATAGTAAATTTTTATCAAATATACTAATTTGTAATGATTTATGCTTTGCTATCTTCTTTTTATTCCTACAAATAAAAAAATGGCTAAAGTTTAATTTTAGCCATTTTTAATTTTATAAATAGATCCTGTTTCTATCCCAAAAACGCTTTCAATTCCTCATAAGTTTTGATTTTCACGCTTACTTTTTCTTTATTCAACACACTTTCTATTTGACTTGGAATTGGTAATTGAATGTTCAAAGCTGGTTCAACGACATCCAAAAATTTGATTGGATGAGCAGTTTCTAAGAAAATTCCAATCGCGTTTGGATGGTTTTTCAATTCTTTTTTCAAACCTAAATACCCAACAGCTCCGTGAGGTTCTGCGATGTAACTATCGGTTTTGTAGATGGATTGCATTGCTTCCAAAGTTTCGGCATCGGTATAAGAAAACGAAGAGAAATCTTTTTTGAATTGCTCCAAATCGTTGTTGTACATTTCCTGAATACGGATAAAATTACTCGGATTTCCAACATCCATTGCATTCGAAATAGTCGCTTTGGATGGTTTTGGGTCATAATTCCCTTTTTCTAAAAATCTCGGAACGGTATCATTCACATTGGTCGAAGCCACAAAATGTTCGATTGGCAAACCTAATTTTTTTGCCATAATTCCGGCACAAATATTTCCGAAATTTCCACTTGGACAAGAAAATACCAAAGGCCTATTTTGCGATTTCAATTGTTTGTAAGCAAAGAAAAAGTAAAACATTTGTGGCAACCAACGGGCAATATTAATCGAGTTGGCCGAAGTTAGGTTGTGATGCGCCAAACTTTCGTCCAAAAACGCTTTTTTGACCATATCTTGGCAATCATCGAAAACTCCATCTACTTCGAGTGCTTTAATGTTTTGTCCCAAAGTCGTCAATTGTCTTTCCTGAATGTCGCTCACTTTTCCAGAAGGATAAAGAATCACGACTTCCACGCCTTGAACTCCAAGGAAACCACTAGCAACAGCGCCTCCTGTATCACCGGAAGTTGCTACAAGAACTGTATTTTTATTGTCTTTTTTATCTTTGTTGAAATAACCCAAACAACGGGACATAAAACGAGCTCCCACGTCCTTGAACGCCATTGTTGGTCCGTGATACAATTCCAAGGCATAAATTCCTTCTTCCACTTTTACCGTTGGAAAATCGAAACACAGCGTTTCTGCTATTATTTCTTTTAAGGTTTCGGTTGGAATTTCGTCGCCCACAAATTGTTGAATGGCTTCGAAAGCAATTTCTGCATTGCTTAAGTTTTCGATATTCTCGAAAAATGCTTGGGATAATGGAGTGATAGATTCTGGAAAATACAATCCTTTATCGGTTGCTAATCCTTGAATTACAGCTTCTTCGAAAGAAACTTTTGGGGCATTATGGTTTAAACTGTAGTATTTCATTTTCTAATTTACGATTTACGATATTTGATATACGATATTGTAATTCTAACTTCGTATATCGTATTTCTAACTTCTTATATTATACTCACTCCATCTGGATTCACTTTCGAAACGTGAATCTCATAAGGCAAATTGATTTCGTCATAAACGGCACTCATTGCTTTGGCGATTTTTTCGGCGGTTTCCTTTCCTTTGCTTAAAGCAAAAATAGAAGGACCGGAACCAGAAATTCCAGAGCCTAAAGCCCCGTTTTCATAAGCTGTTTTCTTGATTAAATCAAAACCAGGAATCAACATACTGCGAATGGGTTCGATGATTTCATCGTGCAGGGAACGACCAATCAATTCGTAATCATTGGTGTATAATCCGGCGACTAATCCGCCCACATTTCCCCATTGGGTGATGGCACTTTTCAGGGAAACGGTCTGTTTCAATACCGAACGCGCATCCGAAGTTTTCAACTCAATTTGAGGATGAACCACGGTAGCATACAATTCGGACGGACTGTCAATTTTGATAATATCCAAGGGGTTTGAACTTCTTACCAAGGTAAAACCTCCTAATAGGCAAGGAGCAACGTTATCAGCGTGAGCATTTCCACTGGCTAATTTTTCGCCTTGCATGGCAAATTTCACCAATTCTTTTCGGGTAAATGGTCGTCCCAACAATTCATTAATTCCAAAAACGGCTCCGGCTGAACTGGCAGCACTGCTTCCGATTCCGCTTCCTGCTTTGATGTTTTTGTAGATTTCAATTTCGAACCCGAATTCGGTTTCTACTTCTTCTAGCATTGCCAAAGCAGCAACACCAGAAACATTGTTTTCGGTTTCCATTGGTAAATTTGCTCCCACAATTTTGGTAATACGAACGCCTTTTACATCCGATTTTCGTATAATCATTTCGTCGCCTGCAGTCGCTAAACACAATCCGAGCACATCAAATCCACAGGAAAGATTGGCGATGGTGGCAGGGCAAAATAGTTTTATTTCATTCATAATTTTATTTTTTTTGTATCCGTAGAGACGCAATGCATTACGTCTCTACAACGTGGATACAATGCATTATATATTTCCAATACGAATCACATCGGCAAAAATTCCCGATGCTGTTACCGCAGCACCAGCACCAGCACCTTTTATCAACAAAGGTTGGTCGATGTATCTGTCGGTGTAAAATTGTACGATATTATCTTTTCCTTCCAAATTGTAGAAAGGACTTTCTTTTGGGATGAATTCCAATCCCACTTTAGCTTTACCGTTTTCGAAGGTAGCAACGAATTTTAATCGACTGTCTTTCGATTTAGCTTCTGCCAAAAGATTTTCGAAATGCGAAGCGTGTTTTACTAATGATTTGAAAAAATCTTCATTGTTGGTTGTAGCCATACATTCGGTAGGAAGAAAAGAATTGTTTTGAATGTCTTCGATATCGAATTGGTAACCACTTTCACGAATTAGAATCAAAATTTTTCGAGCCACATCCACACCGCTCAAGTCAATTTTTGGATCGGGTTCGGTAAATCCTTGCACTCCCGCTTCTTTTACTACATCGTGGAAAGAATTGTTTTCGTCGAAATTGTTGAAAATAAAGTTCAAACTTCCCGATAAAACTGCTTGAATTTTATTCACTTTATCTCCCGAAGCAATTAAATGTTTCAGGGTGTCAATAATTGGTAAACCTGCACCTACATTGGTTTCAAACAAAAATGGTGCATTGAATTGACGAGAAAGATTTTTTAGTTTTTTATAATTATCATAAGCCGATGAACAAGCAATTTTGTTGCAGGTTACCACGGCAACGTTTTGTTTCAAATACTGTTCGTAAGTTTCAGAAACCGCTTGATTGGCAGTAATATCCACAAAAATACTGTTGCGTAAGTTCAATGCTTTTACTTTTTCGATAAAGGCTTCTTTATTGGCAGTTTCTCCATTTTCTAGTAATGATTGCCAGTCTTTCAAAGGAATTCCATCTTCGTCGAAATACATTTTTCGAGAATTGGATACCGCTACCACTCTCACATTTATTTTTAGATTCTCTTTCAAGAATTTCTTTTGTTGGCTGATTTGCTCAATGAATTTTTCGCCCACATTTCCAACGCCCATTACGAACAAGTTCAATTGTTTGGTGTTTTCTTCAAAGAAATTTTCATGCAGCGTGTTCAAAGCTTTTTTGACATCTCTTTCGTTGATAACGGCCGAAATATTTCTTTCAGAAGCGCCTTGTGCAATTGCACGAATGTTGACATTATTTTTTCCTAAAGTACTGAACATTCGACCGCTCAAACCTTGGTGGTTTTTCATATTTTCACCAACCAAAGCAATGATACAAAGGTCTTTTTCGACGATGCAAGGATCGATTTTATTTTGTGAAATTTCCTGTTGAAACGCTTTGTTGATAGCATTTTCGGCATTGTTAGCATCACTGTTCAATATTCCAATACAAATGGAATGCTCCGACGAAGCTTGAGTAATAAAAATAATATTAATGTTTTCGTTTGATAAAACTTCAAACAATCTTTTTGATACACCGGCAACTCCAATCATTCCTGAACCTTCAAGAGTAATTAAGGTAATTTTATCGATATGAGTGATCCCTTTTACAGGATTAGAATGTGAATTATCTTCATTAGAAATAAAAGTACCTTCGGCTTCTGGCTCGAAAGTGTTTTTAATCCAAATCGGAATGTTTTTTTTGAAAACAGGTTGGATAGTTGGTGGGTACAATACTTTGGCACCAAAATGCGACAACTCCATAGCTTCTTGATACGAAATTGTGGCAATAGGTTGGGCTTGTTTTACGATTTTTGGATTGGCAGTAAACATTCCGTTGACGTCAGTCCAAATTTCCAATTCGGAAGCGTTTAATGCTCCAGCTAAAATTGCTGCAGTGTAATCGGAGCCGCCACGACCTAAAGTGGTTCCAATTCCTTCTTCGGTCGAAGCTATGAAACCTGGCATTACTAGAATTTGAGCCTCATTCGACGCATAATAATCGTCAATCAATTGATTGGTAAGCTTGAAATTTACTGCAGCTTTACCAAAGTTATTATTGGTTTTTATTAGTTCGCGACTGTCTTTGTAACCACTATTTTTATCTTTTTGTTTGAATGCTTCTGCGATGATATAGGAGGATAATAATTCGCCAAAACTCAAAATAGTATCCGAAGTTCTTGGGGATAATTCGCCCAAAAGAAAACAACCGTCCAATAAAGTTTCGAGGTGATTAATGATTCTTTTGATGTGACTAAGTAAACCACTTTGCTCACTTACGGGGATTAATTCTTTGATAGCGTCTAAATGTTTTTTCTCGATTTCGGCTACAATTTCTTTGTAACTTTCGTCGTTCGAAGCTGCTTTTTGAGAAGCAAGAACTAGTAAATCAGTGACTTTGGTAAAAGCAGAAACCACAACAATTACATTTTCTTGAGCCGCTTTTTTGATAACTATATCTAATACAAGTTTTATGTTTTGTGCATTGGCAACCGAAGTTCCGCCAAATTTTAATATTTTCATTGTGTTGTTTTTATTTTTGAATGCAACTATTTTTTATACACCTATGAACTCTCTTCATTTAGAAAAAAGCATGTAAACTGGATTATATGTAAAATGTAAACCCCTAAAGGGTAGTGGTTGTTGTAGTAGTGAAATTAACAGCAATCGCAACTCTAGTTTGAGTTGTTATCGAAGAGTGATATGTTTTGCTGTTGTTTTTCATTTTGATTTTTCAAAAGTACAGTTTTTTATAAAATAACAAAACCTTTTCTTTGGTTTTTGCGAATATTTTAGAAAACAATACCTTAAAAAAAGAATATAAAAATAATTACCTTTAAAATCTTGTTTTTTAATATTGGTTTGTGGAATTTTGACCTCTAAAAAGTTAAAACTAAATGGATAATACTCATTATATAAGTACCGAAGTACTTTCCTTGGAAAAGCTACAAGAAATTATTTCGAGCCAAAAATCGTTGGCATTATCCGATGAAGCTAAGGTCAATATTCAAAAATGTCGAGAGTATCTGGATGCTAAAATGGCTTCGCATTCGAAACCTATTTATGGAATCAATACTGGTTTTGGTTCGCTTTGCAATGTAAAAATTTCTAATGAAAACCTTTCGAAACTACAAGAAAATCTAGTGAAATCGCATGCTTGCGGAACAGGAGATGAAGTGCCGAACGAGATTGTAAAATTGATGTTACTTCTGAAAATTCAATCTTTGAGTTACGGTCATTCTGGAATTCAGTTGCAAACGGTGGAGCGATTGGTCGATTTTTATAATAATGATGTTTTACCAATAATTTATACTCAAGGATCCCTTGGAGCTTCGGGCGATTTGGCTCCTTTGGCTCATTTGTCCTTACCCTTATTGGGCGAAGGCGAAGTGTTTTTTGAAGGTAAAAAAGTGCATTCGAAAGAGGTTTTAAAACATTTTGGATGGAAAGCTATTGTGTTACAATCTAAAGAAGGCTTGTCTTTGTTGAACGGAACTCAGTTTATGAGTGCTTATGGCGTGCATATTTTGATGAAAGCCTGCAAATTCTCCTATTTTGCCGATTTAATTGGAACTATTTCTTTGGAGGGATTTGATGGAAGAATAGAGCCTTTTCACGAATTAATCCATTCCATTCGTCCGCACAAAGGGCAAATTGTGACTGCGAATCGGGTGACCCAATTTTTGAAAGGAAGTAAAATTAGTAGCCAAGTGAAAAAGCATGTTCAGGATCCGTATTCTTTTCGATGTATTCCGCAAGTTCACGGTGCTTCGAAAGATGCGATTGATTATGTGAAAAATGTTTTCAAGACCGAAATCAACTCAGTTACTGACAATCCTAATATATTTATAGATACTGACGAAATAATATCTGGAGGGAATTTTCACGGACAACCTTTGGCTTTGGCTTTAGACTTTATAGCAATAGCTTTGGCTGAATTGGGAAGTATTTCTGAACGAAGAACTTTTCAGTTGATATCGGGTTTGCGTAATCTTCCCGCTTTTTTGGTTGATAATCCGGGTTTGAATTCGGGTTTAATGATTCCGCAATACACCGCAGCTAGTATTGTTAGCCAAAACAAGCAATTGGCCACGCCAGCAAGTGTCGATAGTATTGTGTCGAGCAATGGTCAGGAAGATCACGTGAGTATGGGTGCTAATGCTGCAACTAAAGCTTTGCGCGTGATGGAAAATCTAGAGCGAATTCTCGCCATTGAATTGATGAATGCTTCGCAAGCTATTGAATTTAGAAGGCCATTGAAATCTAGTGAATTTATTGAGCAGTTTTTAAAATCCTATCGTACGGAAGTACCTTTTGTAAATGAAGACCGAATTTTGCACTATGATATTGACAAAACCTTGGGTTTCTTGAATAGTTTTCAAGTAGAATTCAATTGTTAACAATTACTTAACATTAGCATAAAATAAAGAAGTAATTTTGTCCTCTAAATTAATTAAACATTATTAAAATGTCAATAAATAGTATTTTTCAGTTTTTCGTTCCAAAAGACAAAAAATTCTTTCCTCTTTTTGAGGAAGCTTCATCAAATCTGGTACAATTAGCTTCAATTTTGCACGAAGCCGTAAATCTTCCATTGAAAGAAAGAGACGAACTTTTTTTAAAAATAGATGAGTTAGAGCAAAAAGGGGAGGACATTACCCGTTTGACCAATCTTGAATTGAGTAGAAATTTCATCACACCATTTGATAGAGAAGACATTCACTCTTTGATTACTTCAATTGATAGAGTAGCTGATAATCTTCACGGAGCTTCTAGTAGAATGAGATTGTATCAAGTTGCTAAGATTACAAAATCGATTCGAAAATTGACCGAAATTAATCTTGAAGCTTGTCAGAATATTGATAGTGCAGTAAAGGAATTGAGGGATTTGAAAAAAATGAAAAAAATCACGGATGCTTGTTCTAGAATTAACAAATTAGAAGCGAAATCAGACAGTGTTTATGACAAAGCCGTTGCGGATCTTTTTGAAAATGAGACTGATGCCAAAAATATTATTAAATACAAAGAGGTATTGTCCGTTTTAGAAACTGCGACCGATAAATGCAAAGGTGTTGCTAGTGTTTTAGAATCTATTTCTGTAAAACATTCGTAACTAATTTATAGATTAAGCCATTGAAATACAGAAAGATTTTCGATTAGAATCTTCACTTTTCAATTTTTTAATTTTTCAACCTATTCCTAAAAATTATGTTTACTTTACTTATAGTTATTATCGTATTGGCCTTGATTTTTGATTACATCAATGGTTTTCACGATGCTGCCAATGCTATTGCTACTGTTGTTGCTACCAAAGTTTTGACGCCTTTTCAGGCTGTACTTTGGGCAGCTTTTTTCAACTTTTTGGCCTATTGGGTTTTTGGTTTGGGTGTTGCTAATACCGTTGCCAAAACCGCCGATTCTAGTCAAATTAATTTAATTGTAATTCTTGCTGGGGTTGTCGCCGCTATTATTTGGAATTTAATTACGTGGTGGCAAGGAATTCCTTCGAGTTCGTCACACACATTAATAGGTGGATTTGCTGGAGCTGCCATTGCGCACGCTGTTGCTATGCACGGATTTTCGGATTATACTATTGTGCAAGACGGAGTGGAACATACCAAGCACTGGTATAATATTGTTAGTTGGTACAAATCAGGAAAAGATGGTGGAATGCCCTCGGGAGTGGTAGTTATTATTGCTTTTATTGTTTTGGCACCTTTGTTAGGAGCCTTAATTTCGTATGCCATTTCTATTTGGTTATTAAACGCTTCTAGAAAAAGTATTTTACCCAAGTTGTTTACCATTGCATTAATGATAGCCTCGGTTTGGTTCGTTTATAGCCAAATGGTTCCTTATGATAAAATCGAAAAACCACGTTTTGACTCTCATTTTTGGAGCGTTGTATTTGAATCTCATAATATAAAATGGTTTTTGGTAGCCTTTATAATCCTTTCCATTTCTACATTTGCCTTGACATTTAGCAGTTTGAATTTGCATAAAGCCGATGCGGTTTTGAAAAAAATGCAATTATTATCTTCGGCAGCCTTTAGTTTGGGTCACGGTGGAAATGATTCACAAAAAGTAATGGGAATTATTGCTGCAGCGGTTGCAGTATATATTAAAACTAGCGGTGTTGATATTATGGCGCTTCCAGATTGGTTGCAAGTAGTACTTCCGGATGATGATAAAGGAATTAAAGGAACTATGCCCGAATGGATTCCATTGGCATGTTATACAGTAATTGCGGCCGGAACACTTAGTGGTGGATGGAAAATTGTGAAAACGATGGGTACCAAAATTACAAAAGTAACTTCATTTGAAGGCGTTGCTGCGGAAACAGCTGGAGCCTTGACCTTATATTTCACAGAACATTTCAAAGTACCAGTGAGTACAACTCACACGATTACAGGTTCGATTATTGGTGTTGGTTTGACCAAACGGGTTTCGGCTGTGCGTTGGGGAGTTACGGTGAGTCTTTTATGGGCTTGGGTGCTTACCATTCCTGTTTCGGCTTTGTTGGCAGCTATTGTATATTATATTTTGAGTATCTTTTTAGGATAACAATAAATTAGAATATTATACTAATTCCCTCCTCGAAAGTTGAGGGATTTTTTTTGCTATCTAATTCTGGTTTCATAAAGGTGTTTTTTTACTAAAAATAGATAAAAATCCGTCCGAATTATTATTGGCTGTTCTCTGCGTCACTTGCATAATTTGACGAAACTACATAGAAGTATTTAGTTTTTAAAAGTGAATGTCAGTTTAACTGTAAATTATATAATAATCGTTTTTTATTATGTAAGTATTTTTATCAACTCCAAAATAACTTTGTAAGAAGCACAAATGCTTCTATTTTAGTAAAATAATAAACAAACAAAACCATGACAATTGCAACAAAAGGGTATGATTTATCGGTAAATGTAAATAATATTGATTTATCATATGACGATCTCGGCGAGGGATTAATTCCTATTGTGTTTTTGCACGGTTTTCCTTTTGATAGAACAATGTGGCAAGAACAATTGGATTTTTTAAAATCTACACATCGAGTAATTGCCTATGATATTAGAGGTTTTGGAAAATCTATTGACGAAGAATCGCATCTTAGCATGGATTTGTTTGCCAATGATTTAATATTATTTATAGAAAAATTAGATCTAGAAAAAGTTATTCTTTGCGGTTTATCTATGGGTGGTTATATTGCGCTCAATGCTATGAAACGATTTCCAAGTCGTTTTGAAGCATTGATTTTATGTGATACTCAATGTATAGCCGATTCTTATGATGCTAAGGTTAACCGATATAAAACTATAAGTGATATTAAAGAGTTTGGCGCTAGTAATTTTAACGAAGGATTTATAAAAAAAGTTTTTCATGAAAGTACTATAACCAACAAACCCGAATTGGTCGAACAATTGCGTAACGTTGTGTTTTCAAATTCCCAACACATAATTACACAAGGATTATTAGCACTTGCTGAACGCTCAGAAAGCTGCTCTATTCTCGATGACATTTCCATTCCCACACTTATTATTTGCGGAAGAGAAGATGTTGTAACTCCCTTGATGGAATCTAAATTTATGAATAAAAACATTAAAGGCTCAGTTCTTCACGTCATTACTAATGCTGGTCATGTGTCTAATTTAGAAGAGCCCATTAAGTTCAACAAACATCTTCGCGATTTTTTGAATGATTTTTGTGATACCAGTCGTAAAAGTAAATAGCTGGAAAATAGCAAATGAGTTAGTAAAATAGCTGTATTTGGTTTGAAATAAAAAGCCCTGATAATTGAAGTTATCAAGGCTTTTTGGTTTTAATTTGGTTTATTTACTTAATTGTTTTTTATCTAAAACCGGACTTGAAATTAAAACAAATCCAATCCTAATGAAACCCTTGTATTAGGCACTCTCGTCAAACATAATTTCGTCTGAACTTCCTATTTTATGCAATGGTTTCTCGATAGGTAAGGTAAAATAAAATGACGAACCTTCGCCTTCGATACTTTCGACCCATATTTCACCGTCATTTTTTTCTAAAAATCCTTTTACCAATAATAATCCAATTCCAGCTCCTTTATCTTTTTTTCTTGTTTCCGAAAGGGTTTTCATTTGTGGAGTAAAAAGTTTTTCGATTATTTCTTTAGACATTCCTATTCCCGTGTCTTTCACCTGAACAATAATTTTATCGTTTTTAGTTTTTGCAGAAACTTTTATAGTTCCCCCTTTTCCTGTATGTTTTATGGCATTTGAAACGATATTTTGTATAATAGAAATTAACATTTTACCATCTGCAAATACGGTTGTGTTTTCTTCAATTTCGTGATGAAGATTTATGGCATTTATCGAAGCTGTTTCATTCAAAGCAGCAAAAACTTTATCAATGTAATCAGTAAGTTTTACTTTTGTAGGCGAAAACACATCTGACGCGTATTTTATTCTTGCCCATTCCACTAAATAATCCAGCATTTCCAATTCATCTGTTGATGATTTATAAAGTAAGTCAAGCATTTCTTGAACAACTTCGGGTTTCATAACTTTAAAATTCTCTTTCAAATATTTTGCAGTTCCAATAATAGCCGAAAGAGGACTTCGTAAATCGTGCGAAAGTATAGCCATAACACTCTCTTTGTGCGTATTGAGTTCTTCTAGTTCTCTGACATATTTTTTTATGGCGTCTTCGGATTGTTTTCTTTCGGTCAAGTCACGTAAAATTTTTACATAACCCAGCAAATCTCCATCTAAACCTACGAGTGGAAAAACCAATCCATACGCATAAAACTCAGTCTTATCCTTGGCAATATGCCATCTGTTATCGGTGGCTCTGCCTTCTTTCAAAGCGGTTTCGATTTCCTTTTGCGGAATACCATTACTCAAATCCTCGGCTGTAAATATCAAATCGAAAGGCTCACCAATAACTTCGTCTGTTTCATATCCAAATATTTTTGTCGAGCCTGAACTCCAACTGTTTATAATGAAGTCTTTGTCGATTGTAAAAATCGAATAATCTTGAAGACTATCAATGATTTGGCTATAAAATTCGGTAGTCGGTATATATTTTTTTTTAAGAATTTTAGGATTTTCTTGTGTATTTTCCATTGAAATTATTTTAATATACAGGTTTAATTGGTGTGTTTTTTCTGCAACGATTAGGCCTTCTGTTAGTCTTTTAAATAGGACTATTTTATAACAAACAAATATAGCTAAATAGTTTTATGAAACAGGACTTTGTAAATCTTTAAAAAGCTAAAGCCTTCATGCGGTTGTGTATTCTAAAGCCTTCTGGATTATGAGATACACGAAAAACCTAGCTAAAACCATTCCAAAAAAAGAGGCTTTCTTGCCTCCTTAATTTCGATAGCTAGAAAGACTGAAAACGTTGCGATAATTCCAAGGGGTTAATCGTAGGTATTTAGTTTGTAATGTCTTGAGTTCATCGAAGGGTTCGATACTAGTGCTGCGAAGACATCGAAACTCTAGCTGTTACCAGCAGTAATTTTTTATTAATTATTCTGGAGCCAATGTATAATGGCTTAAAATTTCTTTGGCTTCTTTTTCTGTTAAAATTTCAAGCTCGGAATCACTAATAGCTTCTTCTTCAGACATCATTGAACGTGATAAGATAAGTTGAAATACTTCCTGTTTAGTTTTTAAATCCTGTTTGATTTTACTGTTTAAATACCATTCATAAGTATTAGTAATTTGTAACCAAATATTAATTTCACTATCAGGATTTTGGTCTCTTTTGAAATTGTTTATAGTTTCTTCTAAACTTACTGCGTGTACTTCTGCAAGAGTAGATTGTATTTTTTCAATTTTTTGAATTTGTTCTTTGGTCAATGAATTATGCATTACTTCACTAATTTGAATGTTTTTTGGATTAATTGTTTTAGCATTTTCTTCTTTTTTAGAGTTGCAAGAAGAAAATATTATTATTGAAAGGATAAAAAGTAATCGAGTCATTTTGTTTGCAGGGTTTACAATTATTGCTGGTAACGTTTCGCCGCTTGGCGAGGTTGCGAGCTACGTAACCGTTTATTTTCCGTTAAAGATAATATTTCTTGCGAAACGCAAACGTGAATTTACCACAAAATTCGCAATCTTGCCAAACGGCTGTTAGTGGAATTAATTTAACCACACACTTTTATTCTTCTAATTACCTATATTCATTGACTTTATAAAAATAAGGCGGATATTTTAGCGCATAAAAAAGCACTAAAATGTTTGTTTTGTTGTACCCAATGTTGTACCTTCGTATCACGATGCACCCAAATGAACACCTTGATTTTAAAGGTTTTCGCTTTATTACATCGCTTTACAAATATAGTATAATTCAAATTCAATTAGTATGGCATCTATCAAATTAATTTTAAGAACAAACAAAATTGACCAATCAGGACATTCTCCGCTTTATATTAGGCTGATTAAAGACAGAAAAACAAAGTTTGTTGCCGTAGGTGTAAAACTAAAAGAAAGTGAATGGGACGACGAAAAACAGCGTGTAAAGAAAAACCATCCTAATAGTGCAAGAATGAACGCTTCAATTGCTCAAAAGGTTGCGGATGCAGAAGCACAGGTTGCCGACCTGGAGCGTAAAGTTAAAAGCGTTTCCGCAAATAAATTGAAAGAAGCAATAAAAGGAAAAGATATTCCTAACTTTTTTGAGTATTCATACAAAAGATGTGAGAATATTAAAGGAAGTGTTTCAATTAGTACATATCGAAATTACATTTTATATCTAAAGAAATTCGAAGATTGGGTTGGGACAAGAAATTTGCATTTTGATGAAATTACTGTTTCACTACTTAAAGATTTTTTAGGTTATATGGGAAATACATTGAAAAACGGAAACACAACACAACGTTATTCAATTATGATTTTGGCTATAATGTTTAAAGAAGCAATTAAAGACGACATTATTCCAGAGTATATGTATCCGTTCAGTAAATTGAGTTTAAAGAAAGACCCAACCAAAAGAATGTTTTTAAGTAAAGACCAACTTGAAGCATTGGCAAAATTGGAATTAAAAGATAAAGCAGAACTTGCAAGAGATTTATTTACTTTTGCAATATATGCAGGTGGTTTAAGATTTAGTGATGTTGTTGAATTACAATACAAACATTTTAACCCGGAAGAGAACAGGATTAAAAAGACAATAAGAAAAACAAAAAAAGAGCATCAATTTAAAATAGGAAATACAGCTTTAGGGATATTAAACAAGTATTTAAATCCAAAAGCCAATAAAGAAGATTTTATTTTTCCTTTAGTAGTAGATAATAAGAAATTTATTGAAGATGAAGAATTTAGACAAAATTTCATTGATAGTTCTAATCATTCAATAAATTTTCAACTAAATAAATTAGGTGATAAATTAGAATTACCATTTAGTTTGTCTTTCCATTTAAGTCGTCATTCATTTGCAACGACAGCTTTAAATAATGGGATGAGAATTGAACACGTAAGTAAGTTAATGGGACACAGTGACATTAGAACCACACAGATTTACGCAAAAATATTAAATGAAGAATTAGACAAAGCAGTTGACCAATACATTGATTGATAATTATATGATAACGACTAAAAGAGAAGAGATACGCTTTAAATCAGGGCGTTTAAAGGCCTTGTTATTTCCTTACACTTTATTAGTTACGGAAAGTAAATATGATTATTGCTATGTAAAGAAAATTGAAGCAGACAATCCAGATGCGAATTTTGAGAAGTTTAAAACCGAAATGGAAATTGAAAACTTTAATGGAATTCAATTAAAAATGCTTTTCGATATTTTCGATGTTGCTTATGAAAAATATGTATTAGCAGATTGGACTGAATTTAGTTCACTTTTAAAAAGAGCTTATAACAAAAATTTCGGCAGTCTTCCTGATGATTTGCAATTTCTGA
>Ga0116157_10002079_pt1 | contig 19690 bp, 16 predicted proteins | sample AD_UKC048_MetaG_FD_89882 | JGI IMG/M metagenome (GOLD analysis project Ga0116157, IMG submission 89882) | Active sludge microbial communities of municipal wastewater-treating anaerobic digesters from USA - AD_UKC048_MetaG | ecosystem: Engineered > Bioreactor > Anaerobic > Digestate | place: USA...
AAGTCGAATGGTGAAAAATAACGAGATTAACCCTTCTAATGCGGCAGGAATAAGTATTGGTTTTCTTGCTTCCCACAAATAGGGTCTGAATAACGCAACATTTACAGCTTTTGGAAATACTTTCAAAATACCGGCTGGTGTATAATCAATATTTCCAAAAGAATACCCTGAACCACCTTGCAATTTAGAAGAATAGTAAAGCCAGTTTTGGGTATCTTTTGCTGTCCTTACAATGTTTTCAAAAGCATATCGTTGAGAATAAGCTGCAATTTTATATAACACAAAACCACCGATAATAATTGAGAATATAAATATAAACGGACTCATCATGGATTTTATTAATTGACTTTTAATAGTCTCTTTATATCGGAATGCCAGCCAGAAAGAATATGCAGGCATAAAAGAAAGGATAATATATACTTTCACAACTTTTAAAACCCAGAAACAAAAAACAATTAAAAGTAGTCGTTTAAATATTTTGGTTTTTTCAAAAAATAATTTGTAAATATGATAAGTCAGCGCTCCTAAAGCACCCAAACATATAGGGTCTTTTAAAATACCGGTTCCCCAAAAGCAAACAGAGGGTAAAAACAAGCAAGCTAAAGCAAATTCTTTTTCTAAGTGTGGATATAGCTGTTGAAACAGCATAAATATTTTCCAGCAGCCGTAAAAGCAAAATAAAGTAAAAGCAAATGAAATTAAGATATAGGTGTTTAGTAACGGATAACTAAGCAATAATGCTATTCGTATAATTAAATTTGAGCTTGTGTCAGCAAAAAATGCAGCACCGATTTCGAAGTATCGTTCAATAAGAAAAGTATCGGTTGGCGATGTAAAAACAAAAGTTAAAAAAGCAGATTTACTTTCAAATAAAATTTGTCTTATTCGCAACAAATAAGTAAAATAGGTATGCGTGTCTCCGCCGCCATTATAATAATACTGGTAAATTAATGCCATAGTTATTGCAGACACCATTCTTACAGCTAATGCAGTTATAAAATATTTTTTGTATACAGGATTTGTTTTGTCCCGAATATATTTTCTGGCATAGAAAAACAGGATTAGCAAAAATACAGGTGCTAATAACAAATCATTTAGAAATAAAAATTGTACCGGATCATCATGTGTAAACCACTTATCCATTCGTTAATATGTTTATATTTACACAACAATTGGTTTGCATGTATAAATATAAAAATTTCCTGCTGTTTTTTGGACTAATTGCCGTACTTCTTTTGTTTTCTGTATTTCCTGTTGCCTTTGATAATAATGACGACCAGGTGATGTATTTGATTAGCTCAGGACTCTTGTCTGGTGATCGTTCGCCATATTTGTTGTTAACAAATTCAATAATCGGGTCTATACTACAAACCCTTTTTTCTATTTCAAATTCAATTAACTGGTATACACTTTATCTTGAATTAGTATTGTTATTTAGTTTCTTTACGGTTTGTCTGTTATTTATTAATTATCTAAAAACTACAATGCTTATTAAAGGAATTATTTTAGCATTTCTGTTTTTGGGTTTTTATGCTGTCAGTTTTGTATTTCTTCAGTTTACCACAGTTGCTTTATTTAGCGCAATTACTTCATTATTTATCTTACAATTTGAAAAAAGGTTGCTGTTAAGAACAATAGGCTCTCTTCTTTTTGTAGGTCTAGCTGTCTTAATTAGAAAAGAGACAATCTATATTTTTCTGCTTTTTTCTATTCCTATATTTTTCAGAAATATATCGTCAAGAAAAAGCTTTTTTTTACTTCTGTTCAATTTGCTGGTTGCCACATTTGTGTTTCTTATGCTTGAATGGTCGAATAACAGGCAACAAATTTTTCAGGAACAAAAGACTTATAAAAATATTAAGGCGTTAGATTATGTAGCTGCATCTCCTGTTGCTTTGAAGTCAACGATTTTAAAGAAATATAACTACACTGAAGACGATATAATTTTAATGCAATCTTGGTTTCCCGCAGATCACTCTTATCAAGCCGGTCATGAAATATATACACTTGCAAAGTCGTTGCGTAAGGTCAGAAATTTAGCTGAGGTGAAGGCTGAAGTGTACAAGTTTACAAAAGATGAACGATATGTTTTATTTGTTTATCTGCTTACTTTACTATCTATATTACTATTTGTTCGACGACATTATAAGAATGTATTGCTTCATTTGTTGTTGTTTCTAAGCTTGTTTTTTTATTTGGTACTTACCTACAGAATTCCACACAGGATTACATTTCCTGTCTTATCTTATCTTATCTTTCAGAATATTTTCTTGCTTTCCGAATGTACTGTTTCCGATAAATTTAAAATAGTTTTGACAGGCATTTTTTTATTATTGAGCGGCTACAAATTTTATTGCACGACAGAATTAATTGCGCTCCATAAACACTATCATTCGGTTTATGATGCCAGCAGAAACGAGATAAATAAACATCCTGAATATTTATTTCTTGCTGCAGATGGTTTTCCGCTTCAGTATATGAATGCCTGGCAAAAATCAACAGATAATTTTCCGGCTCATAATCTCATATTAACCGGATGGTATACCTGTACACCGGATTATCAGCGGATGTTGTCAATCCACCATTTAAAGAATCTAACCTCAGATTTGAAAAACAAGAAGAATATACTGGTGTTAACGGATTCTAAACAACTTCAGGATGCATATGTTAGCGTGATGAAGCAACGATATAACATCACTTGTCATTTTGAAGAACAAAAAACAGGCTTTACTGTATTGCGACCGAAGAAGTTGGTTGTTGAATAATAAATTAGCTTAACACAGATTGGTATACATCGGCATATTTTTTAACACCACTTTTCAATGAATAATATGCAATAGCACCATTTATAATTGCAGTTTCATCAAAAGGGTTTTGCATTAAGTTAATGGCCTCCAAATAACTTTCTTTATTGAATGACTCCACCAAAATTCCACTCTTGTAATCATTGATTACCTTATCGGTATCTCCAACGTTAGTATTGCAGACAACAGGTATACCCATAGCCATTATTTCTCCTTGTTTAGTTGGTGAGGATGCTTTTTTAGAATAAGATGGCAAGATAAAAAAAATGGAAAAATTGCTTATAGAAATCAGGTATGGTACTTCCTCTCTGTTGCCCGGCCGAATTATGATGGACTCCAGAACACCATATTTAGTTGCACTTTCCAAAATCCGTTCTTGTTCATCTTTAGTAACAAAAAGAAATTTTGCAGCCTTGTTTTGTTGTTTCAGCACACTGAAAAATTCCATCATTTCATCCAGCATATACCATGTTCCAATGGAGCCTAAATACAATAAAATAAAATCATCCTTGCTGATATTGAGTGATGTTTTTAATGTTTCGGAAATGTCAGGCTTTAAGTTGTTTTTATTAAAAAGATTCAGGTCTGCACAGCATGGAATTACCTGAATTTTAATCGGATTATTATGAATTGCTTTCCAGGATAGAATCTCTTCTTTGGCATTGTGCGTTAAACTGATTGAATAATCTGCATTTTCTAAAAAGGCAATTTCTTTTTTCTTAAAATAGGCATAGATTATTTTATACAATGGGTTTTTCAGATTCCAGATTTTTCCATCCACTCTTTCATTTGCCCAAAATCCACGCATATCGAAAATGAATTTCATCTTCCATTCTTTTTTTAATTGCAATCCAATAATGGCGGCTATATAACTTCTGCAATGAACAATAGAGAATTTCTTCTTCTGATGTAATTGAACTGCTAATTTTTTAATTCGATAAATGTCATAAATGGTGGACAACACTGGTGGAGATTTTGTATAAAGGATAGGTTTCCACTCAATAGAATGTTCTGCTGTCAAAGACTGAATTTTATCTTTAATTGCAAGATTTTCTTTTTTTTCACAACTTATTAATGTAATACGATAGCCCTTTTGAGACAAACCGATTAAATATGGGATTACCTGTGACTGTCCAAGTGGATCTGTCATTCCATCATAAGATATGTACAAACAATTCAATTTGGGATAGTTTTATTAACGAGGTTTGTATTTATAAAAATCGTTAGCTCACCACTGGTAAAACTGATAAATCCATTATCTGAAAAGTTGGCAATTATTTTTTCAAATTTTTCCTTCTTGTCATGAATTTCCATTGCAACGAGTTCTGTATTTTTAATAAAGTCTGCATGACGCTCTTTGTCTAAAAAAAGTTCAAACTCAGCACCTTCAATGTCTACTTTTAAAATATTAATTATTGTTTTCCGGTTTGTTTTTAAAACGTCATTTATGGTAATTGTTTCTGTTTTAACGGTTGAATTATTATCATTTACTTCACTAACCGTAAAACCCCATTCTCTGATATTCTCTGTAAAAATACTTAAGGTGGTATTGCAAAACCATAATGCTTTATTTAAAGGTGTTATGGTGTTTGTCAGTTTGTTTTTGGCAATATTAATCAGGAGCGACTTATAGTTGGATAGTTCAGGTTCTATACTAATAATTTTACTTTTCGGGAACTTATATGAGAAATATAATGACGCATATCCAACATTTGCTCCGGCATCAATAATAAAAAGAGTTTCATTTTTAAAGTATTTATTGTAGGTATCGCAAACAATTTCGTATTCTTTAGGGTCGCCAAAAATATGATTGTACACCATCATATCGCTGCTCGGATATTTTCTGATGATGGCATTGTAGAAAGTTTCATTAGAATAAAACGTAATAGATTTTTCATCTTCGGCTATATATCTGGAATTAGAATTCATTAATGATAACAAAAAAAAATTCACCCATTCAGGATAACTGAATTCCATATTTTTTCTTATCATCCTTGAAAGAATAAATCCTAAGAAAGCAGGAAAATATTTTACTGGCAATAGATGTATATTAAGAATTCTTTTTATCATAAGAAATAAACTAAACAGTTATGTGTTTTCTTCCAGCCACCAATGTAACAAAAGCATCACCCATATTCTAACGTATAAATATTCTTCGCCTTTTATAAATCTTTTTACGATGTCATCAGCCGCTTTAAAATGAATTATATTATATTTTTCTATACATTCTTTAGACAAATATTTCTCGATTAGAAAATACAGATTTGTTTTTAGCCATTTCGAAATTGGGACTGCAAATCCCCATTTCGGTCGTTCAAATAAATTTTTTGGAAGATAAGTATATAATACTTCTTTCAGTATATATTTATTGATTCCATGTTTGTGTTTTAGACTATCATCAATATTCAGGGCATAGTCAACAAGATTATTGTCCAAAAATGGCACCCTTGATTCTAAAGAATAGAGCATACTGGCTCTGTCTACCTTGACCAATAAATCATCGACGAGATAATTGGAAATATCCCAGAAAGACTGTTTTTCCCTGTTGGTGAGCTGTCTGTTTGTCTGTATCGATTCATTTAGAGAATTCAAATTAATTACCGGCTCAACTAAAATTTCTTCAAGCTCTTTTTCACTAAAGAAATATTGTTCCTGAGAAAAAATATGTGTTTTTAAATGAGCGTTATTTTCGGGATATTTTAATAATAAACCGGCTCTTTTTATTTTATTGGAACCCGCTTTTGTTAATGGGTAAAAAACAGGACTTAGTGTTTTAATAATAGGATTGTTAAGTCGTTGTGACCAGTTATACATTCCGTATCCCATAAACAATTCATCGGCTCCGTCTCCAGAAAGCGTGACAGTTACTTGTTCTCTGGCTAATTTTGACACCAACATTGTTGGATAGGCAGAAGAATCGGCATATGGTTCGTCATATGTGCTGATAATATTACTTAATATTGGCAAAATATCTTCTTCTTTCAGCGTTAATGAATAGTGCTCAGTTCCTATTTGTTTAGCAACCGTTTCTGCAAAGTGAGCTTCATTAAATTTATTGTACTGATTTTTTTCATAACCAATACTAAATGTCTTTATTTTATTGTTTTTTAATTTAGCAGCAATGGCTGTAATCAAACTGGAATCTATACCGCCACTCAAGAAGGTACCTATAGGCACATCACTAATTAATTGTTTGCTTACCGAATCTTCCAGCAGTCTTTTTAATTCAGTTTTCACTTCTGTTTCGTCGGTATAAGTGTGCCTGCTAATTTGTTCATTTAGTTTCCAGTAGTATTTAAATTCTGGCACATCTATTTTTTCTTTGTTTAAGTCTATCTCGAGATATGCACCTACTGGAAATTTATAAATGTTTTTATATGCTGTATTTGGAAATGGAATATATCCTAAATGAAGGAATTCGGAAAAGACCATTTTATTTAGTGCCAAATCAAACCCTTCTATTTTTTTTAATGCTTTCAGTTCGGAAGAAAATGCAAAACGGTCACCATCATAATAATAATAGAGTGGTTTAATTCCAAAACGGTCTCTGCAGAGTGTTATTTTGTTTTCCTGAATATCATAAATGGCAAAAGCAAACATTCCATTTAGCCATGAAAAACAACTGTTGTTGTGTTGTGCAAAGGATTCAATAATAATTTCAGTATCGCCGGTAGTTTTTGTCTGTATTTTACAATCCTCTTTTATTTCTTTGAAATTATATAACTCACCGTTGTAGATGATAATATATCGACCACATTGTGAATAGAATGGTTGATTAGAGCTGACACTCAAATCCAAAATGCTTAATCGCAAGTGCCCTAAATGTAAGGAAGCATTTTGGTTAACAAATATACCATTTGCATCCGGCCCGCGGTGTTTCATCGTTTGCATTGATAATGCAAACGTTTCTTCTGTAATTTTTTTACTATTACTTATATATCCTAAAATACCACACATGTTACCAGAAGAAAGATTTTAAATACTTAAATAAATATAACAAACTATATCTATACATTTTCAGTTTTAAAAAAGAAGCAAATAACAGATAGCTCATTTTTTTAACTAAAATAGCTTTTTCCTGAGGTCTTAAAAGTTTGTTCTTTAGTACTTCATAAAAATAATTCTCCTGATCAAAAATTAGTTTTTTTGAAAATAGATGTGACATGCTTTGCGTGTTAATCCGATAGAATAGTTTGCCTCCGTTTTTTACAAAACCAGAGGTTGTGCCATAACCAAATTCAAGCAAAAAAAATCGATCAGCCGGACTGCTTATTTTGGTATTGAATTGAATGCTTTTTTTCTTAACGGTGCTTGCTCTGAATAAATAAGCCGATGGACAAGTTGAGAATAATGAATTAAAAGCAACTACATTCAGGATGGTGTTTTCATAAATTCCGAATTGTTTTTTGGGCATTGCTATCAGTTGGTCTTTCTCGTCAATCCAGACAATCTCGCCGGTGCAGTAATCCAGTGATTTGTTGTTTTCAAGTATTTCCAGTCGTTTTTCCAAGAAATCAAATTCAAGGATATCATCTGCATCTAAGAATAACAAGTATTGCCCTTTGGCATATTTTAACCCTATATTTCTGGAATCGGATACACCTGTGTTCGGTTTGTTGATTAGTGTAATTAAAGGACTGTTGATGCTGTTTATTTCATCATATGTGTTGTCTTTTGACCCGTCGTTTACTACAATTATTTCAATTTCTTTATGAGTTTGCTGAAGTACGGAAAGAATTGATTTTTTGACAAAAAGCTCACCATTATAACACGGTATTATAACAGAAACTAAAGGGCTTTTATTTGTACTGGTATTCAACAAAGCTGTATTTATAATGAGTATATTCTTTCAAGTTTTTCAATAAATAATGGTAAAGAAAAATCTCTTTCTATCGACTTTTTTCCGTTGCTAATTAGTTTCGCACGCAAATCACTATTCTCCAAAATAGAGCATGCTGCGTTATAAATTTCGTGTTCATTTCTAAAATCGACAACCAGTGCATTTTCATTGTTCACAATAAATTCGCGAGAAACGCCAGATAGCGTAAAAACGCTGGGTATGCCTACAGCCAGTGCTTCGATGTAAATCTGACCAAATGCTTCGATTTCAGGATCTACCGGAACATGAATAAAAACATCAAATAACTTGTATAATGCTGCGTTGTCTTCCTCAAACTGTATTTCAATATAGCTATTTTCAGGAAGCTTTTTTACCAAATCTCTCACTTCCTTGTCGTTTCCTTTGGCATTGGCAAGAATAAGATGTGCATTCGGATACTTTTGAAGTATTTTATCAAACGCTTTTAAGGTATATTTTATTCCTTTCCATTCTGTGTATCTCGAGATGACACCAATGACCGGATGTTTGTCTTCCGGATTGTATTTTTGTTTTACAGTTTCTATACGCTGACTGGAAATTTCATTAAAAAATGACAAATCAAAGCCGTGGTGAATGAGATGTATCTTTGCTTCCGGAACACCTTCTAATTTTAAAACATTACTGACATTTTCGCTAATTGAAATTATATTCGTTGCCATCTTGTTGATGAGAAGATCATATTTTTTTCCGCCAGGTGCCGTTGTATGATGAAAAGTAGAATGGTGTCTGGTGTAAATTCTGTTTTTTACGCCAGCTAATATGGCTGCCGGCAAACCAATCAGATTGGCTTCGAAAATATGGCAATGGACCACGTCCGGTTGAATTTTTTTTAAAATTTTATAGGTTTCGTAACTTGCTTTTGGAATACTCCATTTAGAAGTATATTCTACACGATGGAATTCGATATTTTTTTCACTGCAAAATCGTTCAAATACAGAATTTTTGGAAACATTTATAGAAATAACTGAAAATTCGAACTTATCTTGATTGGAATGTAAAATAGCCCATTCAAAGCCAAGCGCTTTTTCAATATGAAACATGATATATGTAATCTTTCGTTTCAAAATGAGGCTTATGTTAAAAGGGTTTTCAGAACTCCATAAAATCGTTTATCTATAACAATCCACGGATTGATTTTTATCGCTTTCCATAAATATTTTAAAGAAGCCTTTTTTAGATTTGCTATAGCAAGATGCAGAGATGCGTATATTAAACAATAAGAAATAAATGAGCTTTTCTTGTTTTCGTATTTTTCCTTCACCACTTTGTCTTCAAACGCATATTTAATTAACAATTCAATTCTCTCTATCAGCGTTTCTTCCTGAATATTAAAAATCACGCTTCGTTCTTTGTGAGAATGAAGAGAACATGTTACGATGTCTGGTGTATGAATTTCGAATCTTGCTGCCAATCTGAGCCAAAGTTCATAGTCTTCAGAACCGGAAAGGGCTCTGTCTGAGTTAAATGTATATTGAATGGCAACATCTTTTCTGATAAGTATTCCACTGCACCCGAGAAAGTTACCAATAGCCAGTTTATTATTTATTTCTTCAGGCATTTTTGCCGTCTCCAGTACATTTTTATTCGAGTCTACGATGTCATAATTGAATCGAATAATTTCTGGAAAATTATTCTTTTCTATGTATTTAACCGCTTCTTCCAGGTGATTTGGATATAAAAAATCATCTGAATCTAACAATGTTATATAATCGCCTTTTGCCATTGAAAAACCTGTGTTTCTTGCTACAGCACGTTCCTCATTGTTTTTTTTATAGTAGATAAAATTTTCATTACGTATCGATTTTATCACCTCTTCTGTATTGTCAGTACTGCCATCATCTATTAAAATCACCTCAAAATGCGGATAAGATTGAGCGAACGCTGTTTCCAGCGTTGGAATAATCATATGCGCCCTGTTGTAAGTTGGAATTATAATAGAAAAATAAATATTTTTATTCATTATTTTATGGCGTACATTTAAATCAAATTATGTTGGTTTGCAAATGTAAGAAAAATATTTTTCAACCCTGTCTTTTGTCATACAGATAAACAGATTATGCAAACATGAATATTTCTGTCAGATTAAACGGATCCGTTTAAATATAATGAATTAAGACTGTTAACCATTTTGTCTATTCCAAATATAGCAAGAACATCCTTTTTTGCTTCAGTGACAATCTGTTGTTTAAATGAGTTATTATTTAAATAGTTAAGAATTCCTGTATAGATTTGTTCGGCATTTTTATAGTCTACAACAATAGCATTTTTTTCATTTGTAATATATTCTTCAGCAATACCGGAAAGCGTAAAAATTCCGGGTACAGAAGCTGCCATTGATTCAATATAAACCTGGCCAAAGGCTTCGAATGCTGCTGATATAGGAACATGAACAATTACATCAAAGCATTTATATAAGGCCGATATTTCTTTTTCAAATTCAATTTCTACCAGGTTTTTTGCAGGTATCTCATCCAGTGTTTTCTTAATCACTTCTTTATCTGCTCCAAAGGCATTTGCAATAACCAGTTGTGCATCAGGGTATAAGTCAATTATTTTTTTAAATGCTTCGGCACAGTATTCTATTCCCTTTCCTGTCTCATACCTCGAAATCATGCCAATAACAGGAAAACCATGTATGTTGTATTTTTTTTTAATTTCAGTTATTATAGATTCGTCAATGGTTTCGAACAAACTTAATTTGAAACCGTGATAAATTAATTTGACTTTATGTTGAGTATATTTTTCTCTTTTTTCGAGAATTTGCTGAACATTCTTACTAACTGCAACGATTTCAGAGGAAAGATAATTGATAAGTTGATCAACAATTACACCTTTCTTGTAATGTTGATGATGAAAATCGGAATGATGTCTTGTATGAATTCTTTTTTTAATACCTGTTAGTTTTGCGGCCATCAATCCTACTAAAGATGCATCAACCAAATGGGTGTGAACGATATTTGTTTGCTCTTTTTTAAATATCCTAATGGTCTGAAAAATAGCTTTTGGTATGTCTTTTTTAGAACTAACATGTAGCTGATAACAATTAAATCCTTTTTCCGTTAATAAAGCTTTTAATGTGTTGGTTGTTGTATCCAAAAAGATAAAAGAGACATTATAAGTACTTTTGTCTAAAGCTTCAGCAATCCACAGATATTGTGAATATCCGCTAATATTGCACAACACATAAGTGATGTTTTTCTTAGAGTGCTCTTGCATCATACATTGCTTTAAAATAAGAAATGGAAGACAATACGCCGATTGTTCTAAACGTAAGCTTATCAAAAATCTTATAATTGGGAATATAGTTAAATATAAATAGGATAAATGGTTTAAGTGGAATAAGCAAGGTAAAAATAAACTGTTTTAGTTTGTTTGTGGGCATGTTTCTGTTTTTCGTAAACTGGGAAAGAAATCCACGGTAATCTCGGTCAAGAAATTCGGTAATATACAATCTGTCTTTCTGGTTATGAAAACAGGTGATATCTGTAAACAGAAAAATGTTAAATCCTTTTTCATTTATTTTCTGAGACAAGTCTATATCTTCTCCTTGAAAAACATAGGTTTCATTGTATTTTCCGCATTTTTCAAACAGTTCCTTACTGATTAAGAAAGAGCCGCTTCCAATGGATGGAATCTGAATCATCTTTTTTGTTTTGTCTATAGGTTGTTTTAGCCGTCCTTCCAACGTATGATATTCGGCGTTCAGCAAGTATCTTCCTATTTTATTTTGAGACATAGAATAAATGAGATTGTCAGGATAGCGCCAGTTTAAAACAACACAATTAGATGTTAAAAATTGGTCATAACTAAGTTGTGTTATCGCATCAAAAGTGGCAGCCGTAGGCCACATATCATCATCAATAAAAAACAGAATGGAATACGAAGCATTGGCTGCACCATGGTTTCTTGCAGCAGCAGCACCTCTTTTAGGGTTTTTTAATATTTTTATTTTAGGATGAGTGCTTTTAAAAGGCAGTTCTTCACCGTCGTTTACTATAATCACTTCAAAAAGTATATCGGTACTAATAGAAATAATTTTCTGTATCGTTTCCTCTATAATCGTAAAGCGGTTGTATGTTGGAATAATGATGCTGATCATCTTTTCTTGTTTACTATTTTTTTTACAAAAACCGGCAGCAATTTGATTCTTGTTTTTAATTTGTTTAATTCCTTCGCATCATCCGTCGAAAGAAGTGTGGCATCAATATATGGAAGATATTTTTTAGCTGCCGCATAGTTGTTCTGTGCATAGTAAATACTCAATTGTAAGAACCAGAAGTAATGTATAATTTTCTTAATAATTATTGGATCTTTATCCAAAGGAAATTTGCAACCATCCACTATTTTTCCGTCGAATAATTCTTTAAATACAATTGTTTCGTTTAGCGAATATGTTGACGCAAGTGTATAATATACATTCATACTTTCCTGCATAAATTCAGTTGCGTCTTTAAAGGTTTTTGATTGCTCGTGAATTCTGAAATTCACCAAAAGTGCATCTGTTTTTTTTATATGTGCGGTTCCAAACAGCAATAGAAATCGAATCCACCATTCCTTATCCATAACATAATGCAGGTGTTGATTTAATGGTCCCATTTTGTCAATTGCAGATTTTCTAAAAAAAGTTTCAGGTTGATCAATTCGTGCCCAACCGACAGTCTTTTCAATTGAAGAGTAGATATCACTTCCTGTAGACTGAACACTAACAGCGTTTTGTTTCCATATATTACTTCTTCCGCAAACTGCTAATATAGTAGAATCCATAAAATAATCTGCAACCGTATGCAGCGCATTAGGTGTATAATAATCATCACTATTTAACCAGTTTATGATTTCACCGGATGCAATTTTTAATCCTTTGTTTATAGCATCACTCTGACCCGTATCTTTTTCAGATACCCAATAATGCAGGTGCTTTTGGTATTTTCTGATTATCTCTACAGAATTATCGTTGCTTCCGCCATCAATAATAATGTATTCAAGGTTGGCGTAATTTTGAGATAACACAGAATCAATTGTTTGTTCCAGAAAATGACCCTGATTATATGATGGCGTTATAATTGAAATTTTATTCATTTCTCACCCGTAAAAATATGAAATTGCGTTTGCAATAATCCTATTTTTACCTGAGTATCTCATAAAAAGCAAATATTATCTTTATCTTTGTTGTCTTAGTGCACTTTATGAGTAGTAATGTAAAAAAATGTCTGTTTTGTGATAACACACAAACTACGTCAACATCTTTTGAAGATACCGTCTTTAATAATAAGAACTTTGAATATGTTCAGTGTACTAATTGTAAATTAATCTTTGTTGATCCATTGCCGGATGCCAATGATTTAATGAAGATGTATCCTGTAGAATATCAGGGCAAATTAACAGCATCAGCAACAGGTGCATATGATGAGTTATTTACTAAGATAAAAGCGGCCGGCAATTTTGATACCATGTTGGATTATGGTTGCGGTGGCGGACGATTTATAGTGGAAGCTCTTGAGAAGGGTTATACAGTGACTGGTACTGAATACAATCCAAAACTGGTAGAAAATCTTTCAAATACTTTTACAAAAGCTAGTTTTTTAACTATTGAAGATTTTTATAATACAGCAGCTACTTACGATGTTATTTTTCTTAGTAATGTATTAGAACACTTAACCAATCCAAAGGAAGTAATGTTTAAGTTGAAAGAGAAAGTTAGTGCTAACGGTATTTTTGTTTTAGAAGGTCCAATAGAAAATAACTTTAATTTGACTCAAGTTACCCGTAAGGTTATTTTCTTTATTCGTAAAAATATATTCAAAAAGAAAGCAACACATGTACCAACACATGTACTGTATTCCAACAGAAAGAATCAGGAGCAATTGTTTAAAGATATTGGTTTGGAAACAGTATATTTTGAAGTTAAAGAAAGTAATTGGCCGTTTCCAATGAATTACGGCGATTGCAAATCTATGATGCAAAAAGTGATGTTTCTAATTGCTTCTTTTTCTGTAATGATGAGTAAACTATTTCTTTTTTGGGGAAATAATTTTGTATACATAGGAAGACTCAGAAAATAATGTTTTTTGAAAAACTGAACTGTTTGTCAGATACCAATTAATGATTTCAATTGTTTGTGAAAAGACTCATCATTGTTTAATAAATAATAGTCTTTCCAACTGCTTAGAGGCAACTTCTCACTTTTTAATAATACTGCTAATTTGTTTAACTTTTCTAATTGTTCAACAATATCACCTGGTGCAGCAACTTCTCCTAATTTAAATTTCTGAACATTTTCACCTACACAATGTTGGTTTGCAGCAAGTACAGGTTTGCCAAAATATGCAGCCTTAGTTAATCGATTGCTGGATGTATAATGTTCCGGATACATCATATAAATAATATCTAATGAATTAAAAACAGCGTTATATTCAAATTCGTCTTGCAGATAACCTTCTCTCCACAAACAGTTTTCTGGTGGATTATTTCTGAATTGACTTAAGAGCGTTCTGTCGTCTATTTTGGGAATATGCTTATAAGAGCCTTCGTCAAATTGTCCGCAGAAAACAAAAAAGTAATTTTTTCCGGTACATGCGTTTGCCAGTTTTATTAAATCAATTACGCCGGTATAATAGCTAATTCCAATACAGCCAATAATTATTCTGTCTGCTGCTTTTTGTTTTATTTCATTCGTGAGTTCATAATTCGTCGTGTTGGTGGAAACATCCGTAACATCCGGCATTAGTGTGACTTTTTTATCAAGTCGATATTCCAGGTCGCTTTGTATTCCGGCATCAAAAATACCAACACCCAAACAGCGGTCTGATTTCAGAATATAATCAATATCTGTGATGGCTGATTTTTTATGTTGAACACCCAAATGGCGGAATTTTCTCATATATCTGGTGTGAATGTATAAACCGAACCAGCGATAGTTGAAAACAATTTTTTGAAGTAATTTTGGAAACAGGCAAGAAAGAAAAACATCAATGTAATTAAAAAGAACAGCATCTATTTTTAACTGATATTTTTTTTCAATTTTTTTTAGCAACAAGTCGTATTGTTTCCAATATTGCCATGCAATATAAATATCATGTATCTTCTGATTCCAGTGAATTTCTGTTGGTGGAACATACTGATAAGTGTAGTAATAGATTTTATTGTTTTCTCCGGTATAATTATTCTGCATCCATTGCATTATACTTTCTGTGTCGTTGGTTATACAGATAGCCGTATTTCCGGTAGAGACTATGGATTTAAGTACTGAACACATTAAATGCATTCTATGTCCACTGTTAGAAAAATCAATGCAGGCAATTACCATCAAACGTAAAGATATTCAAATATCAAAAAAAGAAAAGGTAAAAACTAAAGTAATTTCAGGATTTCATTGAATTTCTCAGGTAATCTGTCAGTACTGTGTTTATCAGCATAATTTTTCCATTGTTCTGTAGGAAAATTGTTTGAAAGAATCCTGTTTCTCAATAATTGTAATTTCTGGTATTGTTCTTCAATATTATTTTCGTTAGCGGTTTCTCCTAAGTTGTATTTAGGCACATCTTCGCCAACGCAACCGATGTTGCTACCAAGCACCAGTTTATTGAAAATAGCTGCTTTTGTTAGGCGATTGCTTGAGCTGTAAAAATTATTATAGACAATATGAATGATATCAAAACTGCAAAAAACTGAATTATAATCTTCACCTTCTTGCAATCCGCCGGTTTCCCAAATACAATTATCTGGTATGTTGGCTATAAAATCTGTCACTTCATTCTTTTCATCAATGGATAGTCTGTCTAATGAATTTGACTTGAATACACCTGTAAAGGCAAAGAAAAATTTTGATTGATCTGCTATTTTTGCTAATCGCATTAATGTAAAAGCACCTTTGTGTGGTTCAAGACCAATGATGCCAACGATAGTTCGATTTTGTGCCTTTTCTTTTATTTTATTAGCAAGAACATGTTGTTGATTTGGCGGTGTTCCATCTGCAGTTTCAGGAAATAGCATGGTCTTTTTACCAATGCGTTTTTGATATTTTTCAAGAATACCTTCATCATGTAAGGTTACTGCGACACAGTTTTTTGCCAGAAAAACGGAATCAACATCTCTGAAGGTTGTTTTATTATCAAGATAATGTGGTCTCATTCTGAAAATTACCGGATGGAAATAAACACCAGACCACTTATATGGAAAGACAGCATCAATGATAAAAGGAGGCAGGTAGTTTGCCATTTGGTTATCCAGCCAATTAAAAAAAACAAGGTCAATTTTTTGATTTAATTCCTTTTCAATTTCGGACAAGATGTTTTTTTGTCTCTTCCAATAAATTATTCTGGAAACGGATTCATTAAATCTACCAAAAGAAGTTGATACAGGATTTATAATTCTTTTGTCATAAAATAAAATATTCTGCGCACCAGCATTCACATTGTTTACTATCCACTGTTGAATGGGTAAAGTGTCCGGCATTATACAAATAACTTTATGTCCAAGTTCCAGTAAACTTTTAGAGAAGAATTGCATGAAGGCTTCTCGGTGTCCTCCATTTTCAAAATCAATTAATACGATGGTTTTACATTCCATTAGTATCTGCCTAATATGGTTTTAAGAATTACTTTTAAAATTCCAAATTTAGATGTATTCAAATCTCTTGCTGCCAGAATTTGTGAATACGTAACCGCATATTGTTCAGCCAATTCTTTAAACCTGTCTGTTGCTTTAAATGCAGGAATTTTTCTCGTTTGCTCGTAATTTTCAAAAATCTCGTAAGCAGGTTTTTCCAAAATAAGTCCAAACACATCTACCGTTGTATTGTCACCGTAGTTTACAAATCTTTTTTCTGGCCAATGCATGTCAAACAAGCCTGCAGGTATCAAACCACTGAACTGTATATTCTGTAAAATATCGTTTACCGGGAAATGGATTCCTAAATCAAACGTAAGGATTAATTTTCCGCCTGGTTTTAAAATTCTTGCCATTTCTTTCAGGCCTTGTTGTTTTACAGAAAGGATTTCAACATGTTCCAACACACTAATACAAAAGACCCGGTCAAAATAATTATCAGGAGCAGACATTTTTGTCATACCGTTTTTATGGAAATTTATACCCAATTCATTTATGAATGATTTTTTTGCTCCAAAATGAGAATGACTTTCTTTGGATTCGTCTTCAATATAATCCGGATCAAAACCGGTAACATTTTGTGCGCCAACTTTTTCAGCTAATAAAGCGGTGAACGGTGTATTTCCACAACCAACATCTGCCACTTTCATTCCGTGCTGAAGGTCAGCTTCGGAAATGGCAAAAGGGAATTCCCACATTCTGGCAGCGTAATACATTGGCTTATAAGAAATCTTTTGCCACCAGTCGAATCTGGATTTGTTTAAGTCTTCATGATCCTGCAACTTATATTTATGGTGCAACAGGGCAAGTTGTTCGTTTATTTTCGCAAATTCGTCAGTAAAGATTTCTTCAACCGTTGCAAATCTTGAATTAAATTTCATGCTTTATTTTTTTAACGCTTAGTATTAGGCCTTTAATGCAAACTGTTTGTTGTATTTAATAACCGTTATTTTGCTGTTTCCAAAGAGAAGGCGTAATCAGAATTCCTGCTGATGGTTTATTCCATTCTTCATAACCTGCATCTTTTGGCAATATTTCGATATTGGCACAAGATTGAATATATTCGAGATGTCCTTTCAGGTATCTTGCGCCAATGTTTAAGATATACATATCAGATTTAAGGTTTGGCGTGAATTCAACTTCATAAGAATAATATCCTGCTTCTTTTATGTTTAATTCTTTGAAGGTGGAAGACGTTCTGCATTCTACCAAACAATTTTCGCGTGTGTCCATCATATTGAATCCAACGATAAGCTCTTGTAAGGGTACTCTGCATTCGAATCCAATTTTCATCTTTATAGTGTCACCTTCAAAAATTGTAGCGGTATCTGTTATAAATTCTAAATCACAAAGATGAAATTCATTGGATTTTGGTCCGGTTCTTGGTAAATCTTTTAAGGCTACCTGATTGTTTTTTTTATTTCCAATTACATATTCATTAATCACAGCATTGATACCGCCGAGCATTTTTAGGCTACCATTTTCCAACAACATACCCTTTTTGCATAAACCCTGAACTTGAGCGAGGTTATGACTTACAAATAATACTGTCTTTCCTTGATTTGTAGCTGACTCATTCATCTTACCCAAACATTTTCGCTGAAAACTGGCATCGCCAACAGCAAGAACTTCGTCTAAAATTAAAATGTCGGTATCTAAATGTGCCGCTACGGCAAACGCAAGTCGCACAAACATGCCTGAAGAATATCTTTTAACTGGTGTGTCAATATATTTTTCGACACCTGCAAACTCAATAATCTCATCCAGTTTGTTTGAGATTTCTTTTCTTTTCATACCCAGGATGGCGCCATTTAGATATATATTTTCTCTGCCGGTTAGCTCACCGTGAAAACCGGTTCCAACCTCTAATAGAGAAGCCATTTTTCCTTTGTATTTTATTTCTCCGGTGGTTGGTGCGGTTACTCTTGATAATAATTTTAATAAAGTTGATTTACCGGCACCGTTTTTACCTATAACACCCCAAACTTCACCTCTTTTAATTTCAAAATTAATATCTTTTAATGCCCAAACATAATCACTTTTACCTTTAAGGGTTCTATCGTTTAGTTCACCAATTTTTAAATATGGATCGTCTTTTCCACGAATTTGAGACCACCATCTATTCAAATCATGGCTAAGCGATCCCGTTCCGATTTGTCCCAATCGGTATTGCTTACTTAAGTTTTCAACTTTTATTATAGTATCTGACATAATTTAGACGGTATCGGTAAAGTTTTTTTCCGTTTTACTAAAAATATAAAAACCAATCAATAATAAAAAAATCATTACGAAGAAACTATAAGCTAACAACATGAAATCTGGTGCTTCTGTGTTAAAAAGAGCTTGCCGTAATGTGTCAATAATTGGAACCATTGGGTTGTATTTCAATAAGTTGTACAACAAACCAGTGGTGCCGGATTTTGGAAGCATTAAGGTGCCGTACATCAGTAATTGTATGCCAAACTGAACTAAAAGTGCCAAATCTCTGTATTTGGTTGTTAATGATGTAATTATCAGGCCACTTCCAAGTCCTAGACCAGCCATCACGATAATTAAAAATGGAAATAACAAAATAGTGAGTTGTATGTCAACAGTTGTCTTGCCTGAAAGGATAAAAATGAAGGTGATAATAAGAAATAGAAAAATTTGAATAAAGAATTTTAATAAACTGGAAACAACAATTGAAAGCGGCAATATTAATCTTGGAAAGTAGACTTTGCCAAAAATAAAGGCATTATCTTTAAATGTAGTGGACGTTTTTGTTAAACATTCTGCAAAATAATTCCATGCCGTGATACCAATTAGATAAAATAATACCGGATGAATACCGTTTGTTTCAATTTTAGCGGCTCTCTGAATAAACACAAACATTATAGTCGTCAGCGCCGGTTGTATAAAGAACCATAAAGGTCCTAATACGGTTTGCTTGTAGTTTGTTACAATATCTCTCTTAACAAACATCCACAATAAATCACGATAGTGCCAGACGTCTTTAAATGAATGTAGAGAAAATACGGAACGACTGCTAATTATATTTGACCAATCTTCTTCCTGATGCATTTAGTTCACTTGAAACGACAAATATAAGAATTATTGAGGACTAGAGTGGCTCAAATAAAATATTTAAATAAGGAGTTCCTGTTGGGTAAATAATTGCATAAATTACAACTTATTCAACGCATCTACATACGCTTTAGCTGTTGCATAAATTACATCTGTATCATTTCCAAATCCATAGTAAAACACGCCATCTTTTGATACCTGAATATGTACTTTTCCTGTGTCTTCGCTGCCACCGGTAATGGCTTGTACCAGATATTCTTCCAAACGCACCGGCTCTTTTACAATCTTGTCGATGGCTTTTAAGGTAGCATCTACCGGACCGCAACCATCTGCAATTTCT
>Ga0116157_10002080_pt1 | contig 19685 bp, 17 predicted proteins | sample AD_UKC048_MetaG_FD_89882 | JGI IMG/M metagenome (GOLD analysis project Ga0116157, IMG submission 89882) | Active sludge microbial communities of municipal wastewater-treating anaerobic digesters from USA - AD_UKC048_MetaG | ecosystem: Engineered > Bioreactor > Anaerobic > Digestate | place: USA...
GAACCTTCCTCTAAAAACGAAAGAACTATGCGTTCTTTTTCTTTAATTGAAAATTTGTTTCTTGTTTTCTTTTTCATAAAAAACACCCCAAATGTTATGTCTAACTTTTGGGGTGCAGTTCATAATCTCAGGCTTTTTTTATTTAAAATATGCTGTAATTCTAAATCGCAGAAATGCAAGAATACTAGTTTAGATAATTTTGGAAAAGAAAAAATAAATGTTTCTGTTCCAGAATCTTTTTTAAAAGGTTTAACTCTAACACAAGAAAACTCGAATAAAAAAACGAAGGGTAATTCCTTCGTTTCAGTGGCGGAGAGACAGGGATTCGAACCCTGGGTCCGCATAAGCGGACAACGGTTTTCGAGACCGCCCCATTCGACCGCTCTGGCATCTCTCCTTTAACCATTAGGCTTGCAAAAGTAAATACTTTACATCTATTTACAAAACAAATTCAATTCTTTTGCAACAATTCGTATATTTGCATCGTTATATTTACATATGTATATTTTAATAAGATAATACGAGAACACTATGGGATGTCCAGTAATTGTTGGAAAAATTGCCAATAAACTTAAAAATAAGAAAATACTTTATCCTTTGTTAGGAGTACTAATTGGAGGAGGCTTAGGATTTGCCTACTACTATTTTATTGGATGTAATAGTGGGTCCTGCCCTATTACGAGTTCTCCATGGGGAAGTATAACAATGGGTTCATTAATTGGACTTGTTTTAACGGTAAAATAGCCAACAACAATTTTATTAAACAGAAACGCGATGAAAAAATCATCGCATTTTTTGTTTTAGTCATATTTTCAACACGTTAAAGCGGACATTTTATTAACATGTTATAAACAGAAAACGAGGGTAAATTTACCCTCGTTTTTTTGGCGGAGAAAGAGGGATTCGAACCCCCGGACCTGTTACAGTCAACGGTTTTCAAGACCGCCGCATTCGACCGCTCTGCCATTTCTCCGGGGGCAAAAGTACAGTCTTTTTTGAATCTACCAAATGGTTCAACGAAAAAAAAGTAAAAATTTTTTTGCCAAAAAATTTGCATATGATTGTAAAAATTCAATAATTTAGCACTATTAACATCAGAGGATGTTATAAAAACCAATAAAAAAGGCTATACTGGCAAAAAAAGTTGTTAAAAAACTTGCATTTATTGATAAATAGGCTAATTTTGTCTTTGATAGTCAACTAACTATTTCTAACCCTAAAAATTATCAATTATGAACAAAGCTCAATTGATTGACGCTATTGCTGCAGAAGCAAAATTAACTAAAGCTGACGCTAAGAAAGCATTAGACGCTTTCGTAAAAGCAACTGGTACTGCACTTAAAAAAGGTGACAGAGTTGCTCTTGTAGGTTTTGGTTCTTTCGCAGTTGCTAAAAGAAACGCTAGAACTGGCCGTAACCCACAAACTGGTAAGCCAATCAACATTAAGGCTAAGAAAGTTGTAAAATTCAAAGCTGGTAGCGAATTGAACGGTAAAGTTCAATAAGGAATTTTATTTTCTCTTCAGGAGAACCCCGTTGGTTCTCCTTTTTTTTTAATATAAACTCCTACTCCAATGAATGATGTAGATGTACGATACATCCAGGACACCAAAATACGTCAATCGTTCATAAATCATCTCTCTGAACTTGTACTTGAACGTCGGTTGGAACTTTTTAAAAAAGTGCTGAGTAACCGAACCCGCTATATTACAGTTGTCCTTGAAGATATTTTTCAGGCTCAAAATGCCAGCGCTGTTTTAAGAACCTGCGATTGCCTTGGAATACAGGATGTTCACGTTATTGAAAGTAGGTACTCCTTTAATATCAATAGCGAGGTGGACATGAGTGCTTCAAAATGGCTTAATATATATAGGTATAATGCTCCAAAGTACACCTCCGAGCAAGCAATTCTTAGCTTGAAGGAAAAAGGGTACAGAATTGTAGCCACCACTCCGCACGATAACGACAAATTCATCAACGATTTTGATATCAACAAAGGCAAGTTCGCCCTAGTTTTTGGAACAGAGTTAACAGGATTAACTAAAGGCGCAATGAATCTGGCCGATGAATATGTGAAAATTCCAATGTATGGGTTCATAGAAAGTTATAACATCTCTGTGTCGGCAGCACTATCGCTTTATGAGTTGGTTCATAGACTCAAAAATTCAAAAATCGATTACGCCATACCTGCCGATGAAGCCGAAATAATTCTTCTTGCTTGGTTAAAGAAAACAGTAAAGAATTGTCATCTAGTAGAAAAAAGATTTTTGGACGAATACTACAAATAAAAATCTATTTTTGTAATTAAGTAAGTTTTTACTTAAATTCGGTGAAAATTCAAGGGCTATGAATTGCATACTTATTGATGATGACGAAATGTCGAGAAGGGTTGTGGAGGAATACGCCACAAAGGTTGAGTTCCTTAACCTAATCCACTCATTCCCAAACGCTGTTGATGCGCTAAACTACCTAAAGAATACTCCCGACAGCATACAGCTGATTTTTCTTGACGTGGAAATGCCAGAAATGACTGGTATGGATTTTTTGGAGGTTAATCAAGGTAATCCTCAGGTCATTATAATTTCATCCAAGGAGAAATATGCCTTGAAAGCCATTGAGCATAGCGTTACCGATTACCTGCTTAAACCTATAACTTTCCCTAGATTCTTTAAAGCGGTTAGCAAGGTTTACGAAAGGCTAAACCACCAACGTTCACCAATGGACGAGGAGAAGGAAATCTTTATAAAGAAAAATAACTCCTTAATTAGAGTTAAGTACACCGACATACTCTGGATTGAGGCCCTTGAGAACTACATAGTTATTAACACAGTCAACGATAGATTCACAATCCACCTTACTATGAAATCCATCGAGAATCAACTCCCTGTAATTCGATTCAAGCGGGTTCATCGTTCGTTTATAGTTAATTTGAGTAGGATTGATAGTATTGAGGATAACGCAATAGCAATAAAAGCAAGCGATGGGAAAAAAGTAATTCCTATTGGAAAATCGTACCGCGATAAATTGCTGAGCGAAATTAACTTAATTAATAAATAGGTATTAAATATGCTAAGTAAGAGGCAACTATTCCTAAACCACGTTGCCCAAACATCTGATTCCCCCCTTATGCTTGAAGTGGAAAGAGCCGAGGGGGTTTATCTTTTTGGGCCAAATGGTGAAAAACATTTCGATTTGATATCTGGGGTTTCCGTTAGTAATGTGGGACATAGCCATCCTAAAGTTGTTGATGCAGTTAAGCAACAGGTCGATAAGTATATGCACCTTATGGTGTATGGCGAGTTCATACAAAATCCACAGGTGCAATTAGCCACAAAACTTGCAAGCCTTATACCAAAATCGTTAGATTCTGTTTACTTTCTAAACTCAGGAAGCGAAGCCATTGAAGGGGCTATGAAATTGGCCAAACGGTATACTGGAAGAACCGAAATAGTATCGTTCAAAAATGCATACCACGGAAGCACACAGGGCTCGCTAAGCATTATGGGTGGCGATAAGTTTAAACAGGCATTCAGACCATTACTACCCGATATTCGTCATCTGGACTACAATAATGCGGAACAATTAAACCAAATTACTAGCAAAACCGCCTGCGTTATTGTTGAACCAATTCAGGGCGAAGCCGGCGTTGTTCTTCCAAAAGATAATTTCCTTAGTCAACTAAGGGAACGTTGCTCAAAAGTTGGCGCATTGCTTGTTTTCGATGAAATTCAAACTGGACTTGGTCGCACTGGAAAAATGTTTGCTTTTGAAAATTACAATGTCACTCCCGATATTCTTGTTCTGGCAAAAGCGCTTGGAGGCGGAATGCCCTTGGGAGCATTTATAGCATCAAAGGAGATTATGTGGAGCCTTACAAACAATCCTGTTCTTGGACACATTACCACATTTGGCGGTCACCCTGTGTCATGCACAGCAGCATTGGCTTCTATTAATGTGATTATAGACGAAAACTTAGTAGATTCCGTTAATAAAAAGGAGAAAATCTTCAGGGAGATTTTGGAAAAGCATCCTTTAGTAAAAGAGGTGCGCTCCAAAGGATTGTTAATGGCTGTGGAATTGAGCAGTTTCGATAAAATGTTAGACCTTGTAAAGTATGGAGTTAAAAATGGATTTATTACGGACTGGTTTTTGTTCTGTGATACTTCGTTCAGGATATCGCCACCGCTAACCATTACCGATGAGGAGTGCCGATTGGCTGCAGAATTGATTGTTAAAGGGCTGAATGAGATTAATGTGTAGTTTATAGTGAGTAATTGATAATTTAGAATTAAGAGATTGAATGTTATGAATTTAAAGAGATTAGTTTTAGTTTTTGGCTATTCATTATTCTTTTCTGGATTATTTGCTCAAAATACTCCAGAAAATTCATTGGCTAAGCAGGAGGAAATTTTGTCATCGTTGCTTAAATCAATCGCCAAGGAAACAAGTTTTACCGTAAAGGATTCGTTGAATACTCAATTCAAAAAAACTTTTGAGCAAACATTGCTGATTAACGGCTCAATGCTATACCCTTTCGACTCGTTGAAAAGCATTGGTAAACTAACATCTAACGATAAAAAAGTAAGAGTTTTCACTTGGAATTTGCCACAATCTGCAGGACTACATCAATACTTTGGATTTATTCAAGTTAAGAAAAGCGACGGAAGCATTGCACTGCATAGTTTAATTGACAGTAGAAAAAATGTAAAAGACCTCAACAACGATAGGTTAAATCCAGAAAAGTGGTTGGCCGGGCTCTACTATCAAATTGCCGACATAAACTTCAACTCACAAACTCACTACATTTTACTGGGCTTCGATTTCAATAATCTTTTCACATCAAAAAAAATAATTGAGGTTCTATCGCTCGATGGCAACGAAAACCCTGTTTTCGGGTTGCCTGTTTTCAATGTTGATAATAAGATGATGCTATCGCGAATAGTTTTTGAGTTCTCAGCAAGAGCCGTTTTCACCCTAAGGTATAATGCCGAGCAGCAAATGATTATTTTCGACCACCTCTCCCCTGCCAAACCTGAGTATCTGGGCGATTTTCAGTTCTATGGACCCGACTCATCCTTCGATGGATTTAAGTTGGAGAATGGGAAATGGGTATATGTTCGCGATTTAGATTTACGAAATCCACGCCGTGAAAGGCCTAAACCTGTTGATGCACCTGTGGAGATAAAAGAACCCAGCTTCATCTATAAACCTTCTGCAAGAAAAACACTCTAACCTTTAGTTTTAGGTAAATTATTGCCAAATTTGTAGTTCTCAGCATACATTTAATGCTTGCAGTAATAGTTTGTATCACATAACTTTAATAATATAACGATGAATATAAAAACAATGATTTTGCTTACAGCAACTGCTGCTGGATTAACCTTAACCAGCTGTAAAACCGAAAAAGAAGCAACTCCTTTCAAATGGCAAGTGGACCAATTTGCCGATGTTCGTATTATGCGCTATCAAATCCCAGAGTTTGATTCGCTTACCCCAAACCAAAAGGTTCTTGTTTACTACCTTAGCGAAGCGGCTAAATGCGGACGCGATATTATTTGGGACCAAAACTACAAGTACAATTTAACTGTACGATCAGTGCTTGAAAGCATTTATAACGGCTACACTGGCGATAGAAATAACGCCAACTGGGAACAATTTATGGTTTACCTAAAACGTGTATGGTTCTCCAACGGTATTCATCATCACTACTCAAACGATAAATTTATTCCAGAATTTACCCAGGAGTACTTTGCTGAACTGGTAAAAAACACCCCTGCCGATAAGTTCAACACCACATTGGGTTCTACCGATGAGATTATTACAAACCTCACTCCTATCCTATTCGACCCGAATGTTGCAACAAAACGCGTAAATCAGGATGCTGGAGTTGATATGGTTGCAGCATCGGCTTGCAACTACTACGAGGGTGTAACTCAAAAAGAGGTTGAGGATTTCTACGCAAAAATGATGAACCCAAAGGATACAACTCCTATCTCCTATGGTTTAAACTCCAAACTAGTTAAGGAGAACGGCAAGGTTATTGAAAAAGTTTGGAAGATTGATGGAATGTACGGAGCTGCTATCGCAAAAATAGTTTACTGGCTCGAAAAGGCTGCTACAGTTGCAGAGAACGAGCATCAACGTAACATTATAAACACGCTTATTGAGTACTACAAGAGTGGCGATTTGAAGAAATTCGACGAGTACAACGTACTTTGGGTTAGCGATGTTAACTCACACATTGATTTTGTGAATGGCTTTATTGAGAACTACGGCGACCCAATGGGATACAAATCGAGCTGGGAGGCTGTGGTTAACTTTAAGAATCTGGAGGCTACACGTCGTACTACTATAATTGGCGATAATGCTCAGTGGTTCGAGGACAATTCTCCTATCGATGAGCAATTCAAGAAAAAAGAGGTAAAAGGTGTTAGCGCAAAGGTTATTACTGTTGCTCAACTTGGAGGCGATTGCTACCCAACAACTCCTATTGGAATTAACCTTCCAAATGCCGATTGGATTCGTAAATATCACGGTTCAAAATCGGTTACTATGGATAACATTACCTACGCATACGACCAAGCCGCTCAAGGCAATGGTTTTATGGAAGAATTTGCTTGGTCGCCAGAGGAGATTGAACTAAGCAAGCAGCACGGCTCACTTGCAGGTAACCTTCACACCGATTTACACGAATGTCTAGGTCACGGTTCGGGTCAATTGGCCGAAGGTGTTAAGGGCGACGAACTTAAAAATTACGGTTCGCCACTAGAAGAGGCACGTGCCGATTTATTTGCTCTTTACTATATGATGGATGAAAAAATGGTTGAAATTGGCATTATGCCAACGTTAGATGTTGCAAAAGCAGAGTATAACAACTATATCCGCAACGGTTTAATGACCCAGCTTACCAGAATTGAGTTCGGTAAAACCATTGAGCAAGCACATATGCGTAACCGCCAGTTAATTGCTAGCTGGTGCTACGAGAATGGCAAAGCAGAGAATGTTATTGAAAAGAAAACCCGCGATGGCAAAACCTACTTTGTAATTAACGACTACGCCAAACTTCGCAATCTGTTTGGAACACTGCTAAAAGAAATCCAAAGAATCAAATCGACAGGCGATTACGAGGCTGGTAAAAAAATGGTTGAAACCTATGCAGTTCAAATTAACCCTGAGCTTCACAGAGAGGTTCTTGACCGTTTCAACAAACTAAAACTAGCCCCTTACGGTGGATTTATGAACCCACAACTTGTTCCGGTGATGGAAGGCGATAAAATTGTTGATATTAAGGTTGAGTATCCTGAAAACTATGTTCAGCAGATGCTTGATTACTCAAACAACTACGGTTTCTTACCTTTGATTAACTAATTTTTTGAATATTCTACGCTAATAAAGGTCGATACTTAATTGTATCGACCTTTTTACTTATAATTGTATTCTTATTTTTACTACCTTTAATTCTCCAACTATAACTAAATGCTCGAATCAATAAACATAGAATTTCGCACCTTTATATTTATTGTTGAGTTCAATACCGAGTTTGCGCATAGCATTATTGAGGGTATTGATATCCCAAAACGAACAACGGTGAGGAGTTTCCCTTCGGGCGAAAAGTTTATTCAGCATTTATCAACCCTGAAATTCAGAAGAAACGATTTGGTTATTGTATTCATGGGATACAATTTTTTGGATGATTACAACCATTCACTGATGAATGGAATAGAAATTCTTGAGTCAATCAAGCATATCAACCCAAAAATTGAAGTAGTAATGATGGCTGGCGAGGGCGAGAAGGAATACGGAGCTTACGTTATGAAACTTGGTGCTCACGCATTTATTCCCAAGGACGACAATATTGCAACTCGTGCCAATAATATAATAATGCGTCTTTGCGGAAATAGAAATATCAACTCTAAGAAACGTCTACTAAAAATCACATTTATTATTTGGATTATCACTTTGATAGCCCTAATTATTTCGTTAATAGTTAATTTTAAGTAAACCTCTGCCAATTTATCCTCAAAAATGACCTTCTGGCAGTTTTTTGTCACACATCCTCATTTCTTCAAGACATTAATTTACAAATATTTAAACCCAAATTCTACATTCCAATGTCAGTCATTGACAAATGGCACTTTGTTTGACAAATAGCCAATGCCATAACTATGTTTAACCATAAAATTATATACTATGCAAACAGGAAAAATTAATGTTACTACCGAGAACATTTTTCCCATTATCAAGAAATTTCTTTATTCCGACCACGAGATATTCCTCCGTGAGTTAATATCCAATGCCGTTGATGCCACTCAAAAACTTAAAACCTTAGCATCGGTTGGTGAGTTTAAGGGCGAAATTGGTGATACAACCATTCGAGTTAAACTCGACTCTAAAGCAGGAACCCTAACAATTTCCGATAGCGGAATTGGTATGACTGCCGACGAGATTGAGAAATACATCAACCAAATTGCATTCTCTGGCGCAGAGGAGTTCCTTGCAAAGTATAAGAATCAGGCCAACGGAATCATTGGTCACTTTGGTTTAGGATTCTACTCATCGTTTATGGTGAGCGATAAGGTTGAAATTGTTACCCGCTCGTGGAAGGACGATACAAAACCTGTAAAATGGTCGTGCAACGGCTCGCCCGATTACAATATTGAGGAAGTTGAGAAGGAAAACAGAGGAACAGATATCATCCTTTATATAAATGAAGAATCAAAGGAATTCCTTGAAGATTCTAGAATTGACGGTTTACTTAAAAAGTACTGCCGCTACTTGCCTGTTTCAATTGCCTTTGGAACTGAGAAGGAATGGAAGGATGGCAAAGAGGTTGAAACTGGAAAGGACAAAATTATCAACGATACAAATCCACTTTGGACACGTAAGCCAGTTGATTTGAAGGATGAGGACTACCAAAAGTTCTACCACGACCTTTATCCTGTTGCAGAAGAACCACTTTTCAACATTCACCTAAATGTTGATTATCCTTTCAACCTAACCGGTGTACTTTACTTCCCAAGGATTAAAACCAACTTCGATATTCAGAAAAATAAAATTCAACTATACTGCAACCAGGTTTACGTAACCGATTCGGTTGAAGGTATTGTTCCTGAGTTTTTAACATTACTACACGGAGTTATCGATTCTCCAGATATTCCACTAAACGTATCGCGCAGCTACTTACAGAGCGACTCAAACGTTAAGAAAATATCGAGCCATATCACCAAGAAAGTAGCCGATAGGCTTCAGGAAATATTCAAGAACGACCGTGAGCAGTTCGAGAAAAAATGGGACGACCTAAAACTTTTCATCACCTTTGGTATGATTACCGATGAAAAGTTCTACGAGCGTGCCGAGAAGTTTGCACTATTCAAAAATGTTGATGGTAAGTACTTCACATTCGAGGAGTACGAGAAACTTATCAAGGAGAATCAAACCGATAAGAACAAAACTCTTATCTACCTATACACAACCAATAAGGTTGACCAACACAGCTATATTGAGGAGGCTAAAAGCCGTGGCTACGATGTGTTGATGATGGATGGACAGCTGGACCCACACTTAATTAACGCGCTGGAATCAAAACTTAAGGATTCACGTTTTGCCCGTGTTGACTCCGATGTGATTGAGAAAATCATTGTAAAGGAGGATAGAAAAGAGGTTGCCCTTTCCACCAATGAGCAAAACGATTTACGCGCTGTGTTTGAGGGTGCTGTAAAGAGCGAAGACCACTACTGGATTTCGTTCGAGGATTTAGGTGAGAACGCCAGCCCAGTGGTAATAACACACTCTGAGTTTATGCGCCGTATGAAGGATATGGCCGCAATGAGTCCAACAGCTGGAATGTATGGCAATTTGCCCGATAGCCACAATATGGTTGTAAACGTATCGCACCCGCTGGTTAAATCGGTTATTGCAAACAAATCGGAATCGTTAGGAAGTAAACTAGATGAACTCGACAAGAACATCAAGCCTTTAAAAGAAAAGGCCGACGAACTTCATAAATCCAGAAAGGATAAGAAGGATGAGGAGATTCCACAAGCCGATAAGGATGCTCTTGCTGAAACCGAAAAACAACTCGATAAGTTTGAGGATGAGCGCCGCTCACTACTTAAAGGTTTTGGTAGCGACCAAAAACTGGTAAAACAACTTATTGACTTGGCTTTACTAGCAAACAATATGCTTAAAGGTGAAGACCTAAGCAGATTTGTTAAACGTAGTCTGGAACTAATTAAACCAGAATAATGCCATAACCAAAAGGTTATTTATTGAGAAACGACTCCGAACTGGGGTCGTTTTTTGTTTGCCTACGAGTTTGGATTTGTATTTAATTCTAACGAAGTTTGTTGCTTTCTGAAATACTCTGCTATGGAATACATCGCTGACAATAACCGATATAACAATATGCTATACCGCCGATGCGGTAAAAGCGGACTTCAACTCCCAGCATTATCGCTAGGATTATGGCACAACTTTGGCGGAGTTGATGATTTTGAGAATGGAAGAGCAATTGTCCGTAAGGCATTTGATGCAGGAATAACTCATTTCGATTTGGCCAATAACTATGGGCCACCTCCTGGGTCGGCCGAAGAAACTTTCGGAGAGATTCTGAGAAAAGACCTTCGTCCCTATCGCGACGAAATTATAATATCTACCAAAGCAGGCTACAATATGTGGTCTGGCCCATACGGTGAATGGGGTTCTAAAAAATATCTAGTTGCAAGCCTCGACCAAAGTCTCAAAAGAATGGGAATAGATTACGTGGATATCTTCTACTCGCATCGTCCCGACCCAAATACGCCAATTGAAGAAACAATGGGGGCTTTGGATTTAATGGTTCGTCAGGGAAAAGCACTATATGTTGGAATATCGAACTACTCGGCCGAGCAAAGTGAAATTGCCATTAAAACGCTGAAACAACTCGAAACACCTTGCCTGATTCATCAGGCAAAATACTCCATGTTCGACAGGTGGGTTGAAAATGGATTGCTAACTGTTTTGGACAATAATGGTGTAGGCTGTATCGCCTTTTCGCCATTGGCACAAGGTCTTTTGACTAACCGATATCTAAATGGAATACCAAAAGATTCAAGAGCAGCAAAAGAACACGGGTTTCTCAAAGCAGAGCAAATAACCAATGAACTCTTGAACAAAATAAATCAACTAAATTCAATTGCATTAAATAGAAACCAAACATTGGCTCAGATGGCCATTGCATGGTTGTTAAATAAACCTCAACTCACATCGGTACTTATTGGTGTAAGCAAGGAATCGCAACTGAATGATTGTCTGCTTTCACTTAAAAACACTCATTTTACGAATGATGAGTTAAAAAAAATTGAGAAAATACTGGACTAAAGCATAAAGAAAGAATTAGCCTTGATTTTGCATCATTTCAATATTTGATGTTTGAATCTTTATTAAACTTCCTAAAAATAGTTTAGTCTGATAAAGGTATTATTACCTTTGTGGTCAAATTTTCACAAAAGATGTCTGAAACAAGAAGAACTGAAAATCAAGCTAAACTAATTCGTCTTTTTCGTAAGATTCATAGAATTACAGCATCGCTGCTTTTCATTTTCTTTTTTGTTATGGCAACTACGGGGTTACTGCTTGGAATAAAAAAACATAGCGGGGAACTAATTCAAGCCAAATCTCACCAAGGAACTTCAACCGAATTCAGCAATTGGCTACCTCTGGACAGCTTACATAAAAATGCTTGTATAATTTTTCGTGATTCAATTTCCAAAACCCTTCCTTTAAAACTCGATAGAATTGATGTTCAGAAGGACAAAGGCATGGTAAAGTTTATATTTGCTGAAGATTTCTGGGGAATACAAATAGATGGGGCTACAGGCAAACTACTACATATTGAGCGCAGGCGTTCCGATTTTATTGAAAAGGTACACGATGGCTCAATTCTCGACTACTATCTTGGTACAAGCAATAATCAAATCAAACTAATTTATACAACTATAATGGGACTCTCACTACTGCTATTTACCATTACGGGTTTCTGGCTATGGTATGGTCCAAAAAGAATAAAAAAAGGTAAACACAAAGTATCAAATCAATGAGAACGTTTTTATTAAGTCTACTTCTTTTTTGTTTCTGTCAAATCAATGCTCAAACAATTACCATTAGGGATAAAGAAACAACAAATCCAATTGAACTTGCAACTATAGTTAGCAATAACCCTAACACACAAGCCATTACCAATTCTTCAGGCCAAGCAGATATATCTGAATTTAAAAATTCAGCATGGATGGAAATTCGAATAATTGGTTACACCGTAAAAAGAACTACCTACCAAGAACTTTTAGCAGATAATTTTGTGATTTCTCTTAGCCCCTCAATATTCTCAATTGACCAAGTTGTTGTCTCGGCAAACCGATGGGGACAAGCAAAAAGGGATGTTCCGGTAAAAATTACTACAACCAGACAAGCACAAATAGCATTCAACAACCCTCAAACAACTGCCGATTTACTTGGCTCAACTGGCGATGTATTTATTCAGAAAAGCCAGCAAGGTGGCGGAAGTCCTATGATTAGAGGCTTTGCCACCAATAGGCTACTTATTGTTGTTGATGGTGTACGAATGAACAATGCTATTTTCCGTAGCGGAAATCTACAAAACGTTATTTCGCTCGATGCTTTTGCTTTTGAAAAAACTGAGGTTGTTTTCGGACCAAGTTCTGTAATCTACGGAAGCGATGCCATAGGTGGAGTTATGAGTTTCTATTCACTCTCGCCAAAGGTAACAACCAATAATAAGTTCGACGTTAGCGGAAACTTTGCATCGCGCTATTCAACAGCAAACACTGAAAAAACTGGTCATATCGACATCAATTTGGGCTGGACAAAATGGGCCTCACTTACAAGTTTTACATACACTAGTTACGGCGATGTTACAATGGGAAAAAATGGCCCCGATGAGTACTTGAGAAAAGAATATGTTAAGCGTGAAAATGGAGTTGATACTGTTGTAAAAAATTCGAACTCAAGAATCCAACAACCAACTGGTTACTCTCAAATCAACCTAATGCAAAAAATAGCCTACGTTCCTAATAATAACTGGAACATAAACTATGGTCTGCACTACTCTACCACATCGAACTACGACCGATACGACCGTTTGATTGCCTACAAAAATGGGTTACCCCGCAGCGCAGAATGGTACTACGGCCCGCAGGTTTGGCTTATGAACAATGTCAATATTGAGAATACAACAAGCAATACCTTTTACGATAAGCTTACTGTAAATGCTGCACATCAACTATTCGAGGAAAGCCGAAACGACAGGAGTTTTAAAGGGAACACATTAAAAAGCAGGGTTGAAAATGTACAAGCGCTCAACCTCAATCTCGATTTTAAAAAATCGATACAAGAAAAACAGACAATCTTTTATGGCCTAGAAGTTCTGTTCAACGATATTAAATCAACTGGAGCCGATAAAAATATTACTACAGGAGTGAAAGTTGACGGACCTTCGCGTTATCCAAAATCAGAATGGTACTCCTATGCCGCTTACGTTACATACCACACAAAACTAGGCAAAAAGTTAGGTTTTCAATTAGGAACACGGTATAACCAGTATGTTCTAAATGCACGATTCGATAACACATTTTACCCGTTCCCATACTCAAAAGCAAACATAAACAAAGGTGCGCTTACTGGTTCTGCGGGATTAATTTACACACCAACAAACAGTTGGAAACTCAACGCAAACCTATCCACAGGATTCCGCTCGCCCAATGTTGATGACTTAGGCAAAGTATTCGACTCTTCGCCTGGAACAGTTATTGTTCCAAACCCAGACCTAGATGCTGAATATGCTTACAATGCAGAGATTGGTATCACAAAAACACTTGGTGATTATTTCGAAATAGATGTTAATGCATTCTATACCCTTCTAGATAATGCAATGGTAAAACGCAACGACCTATTCAACGAACAAGATAGCATAATGTATGATGGTGAACTAAGCCAAGTTCAATCCATTCAGAATGCTGCTTACGCAAAAGTCTGGGGAATTCAAGCCGATTTTGAGTTGATGCTTACCAAGCAACTAATGCTATCGTCCAGATTTAACTATCAGAAAGGAACTGAGGAAATTGATAATGGCACCACAAGTCCCTTACGCCACGCAACGCCCTGGTTTGGAGTTACAAAACTCACCTATACGGGAACGAAACTAAAGATGGAACTATTTGCACACTTCAGCGGCGAAGTTTCATATTCAAATCTGGCTGAGGAAGAGCGAGGCAAACCATATATTTATGCCATTGATTCAAACGGAAAACCTTACTCACCAAGCTGGTACACTCTAAATTTCAGGTCGCAGTATCAAATCAACAAAACATTAGCAATTTCGGGTGATGTCGAGAATATCACCAATCAACGCTATCGTCCATACTCATCTGGAATTGTTGCACCGGGGTTTAACTTTATTGTTGCTGTAAGAGCGAGGTTCTAGAAAATTTTAAATTCATAAATTTCAAAAAGTTGCGCTATAACGTAAACTCTTACTATTTTTGCAGAAACAAATTCAAGTATGATTTACAAATTCAGAATGATTTCGGCGGATGACAAAGCGTTCCTCCGTGATTATGAGGTTGATTCAAATCAAACATTTCTTACATTCCACAATGCCATTCAGGATAACTTGGGCTTTGACCCAACCCAACTGGCATCGTTCTTCCTTGCCGATGAGCACTGGAATAAAGGAATGGAACTCACCCTGCTCGATATGCAGAATGAGGGTGATATGGCTGCAATTCCAATGGAATCGGTAAAAATTTGTGAGTTAATTAAGGATAGAAAGGAGCGTCTGCTTTACGTTTACGATATTTTCACAGACAATAGTCTATTTATTGAGTTACTCGATATTTTTGAACCAGCAAAAGGTGTAAAGTATCCAATTTGCTCCGCATCGGTTGGTGAGCCTCCAGTTCAACTTGCCGACGATTCTGTGGCTATACCTGCCGATGATTTTGAGGAGGAGAATGAGATTGATGATATTTTTGGTGAATTCGACCCCGATGAGTTCGGTGCAGAGGGGTTTGATGGTGGTGATGAATAATCAATAAGATAATAGAAATCAGACAATAGACACCAGACATAAAAATGTCCGAGTTTGAAATCTTGTATCTAAAATCTGAAATCTTGTGTCTGAAAATCTAATATCTAACAATTACTTAATAGTACTTCTTGGCCCCACTGGTGTTGGAAAAACCGACCTCAGCATTTCGCTTTCCAACACATTCAATGCCCCTATCATTTCATCGGATTCGAGGCAGTTTTTTAAGGAGATGAAAATCGGAACTGCTGTTCCCACAGATGAACAACTAAATTCGGCAACACATCACTTTATTGGACACAAATCTGTTACTGAGCGTTACAGCTGCGGAATGTTTGAGATTGATGCGCTTAATCTCCTAAGCGATATATACAAAACTCACAACGCAGCAATGCTAGTTGGTGGTTCGGGATTATACATTGATGCACTTTGTAATGGCATTGACGATTTCCCCACTCCCGATGCAGAGCTCCGCCAATCGCTACTTGAGCAACTAAAAAACGATGGGTTTGAAAGTTTGCGCGCTCAGCTAAAACTGTTAGACCCGGAATACTACAACTCCGTTGACCTAAAAAACCCTCAACGGGTTTTAAAAGGACTCGAAGTGTGCTTGCAAACAGGCAAAACTTACACCTCGTTCCTTACAAATCCGAATAAAAAAAGGCCATTCCAAATAATTAAGATTGGACTAAACCGCGACAGGGATGAACTTTACAACCGAATCAACCAAAGGGTTGATGAGATGATTCAGTTAGGCTTGCTCGATGAGGCAAAGCAACTATATCCACTTAAACACCTCAACGCATTAAACACAGTAGGCTACAGGGAACTTTTCGACTACTTTGACGGAAAACATAACCTCGAAACAGCCATTGAACTCATAAAACGCAACTCGCGCCGATACGCCAAGCGCCAACTAACATGGTGGGCAAGGGATAATGAGATTAGGTGGTTCCATCCAAAGCAGGAAGAGGAAATAGTTTTATTTATGAAAGAGAGGATGGAATAGTAAAAGAAGACAAAGGAAGATAAAGGAAGTTAGAGGAAGTTAGAGGAAGTTACAACCCATTATTCATTCTTTTAACGCCATCCTATTCATTTAACTTCATCTAACTTCTTTTAAATTCATCACATTCCTCTTTTTCCCAACAATTTTATACCTTTAAGCCAAGTTTAAATCGCAATAAAATGGCCGAAGTAAAACCCAACTCCGAAATATTCATTGAGCTATTCTCCGAAATTGAGCAGAAACTAAAAACAATCTGCAACGATGAATTCCACAGCAATTTTGCAGAGCTATTGCGTAAAGCTAGAGGTATAAATGCCGTGGTGAATCAGTATGCATCGGACTTAAAAGAATTCTCGCAACTCCGTAATGCAATTGTACATACCCGCCGCGAAAACTTTGTAATTGCAGAGCCACATAACGATGTAATCAAGGAAATCCGTCATATCCATTCGCTTCTACATAACCCTCCAAGGGTTTCGTCGGTAATGATTAAGAATCCATACTTTACCTCATCGGAAGGGTCAATATTTGAACTACTCACCGTTTTTTCTGAGAAAAACATTATGCGTTGTCCGGTAATCGATAAAGGCACTGTCACCTGTTTGATAACCGCCAAAACAATATCCCGATGGCTAACCAGCAAAAAACAGAATAAGGTTGATATCAATGGTACTAAAATCTCCGAATTGGTTCCATTTACAGAGAAAACCGATTACTGCATAATTGCCGAAAATATCGACATAATCTCTCTTGTAGGAATGTTCAAAAACTCCATAAAACGAGGCACATACATCCAAGCTGTGTTGGTCACCAAGAATGGTCAACCCAATAGTCCTTTGATTGGAATTATAACACCAAGCGATTTACCTTTGATTATTGAAAGGATGAATCTTAGTTAGCGGGGATTGAGTAATTCAGATATTGAGTAATTCAGATATTGAGCAATTGAGAGATTAAGTAAATGAGAGAATAAGACAAGAAAAAACAATCCATCAATCCAACACTCCACTACTCCACTACTCCAACTATCCATTCCAAATCTACCCCAAATATCACCTACATTAAGGGCAATACTCCGTTTATTTGTATATCCATTAGTTTGGATTTAAACCGAAATCATTATTTTTAGCCTTTAAAATTTAAAATTATGGAGCAGCAAAAGAAGAAACGAGAGTTTCCGCATACCTATGTTATTATTTTTTCGCTTATAGTAGTTGCAGCATTGCTCACCTGGTTTGTTCCTGGTGGAGAGTTTGCTCGCGAGGTTAAAAATATCAACGGAATTGACCGTAGCGTGATTGTGCCTGGCTCATTCCATGAGGTTGATAATAGTCCACAAACCTGGCAGGTATTCACATCCATTTTCCAAGGAATGAAGCGCACTTACGATATCATCTTTTATATCCTGATGATTGGCGGTGCATTCTGGCTGCTCAATGAGAGCAAAGCGTTGGATGTGGCAATTTTCTCGTTCCTCAACTTTACAAAACGGATAGAAAGGTTTAAGCCATTAAAACTCATAGGCGTTAACAACTTAGTAATAGCGCTTATTATGATATGTTTCAGTTTCTTCGGCGCTGTAATTGGTATGAGCGAAGAAACAATAGCCTTTGTGGTAATTTTTGTACCATTGGCAATTAGTATGGGCTACGACTCAATTGTTGGGGTGAGCCTTTGCTTCCTTGGTGCTGGGCTCGGCTTTGCAAGCGCACTGCTAAATCCATTTACAATTGGTATCGCACAGGGCCTTTCGGGTGTTAAACTATTTTCGGGTATTGAGTATAGGTTTGTTATATGGCTTGTTATTAATACAGTTGGTATTGGTTACGTTCTATGGTATGCCAATAGGATTAAAAAGAATCCAAAACTATCGCCTGTTTACGAGATTGATGAATACTGGCGCCACAAAGCAGCCCACGAGGAAAATGGAACCAAAACCAAAGCGGGCAAAAGCGCGTGGGGAGTTTTTGTAGGATTGACAATTGTTTTTGCAATTTTCTCATACTTCTACCCTATTAGCCACTTGGTTATTGGACAAAGCACTATTTCTGCACCTATCATTCCAATTGCTACTGGAATCTGGATTTTAGTTGGAATTCTTGCAATGCGTCACTCGGTTCAACTTTTCATTGTGAACATACTTCTTTTCACAATTCTATTCCTCATTGTTGGAGTTATGGGATATGGCTGGTATATCAAGGAGATTGCAACGCTCTTCCTTGTTATGGGATTGCTTGCAGGAATAGCTTTTGGCAAAAATGCCAACCAACTGGCACGACTATTCATTGAAGGGGCAAAAGACATTATGTCAGCTGCGCTTGTGGTAGGTTTGGCCAGTGGAATTGTTGTAATTCTAGAAGAAGGAAGAATTATTGATTCGCTTCTCAACTATTCGGCCGAGGCTATGAAAGGCTATGGAACTGTTACATCAGTTGCAATTATGTATATTTTCTACATGCTACTAAACTTTATTATTGCATCGGGTTCCGCAAAAGCAGCACTAACAATACCTTTAATGTCACAATTCTCCGATTTAATTGGAATTAGCCGCCAAGCCACTGTTACTATTTATCAACTAGGCGGTGGATTCACAAACCTTATTACTCCTACATCGGGTGTAATGGTTGGTGTTTTAAGCATTGCCAAGGTCCCTTACAATAAATGGTTCCGTTGGTTTTTACCGTTAATGATTATTCTGATTATTGTAGGATTTTTGTTATTACTGCCAACATTATTCATGCCTCTTAGCGGCTTTTAAATAGATTGCAAAAATAAATTCTACTCTAGGCGAGAAATCGCTTGGAGTTTTTTTATCTTTAAAAAAGACTAAAAATGATTTTCCAAAATGAAAAAATTAGCACTCCTATACATCGTTTTACTAATAATAACTGGTTGTGAAAAGAAACTAGATGACCAAATTATTGATAACTTACCAATAGATACTTCTTTCTGTGACAATTTCCCATTAGAAAACTCAACGCTAAAGGACAGTGTAGATTATGCCATTATCAACTCTGTTTTGGAATGCTTTTATACAAATGAAGATTCTATCCACTTTAAACAATCAACAAATTATGGCGTAGGAATTGAAAACATTGAAATGACCCTATCATATAGAAATATTGATTTTGATTCATCCTTATTATCTGATTACAAAACGAAAAATACTAATAGTTACATCCTTACCGATAGTCTACTGAGTAAATCCGTAACGCTTATTAGTCAACAAGAATTAACCTGCATTTTTAACTTTGAGGATGCAGGTTGGGAAAAATACTACGAGAAATACCCTAAATCGGGTGGGTTTTTATCTTTTTATTGTCCGGGGATAAATATGCAAGGGAATAAAGCAATAGTTGAATACGGACATTTCATAAATTACCTTGGAGCAATGGGATTTATTGTAATGTTAGAAAAAACAAACAACAATTGGGATATTACTCATAGAATAAACACTTGGATTTCTAAATAACTTTTCATTGTTAACCGACTAAAATCTTAAATCGGCATATTGTATATTTAACTTATTGATAATCTGTATTCATTTTTTAACTTCAAAAACAAAGCCCTCTTTTTTTTACCCTGTCAACGGGAACA
>Ga0116157_10002091_pt1 | contig 19633 bp, 15 predicted proteins | sample AD_UKC048_MetaG_FD_89882 | JGI IMG/M metagenome (GOLD analysis project Ga0116157, IMG submission 89882) | Active sludge microbial communities of municipal wastewater-treating anaerobic digesters from USA - AD_UKC048_MetaG | ecosystem: Engineered > Bioreactor > Anaerobic > Digestate | place: USA...
GATGATTTCTGAAGTATATCCTCTTATTAGTAGTAGCTCAAGTGTCTCTCTAAGCAGAGTATGTGAAGAAACTAAATATCTTTGTTATAATACCAATCCTGTAAATATTGAAATTTATATTACAGATGCAAGCATTAATATTACTACTATAGTTTTTACAAATAAGATGGTACCACTTTATAATGTCCTCGCAGAACAACACAAACTAGATGTTGAGAAAGTCAAGGTGACAAAAATTAATGAGAATTTAGAAGAAAAAGACTTGCTGTGGCGAGCATCATTATCTGAAATTGTACTGACAAGCTATAATACAATTGCATCTGTTGAAGGCGGACATAAGGGAAATATAGACGGTTACTATTATTATGATGGAGGTTACTACTGTTCATATACAAATTATAATGATTTTGTTAATAACACCAAGATATACAGAAGTGCTGATACCTTACCTAGTGTACAAACACACAGTTTTGACTGGAGAACAGCACACGATGCACAATTGCCACAGTCTCCATATTTTGATGGAAATCCTGATTACACCACTTATTGGGCATCTGGAGGAATCTATGATACCATATATGAATATGGTAATGGATGGCTTACTGAAGTTAAAAATCTGCACCATACAGCAGATTGCAATAGCGGATGTTACATCTTTGCCTTTACTACAGCTTTGGAGCCAGTAATAAATCTGTTCTTCAATCAACATTTAGATTATGACCTGTCAGAACAGCATTTGATGGATTGTGCTTACGAATATGATTCGACTATTGGAACATGTTATACAGGAGGATCCCCGCTAAAAGTACAGCAGTTTATAAATAACGGATATACATTTGTTGATGAAAACAGTCATACATGGTTGGATAGTATGTTATATATTTGTGATGATGTAACTCCTGTTGAATGTAAAATCTCAGGTGTTACTTCATCATCAATTTCATCTGATGAAAATACAACAAAACGAGCAATAATTGAATATGGTCCATTAGCTGCACACCCAATTGGAGGACATATAGCTGGACTGGTAGGTTTTAAAATGATACAGGCGAATGATACTTTAAGACTTAATAGGGGATGGTCGATGATTATTGGAGAGGATACGGTTTCTGATAGATTAATCGTTCCTGTTGGGCATCCATTAATCGGACGAACATCATGGATTTTTAAAGAAAACAATGGTCCACATTTTGGAGATAGAGGCTATATAATGATTATAGGGCAACAGGGAAAATTGCCAACTAATTATTCATCATTTTGTTTTTCTACACCAATTGTAGATTCTCTTAATCTTTCACTTACTCCCGAATTCCACGATTATGATGGAGACGGGTACTATTTTTGGGGATTGGGACCTAAGCCTGCAAACTGTCCCGGACCCAATCTCGAAGATTGTGATGATAATGATCCATTCAGATTGTATTATGATGAAAACCTTTTCTGCACTTATGATTGTGATTCGATTTAAGAAATGGTTTCCAGCAATCCTATATATATTAATAGTGATACTACAATTTATAGTTGCATCCTGACACGTCCTATTGTTGTTGCAGACAATGTCTTATTAACATTAAGAGGAGAATTTCAATGTACCGAAAATGTTTTTATTATGGCTAATATTGGATCAACTATTTATGCTGTTGGTGCGACATTTAACGCAACCTGCTCCGATAATTGGGGAGGTTTTATAGGGTTCGCGAATATGGATCCTTCGTTATTAGGGGGAAACACCGGGAGGTCTTTCATTTTAATGAGGAACTGTATAATTGAGGATGCCACACAAGGAATTGTCGGAGATGCAACAGCTATTCTCAGAGCATACAACACAACTTTTAAAAACAACATTATTGATATCAGAATTGAACCTTGGTACTTATCATCTTACTATTCACAAGTAAATCAAAACAGTACTTCAGAATTTATCAATTGTAATTTTGTCACTCCATCTAGTATGCACAATGATAGTTGCCTCGAAAATGTCAGACTTTCATATTGTAAAGATGTGGAATTTAACAACTGTAGTTTTGTTGATGAGGGTGTTTCAGGACAAAGTTTTTATGAACAAAACCGTCTAGCAATAAATACCTACAAAACAGGTTTTACTGTACGAAACAGCTATTTCGAAAACCTTGGTAAAGCTATTAATTGTATCAATTCTCTTTATTTACCTGTAACAATTAATGAGAATTACTTTTATGAAACACATTACAACATTTACTTATCTCAAACACATAGTGCTGAAATACTTAAAAATAAAATTTCATTCAGTCCTGTATCATGTGACGAAACAGAAGCAGAAATACTTCCTTATGGAATTTATTTAGATCAATGCCATGATTATCATGTTGAAGCTGATACAATAAACATGAAAAATTCAATCAGTTGTGTATATGAGAGTTACAGTGATTATATCAGCGGTATAGTGGTTAACGATAGTTATAACTTCGATGAACAAATTTATAGAAATAAAATTGAAGGTATGGCTGTAGGAACTCAGGCTGTAGGGTTAAATAGAGATGCTAGTAACCCAAACAAAGGATTAATGATTCTATGCAACGATTTTTCCAGAAACATCACAGATGTTTTTGTTACCAATAATCTCACAAATCCATATCCTCCAGGCAGCCCAATAGGAATTGCCCAGTTACAGGGAAGTCTTACCGAGCCTGCCGGAAACTTTTTCACAAAAGAAAGTGATTTTAGCACATCATTACCCGGAGGAGATACTTTAGGAGGAGGAGAACTACCCCAACCAAAAGATGTTCCTATCTGGTCCAACATTATTAACGATGCTCCTTATTTTAACTACTACCACCACGATACCGCATCTAACAGCAGGCTTTACCCTGATTCGGTTTATAATGTGAATAGGTTTGCTTCGTTGAATCCATACGATTCCATAAGTTGTCCTGACAATACAGATACAAACGGAGGAGATACCTTAATCATTATACCCGAACTACGGATTCTTTGCAGTCAGATTGAAGATGTTTCAGGAACGCTAGAAAATCTTACAGACGGTGGTAGCACAGAGCTTACTGTTGCCGAAATTGTAATGGCAAACGACTATACAGCTTGGCAAACCTATCTCTCACTTATAGACAAATCGCCATACCTTAGCGATGAGTCGCTTAAAGAAATTGCAAAAAAGGAAGATGGCTTAACTACTCCTATGGTAAGAGATATTTTGGTAGCCAATCCACAGGCAGCAAAAAATGCAGAAATTTCAATCTTACTTGATGAGAGAATAGACGAGCTACCAGAATATATGCTAGAACAGATTGCAGCAGGAATGACAGAGATTTCGCCCAAAGAATATCTCGAACTTCAAAAATCGCATCTTACCAAAGAGTATTCGAGAAAAAGCTCAGCTCTTTTAAGGCAATACCTAAGGGAGCCGGACTTATACAATGCCGCTGATGTGGAAGATCTCCTTAAAATAAATCCTGATGCGGTTTCTGCTATTAAATTAGCCGAATATTATGCCTCACAAAGCAACTATTCTGCGGCAATCAACGTTTTAACTAATATAAACGAAACCAATACAATGTTAGACTATGATATCGAAAATTTGAGTAGTTTGTACAGTCTTATGCAAACAATCGAATCCGATACTTTAGTTATGGATGAATATAGATTAAACGCACTACAAAACTTTGAAGCAGAAGGAGGTATTGCAGGTGCTTATGCTAGAGGATTATTAGATTATTTTAACAGTTCTACTTACTCAGAACCTGTATTTTTGCCCGAAATTATGATATCTCGCAAAGCGGTTGTAAGTAAAGGCAACAGAGAAGAAAGTTCGTACTTAAAAGTATATCCTAATCCTGCAAAAGATTTTATTAGTGTTGATTATGATTTAGGCGAATATGATGTTGCTGTTATAAAAATACTGAACTATGAAGGTAAACTTATTCAAACGATTGAAATATCAGAAAGTATCAATATTAAGTTGCTAAGTGTTAAAGATTTTCCACAGGGTAATTATATTATATGCCTTGTTAACAACGGAAGAATAATTGACAGCGAATCTGTTACTATTGTTAAATAAATTAACATGAAAAGAACAGGTCTCTCAATATTATTTATACTGATATTATTTGTCATAAAAGCACAGGAAGGTTTTATTACTTGTATGACGGTTGGGAAGTAAACAAGGTTTTTATTGACAACAATGGATATTTATTAAATGGTTTATGCCTCAGCCCAACTACTGAAGGATATTTACCTCAGTTTAATCAAATTAACCATCAAGGTGGGTTATTAGATTCATATTTTTATACAAACGATTCTATTGAGGGAGTGTGTGTATACAGAAGCCGATCTTATTTGTTTAATAATAATATTACCACGTTTACTTGTGCTCTAGTAGATTATGCAAAATCTTATAGTTTAGCGGCTGCTGTAATATCATATAATAATGAAAATAAAGAGATTTTAAAGATTAAAAGTTTTTATTCTATTTTAGGATATAGTGTCGGTTATATCATGGATAGTACAGAATCAGGCTATGTACTTGTAGCTGTCAATAATTACAATGAAAAAAATTCGTTCCCCAATATTCTCTTTCTTGATCAAAACCTAGACATCATCTTAACAAAGCGTTACGAATTTCTACCATTAAATTCGATCAGAAGACGAGTTTTTCCCTACCAACTTCTCAAGCTCCCCGATGGTGGCTACATTTTAAGTTGCGAGGACGAGATAGGGCAATATACAAGTTGGCCAGATCAACAAAGGGCATGGTTTTTAAGGCTTGATAGTGAAGGCAATGAAATGTGGCGTAGAACAACAGCAGGTGTTGATACTCTTTGTTACCGACCTTTCGCATTTGTTTCACAAGATGATGATTATATAATTACTTGGAGTGATCCTGTGCTTGATGAGTCACATAACACCAATCGTACAATATGGCTTGCACGAATGAGTGATAACGGAGCAATTTCAGAAAAACACAAAATAAGTGATGATATTGATGGAATTGAAAACAAATGGTATTATGTAAACGATTATTACCAAGACGGACTAGGAAATATTTTTCTTATGGGTATTATGGAGTATCCTAACAATGGATTTCTTATAAAAATAAATCCACAAGGAAATGCTGTTTGGTTCCGTGAATATCAATGTTTCCCAGAAAACGATGCTGATATGTCTCAAACAAAGCTTTATGGTTTGACTGCTACTCCCGATGGCGGTTTTATCATGGGAGGAGAATTCTTAAGTTCAAATAGCACCATGTTCCCCGGCGGCATTCAAAAAGGGCTTGCAATAAAGGTTGATTCGTGTGGCTGCCTTGAAGAAGGATGTAACCCGCTTTGCAATGTAAGTATTGGTCAACAGTTTATCTCAGCACAAAATGCCGTAATTTACCCGAACCCTGCAACTGATTTTGTAAATATTGAATTAAGTACTTTTGCAAAAACCGTAAACGTTCAGGTATTTGATGCCGAAGGCTGTTTATGGATAAATACTGTTGAGAATAGTGAACTAAACAACCCCGCAAAGCTTAGCCTTGATGTTTCGGGGCTTGCTGCGGGCTTTTATACTGTAAATATTTGGGCTGATGGTAAATTGTTTACAGGGAAGTTTGTGAAGGTTGAGTAATTACACGACTTTAGTAGATTAGCATACTACGATAGAACGACTTCGACAATTTAAAATGTTGTTAGAATTATTTTCTTTTGCTATCCCTAAATATTATTTAATTTTGCAGAAAAATAAATATGTCGAAAGAATTCTTTGCTCACGAAACCGCAGTAATTGACGAAGGCTGTAAAATAGGTGCCGGGACTAAAATCTGGCATTTCACACATATTATGTCGAACTGTGAAATAGGGGAAAATTGCAACATTGGACAAAATGTTGTAATATCTCCCGAAGTTATCCTTGGCAAAAACGTAAAAGTGCAAAACAATGTATCAATTTATACAGGTGTAATTTGCGAAGATGATGTGTTTTTAGGGCCCTCTATGGTTTTTACGAATGTCATAAATCCTCGTAGTGCAGTAATTCGCAAAAATGAATATCTCAGGACTCTTGTAAAAAAGGGGGCTACAATTGGAGCAAATGCAACAATAGTCTGCGGTCATGATATAGGTCGTTTTGCTTTTATCGGAGCCGGTGCAGTGGTTACAAAAGAAGTTCTCGATTATGCTCTGGTAGTTGGTAATCCTGCACGCCATATCGGCTGGATGAGCGAATTTGGACATCGTCTTGAATTTAATGCTGATGGAATAGCAATATGTCCAGAGAGTAAAGAAAAATATCAATTAAAGAATAATACAGTAATTAAACTATAAAATTATGTCAAAATTAAATTTTGCATTGGTTGGAGTTGGCGGTTATATTGCAGTTAGACATGTAAAAGCAATTAAAGAAACCGGAAATAATCTGATTGCAACTCTCGACCCTTTTGATAGTGTAGGATTTCTTGATGCTCATTTCCCCGATGCAGACTATTTTCATGAATTTGAAAGATTTGACAGACATATTTACAAGTTGCGTAATACAGAAAAAATGATTGATTATGTAAGTATCTGTTCGCCGAATTACCTGCATGACTCTCATATTCGTTTTGCCTTGCGTAACGGAGCTAATGCTATCTGCGAGAAACCTCTTGTACTAAATCCCTGGAATATTGATGCACTGAGCGAAATCGAAAAAGAATCAGGCAAAAAAATCTATAATATTCTCCAACTGCGTTTACATCAGTCAATTATCAATTTAAAAAAGAAAATTGAAAATGGTCCAAAAGATAAAATCTATGATATTGATCTGGTATATATAACATCACGTGGCAAGTGGTATCATTATTCGTGGAAGGGAGATATTCAAAAATCGGGGGGAATTGCCACCAATATCGGAGTACATTTCTTCGATATGCTAAGCTGGATATTTGGTGAAGTTGAATCAAGTGTGGTGCATGTTAGTAAAAATGATACTGCGGCAGGATTCCTGAAACTTAAGAATGCAAATGTCAGATGGGTTTTATCAATAGATGAAAATTTACTCCCTGAAGATATTAAAGCCAAAGGACAAAGGACTTACCGCTCAATAAAACTCGAAAACGAAGAAATCGAATTTAGTGACGGCTTTACAGATCTTCACACAGATAGTTACAGACATATTTTATCTGGCAAAGGTTTTGGCCTCTCTGAAGCTCGCAATTCGATAAATATGGTTTATGATATAAGAAATGCACAATCAATAGGCTTAAAAGGTGATTATCATCCATTATTAAAGGACAAAATAAAATAATAATAATATGTACAATTCAATAATTAACAAAGAAAAGAAAATATCCGTAATCGGACTGGGATATGTAGGACTTCCAATAGCACTTGAATTTGCAAAAACGGTAAAAGTTGTAGGCTTTGACATTAAGCCCGAAAGAGTGGAAATGATGAAGAAGCGAATTGACCCCAGTTCAGAGCTTGAACCGGAAGCATTTGACGGAGCAGATATATTATTTACATCAAATCCTGAAGATTTGAAACAATGCCATTTTCATATTATTGCCGTTCCAACTCCAATAGATGAGCATAAATTACCTGACCTTACTCCAGTTATAAAAGCCAGCGAAACTGTAGGTAAAATATTAAAGAAAGGTGATTATGTTGTTTATGAATCAACTGTATATCCGGGTTGCACAGAGGAAGATTGTGTTCCTGTACTTGAAAAAATGTCGGGATTGAAATTTGTAAAAGATTTTAAAGTTGGATTTTCGCCCGAAAGAATAAACCCCGGTGATAAATTACATACTCTGACAACAGTGGTAAAAGTTACTTCCGGTTGTGATAAGGAATCTGCCGAAGAAATTGCAAAGGTCTATGAAATTGTTGTTAAAGCCGGCGTTCATCGTGCAAGTTGCATAAAAGTTGCCGAAGCAGCGAAAATTATTGAAAATACACAAAGAGATGTAAATATTGCTTTAATGAATGAATTGTCAATGATTTTTAACATCATGGGCATAAACACTTTCGAAGTACTCGAAGCTTCCGGTACAAAATGGAACTTTCTCAAGTTTACTCCAGGACTCGTCGGAGGCCACTGTATAGGAGTTGACCCATATTATCTGCTTCATAAAGCAAACCAGCTTGGATATCATGCACAGATAATCGGTTCGGGCAGATCAATAAATGATGGTATGGGCAAACACGTAGCTGACAATGTTGTAAAATTGATTATTTCAAAAGAAAAAGAAATAACAAAATCAAAAGTTCTGCTTATGGGTATGACCTTTAAAGAAGATGTTACAGACATAAGGAATTCGAGAGTTATTGACATTGTACATGAACTCGCAAAATTCAGAGTAAAGGTTGACATAGTTGATCCATTTGCCAATAAACATGATGTTAAAGAAGAATATGGTGTTGAAATGATTGATAAACCAGATGGTAAATATGATGCAATTATCGTTGCCGTAAACCATGCTCCTTATGTAAATCTTGACGAAGCATATTTTAAAAGCATATCAAAAGAACAAGGCATTTTTATTGACATTAAGGGTGCTTTCAGAAATAAAATCAATGATTTAACTTACTGGAGTTTATAGTGAAAACTGTAAATTCAAATCACGACAAATGAACATAATTACTGATTTGCTGTTAATTACATAAAACTTAATATGAAAATTACAAAAGAAAATATTAGGTCAATTTTAAAATCAGTCATTTATCCTGAAACAGGAAACGACATTATAAGCTCTGGGATTATTGACAATATTGAAATTCAGGGAAACTCCATTTCGATAAGCTTAGCTTTTGCTAAGGCAACAGACCCGTTTATTAACTCTGTAAAACGCTCTATTAAAACTACTATTGAAGAACAATTTGGAACAGAAGTAATACTAAATCTTACTACAAAAATAAAACCTCAGGAAAAGCAAAAACATCCAAAAAACGGAGGATTAACAGATATACGTAATATCATTGCTGTAGCAAGTGGTAAAGGAGGAGTCGGAAAATCAACAGTTACTGTCAATCTGGCTGTGGCATTAGCACAAAAAGGATATAAAGTTGCTGTAATAGATGCAGATATATTTGGTCCTAGTATTCCAAAAATGTTTGGTGTAGAAAACATAAAACCATCCGGAGTGATGGAAGGGGAAAATGAATTAATTATTCCGATAGAAAAATACGGAGTAAAGATGCTTTCCATAGGATTTTTTGTTGATCCTGCCAATGCAACTATCTGGCGAGGACCTATGGCATCTAATGTTTTAAAACAACTCATTTTCCACACAAAATGGGGAGAACTCGATTACTTATTGTTTGACATGCCTCCCGGAACAAGCGATATACATCTAACACTGGTACAAACTGTTGCAGTTACAGGAGCTGTTATAGTAAGCACTCCTCAGGATGTTGCCGTTGCAGATGCAAGAAAAGGTCTGGCTATGTTCAAAGCTAGCGGAATTGAAGTTCCTGTATTAGGTATAGCAGAAAACATGTCATGGTTTACGCCTGCTGAATTACCTGAAAATAAATATTATATTTTTGGTAAAGGGGGTGTTGAAAAATTATCGAAAGAAACAGGGACAAAAATTCTTGCTCAAATTCCTATTGTTCAATCTATTTGCGAAAGCGGTGACTCGGGCGAACCAATCGCATTAAAAACAGGAACCCCTGTTCACAAGGCATTTGCTGATTTTGCAGACAATTTCATCGAAGCTGTCGAATATAGAAACAAAACATTGCCCCCAACAAAACAAGTAGTAGTAAACTAATAAAAATAAAACTAACATGGAAGAAATAATAAAAAGAATTGAAACATCAATTGATGAAGTTAGACCATATTTACAGGCAGACGGAGGCGACATTTCTCTGGTAGAAGTTACTGATGATTATGTTGTTAAAGTTAAATTACTAGGAGCATGTGGTTCATGTCCCTTTAGTATTCAAACCTTAAAACTGGGTGTTGAAGATAAATTAAAAAGAGATGTGCCTGAAGTCAAAGAAGTTGTAGCTGTATAAATTATCTTCTTTATTACTCATTAAATTAAGTCTGAACAAATGCCCCAGACTTAATTATTATTTTGTATATTTATTGCGTTTAATTCCCAAATCAATAAGTTTAAACTTTAAAAACGTAGTTTAACAAATTAGCATTGAAATATCTGAAAATCTGTATATTTTTGATGAATAATTTGTTTCTACTATGAAAACCTGTGTTATTGTTGATGATGAAAAAAATGCCAGAGAAGCTCTGCAAAAAATGATTCTGCGCTATTTTCCAGAAGATTTGGAAGTTTTAGCTTTGACCTCCTCTGTAAAAGAAGCTGTGGACAGAATTAAAGAATTAAAACCAGATGTGGTTTTTCTTGATATTGAAATGCCAGAAGAAAACGGACTGCATCTGTTTAAACATTTTGACTCTTTAAGTTTTGATGTTGTTTTTACAACTGCTTATCAGCAATATGCAATTAATGCAATTAAATATGCGGCATTAGATTATATTTTAAAGCCAGTTACTCAGGCCGATTTAGCTGCAGCCATTAAAAGATTATACAACAAAGATAAAATTAGCCGTAAAACTTTTGCACAAATAGAAGCTTTGATAAATAATCTTAATGTGGATTCTGAAACATTTACTAAAGTTGCTTTTCCAACCAAAGATGGTTTTGAACTCGAAAGAATACGCAACATTTTGTATTGTGAGGCTGATGGAAATTATTGCAAGATTTTTACAATAACCAAAAACTACATTTATGTTTCAAAACCACTAAAACATGTTTCCGAAATGCTGCCCGAAGAATCTTTCTCACGTATTCATAAGAAGTACCTCATAAATCTAAATTACTTAAAAAGTTTTTCGAGAACAGACGGGGGTTTTGTAACATTGGACACAGGAGATATCTTACCTGTTTCAACACGAAATGGTGATTTTCTTACAAAAAAATCGAATCTTTTAAAACCAGATAAAAACCAAGAGGATTAAATTTTTGATTGATGAAAAGCACACTATTTATAGTTTTATTTTTCCTAACAATTGTGTTTACTGTTTCTGCTCAGAATTACAGGATACAGAATTTTGATATGAATAATGGATTACCTTCAAATGCTGTGCGCGTTGTGATGAAGGATTCTAAAGGTTTTATTTGGATTGGAACTGATGGAGGACTTTGTAAGTATGACGGTAAAAATTTTGATGTTTATACAACGAGTAACGGGTTATCAGGAAATAAAATTTGGGCAATTGAAGAAGACAAGAATGGCTTAATATGGATAGGCACTTATGATAATGGAATTTCAACTTATAATGGAAAACATTTTAAACCATATAAATTAAATGATACAATAAACCAACATGTCCGCTGTTCTGGTTATCTGCCAGAATTTGACTGTATTGGTTTTGGGACAGATAGCGGAATAATTACAATTACGAATGGTAAAGCACAATATTTTAATCCCGAAAACAAGAACTCTTCTAAAGAAAGATTATTGATTATTTCTGTTCAAGAAACCATAAATAGTTTGGTTTTTCATTCCTATTTCTATGTTCCTTCTTACGAATATTTTCCAAAAGATAAGATTTTAAAAGTTCCTCATGGATATGATCAGCTTGGAGTCAACAATATTTTTGGAGCAGCAATCAATAATTGTAAGGATACTGTTGTAGCATTTATGGGAGGTGAGGTTATTGTTTTAAAAAAGGATGAAAATGTGGTTTTCCAAAACACTGGTATGGTAACTTCGATGGCTAAAGATAAGTTAGGTAATATTTGGCTTGCTGGATGGGATGGAACTCAAAGTGGAAAAACCGGAGGTGTTTTTAAGCTAAAAGATTATGAGTTAATTGATTACACAAATAAATTAGGAATTGAATCCAGATTTGCATGGACAATTTTTAATGATTCAGTGTCTGACTTTAATTGGATTGGTACTCTTGATAAAGGATTGTACGTTTTTAAAAACACATTTTTCGAATATTATGATCTCAATTTGCCAAAAATTACAATTAACGATTTTATTATTTCTGACTCAATTACTTGGATTGCAGCAGATGATTATTTGATTAAGGAGACTAAATCTGACACTATATTCTTTGACAAAAAATATTTTAGTCGAATTCCAGGAAATGTAAAAGCTGAACATTTAAAGAATTTCTTCCAGAATAAGGATCAGAATTTAGATTTTCTTTATTTAGGATTTGATAACACAAACCAGCTTTATGTCGCTACAAATTATGCTATGTATCGATACGATGAGATAAGAAACAATTTTATTTTTGCTGGCATCAACAGATACCCATTTTTCTTCACCAAAAACGAATTTTATTCTGTTGGCTGGTCGCGTTTGCGAAAGTATCACAATCCAAATGACTTTGAAACATCTGTTGAATTAGCTTCTGCAAATTATCCTTATGATGTAAGTAGAATTTACTCAAGAGAAAGCGAGAAATGGTTTACAAGCTGGTCAAATGGTTTGTATGTTTTCGATAAAGGAGAATTTAAAAATATTAATGCAGAAAATTACAAACTGGATTCTAATGTAAAAGATATTTGTTTTGGAAAAAACGGAATTATTTATGTTGCCCAGAGTAATTGTGAAATACTTGTTTGCCGATATGATAATAGCGAGTTTGTGGTTTTAGATTCTTATGATAACAAAAGCGGAATAATTGGAAATAACATCAATTGGGTAGCGATAAGTAAGAATGGTTTTTTGATGTTGGGAACAGATAAAGGACTAGATTTAATTTTAAATCCTGATGACCGAAAAACTCGTAAGATAAAGTTCTTTAACGAAAAGGACGGTTATTGTGCGCGTAACTCAACTGTTGCAAAAAACGATACCGAAGGAAACATTTGGATAGATACCGACAAAGGATTGTTAAAAATTAATGCAGATGCCTTGGCTAGCTTTATTGTTGATGACAATTTAAGAACAGACTCTGTAAAAGTTAACGAAATTATTTTTGCTGATATACTTAGAAAAGACAATGTAAGCCTGAGATATAACCGGAATTTTATCAGTTTTTTCTTTTCAAAACCAAATTTTTCGGATCCTGAAAAAGATATAATTTTTTACCGACTACTTGGTCAATCGGATAAATGGATAGAAGCTACGCCAGATGGTAGAATTGATTTCTTTGCATTACCACCGGGAGAATATGAGTTCCAAATCAGATGCTTTAATAAAACTAACGGAGAATTTGGCAAAACTATTTCGCATCGTTTCACAATTCAGAAACCTTGGTGGGCAACATTTTGGTTTATTGGATTAACAATTTTAATATCGACGGTTGCAGCTACCTTTATAATCAGACAGAAAATTAGAAAAATTAAAGAAGAAGCCGAAAAGAAAACACAAATAAGTAAACAGATTGCCGAACTCGAAATGAAAGCTTTGCAATCGCAAATGAACCCGCACTTTGTATTTAATTCAATAAACTCAATTCAAAATTTTGTTCTTGGCAACCAAACCGATGATGCATTAAAATATCTAGCCCATTTTTCTCAACTTTTACGAAGCGTATTAAATTTTGCTTCCTTAAAATTTATCAGCATTGCCGAAGAACTCGAATTTCTCGATCATTACACTCAGCTCGAAAAAATGCGGTTTGACCACTGTTTTGCAATTGATTATCATATCGAAGACAGTATAAATCCAAAGGAAGTATTAATTCCACCTATGGTTTTACAACCAATTATAGAAAACTCGATAAAGCACGGTCTCGTTTACAAAAATCCTCAAGGCAAAATCATTATTAGTTTTAATCAGTATGATGATATTCTTTATTGCACTATAAGCGACAATGGTATTGGTCCCGAACTGGCATCACAAAAACAAACCAAAACACACACTTCCAAAGCACTCAGCATAATACGCGAAAGGCTAAAAATACTATATTCAAATCCCCAAATAGGCATAGAAATTCGTGACCTGTATCCAGGTTGTGAAGTAACACTTAAATTTGAGCTAAAGTTTGTGGAATAGGCAAAACAAATTCAATTGTTCTGCTGTCAAATATTTTATACATTTTCCCATTATTTCGCAAAATAGTCATTGAAGGCTCTGTTTTATTTTACTAAAAAAACGATAAAACGCATTTTTATTACGCTTAAACCTCAAAAACAACGATAAGTAAATCGTTTAAATTATCATGTTTTTATTTTATAATTTTGAAATCGAAAGCATTGTTTACGCGGTTGCCGAAAAGCGTGGAGAGAGTAGGCGGGATAAAGAAAAAACAACAGCATGGAATCACAAGAAAAAAAATGGGCAAATAGAGTCAAGGCAATATTACAATTGAAAATTTCAGAAATTAATGAGAATTATCGTTATGGCAAAATTTCTGATGCTGATCAAATTAGACTTGAAACATTTAAAAATTTACTTGAAATTATTGATACGTTAATAATTGAGGAGGAATAGCAATGAAACGATATATTTTATCATACGACAAATTTCAAAATGCTAATGACCCATTTGATGATATTGTGAAGTTACTTCTTAAACAGGGGGCTGTAGAAATAAAATCTCCAGTTCAATCTACATTTTCTTTTGAAATGAATCAGAAAGTTTGCGAATATGAAATGTGCATTGTTTTAAAACGACTATTAGAAAAGCTATGTTATTTTTGTTTAGGAGAGTGTTGCTTCATACATTATGCTGAAAATGATGATTCAAAACCATCTAGAAAAGAGAGAATTGAATTAATAACTAATAAATTTAAAAATGAAAAAAATTAGAGTGAATCAGGAATTTATTGACGACTTAATAGCTCAAAAAATCTGTAAAGACCGTGAAGCATTTTTTGATACTATGGAAAATTTTATAAATGAAGGATATGAAGTTTGTTTTTATAGCTCATATATTATTGCTGAAGAGAATCCTAAAATTTGCTTTAATGATATTAATAAATTCAAAGAATGGAGAAAAGGGCAATTTGATAGGTTTAATGAACTAAAAAACATTTTAAAAAATAGAAAATTTGTTGTATGATAAAGTACATCGTTGCAAAAACTCAAACTCCAATCCAAGGAAACACATTTTGTGAGCTTCTTGAAGAATATCGTAAGGAAACCCATGATAAAAGAACTTATGTAGATTTTCTTGAAGAATATCCTGAAAATGCGTCTTTAATCACAGAGCAAAATCAAGATTTCAAAACACCAGAGGAATTTGAGAGTTTTGTTATCATTAAAATTGTTGAATCATTAGAAATTATTAAACTAAGATAATATGTTAAAAATAGTTACACTAATATATGTCATATTCATAGCTTCATCGCTTATGGCTCAGAATTATATTTTAAATAATCCAGATTGGAGTATAACTAATATTGGTGATTTAAGTAATGGGAATGCTTTAATAGATAATGATCCGAGTACAGAAGTTGTAGTAGGTCCATTATATTGTTGCAGCCAAAATAAATCTGGCGAAATAATAATTGATTTTCAACAACAGATTCTTGTTGAAAGTTTTCAAAGTGGTTGGATTGGGGGAAATCATGTTGCTCCTGGAAATGGTTTTATTAGGATGTATTATAGTCCTGATGAATCTGATTCTTGGATTCAATGCCTAGATACTAATATATCATATAGTTATAGCCAAATTGGGATTCAAGTTACCTTTCCGGACTATATAGTCGCACGCAAATGGAAACTGGTGTTTTCATATACATCTCATCCCGATACTGGTTATGGAGCAGTCAACATTTCAATTAAAGATTTCAAATGGGCTGTGCCAGTTTTTTTTCAATCAAATAATACACAAGTACCACAAGTAAATTGCATAAATCTTATTTCAAATATACCTCATCCTTTACAATGGAGTACGAGTGATACTGCGCAAGATATTTATGTTTGTAATACTTCACTTTACACATTAACAAATGAGAATAATTTTTCACAATCGATAGGAATCTTTGTTTCTAATTTTTCTAATATCCTTCCTACGCCTAATGGTAAGATTTATTCAACCTTCGAAAAAAATGGAAAACTATATTTTGGTGGAGATTTTAATTATGTGGGCAATGTAAGTGGTTATTCTGCTTCTGTAAATTCAACTGATGCAATATTTGATTCTGAGATGCCCCGTATAAATGGTAAAGTAAATTGTGTAATTCCAGATGGTTCTGGCGGTTGGTATGTTGGTGGATTATTTACCAAAGCTGGGGTTTACGATTATAACAATCTGGTTCATATCACCTCATCAAAAACGATTGATGTTGCATTTGCTCCGCAGCCTAATGGAGAAGTAAAATCTTTAAAGTTAGTAGGCAATAAGTTATATGCAGCAGGTTCTTTTACTATGGTTGGTGAGGTAAGTCGTGGTTATTTGGCGCAAATAAATGTTGCAGATGGAATGGCATCATCATGGGATCCGATGGTTAATGCTGCTGTTAATTCAATTGAAGTTTATGAAAATAAAATAATTGCAGGAGGGGAATTTTCTAGTATCGGAGGTAGTAGTCGTAATTTTCTGGCAGCAGTTGATACTGTGTATGGTCAAGCAACATCTTGGAATCCAAGTCCCAATCAATTTGTAAATAAAATTGTGTTATCTGGGCTTAAACTTTATGTTGCAGGCAATTATACTACAATAGCAGGTAGTTCTCGGAATAGATTAAGTTGTATTTTGCTTTCTACAGAAGCATTAACATCATGGAATCCAAATCCAGATAACATAGTGTTGGATATATTGCCAACAGGTACAGCCATATATTTGGCAGGTAATTTTAACTCAGTTGGTGGTCAAACAAGAAACTATATTGCTGCTGTTAATACAACAGCTGGAACTGCTTTATCATGGAATCCAAATGCTGATAATACTGTCAATAGTTTGTATTTAGACGAAAGCAACATTATTGTTGGGGGAAAGTTTTCAACTATTGGAGGCCAAACTAGAAACTGTTTGGCTCGTTTGTCTACAACAACCTCTCTTGCCGATAGTTGGGATCCAGATGTACATCATTTTAAATCATCTACTCCTGTTGTTAATTGCATTTCGATGGCAAATGGAAATTATTATTTTGGAGGCGAGTTTTATAGTTTAGGTGGTGAATTGCGAAATAATGTAGCTTGTGTTGATTTGGTCTCTGGCGAACTTTCTAGTTGGGATGCTAATGCAAACAACGTTGTAAGAGCAATATATTCAGATGAGAATTCTGTCTATATAGGCGGAGAATTTACACAAGTTAATGGTTGGGTAAATAAAAACAGAATAGCACAGTTGGATAAAAATACGGCTGTTGCAACTGGATGGAATCCAAATTCTGATGGTACGGTTCATGCATTAGCCGGAAAGGGACTTTACTTATATGTTGGAGGCGAATTTACAAATATTGGTAACAATGCAAGACCAAAATTAGCGGCAATTAAATTTAGTGATGGAACTTCATCCACATTTAACCCTTCACCAAACGGAACGGTTAGGGCTCTTGCAGTTGAAGGAGATTCTTTGTTTGTTGGAGGAGATTTTACAAGTACAAGTGGTCAGACTAGAAACAGGGTTGCAGGATATAATTTATCAACAAGCAATATTCTTTCATTTGATCCCAATGCAAATAATTCTGTCAATGCAATAGCAACAAATAATAATAATGTGTTTATTGGTGGTAATTTCTCTTCTATTGCAGGGCAATCAAGAAATAATTTCGCTATTTTTAACATGGCAGGAAGTATTGAATCTGCAAATCCTTTTTATTTCGACAATACCGGAATAAATGCTGTGGTAACTACAGATAGTGTTGTTTACATGGGAGGAGAATACACATTTTACAATAATAATTCTTTAAATACCAATAATAATGCAAGTGCAATTAAAAATACTGATCAAAGCATGTCAACATATTGGCATCCTGAACCAAATAATACAATCAGATCTATTTTAATAAGCAATGATAAAATCTATCTGGGAGGTGATTTTACAGAAGTTTTAAGTGTATTTCAGCCATTTTTTGTGAGCGTTGATAATTATTGTATCGCAACAGCACATATTGAAGACCCTTTTACCTCACAATTTTGTGAAGGTGACGGTGTATATTTGAATGCAGATACAAGTTCAAATTATTCATATCAATGGTATTTAAATAATGTTCAGATTTTGGAAGCCGATTCTTGTTCTTACTCTCCTGTGGAAACAGGTACTTACACTGTCAGAATAACTGATAATTTGAATTACGGTTACATATTTTCTAATGGGATTTATGTTGAAGTTGACCCGTTAGCAGATACTTCATTAACTATTTCAGGGTTAACAGAATTTTGCGGTGGCAGTGTAGATTTAGTTGCTCAAACAGGAGCAAGCTATACATATCAATGGTATAAAGACAATAATCCTATTTCAGGAGAAAACACAAACACATTAAGCGTTACAGAAACAGGAACTTACTATGCTGAAATTTATAATTCTTCAGCTTGTGTTCAGAATTCACAAGAAGTTTATATTAATTCAAGCTACTTGAATCCCACCATAACTGCAGTTGGAGATATAATATTTTGCGAAGGGAATAGTTTAGTTTTAAGTTCAGATCAAACAACAGGGAATGAATGGTATAAAGACGAAGTGCCAACTGGTATAACTACTCAAAACATTACAGTTACGGAATCAGGGACATACAAAACTTATGTTAACTCAGGTAGCTGTGAGGGGTGGTCAGAAGAAATAATTGTTGTTGTTAACCCATTGCCAGTTTCAGCAGGCACAATTTCAGGCAACACAACAGTTTGTCAGGGAGAGACATCTTTAACTTATACTGTTCCAGTGATTGAAAATTCAACATCATATATCTGGACATTGCCAACCGGAGCAACGGGAACCAGCACAACAAATAGCATTACTGTTGATTATGGAATTTCTGCAAGTTCAAGCAATATTACAGTAAAAGGCAATAATTCTTGTGGCGATGGTGCTGTGTCTTCTTTAGCAGTTACCGTAGATCCTTTGCCTGTAGAAGCCGGTACAATATCTGGCAACACAGTTGTTTGTCAAGGCGAAATGTCTTTAACCTATACTGTTCCAGTAATTGAAAATGCAACATCGTATATATGGACATTGCCAACCGGAGCAACTGGAACAAGTAATATAAATTCAATTACTGTTGATTATTCTACTTCTGCTGTTTCTGGAAATATAACGGTAAATGGAACAAATTCTTGTGGTGATGGCGTTGAATCTTCTTTATCAATTACTGTTAATCCTATGGTAGCAGATGCAGGGTTAATTTCAGGGTCAACAAATGTATGTCAGGGGGAAAACTCGGTAACTTACACAGTCCCAATCATTGAAAATGCAATATCCTATATCTGGAATTTGCCAACCGGAGCAATTGGATCAAGTAATACAAATTCAATTACAGTTGATTATTCCACTTCGGCTGTTTCTGGCAATATCACGGTAAAAGGAACTAATTCTTGTGGCGATGGGGCTGAATCATCTTTATCAATTACTATTAATTCGTTGGTAGCAGATGCAGGTTTAATTTCGGGGTCAACAGTTGTATGTCAGGAAGAAAACTCGGTAATTTACACTGTTCCAGTAATTGAAAATGCAACTTCATATATCTGGACATTGCCAAATGGAGCGACGGGAACCAGCACAACAAATAGCATTACTGTTGATTATGGAATTTCTGCAAGTTCAAGCAATTTTACTGTAAAAGGCAATAATTCTTGTGGTGA
>Ga0116157_10002097_pt1 | contig 19610 bp, 16 predicted proteins | sample AD_UKC048_MetaG_FD_89882 | JGI IMG/M metagenome (GOLD analysis project Ga0116157, IMG submission 89882) | Active sludge microbial communities of municipal wastewater-treating anaerobic digesters from USA - AD_UKC048_MetaG | ecosystem: Engineered > Bioreactor > Anaerobic > Digestate | place: USA...
CCGCGATTATCGCCAAGTGGCAGAATTACACGTACAAAGCGGCTGGGTTCCCACCAGCGTGCGCGTAGATGAATTAGAAGCAGCAATTCGTACCGTGTGCGAACCCATTTTTGAAAAGCCCTTGAAAGATATTTCTTTTGGTCATGTGTTGCTTAGCCTGTTCCGCACTGCGCGCCGCTTTAATATGGAAGTGCAACCGCAACTGGTACTTTTGCAGAAAACGCTGCTCAATATTGAAGGCTTGGGGCGTCAGCTCTACCCCGATTTAGATTTATGGACAACGGCACATCCGTTTTTAGAGCGCTGGCTGAAAAAACGTTTTCACCCCAAAAGCTTATGGGGCGAACTCAAGCGGTATGGGCCCGAGTGGATGGAGAAATTCCCGCAAATCCCCCAGCTTATTTTTAACGGCTTGCAGCAATTACAAAACATTGGTGATCTCGCCCCAGAAGTACACAAAACCGCACAGCAATTGCAGGCGCGCAGTTCGCAGGCTTCAAGGCGCTATTGGTTGGCGGGTGGCTTATTCATTGGCGCTATTGCGCTGGCGCACCCCAGCATTTATGAAGCCGTTAGCGCGCAAATACGCGGGCTTCACTTTTCTACCGCTAGCTTTGTCATCGCGGGTTTAGGTTTGGTCGTGTTAGTGATTAAAAAGTCATAGCGCTAACGCTCATTGCACTTGCTCCTCCACAAAACTCCCACGGCGAAACACGGCCTGAGCGATGGGCATGACCACATCAATATTGCGTTCTGCGCGTAAGAGAAAATAAGTTTGTATATGTTTTGGGTCTGTTGATACGTACTCGTACGTTTTGAGGCTTTTAAAAAAAACCTCGCCACGAGGGCGAGGCAAATCTGTTGAGGAGATGAGGGCTCGCTCAATCAGGGAGGTCAATCGATATGCAAAGCTATTCGCTAAGAAAATTCTGTTTCGGAGCATGCCACAAGTCACGCCAAAAAAATTCTTCTATTTCCATTGTTTTTCTAAATAGTTGATGCTGCCTAGGACAAGGTTTAGGCCTATGATTATCGCTTCAACTCAAAAGAAATTAACCTCAATAAATTCGTGCTAGGGATGAGATTGTTTAGTTTGTCCTGCAGTACGCTGCCTGATCAGCTACATTTCGCCGTTCGTTTTATTTGCTAGAGTAGAAACGAATGCCACGAGGTTTTCCTCTATAGCAATAAATGAAAACCATAATTATTTATATAGGAAAGAGTTTTTGAAGGTAAGCGTACCTTGACGCTAGCAGCATAATCAATAAGCTTCCTCCTTGCTAAAACCTGTTGATCACTAGTTTAATTTTTTTGACTGTATTATTTGCTGATTTCGAAGATGTGCCAACACATTAAAATGTTGCAGCGATGCTGCCAACACATAAATCAATTCTAGGTGTCCCGCACGGAACAAAGTAAGGGCTGTAGCATCATCCATATCGCGGATAGCATCCAAACTTACGGTATAAAGACCTTGCAAGGTTAATCGCTCACCATTATCAAATTTTAATGACATATCAACAGGCTCAATCAGCTTTAATTCTGACAAAGACCGAATAAAGATTTGAGTCATCTCAATTCCCGCGTGATATTTACCCAATGCCTGCTGTATTTGACGAAGATTATCCCCCGGCTGCAATGAATCAGTAAATAACTGACCTCCTTCACTATCGCTGAATCTTGGACTATCTCGATCCACTACAATATTATTCTCAGAAATATAAAAGCCACTACATTGTAAAGATAATGGATTGAACCCACCCCGCTCTTCAATAGTTTTTAATGGCGGCTCTCCCGGTTTTAAACTCAATACCACGCCAGCATAAAAACGTCCTGTCTCTGCCTCCTTGGTTAACATAATTGGACAAGAAGCCGCAGCCGTAAAAAATTCGCTAGTGACTACCGGTGTAAAATGCGGCACATTTTCAGACTTTATTTTTAATTTAGCATGCAGACTGGGGCTGAGTAATTCAAAACGCGGCATCAAATATTCTCCAACAAAATAACAAATAGGTTATTCATCATACGGATTGCAATCCTTGTTCACGAATTTTACGAATAAGATCACGATGGTAGGGTAATCCACCCCGTAATTTTTCGGTTTGGGCTAAATTTTCACGCATAGCCCTTTCGGCCATTTTTGAATCACCGGTTAAGGACTCAAGCTCGATTTCTGTTTGAAAACCCATGCCATAGAGCACATATTGATAACTAGCTGCGGGGAAAATTTCTTCTACCTGATTAAACTCATCATGAAACCAAGGCGATTGGTAACGCCAAAGCAATAATAAATTTTGCAGCCGTTTCGGAATTGTTTCCGGCAACACATTATCTCGCCAAAATGCACTGTCCTTTCGTTTGGTCAACGCATAATGAAGCTTGAGAAAATCAATAATCCTACCCCATCTATATTCGGTGGTAGCATTAAAACGCGATGCAATAACATCCATTACCTCACGGCATACCGGCATTTGTTCTGCAATTAATTTTGCAGATAACTCAATCAGAACAATGGCTGAGGCTTCCAGCGGCTCCAAAAATCCAGCAGCCATGCCTACGGCTACACAATTGCCTTTCCAAAATATTTCGCGATGCCCAGATCGAATATCAATCTTGCGCAAGGATAATTGATCGGCCGCTGGACCTATATAGGCTCTCAATTCCTGTTCAGCTGCATCATCAGAAATATGTTGGCTTGAATAAACATGACCAACACCACGTCGGGTCGGCAACCCTATATCCCAAACCCAACCTGCAGATTGCGCGGTGGAAATTGTATGGCTAGCAATTGGACTCAACTCCGACTCATAGGGAACATGAACCGCTAATGCTCGGTCGCAAAATAAAATATCATTACAATCTTTAAAGGGAACACCCAGTGCATTGCCTATGAGCAGCGCTTTGAATCCAGTGCAATCAATAAAAAGATCACCTTCTATTTCACCGGCCTGAGCTGTTATAACACTGCGAATATCACCGTTATCTTTCAGCTTTACTTCTTGAACGTCTGCTAACAGATGTTTTACGCCCAGTTTTTCACAGCAATGTTTTTGTAAAAATTGTGCAAACTTACCAGCATCTAAGTGATAGGCATAATTTGTAATTGCATCAAATTCCGCAGTGCTAATAGTTTTGGGGGCAAGCCCTTCTTCACTCACACGAGCTTGCGGACACACTGCATCACAAAAGCTTTGCCCATTTTTTTGATGCAGCCAATGCGGCACCAAATTTAATTGTGAAAATCCCTGAGGCAACATCAAAGGGTGAAAATAAGCGTCTTTCGGTTCGCCAGTTGTCCAACAAACAAACTTGGCACCTTGTTTAAAAGAAGCATCGCAGTGCCGAAACAAATCGGTTTCCGAAACCCCAATTCGTGAAAGCGTACTTCGTAAAGTTGGCCAAGTCCCCTCGCCCACACCAATGGTTGGTATATTTGGTGATTCAACAAGTGTCACACTAAAGCCTGCTGGCATTCTGCTTTTGTGCTTGGCAGCGATAACAGCTGCAGTTAGCCAACCTGCAGTGCCGCCCCCAACAATGACAATACACTTAACTGGATTCATAATTTATTCTTTTATAAAAATAAAAAAGAGAATCGGCGGTAAGCCGATTCTCCAAAACACTCCATTTATACTGTTTTAAAACTTATAGCGAACACCAAGTGTATAACGGCTACCATAAGCCCATACATCGAGCAGTTGATTGTCATAACGCCCATGTGTACTCATGGTTTCATTGGTCAAATTAGCGCCTTCAAAAAACACATTTAATTGCTCATTGAATTGGTAACTTGCACTCAAATCAATTTGAGTGCTGGCATTTACGAATGTAGGCTCGGCACCATATTCGGAAATATTCTGACCCTGACCAAACTGAAGTAAATATTCATCACGCCAGTTCACTGCAACTCTGAGTTCAAAACCATTTTTATCATAGAAGCCAACAAAGTTCATTGAATCTGCAAGGCCTGTCACCGCAAATCCACTTTGACTAAGATCATTTCGATCATAAGGTTTATTAGTGTCCACAATAGTCGTGTTTGCATTAAAACCAAAACCTGTTTCACCAAACAAATGTTGCCACGCAAGCTCAAGACCATTAACACGCGCTTTTGGCCCATTCACTCGTTGACTCACAGTGTAAATAGCTTCTAGTCCGGTACTAGGATCAATAACATTATTGATGGTTTGGCGCTGTGTTCCTTCAACGATGAAATTGGTAACATCTTTAACAAACACATTACCAGACACATACGAATTGTCTTGATAATACCATTCCAATGCTACATCGAGGTTGTCTGATAACAAGGGCTCCAGTTTTGGGTTACCGCCATTTGCTGTCAACGCACCCACTCTTGGCAATGAACCTACATTTAATACCGGTGTTAGCAAATTAATTGCAGGACGAGTTAATGTTCTGGATGCATCAAAACGCAAATGCAACTCATCAGTCAATTCCAATTTCAAATCTATACTTGGCAATAAGAACGAATAATCATGTGAAGTAGAAATCGGTTGCGAACCAGAGAATGTAGTAGTTAGTAACGTTGGATCGGCTTCGCTCAAACTTAATTTAGTTGGAACTCTACCCACGCCTTTGGAAGTAACATCTGTTTGCTCCCTGCGAATACCTGCATTAACATGGAAAGGCAAATCACCAATCTCAGTAACAAAACCCACCTTCAAAAATAACGACACGGTTGTTTCACTAATATCCTGGACGCTACCTGGATCAAGTGCAAGATCTAAACGTCCAACATAATTCGTTCCGCAACAACCATAGTTATAGCCATTTATAGTTTGGGTTTGTGGATTTCCCAAGCCCTCTAAGTACGAATAAACATCCATTGGATTGTAGACCAACAACTCCGGCATCAAAGCATCATTACCGGAAAAGCCAGGAATAAAATTTGAGGTGCTGGCAAAACTACGAGGCATATTGCTGGGCAATATTACACCTGTGCTACGACCAGAAGGTGCGCCATATCCAGCCCATGTTTGCCAAAAATTATTGGCGAAAGTATTACTGTTTTGAAGTGTGAAATTATCATCAACAATCGCCAAGCCAAGATCAACTTTCAAACTATCTTCTGACCAACTCATAAGAAATTTTGCTTGATCTATCGTATCGCTGTTTTCTTGACGAGTACGAACAAGTACGTGCGTACCAATGACACTTGGGTCATTCACTCTTGATTTATCACAGGCGGGACCGTAGGTACTCATTTGCGGAAGAGTATTGCTACTATCACCTACTATACGCACACCCATGTCACACCCAAGAGTGCCGCCGTAACCGGTATCCATATTATCTGCACTATTTTGTCCATTTGGATTTAGCTCACTTTTTGCGTGAGATAAATCGAGTGCATAAGTCAGATTATCGCTTGCCTCATACTTAACATTAACACCAACCTGATTGGTAACCAGTAAAGAACGATTAATACCGGCATTGAGGTTCATTACATCTTCGAGGTTGATGAAATCAACAATAGTACCGTTAGCATCCTGCTTGGCATTTCGGAATGCATTAAAATCAAACCATGCGCCAAAACCATAATTAAAACTATCGACATTCTGACGAGAATAATTGTCATCAATTGTCACTAGCAATTGATCGTTGGGCTTCCATTGAAATGCTATTCGCCCATCAATACGCTCATCCGTTGTTTGGTTTTGGTCCGCACCAAATTGAATTTGACTCCAGCTAACAATGGAGCCTGGAACTGCCAACTCTTGATCAGTACAGCTTGCGGTCAATTGACATGGGCGAACACGACCACCTTGCCAACCGGAAACAAACACATGGTTGGCTTCTGTTTCATGTTCAGATTTGATGACATCTACAAGAAGCCCCATAGTTTCATCAGCAAACGTGTTGCTATATAGCGCCCCAATAGTGGGTTTAATTGTGCCTGACTGATCTTGCATGCCGCCCGAAATAGATAAAGCAATTTTTTGACCTGGATGATCAAATGGTTTTGGATACATCACATTCACTGTTGCACCTATCGAATTACTCGACATGGTTACATCAGGGGTTTTCATGACCATCAAACCGCCAACAAAATCTGCACCTACAGTACTAAAATCGATGGAGCGACCACCAGATGCAGTTGAAATGCGACGACCATCAAATAATGTTTCATTAAAGTCGCCACCAAAACCGCGAACAGTAATACCTGTGGGTTGTCCACGTGCGCCATTGCGCTGAATAGAAACGCCGGGGACACGTTGCAATGAAGCCGCGATATTTGAATCGGGGAATTTACCGATATCTTCCGCAGTGATTGCATCCACCACACCAGAAGATTCCCTTTTGATGTCCATGTTCCGCTGCATTGATTGTCGAATACCGGTAATAACGACTTCTTCTACAGTACTATTATTATCTTGTGCATTTACATAATGAGAACTAAATACAGAGGAAATGATGGCTATTATGGCACTCGATAATTTTGTTTTTTTTGGCATATCAGCAGGCTCCTGACTATTGTTATCTTTGACAATAATGAGCTGACCATTTGCATCGACTACCATTTTTAATCCAGCATCCGAAAGCAATATTGCTATAGCCTCTTCAACTGAATATTTACCGAACAAACCCTTTGAATATATCCCTTTAACTTTATCGTAAGGGAAAATAAGCGTTAAATTAGCTTGCTCAGCAAAAGTAGTGAGCGCCTTGTCAGCTCGCTGCTGGGGTATTTCGAAGTGATATTTTTCCGACAGACGAACAGCATCAGCCACTGATTCTGGCACCAGAGAAACCAGAACTGCAGCAACTAAATATCTGAATATAACTTGATCATACAACCCAGGCGACAATTTATTATGTGCGCCTCTATTGGACGACCTAGCTGTTTTTTTCCACCATTGGACTGACTGCATTTATTTTAATATTTCTTATTCTATTAACTAATCTTAAAGATTAGTGACTATTTAACGCGTAGCATTCAGGAAAATTTTGTCATTCTCTCCATATTCATACTCAATTGAAAAATTATTTTTCAATGTATTTAGTAGTTTCTCTGTATCACCGATTTTAAAAACACCCGCAATCCGCACTTTTTGCAAAGACTCGTCCGAAATAATAAATTTTTTATCGCTGTATCGACTAAATTCCACTACAGCTTCATCAAGTGTCTCTCCACGAAACACAATATTCCCTTGACGCCAGCTAAGCTGCGCAGTCATATCACTTTCAGCTATCTGCTCAACTTTTTTAGCAGATGCAGTCAGAAGCATTTTTTCACCCTTAGAAACAGCAATAACATCTACCGATAATTCTTCTATTTTTTGCAAAGGTACAATATTATCCAACCGTTTTTCTGTAACCAATACGCGCCCCTCACTTACCCATAGCCTAACCTTTTCTGGGTCAATCATTTGAACATCAAACGCAGTACCCACTGCCTGAACCACCTTGGTGCCAGCAATTACGCTTAATGGGCGATCAGTCGCATGCGCAACATCTATGTGTATTTCGCCACGATTTAAAAAGACCAGCCGCTGATTCCGCGTATAGACAACTTTCACTTGGCTATTCGTATTTAGAATCAGCGTGGAACCATCTGAAAGCAACACTCTCTGCTGCTTCCCTACCAGAGTTTGATAAGTGCTTTCAGTAGACTCGTACGTATTCGCCCAGTGTAAATACTGGAGAGCGGCACCAACCGTCAACACGAAAAAGCAGGCTGCCGCATATTGGTAAAAGGGGATTTTCTTCTTGGTTTTGGTAACCTGAAATACGTCTGAAAGCAACATCAAACGATCCATCTTATCCCACAAGCGCGCCAACTTAATTAACACTCGCTGATTTTCGGGATCATTATTCAACCATTGGCGCAATTCTTTTTCTTCCTGAATCGTCAGCTTCCGATCCAGACGTGCAACCCACAAGCTCGCCTCGTCAAATCGACGTTCTTGCGTTGGAAAATCAACTATATTGCTCACACCAAGCCCTCCTTTATACGAGAGTCTTTCGAAGCAGTTTGCATTTTTGGTTCCTGATTATGATCCATAAAATAACAGCATCGCTTAATACCAAATGCAATATGTTTCTCTACAGTACTTTCACTGATATTCAGGTCTGTCGCAATTTCTTTTTGACTAAAACCATATACTTTCTTAAGCACAAAAACCCGGCGACACTGTACCGGCAATTGGCGCACGGCCTTGCAAAACATTTCAAACTCTTCTTTGGAGGCAACATCCTGAAAAGTCGTATCTTCATCATGCTCCTCCAAATAATGTTGAATATCCCCATCCATCTCATCATCCATACTGACAGACAAACGTACCTCTGCCCGCTTTATATGGTCCAGCGCCAAATTTCGAACAATCTTATACAGATACGAACGAGGATACTGAATACTCTCCTCATTGGAAATTTCGCAAATCCGAACATAAGTCTCCTGGACTATGTCCTCTATCTCTTTGGGCGGCACCAAGCGCGAAACGGCGCGCATTAGCCCGTTTCGAATCGACAGATAAACGCCCTCCAAACTCTCTTTATCACTCATAGTTATTCTTTTGCCTATTATATTATCCAGCCCCCCTGCGGTTTCAGTCAGGGGGTTATATCTTGACGATTGGAGCAAGAAAATCCGCCAGCTTGGTAAAAAATAAATCGATAACTAGATTATTGATGAGGACTGAAAGGTTATTGGTAACTCAGGTTAACGCTTGAATTGTTCGTCTAAACAATCTACCACAATGGCAGTTGCTGGCTTTACTCAAGGTTCAAAAAGCCAAAAAGTGTGCAGGGTATTTGGTAGTGTAACCACTTTAGAGGGAATGCCATAGATCTTCAGTTTCGCGATCATCTCATCCCACCCCACATGAAAACGCTCCTGCGCACTGTTCAGAAGCAACACAAGCGGGTTACCTTCACCCACATATAGTGGGCATGGGCATTTTTTTGTGAGCAGAATCCAGCGCGCCCACGACAAAGAGAATAAACTTCGAAAATTGCTAATTTAATGAGCCTCATCCCAATGCGTGACTTTATTCTGAACTGCTCTGCAGCCGAAATTATGCTGGCAGGCCTCGCCTTTTTTGCGGGCATTTATGTGGCTTTTGGCTGCGCTAACTTGCTGCTTACACGCAAGCTATTACCGGCGATTGGGATTGGTGTTCAGCTAGACCCGCGCCCACTGGGTGTAGGGCAGCTTAAGCGCGAATTTGAATTGTCAGTACTTTCTATTCTTATCTTTGGCTTGGGGATGATTTTTCCATGGGGAATTTTGCAATTGGGTTGGGCACAGCTTGCGGTTGCGCCATCTTTCAGGCAAACCCTGCTGGAAATTTTAGTGTTGATAGTGTGGAATGAAATCCATTTTTATATCAATCACCGTTTACTTCACACCTCTTGGTTAAGACGATTTCATTTGCCGCATCATAAATCCGTAGTGACAACGCCTTGGTCGGCCTATAGTTTTCATCCGGTAGAGGCGGCCATGTTGGGAAATGTGATTTTGCTGCCTATGCTGGTTCACGATTTTAGTGTCTACGCACTTTTTTCTGTTCCGCTATTTAGTTTGTTGTTCAACACCATCGGCCACTCCAATTTTGATTTTAACCCGCATTCGCCGCGCGTTATTTTTAACGGTGCGCGCCGCCACCATTTGCACCATGCCTGCTTTCATGGCAATTACGGTTTTATGTTTCCGTTTATGGATTGGATCTTTAAAACAGCCTTACCTGCCGATGCTGCCGCCAAACAATTAAGCCAGTGGGAAGCTCGCAGCACTGATGCTAAATTCGATAAAAAGCGCGATGCGTAACTGGCGCGATCTACAAAGCCTTGCGTATTTAATTGCCTTGCCGCTTCTGGTGATCTGGCAATGGCATTTTGGATTTTCATGGTGGCTGTTTGCGCTGGAATTATTTTTAACCTTGGGTGTAGGGGTTATTCATCACAATCACGCGCACGTGCGGATATGGAATCACAAAAAGCTTAATCGTTTAACGGATTTATGGATCACCCTTCTGCAGGGGCACCCCACTTTTGTGTTTCATGTAGCACATGCCGCGAATCATCATCGCTACCGTCACAGCGAAAAAGATATTACACGCACCTATAGATTTTTTACGCCGGGAGCAGGTGGCGATAGTAACCATCTCCTAGGCTATTTATTGCACCCAATTCAAGCCACTTTCGTTCTCTATCCGTTATTTTTAGAAACACTAAACCACTATTTTTATCGGCACAGAAACTATTTTTATTATTGTGTTTTGCAGTATGTAATTGTTTTAGGCGCTTGGCTAACACTGTCACTTATCGATTGGAAAAAATGGTTGGTGCTAGTTTTGCTACCACAGTTGCACGGATTGCATTGGCTGCTCGCAACCAATTATTTACAACACGCTCATGCGGATGGTAGCGCAGATTATGCATCCATTAAAAATTATAATTACGCGCGCAATTTTTACGGATTATTAAATCCTTTGCTATTTAATATTGGGTTGCATACGGCACACCACGAGCATGCGCGTGCCCATTGGTCGCAATTGCCCTTGTTGAATAGGGCGTATAAAGATAAGGTTGCACCACAATTACAAGAGCCCAGCTTATTGGGCTATATGCTGCGCGTTTATGTGCTGGGTATTTTTAGTGCTCGCCTGCGCACGCAAACTTTATATAAAAGGAATGGCTATGCCGACTCGCTTTAACCGTGTGTATATTGAATCTGCCGCGTATCATTTGCCGGGTAAGCCCATTAATAACGAACAGATGGATGCTTATATCGCACCTATCAATCGCATTTCTGGGCGAATTAAGAAAAAAATTCTAGAAGAAAATGGCATCACAACTCGCTATTACGCTATAGATGCCGAAGGCAATACGCACACCACTCACGCGCAACTCGCCGCCAATGCGATTCACACTTGCTTAGCAAAGGCTGGCGAGCAATTAGCAAATGTTAGTTTGCTTACTATGGGCTCAACGGGTAGCGATGCATTAATTCCCGGCTTTGCGAATATGGTGCAAGGTGAACTCGGTGCACAACCTATGGAAACCTTATCCAGTTTGGGTGTATGTGCAGCCGGCGTCACTGCGATTAACTATGCCGCCCAGTCGATTGAATTGGGCGCACATGAAAAAGCCTTGGTGGCAACCGCAGAAATGCCATCGCGAATTTTTAAGCGTAGCCGCTTCGAGCCGCGCGGTTACACCAGTGATTTTGACGCGCATTTTTTACGTTGGATGTTATCCGATGGTGCGGGCGCTTTACTCCTAACAGACAAACCTAATTCCAATAAGAAAACACGCTTAAAAATTAATTGGGTTCACCAAAAAAGTTTCGCGGGTGACTATCCTGTGTGCATGCAATTGGGTTTAACCGAAGATCGCAGCACCTCATTTTTAGATTTCCCTTCGTCAAGCGCGGCGGAAGCTGCGGGTGCTTTAGCTTTGCGACAAGACATTCGTTTGCTACCGCATTTGTTTGATGTAAGTATTCACGAATATGTAAAACTGGTTGCGGATGGCTGGGTTACATCGAATGAGATAGATCATTTTCTCTGCCATTACTCATCAGAACGCTTTATTCCAGTAGTAGAAGAATTGCTCGCCAAAGCAGGGTTAACAATTCCTCGCGAGCGCTGGTACAGCAATCTCACTACGCGCGGCAATACTGGCTCAGCCTCTATTTTCATCATGCTGGCAGAATTTTTAGAAACGCACGAATTAAAAGTGGGCGAGAAAATATTTTGTTTTATCCCCGAATCTGGCCGTATGACCGCCGCTTATATGTTGTTGGAAGTGGAAGACGCTTCATTACCTTTAGCGGAACGTTTTGCATTTACGCCAGAGCGCCATGCAACTGAAGATTTAAGCCATATTATTGCGCCGCACAACCCTGAAGACGCACCGCAACATTTGCAAGGCTTGCTTACGTCTTTAGCGCAGGTGTGGCACGACTACAGATCGCAAGTGTGGCGCAGCCCTGTCATTAATAAGTTGGTGAACAACTCATTTACACAGGCGGATTATTGCAATTGGACATCGCAATGGGTGCCGCAAGTGCGTGAGGGTAGCAAGTGGATGCGCGAAGCTGTGGCATCGCTCACGGAAGATTATTCAGATTTGGCCGCGCTAATTGAAACCCACGCGGGCGATGAGCAAAATGATTTTATGATTTTGTATCAAGATTATCGCGCGGCTGGCGGCGAAACAGCGCTGGATGATTTGCAGCGTAATCCCGGCGGCAATGCGCTAAATAGTTACCTGCATTCACTAGCGGCCACTAAAAATCCGGTGGGATTATTAGGTGCAATTTATATTATTGAAGGCACTGGGCAGCGCATAATTCCTGCGCTCTTACCGTTGCTGCGCAAACAACTCGATTTACCCGCAAGCGCATTTCGCTTTTTGGAATATCACGGCGCTAATGACGAGCACCATTTGGCGCGCTGGTTACAGGCGGTTGAGTTGGTACTCGCCAAAGATGCCAATGCCGTTAAAACCATAGCGGCAACCGCCAAGCGCACGGCACAACTTTATCTTATGCAGTTTGAACATATTTTGGAGAGCTAAGCCATGCACAAGGAACCCGAATTTCTTACCAAAGAATATGATGCGCGCGACCCTAGCCCGTGGTTGGCCTTGTATTTAGATCAGAGCACTCCGCTGCCAGAGCATGTTAAAAAATCCTGGCTAAAAGATTCTGAGTCTGGCTCGCGTCAATTTGTGTTGCCCTTTGTGCGGCCATTGGCGCGAACCTTTATTGTGCTGATACAAGTGCTAAAAATTGTGGTACCGCGCAACTGGGCGGCGTCGCGCTTTTTGCACTGGGTGTTAGCAACGGGCATGAAATTCTTTGTAAGCCCTGAGGCAAACTGGTTGGTATTACGCCATTTTCATATTGGTGCTCAAGTGTTGGAATTTATCGCCGCCAATGCGCCAGTAGAGGTGCCCACCGCGCCGCTTAAGCCGCAAAATTTAGACGACCTAAAAGATGAGTTGTTTTTAAAGCACGATTTGAATCTATTCAACTTTGTCATTCGCCTCAACCAAGCGCTGCGCGATAAAGACGAAAAACTCACGTCCGTCGCCAAACCTGATTTCAGTATGATCACCGAGCCAGATGTTGATTTGAGCACAATGCCGCAAGGCTGGCTAAACAAAATGGATTTGCAAACCGCGATTGAAATGTTTACGCCTACCTATCAATTATTTTTAACCGACAACGATTTCTGGCGCGCATCCAACTCCTTGCAGCTGGATGAAACTATTGGCATCTACGTCGCTACCATCATGAATTCACCGCAGCATTTAATTCTGCTCAACAACAAACACCCACTCGTCCCCATGAGCACCTTGCGCGCAGGTTATAGATTGGTGCTGCACGGATTGTCGACTGAGATGTTGCATGCGCTGTTAATGGAAATGAAAAATAACAATCAATAATCTTTGCTAAATGGTAATTTAAAATCGATCCTCTATTTGCCCTGATACTCGCATTTCTTTTTCTCGTGAAGTCCTTATATGTCAACATTAAGTAGAGTTTTTATTGGTTTAGCGTTTATATTTGCGCTGGGAACACTTGCAGGCTTAAACCAAGGTGATGAGTCTAATGCCCCCTTAGAGCCAAGTAACACCCACAGCAAAATAAAATCATTGGAACGAGAGCTTGACGATTTGCGTAAGCAATACACAAATCATCTTGCCAACGCTGCCGATAAGCCGCCGCAACATTCAAGCACAATTGCCTCTTTATCGTCTTCTACAAGCGAGGCTAGTAATTCGTCTGCACTAAACATTCGAGAAGAATTAATCGCTGAAGTTGAACGCGTAAAGGAAATATTCAAAAAAGATCCTAATTTTGATATGGATGCCGCCCAGCGTAAAATTTTTGAATCAGAAATAGTAGATAGCACTTGGGCAGCGCCTAGGGAAGAAGCAATTACTCAAGCGTTTAAAAATATCAGCAGCCTGCAGGATAAATCCGTAAAGTCTATTCAATGCCGCTCTAAATGGTGTCGCATTGAAATTTTTTACCAAAATACAGGGGACACAGTACCCATGGCTGAAGACGTTTATGCAATGACTCGTGATGACAAGTATGGGGAATTGTTTTCGCGTGGAGGTGAAATGAGCGTGTCAATTAAAGATAAAGTGCTTAGCATATATTTGAAATCAGACCCTAGGGTATTGTTTTTTTGATCTTCTGAAATTTCCGAGACATGCAATGAAAATAGTTCAATGGATTGTAGTAATTATTTGGGGTGTATCAGTTGGGGTAACAGGTTGGTATTTTGGCTTATCTACGCGTGAAGTAAAAACCATAGCACCGGTAGTGTCCGAAGAGGATTCTCGTCTCGTTGTTGAGTTAGAGCAACAAATTAATGATATGAAAAAACGTTTGTCGGCACTCAAGGAAAAGCAAACTATTCCTGGCCAAGAAGCAACGGCTACTACCGCTAACACGCAGAAGCTATCTGCACCCCATGACAGCGGTGAAAATCCACCTTCATCCAATAATATTCCTTCTCAACATATTGAAGAGCAACCTGCGCCAAGTATGGCTGCTGATCCTGTTTCAGCTATAACGTCCCTACCACAAAAATTTGCGTCGGAAGAAATTGATACTAAATGGGCCCTAGACCACGAGAAAAAATTGCAAGAGGCGCTTTATAAAGATCCCGAATTCCAAGCGATGGAGTTGGGATCTATAACTTGTAGGTCAACCATTTGCGAAATCAAAATCAAAGTTGATAAAAAAGACAATCTGATGAAGTTAGGCTCAACCTTGAATCGCCTGCTTATGAATAAACAACCGAATGTATTTGACCCTAATATGATGATTAAGTATTCGGAGTCAGAAAAAACCGGCAGTTTTTATTTTGGCGGTATAAAATAAAAATCACCGTATTTTAAATACAGCAGCACAAAATTACTCATCCTTTTTAATTTAGCAGAAATGGTAGGCATTAAATCCTATCAAAAACATATTCTGCATAATAAAGCGGCATCACAATCTGTGTTTGCTCAATAGGTGAAGAGCCTTGAGTGCCGGTCAATTTAATGGTTTTGTGCGGGACGCATTTGGTAACGTAGGATTGCAAAGATTTTGGGCGTGTGCGCTTTCCACTTTTGACTTCGATAGGCACGACAAGACCTTCTTTATTAGTGACAATAAACTCGATTTCCGCGCGGGAATCGCACCATGAAAAACTGGGTTCAACGCCCTTGACGGCAAACTCTTGCTGTACAAAGTTTTCAGCAATGTAGCCTTTGTAGGCGTAACCCTGTTGTTTAATTTCTTGATAACGGGTGTTTAACATCCGGTTGAGCAAGCCCACATCAAACAAAAATAATTTCACCATTTTGTCTTTTTGATAGGCTGCCAATGGCGATTTTGGTTGTCCTTCAATCGGATAATTTTTGAGCGCCAATCGGCATTGATGTAACCACGTAATCGGGCTTTCAAATTCTGCATAACGGGATTTGGGTTCAAATACGCCTTTAAATTTATAACGCTTAACCGACTCATCTAATACGGCCGATAGTTGCGATGGGATATTGCTGAAAACCGCTTCAATCAATTGTGCGTTTAGTTTGCCGGAGTATTTACCAAAATCTCTTTTATAACCTGCGATTAAATCGGCGTGAATTTTACTGACCGCATCCACTCGTTCGAGAATGCTTTTTTCCTTGTTAGCAAACCAGCTCGCAACTGCTTCCGGCATGCCGCCAGTAAAATAATAGTCTGTTAATTTTTCAAAAAGTTTTGTATGCGCGGCAGCGGTGTTAGTTTGTGTTTCATAAGCCTTAATCAATAAAGTTTCTTCTGAAGCCCATAAAAATTCTCTAAAACTAAGCGGCCGCAAATTATGTTGCTCCACTTTACCCACGGGAAATGAATTGAGTAAACCGATGTTGGAGCCGCTGGCTGCAATAAAATAATTAGGTGCTTTTTCTGCGAAAAACTTTAAGGCAGTCACCGCCCTTGGGCACTCACCAATTTCATCCAAAATTAACAGATCAGTTTCGGTGTTAAAAAGTTGGCCAGTGAGTAATTCAATATTGGAGATCACATCATCTGGTGACAGCGAACCCGCAAAAGCATCGGCAAGCGACGGAGTTTCGAGGAAATCCACCCGCAAAACATTGGCAAACTCACGCCCAAGGAGCTCTTTTAATAAAAAGGTTTTCCCTGTTTGCCTAGCGCCATCGATCAATAGCGGCTTTCTTTCCGCCTGTTCTTTCCAGGCGACCAGCTTTTCGAGTATCGAGCGTTTCATGGAGCACCTGCGGCTTTTGATAGAAAAAACCGAGTATAAACCACTTTTATGCGCATTAAAACGAAGAAAACAACACTTTTATGCGCATAAAAGTGTTGTTTTATTTAGAGCGTAATCTTGCACACGTCCTTTACCTCAAAACACTGAAAGCTCAGCGCCTTGGTTGCAGGGTCGTAGTCGAAAGGTTTTTCGGTGTAGGGATTTTTGAAGGGCGATGATTTGATCGCTACAGCGACATCTTGGGGTGGGTTTATTTTTAATTCCATCTGCAAGGCAACGAGAGAGTAGATTCCCGCTAAATCATGACCGCGGCCAATATAGGGGGAGAACTGCCAATTTCTGGACAAGTCCATTTTTCCACCAAGGTTGTAGGGATTAAAGCGAGAGAACTCTATAGGTTTGATGGGGGTTTGTGCACGCTCGTAAAATTCAGGCGCCGACATTTTACTCATCGCAAAGGTTGGTTTGATTGTGTGGCGATAGGTCAAATTGCTGGTGGCCGCTGGCTGATATAGCAACCACATGATAGGTGATACACCTTCAGGAGTTTCCTTGGGCGCTGTTTTCCAGTTTTCTGCACTAAAGCGCAGCTCTCCTGTGAGCGACTTATCTATGCTGACTTCTTCGGGTGTAAGCGGCTTGAGCAAGGCTTGTAAGCTTTGCGCTTGCGTGGGTGAAAGCTCCGCCTCCTTACTTATTGCATAAGAAAGTGCAGATAAATTTCTGCGCAATGCCGCTATAGTTACCATTTTCCCAAGCAAGACTTGGCTATCGATAAGCGCCATTCGCCAAAATTGCATATCTGCTTGGCTGTTGCTAATTAAGCCATTCAATCCTGATGTTTGATACGCGTTGGCTTGGCTAAGCTTGCCCATTTGCATCGCTATGTAGTAATTCGGAAGTGGCGATGTGTAATCCATCAATCGCATTTCTTCGATAAGATGAGGTAGCTGAATAAAGTTGTTGTATCGCTCAAGTTGAACCAGCAATCGCTGCTGTGAAAATGGCTGGGCTTTAACTTGCGCCAATAGCTGCGCAAAACAATCAGCTTTTTCGCGTGGCTTGCAATCTGCTGCGGGGTAGATTGGTTTCCAGACCTCATCTAATTTTCCATTTCCACCATACAGATCAGCAGTTTCCTGCTCAGTGAGGTTAGCCATTTGCCCTTTTGCATGTTTTGATTGCAGTGTTGCCACCACAGCCTTGCCGACGGCGTAGGGATCTTTATCGGATGCGGCGGCGAGCCCATAGAGATGATAAGCAGCATTACCTTCTACATTTGGATTTACTGGCTTACTCAACCGCTCAGTAATTTCAGGTAGCTGAGCTTCATCAAAAATCGAAATGTTCGGGATAAATACAATGCCCAAGCCTAAGCCGACTACGAATAGGCTGCGAGTAATGATTTTAAATAATAGGGATCTTGCAATGGCCATAGTGTGCTCCTCAGTGAATGACACTTTAACTCTCGCACACAGGCGGCGAAAGCATCTGAGGAAAACATCTGCAAAAGCTCGGCGCGCCAAATCCTCATGTTGCGGGGAGTGTTAAGTTGCTAAACTGCAGCCATGACAAACAATAATCTACTTCACCCCACACTCTTTAATTGCGCTGCACTTGAGTTCGATCTTGAGTTGGGCACAGTAAAAAATACCCTTGGCGAAACCCAGCGCTTAAGCCCTATCAACCTCAAGCTCTTAGCCTATTTGTTGGTGCACCAAGGGGAAGTGATCAGCCGTACAGAATTATTTGATGCAGTGTGGCCTAATCAAATTGTGAGCGATGATGTTTTGACTCGCGCTATTTCAGACATTCGCACCCAGCTCGCCAAGCTGGATGAGTCCAGCAAATTTATTGAGACCTTGCCCAAGCGCGGTTATCGCTGGGCGTGTGCGGCGATACCTCTCAGTGCGCAGAATCCAATTGAATCAAATACCTCAGAATCAACTCCTGTCATCGCAGCTAAGACTCCATCTCAAACCACTCGCGCAATAAGCCGTAAATTGATCAATCTCTTTCTTTATATTGTCGCCGCTGTGCTTTTAGCATGTGCGCTTATGTGGTGGCTCAGCCAATCGACGCTGAATCAAATCAGTTTGGCGGTATTGCCTACGCTATCTGAGCGCCCGCAAACCGAGTTAATTGCCAAAAGCTTAGATGAAAATTTATTACGGTTATTGCGTAAAAATCCCAACCTAAAACTGCTTTCCAAATCAGCTATTGCTTCGCGCCCGCAAAACCCCTTCCCGTATTTCTTTAAAGAGTTTGGAACAAAGTGGGTGCTAGAAAGCCGCGTACAAGACAACGAAGGGTTTTACCAGCTTGAATTAAGTTTGGTGGATGCTCGCACTGGCATTGAGTTGCGCAGCACTCATATCGAGTTTGCCAACAATACCGACTTGCTGACAAAACTCGCTAAAAAATTGGAGGCAGATTTTTTGGTAGAAGACGTTGGCTATTGAGCGTTTGTTTTCCTGAGATTCATTTTTTGTAGCAACGCTGCATCACGTTCGGAAGGTAAGTTATCGAAGTCACCCAAGCCGCGAGCTTGGCGCTGACTTACTAAGTCCACGTAAATTATGTTTGCCTGCTCGTGAATTTCATCGGTTTCAGTTACCCCAAATTCCGGTGGGCTCATGCTTTCGCTAATCGCGCTAGAAAAAGTATCACCTCGCATGTCTCTTACTAACGCCCAAGTTTGTGCACTGAGAGCGTATTTATAGGCGAGTGCGGGGCTGTGATCGCGATAAATAGAACTTAACTCGCTATCTATCATCTGCAGCTCGGTTAGCGCGTGAGTTGAACCTGCTACGACGGCGCGGTAATAAAGCGCCTTGGTTTTAATATAATCTAACTTTCCATCTACCTCTTTTTCGCGTTGGCGTTTTGCCAATGTTTGTATGGCGAAAATATCATTTTGCTCCATCAACGTATTGAGCGTTGCATCGCTGTAGTTGTCGTAATCGCTAGTTTGGGAATTCCCGTTAAGGTCTTTGTCATAACCGCGCGCGCGTTTCCATGCTTGGTACTCGGTTAGCTTATTTACATCCATCAGAATTTTGTCGGCTGATGTGAATTCTTGAGGAGTAATGACTATTTTTGGCTTATCGCTTTCGCTGAGATTATTTTCGCTTGTGGGATGATTGGTAATGCTGATTTCATTTGATGTGGGCTTATCTGTTGGCCACAGCAATATGCCGCCCATCATTAAAATTGATGCGATACCAGCACTCAGTAAAAAATTCTTTTTTCGCATATCAATTCCCTGTTTTTATCAATTCGCCAACTGAGCCCAAAACGCGGCCAGAATCGGGCTTTTCAAACGCTTTTCCATCACGCAAATTCCCATGGAGTAAG
>Ga0116157_10002099_pt1 | contig 19603 bp, 11 predicted proteins | sample AD_UKC048_MetaG_FD_89882 | JGI IMG/M metagenome (GOLD analysis project Ga0116157, IMG submission 89882) | Active sludge microbial communities of municipal wastewater-treating anaerobic digesters from USA - AD_UKC048_MetaG | ecosystem: Engineered > Bioreactor > Anaerobic > Digestate | place: USA...
ACCCCAAACGCCACTGCCACCTTTTTTGATCTTATTGACCAAGTAATCTAAACCGTTTTTGTCATTTTTATAGCGTGCAGCCACATCATTCAATGCGGGGCCAACTACTTTAGTGTCGTAGCTATGGCAGGCCTTACAACCATTAGCTTCCATTAACGCTTTTGCCACTGTTGCAACATCTGCTTTTTGGTGACCCTGAGCGGCGACTTCATCCGCTTTAGCGGCAAATGCGATAGCAAGATTGGCGTTATCATTTTGAATTGCACCATCCTCTTTATCATTCACGGTAACTGCGTACTTTATTGACGTAGTATTTGGCCAATAGAAAGATTGATTCGCGTCCAATTTAATATCTATCAACGCAGGCTCATTCCCCACTTGAATTTTTGTCTCTGCAGTTGCCGAGGTTCCGGCAGGATCTTTTACGGTCAATACCAATGCATATTCACCTGCATTCGCAAGACTAACTTCTTGCGTTGCCTGGGTACCGAGATTAGTCACAGTTCCATCTTGAGCTTTCAGTGACCAAGCGTAGGTGAGTTTATCACCATCCAAATCATAAGACGGTTTCACATCAGCAACAGCGTTAAATGGCGCGGCGCCTTGTGTCTTATCAAGCCCTATTTTTGCGATGGGCGGGCGATTACCTGGACCAGAATATTCGATACGACTTAAACTCGCTTCGGGGTTACCTTTAAACCATGCCTTGCCATACTCCAACACATACAAGGTGCCATCGGGTGCAAAACGTGCATCAATGGGCGACGTGTATTCAACTTGTGGCGCTAAAGGTTCAATTTTTATAATGCGACCAAATTCATCAAAGCTAACGGCTTTAACCCAGTTGCGCATAAAATCTAAAATAAATAATTTATTGTCGTAATACGCAGGATAGCGATGTTGATTTTCCGCATAATCTTTTGCGTGATAAACATCTGCCACCAACGCCATGCGACCGCCCTTACCTAATTCAGGAAATTGATCCGATGGACCATAGGGGTACCACAATAAAGGGCGTTGTGCAGGTGGCAATTCTTTTAAGCCAGTATTGCGCGGCGAATAATTAATAGGCGCAAGTGGATTAAAATATTTGGTTGATTTCCCCGTCTCATAATCAAAATCTTTGTAAGCAAAATTATTGCCGACAAATAATGGCCAACCAAAATTTCCTGCCTTAGTCACGCGATTAACTTCATCGTAACCACGCGTACCTTTTAAATCTGAATCTGCACCTGCATCTGGCCCAATGTCGCCATAAAACAAAGTAGATGTAGGTTTATCGTAAGTAATTTTGTAGGCATTGCGAGTACCCATTACATAAATTTCAGGGCGGCCATCTTTTGGGTTAGCGAATAGATTGCCTTGCGGAATATCATAACCTCCAGTTTCCTTGGGGATAATGCGCATAACTTTACCGCGCAAATCTTGGGTATTGCCCGCACTGCGCAAGCCATCGCTCTTAGCAGCATCGGCACGCATATCTAATGGGCCGTAACCTTCTTCGGTAAAGGGATTTGAGTTATCACCGCTGGAAACAAATAATTCCCCATTGTTTCCAAACTGCAAATCACCACCGGTATGACAGCAATTTTGGTCTACTTTAAATTCCCAGAAAACTTCTTCGGTTTTAAGGTCCAACTTGCCATCAGCCCATTTAAAGCGCGACAAGCGCTCAACCGTACTGCCATCGGGTTTGGCCGCGTTATAAGTTGCATAAATGTTTTTGTTTTTATCAAACTGTGGGTCAACTGCAAAACCTAATAAACCAAACTCTATATTCCCGTGCGGATCTACCTCAATTTTACCGGCATCACGCAACTCACCTGTTTTGTAGTCAACAACTTTAATGCTGCCGCCACGCTCGGCAATTAACGCATCGCCATTGGCAAAGAAGCTTAAGCTAACGGGTTCATTTAAGTTTGAGACCAGTGTTTTTTTGGTGAACCGATTTGGCTCCGGCATCGATTTACTGTAATCAAGTTTGGGTTTGCCGCCGACAGCGTATTTCAAACCACCTAACAATATTTTAGTAAACTCTGGGTTCGAAAAAACTTCAGCATTGTGACCAAGGCCGGTATAAAAAGAACGGCCGCCATCGAAATCGTGGTACCACGTAATAGGATGATGATCGCCATGCTGACCACCTACGTAAGTTTTTTCATCAACACTTAAAATAACTTTATTGAATTCGTATAGCTCGCGATAGTCGTACCACTCATCGGCGATTTCAAAGGAGGCAGGCAACGATTTGGCAAGCGGATGGTCTGCATCTTCAACATCAATACGCGCAAGCTGAACATTGCTAGGCTGACTGGGATGACTCTTGAATACCCCACCCAATAGACGTCTATACCAATGCCAATCGCCTTCCCATTCAGTGTCAGCAGCGGCATGAATACCCACAAAACCACCACCGGCCTGAATAAAGCGTTCCATGGCAACCTGTTGGTCATCGTTTAACACATCTAACGTCGTATTTAAAAACACAATCGCATTAAAAGTACTTAATTGTGCTTCGTTGAATATTTCAGCATCTTCAGTGGGAACCACAGTAAATGCATTCTCGGCCGCTATCTTTTGCAGTGCCGCTACACCTGCGGGAATAGATTCATGCCGCCAGCCATTGGTTTTAATAAACACCAATACTTTTGCATCTTTAATATCGGCATTAAACAATGCCTTACTATCTGCAGGAGGCGCAATAGCTGGGGCTGCAACATCTACTGATGATTTACTGCAGCCAACAAGAGTCACCAATAAGCTGCAAATAAGCAACTTGGACCAAGGTAAAGAAATATGCATCTTGATTCCTTCTATATAAATTTTATAGCTGACGAAGTTACAACGAGCCTAGACCTAAATGATCTAAACAACTGAGAATGGTGAAGGGTCTTATTGAGGATTACCCTTGGCGAAAATGCCATCGATACGAATCAAACAATCCACCTAAAATGTGCGGACCGAGTCTATCAGTGCGGTATGGGGCAAACATCTTGATTTACATTCATAAACTTTTCTTTTTGAGGTATGTCCAAATAACATGGGTAACAGCCTAAACTCTAGAAGAAAAGTCAGCAGAGTCAATCTGATTACCTAATTCAAACAAACAGAAACTCAGGCTTAGTGATCTATTGGTTTTCCAAGGTAGACATTAATACGGTTTTGATAATGAACCCCAAAAGCCCCAGCCCTAAGGCAAAAAAAAGAATAAATGTGCCGAACTTACCTGCTTTTGATTTTTTGGCTAAATCCCATACGATAAAAATCATAAAGCCGATAAGTCCACCCACGCAGATATAAAGTGACCAGGTTTCGAATTGTTCTACTGTCATAACTACCCCAATATGCCTAAAAATGAACCTTTATTAATCAAAATGGTGCGAAATTGAGGATATTCTACCGAAAATCAGCAACTACTTATAGCAAACCCCTGTTCATCTTGTTTGCAAATATATACACTCTTTTTCACGGGCCTAGTTCTTACAGAAGTAAAAAAATTAGTCCGTTCATTTCAAACATTGTCTCATACTGAGTCCCATACTGACGGAGCACATCATGAAAACTATTCAAATCGTTGCATCATTTATCCTCGCTGCTGGCTTGTTGGCCGGTTGCTCTAAGCAAGAAGCTGCACCTGCTGAAGCACCAGCTCCAGCACCAGCTGCTGAAGCTCCTGCTGCTGCACCAGAAGCTGCTCCTGCTGCTGAAGCTGCACCTGCTGACGCTCCTGCTGCTGATGCTGCTGCTCCTGATGCTGCTGCTCCTGATGCTGCTGCTCCTGCTGCTGAAGCTGCTTCATCTTCTGCTGCTGCTCAGTAATACGCTAGGTATCCAGATTCGTCTGGGTGAAAAAGGCCGCCTTGTGCGGCCTTTTTTGTTTTTGTAGAGTTGCTTTAAGGCAACTTACACATAAGTACGTATGTATATAGCCCCTTTTTATTAGAGTTAGGAACCTTCATGTCACGCGAGCAAATGCATTATGACGTTGTAATTATAGGCGCAGGCCCTGCCGGACTCGCCGCCGCTTGCCGTTTACGTCAACTCGATGCAAATTTGAGCGTGTGTCTATTAGAGAAAGGCGCAGAAGTTGGCGCACATATTTTGTCCGGTGCGGTATTTGAACCGCGCGCCTTAAACGAACTCTTTCCCGATTGGCAAGCACTGGGCGCACCGCTATCGACCGCCGTCACCTCTGAAGATTGGCAATTTTTGCGCTCCGCCGAAGCGGCGATTCAAATTCCCAATTTTGCGCTGCCCAGCGTTTTACACAACCAGGGCAACTACATCATTAGCCTTGGTCGGCTTTGCCAATGGCTGGCCGAACGAGCAACGGAACTAGGCGTTGATATCTTCCCGGGCTTTGCTGCTGCAAAAGTACTTTATCGCGATGATGGCAGTGTAGGTGGAGTTATTACCGGCGATATGGGTCGCGCTGCAAATGGCGATGAAAAAGCAGATTACGTGGAAGGAATAGAACTCCACGGTAAATACACTTTATTTTGCGAAGGTGCACGCGGCCACCTTGGCAAAGACTTGATTAGTCACTTCAAGTTAGACGAAGATAAAGATCCGCAACACTACGCCATAGGCATTAAAGAAATTTGGCGCGTGCCTGCAGCGCAACATAACGAAGGTTTTGTGATGCACTCGCTCGGCTGGCCGTTAAGTGAAACAGCTACCAGTGGCGGTGGATTTTTATATCACTTGAGTGATTCTCAAGTCGCGGTTGGTTTGATTACTGATCTCTGTTACAGCAACCCGCACCTCAGCCCCTTTGATGAATTTCAGCGCTACAAACATCACCCTAAAGTTGCGCAGTACTTACACGGTGGTGAGCGAATTAGTTACGGCGCGCGTGCGATTACCAAGGGCGGTATTCAATCGCAACCGCAAATGTATTTTGCGGGCGGTTTGTTATTGGGTGACGATGCCGGCACTCTAAACTTTGCAAAAATTAAAGGCAGCCACACTGCCATGAAGAGCGGAATGATTGGTGCTGAAGTCATCGCTAAAGCGCTCGCCGCTGGTCGCAGGTATGATTCGCTCATTGAGTTTGAAACAGAATATAAAAACTCTTGGGCTTACGAAGAACTTTATGCGCAGCGCAATATTGGCCCAGCACAACAAAAATTTGGCAGCTTACTCGGCAGCGCCTACGCATTTATTGATATGACATTGCGCGGAAAATTGCCCTGGACATTGCACAACACCACAGCCGATCACAGCCAATTAAAACTGGCGAGCAGCAGCAAAAAAATTGATTACCCAAAACCTGACAACAAACTCAGTTTTGATAAATTGTCATCGGTGTATTTATCCAACACCAATCACGCCGAAAACCAACCCTGCCATTTGCAATTAATGGATAGCAGCACGCCAATTCGCATTAATCTTGCGCAATACGATGAACCCGCGCAGCGCTATTGCCCTGCAGGTGTTTATGAAATTATTGCAGCGGAAGACGGCGCGAAAAAATTACAAATCAATTCGCAAAATTGCGTGCACTGCAAAACCTGCGATATCAAAGACCCCACACAAAATATTCAGTGGGTAACACCCGAAGGTGGTGGCGGGCCGAATTATTCGGCGATGTAAATTCGGTGTAAATAAAAAGGAGCTGATTGCCCCTTTTTGCTACGCATCTCTTTATTACTGCTTAAAGCCCTTTCCCACTACATAAACCTCACGCGAGCGCGGGCGCGATGCATCGGGTTTGCGAATCACAACTTTATCGAAACTGGTGCGCACTTCTTTTACGTACTCATCAAAACCTTCGCCCTGAAATACCTTGGCCACAAAATCGCCCTTGGGTTTGAGCACGCTGCGCGCCATATCCAGTGCGAGTTCGACCAAGTGCATAGATGACGCTTGATCCGCAACGGCGACACCGCTAATGTTGGGCGACATATCGGAGATAACCACATCGGCTTGGCTGCCGCCGAGCAAATCCATAATTTGATTAAAAACCGATTCTTCGGTGAAATCACCCTGAATAAAATCCACGTTCTCCAGGGTGTCCATTGGCAGAATATCGGAAGCCACTACCCGCCCCTTCACCCCCACCATACGCCCTGCAATTTGCGACCAACTGCCCGGTGCAGAACCTAAATCCACCACCAAATTACCGGCGCGAATAAGTTTGTCTTTGTCGTTAAGCTCGATAAGTTTGTAGGCCGCACGGGCGCGATAGCCATCTACTTGGGCGCGCTTAACATAGGGATCGTTGACGTGTTCTTCTAGCCAACGGTTACTGGTTTTTGATCGGGCCATAGCGGACTCATACAGAATAAATATCAAATCGCGAATGAGGCTTCACTGCGAACAGGCTGCAATTGTATGCTTTTAGCCGACCTAAAGACCACTAGACATAAAAACAAGCATAAAAAAGGCGAACCCCTTGGGGCTCACCCTTTCGATATATCTTAGCTAAAACTATTTAAGGCTACGGCGACGCAAAAATACCAGAGCCAGCGCACTGAATAGCAAACCTAAAGTACCGGGTTCAGGTACTGATACGGGCTTGTCTGTCACAGTGATTTCGGCAAGATAGTTAGCGCTGACAAATGCCTCACCCCATGAATTAGACAGAATAAAATCGTCCAACTGCAGGGTGCTCACACCGGCTTGATCCGCACTGAAACTCAAGGTAAATAATTTGAACGCACTTGCCTGCGAGGATAAGTCCCACAACAGCGACAACCCTGACAGATTCAAACTATTGCCAGAAGTTGGCATTGCCGTTAAACCGAAGAACAACGAATCATCTAAATCCGTGCTGAACAACGTGTTTTGGTAGCCAGTCACCCCACCATTGAATGATAGGTTCATATCAAAACCCGCGATATCCAAACCACCCAGATCATCGGTGCCATCTAAGCCTGAAATCCACAAATCCAGCGAGACAGTATCACCTACTTGATAAGCGTGGGCGGTATCGCTACCCGAGTTACCAAAAGACATCACAGGTGCGGCGTAAGCGCTGGCTGCCAGCGAGTTAAACACACCCGCCACCAAACCCACTGCCATGATTTTTTTAATGTGTTTCATTTTATATATTCCTATATTTCGGGTTAAGGGTTAGCGCGCGCAAGCGGCTTTGGTGCATTTGAGAACGCACGCACGGGAGTCCAATAAATTGATCACGCCATCTTTATTCATATCGTAAGGGCTGCCATTTGGCGCTATGGTGTTTTTGCGAGCGAGGATCATGTTGATGTCATCCAAATCCACGGTATTGCTGCTATTAAAATCACAGGCCATTGGCGCCGCATTCATAGTGAAAGATTGCCAAGGCGTATCAAACGCACCGTTTACCAAGGGGCCAATCGTGAAGAAATATTTCACCACTGCACCAGAAGGAATTCCCGTAAGAGCGTAAGTATTGGTGTTATCAAAGTTATGCAGCATGCGGATGTTTTGTTGGCCACCATTATTAACGGTGTAATGAATATCCACCCACAGTGCGTTATTCGCATAGAACTTCACGCTATCGCTGGTCAACTCGGTGTAGCCATAAGCGCTAGCAGCTGAGGAGGCGCTGGATGTAGACGATGCGCTTGAGCTAGCTGCTGAGCTTGAAGAGCTGCTTGCCACCGAACTGCTGGAAGCACTACTCGAAGAACCGCTAACCTTGGTAATGCGGAACCAATTAAGACTCCAACCGCCCTGCTGCGCGTAAATTCCAAAGCTGTAAGAACCGGCATTGAGATTTACAGTCTGGGTGATAGTGGTCCACGCTTGGCTACCACCCGTAGCAGGGACATTTACATTACCTAGCTGAATAGTTCCTCCGTTCAAGTCTGAAGAGAATTGGGTCGCCGATGGGCTAGCAACACGGTATTCAATTTGATAAACACCTGAGGTTGGAATATTCAGGCCAGTAAATGCCATCCAATTGCCTGCAGCAACGCCATCCACATTTTTGCCACCACCAACGTCTGTTGTATCAATTACATTCACACCAGAGGTTGCCGCAAAATTTTCCGCTTGAATTAACCATTCAAAATTAACATTCACACTGGATGACGAACTGCTTACAGAAGAAGACGAAGAACTACTTACCGCAACAGATGAGTTCGATGACGCGCTGCTAACAGCCGACGAGCTAGAGCTGCTGACAACGGACGATGAGCTGCTTACAGATGACGCAACTGATGAACCAGCGGATGATGAAGAACCATTAGTTTCACAAGCAGCATCGCTACCGCAATCCCAAACGATATCGTCAATTGCTATAGGGAAATTAGCCGAAGGCTGAGGATCAATACTCGCAATCATGAACAGTTGCGACATGGATTGCAGCGCATTGATACCGCGAATATCGGCAATGGGAATAGTCGCCTGCGCCCAATCGCCATTGCGCACTAAACCGTATGTGGTGGTATTGGCAGGAAAGTTAATCCACTTTTCATTGGTGTAGGTATCGGCGATACCAATTTTAAAACCGACATTGGCAGGAATTTTAATTTTAAATTTCAGCGTGCCGTTACCAAAGTTACTCATATCGCGCGCTTGGCGAGACGCTAAACCCGCACCAAACCACTGCGGCGCAGTGTAGTTCCACGCAATCACATTGGCACCTTCGTAAGCCGGTGTAGTGCCATTGCTTATAGAGGTTTGATTCCACACCCACAAATCCGCGCTGCCGCCCAACTCTTGTTTGTTGGTGGTATTGGCGTCGGTAAATACACCAAAGGTGCCCGTCTCTTTTTGAGTTTGACTGCCCAATTTCACTTCGCCCAAACCGTTTAATTGGTAAACGCGAACGTAATCGATGTACATTTTGGCAGGCAAAGGCGCAGTCACTTGGGCTTCGTTAGCGGCATCGGTGAAGTTACCTCCTACCGCTAAATTGAATAGAAAATAGAAAGGAGCCTGGAATTCAGATGACTCGCCGCCAACCGGAATCGGAGCGGCATACATGTCATGCTCAACATTGTTATCTACAACCGTGAAACGAATTTGAGTATCGGTCCAATACATGCGATAAATCACAAAGCGATTGGTTAGCGGCGTGCTCGCCACATAAGAGTTTTTGGTTTGCCACGCGGTAGAAGCCGCGCAAGATTCATTGCCCGGAACACAAGCAGCGGCTGCATAGAAAATCGCATTGGCGGCGGTGTAGCTATTGAGATCTGAACCCAGTGGAATCAATGAAGAGAGCTTGTGGCCCATCTCCATAATGTCCAACTCACCTTTGGCTGGCCAGGTTGCGAGAGTTGTACCTAACATCCAACCGGCTGGCCATAAGCCCGTACCCACTTGCGGTGTACTCATACGGAATTCAACCATACCGTATTTAACTTGTAGTTTGCCTTCGGTGGTGATTTTTCCGGAGGTAAAGGGTTTACCGCCAAAGGCTTCTCGGCGCGCCTGTATAGCGAGCGCTTTAGTGCCCACCTCAAAAGGAACATCATCAATACTCAGGTTACCTGGGCGATAGTATTCCAGCTCCTGATTACCCCAACCGCACAAACCTATGCCGCAACCATCGCCATCAATTGCATTCCACACACTGGTGTCCAAGCTATTGAAATTCTCTTCGTACAAAAGTGGGCCTATGATTGGGTTTAGTACATCAGCGTTGGCTTGGACGCCGGCTAATACTACAACGCCTGCTAAAATGGCCCGCCTTGCCTTAGCCACTAAATTATTCTTTTTGTATCCGTTCATTTCGATACCCTCGTAGGTAATGACTATTGTTATGTAACCTTACTTGTTGCGCGTTTTGCCGTTGTCTTACGCATAACCGTTAAGCTTTGTCATCAGAGTTGAGCTTGCGCGCACAGCCGCGACACAGTGTCATTCTTGCGGGGGGTATTTCGTCCCAGATTGCCGGAAAGCTTGAACATGGGATGGCTCACCTTTATGTCAAGAAGGTGGCACGCCCGTTGTGGCGCATGAGTCATCACCCCTTACCGTCAAAAGCTTGTCAAAAGCAAAAAGCCCAGTAACTACAAGAGTTACCGGGCCTTTTTGGGGGTGCTAACTCAGCAAAGAGTTAGCGAGTGCAAAGCGGGATTAAAACACCTTACCAATATTAATCAATTGGGTTTCACCCGAGTGATCATTCACACCATCGTTATCGGTAACAATATAAACCTCACCATTAGCCATCACCGCAGCGCCTTCAACCTTTTCGATAATATTGCCTTTGGCTGATGCCAAGTTGGGCTTGATATCTTTAATCAGGGTTTTGGTGATGGTTTGCCCATCGGTCACAGTTTGCAGATTTATCTTGTACAGGCGTTTGATTGCAGCATCTTGGCCGCCGCGATTGTCGCGCTCTAACACCATAAATTCACCGTTGCCCAAAGAGGTGATTTCAGACAAACCAACCCAACCACCTGCGTATTGAGAAGCGTAAGCGTCTAACGGGTAGTACACAAACTTCCAGGTTTTAGCGGCCAAATCGTAAACGCCGATGCGTGGATTTGTTTCAGTCGCCCATGCGCGCTGGAAAGCGAGATACAAACTGTTGTTGTACTCCGCAATACCTTCAAAACCATTGTTCGTTTGCAGAGCATTAACCGCTGCAGGTAAACCAATTACCGATTCAATCACGCCGGCAGCGCTGGTTTTGAAAATCAAGTTGCTAGATTTAGCATCCGCCGCCGCGCCAGAACCTTCAGAAGCAACCCAAAAACCACCATCTGCCGCCTTCGCCAAACCTTCTGGATCGATATTCACTGACTTATCGGCATTGATCATCGCCGCTAATTCGGCATTAGAGAAACTCGGCAAACTTGCGTTTATGCCAGAGGCTGCGAACACATTATTGCTATCCATAATCTTGGTTTCAGCTACCACTACCGCAGGCTTGCTGGTGATATCCAAAGTGAAAATGCGGTTGGATGCAAAGAAGCTATCTTCTACCGAGTAAAGCACGCCTTGATTCATTGGGTCTGACGCCAAAGCAGACAAGGCACCCCATGGGATTGGGTTGCCATTGTCACGATTGGCAGATTGCACGGTTGGATACTTTGGTGCCAACACGTTGTAGCTGTATATGTTGATACCTGCACGCATAGCCACAGAGCGGTTATCGGTTTCAGACGCTACCACCAAAAGATTGCGCGATGGAATCGCAATGCCACCTTCTGGGCCAGCTGCAGCAGGCAAAGCTTGTTTGAACTTTGGCTTTTTAGGGTCATTTACATCGTATACAAACACCAAGCTAGAACGTTCAGAGTTTACAAACATGTAGCGATCTGCCCCGTAAGTGGCAACCTCAATGTTTTCTGGCTCATTGCCCTTAGCATCTGAACGGCGATCTTGATAGTGCCCTAAGCGGATGGCCATATCATCTAACTCGTTGGCAGAATCCCACACCACCTCACCCTTGGTATTGAATACGGTAAAGCCACGGCTGCCACCGTTTAAATCACCCTCGTTAGCGGTAGCGAAATACTCGGTGTTAATCCAGCTCACACCGTCTGGCTCGCGCATTCTGGCGGATTGTGTTTCGGTAGGTTTAATCAACGCGGGACGGTTATCAGTTAAATCAACATTCACTAAATCCACAGTGCCTGCAGTGAAGTGTCTTACAACCGCGCCAGTGGCAAGGTTAACCAAAACGATATGGTTGTTCTCTTGCAAGGTGACCACGGCGATGTTGTCGCTGTTGATATCCACATATTCTGGCTCTGGGTCGGCAGAATAAAGGCTGGCCAAACCGACCAAGCTCACATCGCTGCTCGTCCAAGCCGTTGGCGTTGCGCTACTGCTATTCACAATAACCAACTTACCGGCAGGCAATTGCGGTGGAGCTGGGTCATTCAATGCTTCATTGCGTTCGTTTTCGATAACAACCGCGATGTATTTGCCATCCGGACTGATTGCCACAGAATCAGGCTGACCGCCCATCTCTATGCTGTGCACAACAGTTTTGGTCGCAATATCTACCACGACTAATTTGCCTGAAGTATTTATATAATCAACCGAGGTATTCACCGCAACCAATGCATAACCGCCCTTAACCGTTACAGATGTCGGCTCGCCGCCCATGGCTAAAATGCCTGTAGGCACTGGATTGCTTGGGTCAGCGATATTCACAAAACCAATTTGGTTTTTGGGGCTATCGGTATAAATGAGAGTCATACCATCGGTAGTGGCGGCAGCAATTTCAGCCACGGTGGTATCGTTGGTATTACAGGTTGCATTGATTTGCATACAGCTTGGCAAAGTTGCCACGCGGTTGAAATTGAGTTGACTGTTAACGGCTGCCGCATCGCATTGATAAGTGGTTTGGCTGACTTCGGTGGATTGCAAGGTACTGTCGTCATTGGCATCCACACCCGTTTCAATTTTCAAACCACCTTTAAAGCACTGAGCATTGCCCGCCGCCAAGACCGATTGGCTCACCAGGCTTTTATGGCCATTAGCACCATTACTGCCGTTTGTTCCGTTGTTGCCACTAACACCATCTTTACCATCATCAGCACCGCAACCAGCAAGTAAGGCTGGCATAGCGGCAACGACTGCCACTGAAAGTAGTTTTTTAAATAAGGTCATGGAGGGTCACCTGTTTTTATATCGAGAGAGTTATAGAAAGTTATTTATGAGAAGTCGGTTTAGCCGCCAAGACTGATCACTCGATATGAACAACACGTGAAACTTACATGAAGGTTTAATGACAAGCTGACGGAATCACCCAAGTCACGTAGAATTGCGTGCTTTAGCGTCACCTCTAAAACTACCTCTGCCGGATCACCCGGCCAGGAACTCGCCATGATTCGCATTAACGAACTCGCTCTACCCCTTGACCACCCCGTTGAAGCCCTGCGCAACGCCATTGTTGAGCGGCTAAAAATCAAAGACGCTGACTTGCTGGAATTTACTGTGTTTAAACGCAGCTACGATGCGCGCAAGAAAAACAGTGAAATCAAATTTGTTTACATCATCGATCTCAAAGCCAATCACGAAGAGCGCATTCTTGCTCGCTTTGGCGATGACATTCATATCCGCCCCGCTCCCGACACCAACTACTATCCCGTTGGCAAAGCACCTGAAAATTTAACCGAGCGCCCGTTGGTAATTGGCTTTGGCCCCTGCGGGCTGTTCGCCGCACTTACGCTCGCGCAAATGGGTTTTAAACCGATTGTGTTGGAGCGCGGCAAAGAAGTTCGCGCGCGCACGAAAGACACCTGGGCGCTCTGGCGGAACAAGGTGCTCACGCCCGAATCTAACGTGCAGTTTGGTGAAGGCGGCGCCGGTTTATTTTCAGATGGAAAACTCTACAGCCAAATCAAAGACCCGAAATTTTACGGGCGCAAAGTCATGCATGAATTTATTCGCGCGGGCGCGCCAGAAGAAATTATGTATGTGAGCAAACCGCACATTGGTACATTCCGTTTAACGGGCGTGGTCTCCACTATGCGTGAAGAAATCCGCGCGCTCGGCGGCGAAGTGCGCTTTGAAAGCAAGGTGACAGATTTCATTATTGAGGATGGCCGTATTCAAGGCGTGACCTTGAACGATGGCGAAGAATTACGCAGCCGCTATGTCGTACTCGCACTTGGCCACAGTGCGCGCGATACCTTTCGTAAAATTCACGAGCGCGGTGTTTATGTGGAAGCAAAACCTTTTGCGGTTGGCTTCAGGATTGAACACCCGCAATCGCTGATCGATAAAGCACGCCTTGGTAAATATGCTGGCCACCCTGAATTAGGTGCAGCAGATTACAAACTGGTTTATCACGCAAAAAATGGCCGCGCAGTTTACAGTTTTTGTATGTGCCCCGGCGGAACCGTAGTTGCAGCAACGTCAGAACCGAATCGCGTTGTTACCAACGGCATGAGCCAATATTCGCGCAACGAACGCAACGCCAACTCGGGGATTGTTGTGGGCATCACACCCGAGGAAGATTTCCCCAGCGGACCATTAGCCGGTGTTGAACTGCAAGAAAGATTAGAATCACTCGCCTACGAATTAGGCGGCAGCGATTACTGCGCGCCTGGGCAATTGGTGGGCGATTTTATTCGTAACAAAGCTTCGAGCGAGTTTGGTGAAGTAGAACCTTCGTATAAACCCGGCGTGTTACTGGGCGATTTAACACCATCGCTACCGAGCTACGTGATAGAAGCCATTCGCGAAGCCCTACCAGAATTCGGCAAACAAATTCGCGGCTTTGATCGCGATGATGCAATCCTTACTGGAATAGAAACTCGCACCTCTTCGCCCGTGCGCATTAAACGCGACAATGATTCGCTGCAAAGTTTAAATACGCGCGGTTTGTATCCTGCCGGTGAAGGCGCCGGTTATGCGGGCGGGATTTTATCGGCGGGTGTGGATGGGATAAAAGTTGCAGAAGCGGTTGCCATAGAAATGTTAAAAGATTTGGAAAGTTAACTCGCAGCGTTTAAATTTAAAGCGAAACCCCCTCCCAACCTCCCCCTTGAAAAGAGGGAGGGGCATGGTTGCGCTCTGTAGCAAGTAGGAGACAAACCCCACCTTTAAAAGTGGAGTAGCAAGCAGCGCTCTATTTAAATTAAAAGGGAGTCAAGCCCCTCCCAGCTTTTCAAGGGGGAGGTTGGGAGGGGGTTAATAACCAACAGGAAACACCATGAAACTCGACGACGTAAAAAAGCTGCAGCAAAAAAAATACCGTGAAGAGTTCGGCCATTTTTTGGTGGAAGGTGAACACCTTGTTCTCGAGTTGCAAAAAGCGGCTGCGCTTATTCCTGAACTCAAAAATAGCGAGCTTTACGTCACCGAAGAATACGAACACTGGCAAACAGATTTTAGAAAAAATCTGATCACTGAAAAACAAATGGCGCAAGTCTCAGACACCAAATCCCCGCAGGGGATTCTTGCAGTTGTGCCGTTTTTACCAAACTCATCAAGCCCAGCAAAAAACGAGCGCGTCGTTTATTTACACGAAGTACAAGACCCCGGCAACCTCGGCACTATTTTGCGCACACTCGCGTGGTTTGGAAATTTTCGGTTATTGCTCAGTCCAAACTCCGTTGACCCCTACAACCCCAAAGTGGTTCGCTCCAGCATGGGCGCGATTTTTCACTTGGCGATGGAGTTAGATGTACCACTCGACTCCTTAAAAACTCGCTTCAATAAGATCGCCTATTTGGATATGCAAGGCAAAGCTTTAAGCGATGCAAGTCTTAAAGAGTTTGATTGTTATTTATTTGGCAACGAAGCGCGCGGTGTTCCCCGTGAAAACTTAACCGAATTAAATGCACAGGCTTTTACTATTCAAGGCTGCGGTGCAATTGAGTCTTTGAATTTGGCATCTGCCGTGAATATGTGTGTTTATGAATTAGTTCGTTAACGTAACAATCTTATTCAAATATCAATTTAACTTAGGGTTATCAGTGGATGAATGTTTCTCAAGCTCGTCATCTTAATTATTCATTCATTTTTTTAACGCTAGGCTTTTGGCTATTCGTTACGTCCTTCTTCGCTGCATCTTCTGTACACGCCCAAACACCAGAGCAAACTCAGCCTAAGAATTCCCAGCCGCGTATCGCGCTCGTATTAGGCGGTGGAGGTGCGCGTGGTGCGGCTCATATTGGTGTCTTAGAAGTATTAGAACGTGAACACATTCCACTCACTTGCGTAGTAGGCACCAGCATGGGCGGCTTGGTTGCTGGCGGTTATGCGGCTGGGCTTACGCCAGCAGAAATGCGCGAAAAATTGGATAAAGCCAACTGGACGGATATGTTTTTAGATTCTGCCGATTATTCGCAATTAAGCTTTCGCAAAAAACGTGTCACCAAACGGTTTTTATCTGGCACTGAAATGGGTTTAACGGATCGCGGCTTGCAACTGAAACCGGGCGTTATTGCTGGCACAAAAATAAAGTTATTTTTTAACTTTCTAGTAGGTGCTGATTATGGCAGCCGCAATATTGAAAACATGCCTATTCCACTCGCCATTGTGGCAACCGATATAGGCACGGGCGAAAAATTTGTATTCGATAAAGGCAGTCTGCCGCTTGCTATGCGCGCAAGTATGTCGGTACCTGGGTTGATGACACCGGTAGATTACCAAGGGCACAAATTAGTGGATGGTGGCTTGGTCGACAACTTGCCCGTTGAAGTTGCTCGCGAGCTGTGCAATCCAGATATTATTATTGCGGTTAACGTAGGCTCCAAATTAAAACCTGCCGACCAAGTAGTTTCGCTTTTAAGCGTAACCTCACAAATGATTGGCATTCTCGGCAAACAAAACGTTGCCTATTCAGTATCCCTGTTAAAACCAACGGATGTTTTACTAACCCCAGAGCTTGGCGATTTTTCTGCAACTAATTTTGCGCACTACAAACTCGCTGCCGATATAGGCAAGCGCTCTGCCGAATTACAACTTGAAAAGTTGCGGCAGTATTCAGCAGATGAAAAAACTTACACCGCATGGCGCAATGAGAAAAAACCTGCAGCACACGAAATCGTTCAGATTGATCAAATTGTCATCAGCCCTATGACACGACAATCGCCCGAATACATTGCGCAGCATATACGCCAAACGCTGGAAAGCCCACTTAACCGCGCGCAACTTGAGCAAGACCTTATTCATTTGTACGGTGATGGTTTTTATGAAAATGTTGATTACAGTATCAATCGTATCGACAACAAAAATGTACTTAGCATTAATGCTATAGAGCGCGAATGGAGTTCTGATTATGTGACCTTGGGATTCGATATCAACAATGAATACCGCCAAGACACTAACTTTGATTTACGCGCAGCCTACCGCAGCACCTGGTTAAACCGTTATGGCGGTGAAATCTTTGCAACGGGCGATATCGGCAGCAGCCCCGGTTTTGACATAGAGTTTTATCAACCGCTCAACCTGAGTCAAACCTATTTCATTCAACCTTCGTACTATCGCAAACGGGAAATTTTTAATGTTTTTCTTAACGACGAAAAAATTGCCGAATACAAATTACAGCGCAGCTATTCCGAGTTAGCTCTCGGTAAAAGTTTGGATATTTACGGTCAGGCGAAAATCGGCTGGCGTGAATACAACATTAAAAGCACATCAGATGTCAGCGAAATAGATTTAGGTAATTACCATCGAAAATATGGCGGTATGCTATTCGATATGACTGTTGATAGACGCAATCGCTTGCACTTCCCCTCGCGCGGCTGGTCTGGCAACCTCAATTATTTTGATTCACCGAAAGAAAACTACGGCAAGCTGAGCAGTGAACTTAATTTTGCCTACCCCATGAATAATTTTGTGCTGGCAGGCAGAACAACTTACGTTCGCTCTACTCACGGTATTTTGCCGGCTACGAATGCGGCTTATCTTGGCGGCTTTTTAAATCTTTCAGCCTTTGCGACCAATCAGATTATTGCAGACAACACACTTTACGCCCATTTACGCGGCGAGCGAATTATTGGCCGAATGCCGCTTGGTTTAAACGGTGATATGCGCCTTGGCATAGGGTTGGAAGGTGCGCAGCTTAAAAACGCTTATACCTTTGATGAAGACCGCAATTTATTACACTCGGCGGTGGTTTACTTGGGCGGCGAAACGCCGCTAGGTCCTGCTTATCTTGGCATTGGCTTTACTGATGACGGCAATATTAATTTATACATGCAGGTCGGCGCGCATTAAAATAGGGGCACATTAAAGCAAGTGCCCTACCTGAGTTCACGCAAAAAAAAACGAATTTATTTTATTGCTGAAAATTCCGTAGCCGCCATAAAGGTAACCTCTACACCTTTTACGATTGGCCCATTGGCTTCACTTTCAGTTCTTACCTTAATCCACGCGGGGTCTGCAACAAATGCTTTCCACGATGCGGCAGCGGCTTCTCGGCTCTTGTGTTTAAGTATGTAATAAAGCTTATCGCTATCCTTCTGTTCTACCGGAACCCAGTAGCCCACATTGACCATGCCGTGGCTTTCAAAAATTTTGGTGGTGTGATTTTTAAATCGCGCGAGCATATCCGGCATTTTTCCAGGGTGAACCGTATAGATACGTAACTCATAAACAGGCGCTTGCGTTTCGGCATTCGCCTGTACCGCAGACAATAAAACGCCGAACAAAATACTGAATACACAAATAAATTTTTTCATAGGATTCTTGGTCTTATTTGAGAGGAGAGACGCGGAGGAATTCCGCTTTAATATCTGGCTCCGAGATTACCCGGAGCCAGCGAAAAAAGATCTTAGCGTATTGGAACAAACATAGGTGCACCAAGGTGCACCTATAGACAGATTACAACACAGATTTACCTTTCTTGATGATCACACTCGTTTCGCTTCCAGCGGCTGGCTCAAGACCGACACGTTGTGCTGGCTGCCCGCCACCAACCCAAAGGTTAACTGTACCGGGAACAAGAGCACGTTGACCTTTGGCATCTACCGTACTCAAGCGACGATCATCCAATTGGAAAGTGACTTTTTGGGTTTTGCCTTTGGCAATGTGAACGCGTTGGAAACCAACGAGAGCGCGAATCGGTGAACCTTGGATATCTTTACGAGCGGCATACAACTGCACAACTTCGTCGGCATCCATAGTTCCCGTATTGGTTACATCAACCGTCACAGTGACATTACCCTTCGCATCCCATTGTTTCGGTGCAGTGATGTTGCCATAGGTAAAGGTAGTGTAGGACAAGCCATAACCGAATGGATAAAGCACATCCTTGGTGTGGAATCGGTAAGTGCGATTTTCCATGGAGTAATCAGTGAATTTAGGCAAGTGATCGAGCGACTTATAGAAAGTCACCGGCAAACGCCCGGCTGGACTAAAATCACCGGCCAACAGAGATGCCACTGCTTCACCACCTTGACCACCGGGATACCACGCTTCCACCAATGCTGTTGCGAATGCATCCTCTTCGTTAACCGATAATGCACTGCCGTTCATAAGCACAACCACAACGGGTTTACCCGTGGCGTAAAGTTGTTTCAGCAGTTCACGTTGAGCGGCAGGCAAATTCAAATCGGTGCGATCACCGCCCGTAAAGCCTGGCATTGGCACCGGCATTTCTTCGCCTTCTACTTGCGCCGTTATACCGCCTACGAATACCACTGCGTCAGCCTCTTTCGCAGCAGCCACAGCCGCTTGCGCACCGGGGTTAGAAGGCAAACTCCACAGTAATTGCTCATTGCCCTGCTCACCGCGTTGGAAAGCTTCAATTTTCAAACGATAGGTTTGACCTGCAACCAAGTCTACTGTGCCGCTCGCGATAACGGGGCGCCAATCAACATTCCATGCATCAATCACGATTTTGTCATTTACCCAAATGCGGTAACCGCCATCGGCAAGGTAACGCATGGAATAAGTGCCGGTTTCAGGTGCTTTTACAAAACCATTCCAACGCACTGCGCCGCTGGCCACTTCATTGCGCCAGCTCACGGTTGCATTTGCATCTACACGCTTAATGAGCGGCTTATCTTTGTAGCTTTTGTCCGCATAGTATTCCGCGTTCAGACCCGTTTTTTTACATTTCTCGTCAGAGCAAAGTACGTTGCTAGGTACCGGTGATTGCACAGGGTCAACCAAGCCAGTGCCTTGCGCAAATTGAATATTGCTCTCGCCAAAACGCGCGCGCATACCTTTCAAAACAGTCACAGGTTTTGAAGGGCTACCGTTGTAGTTACCTTCCAGTGCAGCAACGCTATCGGCATTG
>Ga0116157_10002105_pt1 | contig 19569 bp, 15 predicted proteins | sample AD_UKC048_MetaG_FD_89882 | JGI IMG/M metagenome (GOLD analysis project Ga0116157, IMG submission 89882) | Active sludge microbial communities of municipal wastewater-treating anaerobic digesters from USA - AD_UKC048_MetaG | ecosystem: Engineered > Bioreactor > Anaerobic > Digestate | place: USA...
ACTGGACAACGCCCATAAAAATAGGGAAGGATAGCTTGAGCAGGCATCAATACCTTCCCTGGATGACGGTTGACCAAACCACAGGATTTATTTACATGGTGTATTATGACCGCAGCAATTATGAAGACAACCAAACCGATGTGTACTTAGCGTTTTCCAATGATGCCGGAGCATCTTTTAAAAATGTAAAAATCAGCGAAACACCTTTTACACCAACCGACACAAAATTTTTTGGAGACTACACCAACATTTATGCGCACAATGGAATCATCACACCCATCTGGGCCAGAATGGACGATGGTAAAACCAGTGTGTGGACCACCATCATTAAGCAAGATGATTTGATTAAGAAGGTAGAAACTGCGGGTAAGAAAAAGAAGAAGTGATTATAAGAATCGCAGCTAGGCATTAATCTTCCAAAATGATTAAAGAATATGTAGTGAAATCTGAGATGCTTGACCGTAAGAGGAAGGTGTTTATTGATCAGAATTACATTGAATTTGAAAACAAGGATTTAAAAGGAGGGGAGTTTACAAGATTTTACAAATCGGAGATTACAGATTTGAAGTATGGAGTTGAATGGATAGTCTGGTATAAATTCTATGTAGGCCGTCATTTCACTATCACATTAAGGAATAGAGAAAGTAAAGAGCTTAGGTTAGGTTTAAAAGGTTACTTCCGATTTGGAGATGAATATGAAAAGATATACTCAAGCCTAATTAATGATATTTGGAAGTACTTTTATCAAGATATTTTTGATGCTTACTTAAATCGATTTCATGCAAATGAAGATTTGATTATTGGAAGATTAAAGTTGTCTCCAAAAGGAATCGATGTATTAGAGACAGGATTAAATTTTACGTGGACAAATTTATCTCTAAAAGCATATCCAACTTATTTTTCACTATCGAGAATTGATGCTCCGGAATTTCATATATGGATTAATTTTAATGAATGGAATTCAGAAGCTGTTTACATTTTGATTCAAAGAATTCTAAAAGATTATCAGACGAATTCTTAACCTGATCCTCAATCTGTTTCAGGATATCAAACCTTCTCCACTCCAATTTCCTGAAACGCTTTCATAAAAGTCTCAGGCGATTGAGCTCCTGAAATACCATACTTATTGTTGATGATGTAGAAAGGTACCCCACTGATGCCGAGTTTAGAAAGTTCTTGTTCGGCAAGAGCGACTTGTATTGGTGCATTTTCATCGGCTAATATCTTTTCAACTTTGTCAGCATCAAGTCCCGCCTTTGCAGCTACATCGATTAGATTTTCTTTTTTAGAAAGATCAACACCATCTGTAAAGTATGCTTTCATAAAAGCCTCTTTAACTTCGAGTTGCTTACCTTCCGTGCGTGCAAATTGAATGAGGCTGTGTGCCTTTCTGGTGTTGGGCGATATGGCTTGTTTTGAAAAATCGAAAGACAATCCTTCTTCAGCAGCAACACCTATAACCCGAGTGGTTAATTCATGATACCGGTCTTCACCTCCAAATTTCTTTGTCAAATATTCCTTTTGATTAAACCCACTTTCAGGGGTCGTTGGATTCAGTTCGAATGGATGATATTCAATATCAAAGTCGTAAGTAGATGAAAGGGCATCCACAGCTTTCTCCAATCTTCGCTTTCCAATGTAACACCATGGGCAAACCACATCTGAAACAACATCAATCTTGATTTTTGGCTTCATTGCTAAATTTTAGAACCTAACATGATGTGATGCTCAAATGGTTCAATTCAGTTCAAAATCATCACTAAAACGATAGTGGGATAAATAGTCTCCTCAATCTCAAGCCCTTATAGTTATTTAAAAACCTTTGTTTTATTTTTGGGTTCTCATTATGAAAACAAACAAAAAATGACAGTCGATACAAAACTCAGTTACAAGGTTAAAGACCTATCCCTGGCAGCCTGGGGCCGCAAAGAAATTACATTGGCGGAAGCCGAAATGCCGGGTTTAATGGCACTTCGCGAGGAATTTGGTAAGCAAAAGCCATTGAAGGACGCACGCATTGCCGGATGTCTTCACATGACTATTCAAACTGCTGTGCTCATTGAAACGCTGGTTGAATTGGGTGCACAGGTAAGCTGGTCATCGTGTAATATTTTCTCAACGCAAGATCATGCTGCGGCTGCTATTGCTGCTGCCGGCATTCCTGTATATGCATGGAAAGGTATGAACGAGCAAGAATTCGACTGGTGTATTGAGCAAACCCTTCACGCTTTCGCGGATGGCAAGCCATTGAACATGATTTTGGATGATGGTGGTGATTTAACCAACATGGTATTAGATCGTTTCCCTGAATTGGTTTCTGGTATCCGTGGGATCTCAGAAGAAACCACTACAGGTGTTCATAGATTGATTGAACGTATGCACAATGGTAAACTTCCATTGCCTGCAATCAATATCAATGACTCGGTTACAAAATCGAAATTTGATAATAAGTATGGCTGTAAAGAATCATTGGTTGATGCAATTCGCAGAGCAACTGATGTAATGATGGCTGGTAAGGTAGCGGTAGTAGCTGGATACGGAGATGTTGGAAAAGGTTCTGCTGCTTCATTGCGTGGAGCAGGTGCTCGTGTTATTGTTACCGAGATCGATCCGATCTGTGCGTTGCAAGCTGCAATGGATGGCTTCGCTGTTAAGAAAATGGAAGATGCTGTTAAAGATGCAGACATTGTAGTAACAGCAACCGGTAACTTCGGTATTGTATTAGGTAAGCATTTCGAATCGATGAAGGACAAGACGATTGTTTGTAACATCGGTCACTTCGATAATGAAATTGATGTTGCCTGGTTAAATGCGAATGCAAAGAAAGATGAAGTAAAGCCTCAGGTAGATCTTTATACATTGAAAAATGGCCGTCAGGTAATTCTTTTGGCTGAAGGTCGTTTGGTGAATTTGGGATGTGCTACAGGTCACCCTTCTTTTGTAATGTCAAACTCCTTTACGAATCAAACTATTGCTCAGCTTGAGCTTTGGGTGAATACAGATAAGTATGAAAACAAAGTATACATGTTGCCGAAGCATTTGGATGAAAAAGTGGCACGTTTGCACTTGAAGAAAATTGGCGTTGAATTGGAAGTACTATCGGCTGATCAGGCCAAGTACATTGGTGTTGAACCACAAGGTCCGTACAAGCCTGAGTACTACAGATATTAATCTTTAGTTGAATGGTATTTTTAAAACCCTGGATTGCAAAATCCGGGGTTTTTCTTTTATGGCATTGTCATTGTAACCGCTACCTTTGTAAAAAAATCACAAGCATGAAGAAATCAGTTGCATACTTGCTCTTTCTGATCACTATACTAACCACAGGTTTTCGTTCGGATCAGGGAGAGAATGTTGAATTTAGTTGCATGAAGACATTGAAGTCTACCAATACCTGCCATTTTAATTTCTTTGTAGACGGAGCTAAATATCGTTACGTTGACATTGGATGTAAATTCAGTAAGAAGAGAGATGATGTTATTAAAAAAGCAAAAGAAGGATCATTAGCCCTTTCTAAAGATTGGAAAATAGAATGCCCTGAAGTGAAGGAGAAGAAGGACGGAGATCTTTAGTAGTTGACAATTGACAATGAACAGTTGACAATTCGAGCACTCAAAATTTCTATGGGACTTGAAACCTTGAACTTCCAACATTATAAGGCTTTAACCGCCTTCCACATTTCTTCTGCCACAAACTGATTTCCTTTTTCATTTAGATGAACCCGATCTGAAGTAAGAATACCTGATTCATTATTCTCCGTATTGAATTTCGAATTGTAATCAAGAAAGCTTTTTCTCAAGTCTATTAAGGACACATTGTTTTTGCTGGCAATACCGCGAATGATGTTGCTGTAGTTATTCAAGTCACCGTCTAATTCATTGCTAAAATCCGTTCGCTCGCCAATCGCTGCGGGTGTGCAGATTAATACTTTAATATTTTTACTTTGAAATTTTTTGATGAGTGCCGTGTAAAACTTTTCAAACTTGTCAGCATCCGTTCCGGTGCCATGAGTGCGCTTATGCCAGACATCATTTACGCCCACAAAGATTATAACAACATCAGGATTCTTGCTTAACACATCGTCTTCATAGCGCAGGTATAAATCGTAAATTTTATTTCCACCAATACCAGCACCAATAAAATCGTATTGATCTCCTTTACCCTCCTTCGATGCTAATTCTCCAACTTTTAAAACATATCCTCCGGGCTGAACACCGGCTTGGGTAATGGAGTCACCGAAGAATACAACTTTCTTTTTTTGTTGCATGATAAAAGAGGTAAGTGTTGTGAACAGTATTGCTGAAAGAAAAATTAATAGTGTTTTCATTCTAAGAGAATTTAAAATCGTGTTAAACTTTAGAAAGCGCTTTCTCTAAGTCCTCCAATAGATCTTCTACATCCTCTACACCAATACTGAGACGAATTAGCGAATCGACCAATCCACTTTTCGCGCGTTCTTCTTTAGGAATACTAGCATGTGTCATTGATGCCGGATGATTAACCAGCGACTCCACACCACCCAATGATTCTGCTAATGAAAACAATTCGAAGCTTTCCATGAGTTTGATCGCTTTCTCCAGACTGTCATCTTTTAACGTGAACGATAACATTCCTCCAAAATCCTTCATTTGTTTTTTGGCAATAGCATGGTTGGGATGATCAGTGAACCCCGGCCAATATACCTTACCTACTTTAGGATGCTCCTTTAGGAATGCTGCAATCTTTTTTCCATTCGAACAATGACGTTCCATACGAAGATGAAGGGTCTTGATGCCGCGCAATACAAGAAACGAATCTTGTGGTCCAGGAACAGCACCACACGAATTTTGTATGAAGGCAAGCTCCTGATATAATTTTTCATCGTTCATCACCAACGCACCCATGATCACATCTGAATGTCCGCTAAGGTATTTCGTTACGGAATGCATGACTATGTCAGCACCCAGATCAAGTGGATTTTGTAAGTATGGTGAAGCAAAGGTATTGTCGACTGCTACAATGGCATTGTGTTTTTTTGCAATTTCAACACAGCCTTTGATATCAACAATATTCATTAATGGATTGGTGGGCGTTTCCAACCAAAACAATTTTGTCTTTGGGGTAATGTAGGCGTTTACGTTGTTGATGTCAGTCAGGTCAATGAAGTGAAATTTGATTCCATACTTTTCGAACACACGCTTGAACATACGATAGGATCCACCGTATAAATCGTTGCTTGTAATTACCTCATCACCGGGATTTAAAAGTTTGATCACGGCATCTGTCGCCCCCATACCAGATGAAAAGCAAATCGAAAACTTTCCATTTTCTAACGCGGCAATACTTTTTTGAAGTGCATTGCGAGTGGGATTTGCTCCGCGCGCGTAAGCATATCCTTTATGTTTAGCAGGTGATTCCTGTACATAGGTAGACGTTTGAAAAATAGGTGTCATGATGGCACCTGTTGTTGGATCTGGCTCTACTCCAGCGTGAACGGCTTTGGTTCCGAATTTCATCCTTTGGTCGGTTAGTCTTTAATGGTTAATTGTTAATCGGGAGTGTGAGTGTGAGTTGAGATGCTGTGTTTTGTAGTATTAATTATTGGTGAATCATGAATGATTAAAGAATCTTTTAATATTAAGACGATTAACAGATAACCATTAACGCTTAACCCCCTTCCAATAATTCCGGATGGCGTCTTTCCAATTATCCCCACTCTTTAGGTAGAGCGCTGTATTGATCAGCATCTTGTCTTCCGGAAGAGATTGGTTTTGATTTTCGAGTGACTGAATAATTAAGTCGTAGAATTTTTTTCTATAGGAGGAACCTTCTTTTGCAGCGAGTGTATTCAAATCACGCAACAGCGTTGAGACGGAAACTTCTTCATCAGGTGTTGTTGTAGCTACAGCAGGAGTAGGGCTAATATTTTGTTTAACCGGTTCGGGCGCATCAATTTTTTCGCTGAGCTGAACAGGCGATACCAGCGTGGCTGCTTGTTGTTTCAGAAATTCATCCAGATCCTTTAAGGTATTTTTCTTTTTGCTCATACGAGGTGGTTCAATATGGCCTGCGCAATGGGCTTGTATTCTTGTTCCGCATCCACTGTGCTGAAATTTACAAAAAGATTTTTCTGAGGCACGATTACCGGAAGGATTATCGCATCTAAGTTTTTGAGATTGTCGCGTACGGTATGTAAGCCGGTTGCGGAATGTATTCGGTTAGGTAGAATAAGAATGCGAAGAAGGGGATTCAGCTCGCGGGCAGGAGCTAAGTCGGTTACGGTTTGATACGTAACCAGTAAATCGTTTTGAGTAAGACTTGTCGGTACCACCACGGCATCACTCACCAAACACAGTTTCTTTATGCCCTCATCCGTTGTCTTACCAGCGCTATCGACAACCACAACATCAAATTTTCGTGATTCTTTCATGGTCACCAGTTCGCCAGCAACCTGTTCATCATTCGACCCCAGGATTTCAAAGCCCTGTTTGCCATTCTCTCCTTTGAATACCTCCATCTTCCGGAGCGTATTTAAAGTGTAGTTTGTATCAGTTTCCACGAGCAATACTTTCTTGCCCATTTGGTGGAGGGTGGTGGCCAGGTTAATGGCATTGGTGGTTTTACCTGTTCCACCTTTACGACTGATAAAGGAAATGATTTTAGCCATCCTTAAATGTAAAGAAAGCTTTTGATTTGAGAAACTGAAAATTGCGGATGGTGGACTGATGGCTTTGGAATCAAGAATATTGAATCTCAGGCAACCTGAAACCTCGAACTTAAAACTTCAAACCTATTTACATATTCTACGCCAGACGATTCACATCAAACTTCTCAAGGTAATCAGCAACGCGTCTCACCAGACTTCCACCCAAAGCGCCATCCACTACTCTATGATCGTAGGAGTGTGATAAGAACATTTTATGACGGATGGCAATGGCATCACCGTAAGGTGTTTCAATTACGGATGGTTTTTTTTGAACGGCACCTAAGGCAATGATGCCTACTTGTGGCTGCATAATAATAGGCGTGCCCATTACATTTCCAAAGGATCCTACATTGGACACTGTAAAGGTTCCTCCTGCTAACTCATCTGGTTTCAATTTATTTTCGCGGGCACGTTTAGCAAAATCATTTACAATTTTTGCTAAGCCTGCAATATTAAATTGATCAGCATTGCGAATAACCGGCACAATTAAGTTTCCGCTTGGAAGTGCCACGGCCATACCAATGTTGATGTCTTTTTTCTTAATGATCTTATCGCCATCCACCTGGATGTTGATCATTGGGTAATCTTTGATGGCCAAGGCAACAGCCTCAATGAAGATCGGTGTAAACGTAAGGGCATCACCCTCGCGTTTCTGAAATTCATTCTTCATTTTATTGCGCCAGAAAACTATGTTGGTTACATCGGCTTCTACAAATGAGGTAACGTGTGGAGAGATGCGTTTTGAATCGACCATGCGTTCTGCAATCATCTTGCGCATGCGATCCATTTCAATAATCTCATCACCACCGCTGATCGAAACTGGTACGCGTGTAGGTGCTGAAGAAACTGAAACAGAATGTTGAACTGATTTTATTGAAACACCCAGCTTTCTGTTTTCAACGTATGTTAAAAGATCTTTCTTGGTAAGTCTTCCTTCTGCACCAGTGCCTACAATGGTTTCTAGTTCAGCAACTAAAATATTTTCTTCTTTCGCGATGTTTTTCACTAACGGTGAATAAAATCGTGAAGACTCTTTATAATCGGTTACATGCGAAGCACCACTACCATTTATTGCCGAAGCAACGGGTGTAGCAATAGATGAAGTGGATACTTTTATTTCGCTAACGGGTTTATCCATTACGGGAGTAGCGGATACCTTTTCTTCTGCATCGGTAGTGAGAATGGCGATGGCGCTGCCAACGTTTACAACATCACCCTCTTTCGCAAGCAATTCTTTTAATACACCAGCATGAGTAGAAGGCACTTCCGTGTCTACCTTATCGGTGGCCACTTCCAATACCGATTCTTCCAATTCAATTTTATCACCTGGCTTTTTGAGCCAATGCAAAATGGTTGCTTCGGTTATGCTTTCGCCCATTTTGGGCATGATGAGTCGTACTTCCGCCATGATTCAATCTTTTGATTGTTTGGCAAGTTAATCAGTTCTTATGGTTACTTCAAAGCCTGTTTGCTTCAGATCAAGACTATTTGGAATAAGGATTAAAATGCAGAATAAAATCTGGGTAAATGTTAATTGTTATTCGTTAAAAGTTAATCGATTTTCAGTTTGAAGTTCGATCCCGATAGCTATCGGGATCAAGGTTTGATGTTTGAAGTTGCCTACAATTCTATATCCTAAATTCTAAAGTCTGTATTCTACTAAACCGGCAGACTCATCCGAATTAAATTCATGGCCGATGTTGAAGCCAGCTTGATGTTGATCATTCGATCTTTCGAGAGTTGTAATTTTTTTGTGACGGTATGATGCTTATCTGAGTACGCAATCCAAACGGTGCCAACAGGTTTGTCATCCGTTGCTCCACCCGGCCCGGCAATGCCGCTGGTTGCAACACCAATGTCAGTGTTGAATTTAGCGCGAACAAGATTCGCCATTTCAATGATGGTGGGTTCGCTCACGGCTCCATATTGTTCCAGGGTTTCTGGTTTCACTCCGAGCTGCCGCATTTTAATTTCGTAAGCATACGGAATCATCGAACCCAAAAAATAATCTGAGCTTCCCGGAACGCTGGTAATTAAATGAGAAAGGTATCCACCGGTACAACTTTCCGCGACAGCGATGGTTAATTTTTTTTCACGTAATGTATTTCCCAATACGACTTCGATGGGATCGTAGCCATAACCAAAAATAAAGGGGCCGATGTATTCTTTTAAGTTTTCAATTAAGGCATCTGCTTCTTTTTCAAGTGCCAACAAATTTTCTCCAAAACAGGTAAGACGAAGTTTTACGCCACCAAGACTTGGTAAATAAGCCAGCTTGATATGATTGGGTAGTGATGCTTCCCAATCGGAAATCTTCTCAGCCAGAAATGATTCTCCTTGTCCTATGGTTTGAATTACCTTATGGTAAATAACGGGCACTTGAAACTTCTTCAATAATTTTGGAATCACAAGTTCAGTCATCATCTTCTTCATCTCGTGCGGTACGCCCGGCATCGACATGAAAACTTTTCCATTTCGTTCGAACCACATACCCGGAGCTGTACCTACTGCATTTGTTATTTTCTCACAACAGATAGGCAAAGCCGCTTGCTGGCGATTGATCTCAGTAAGTTCCCTACCTCTGCTCTTGAAAAACTCCGTTACTTCTGCCAGCGCTTCTTCGTGAATTTTTAATTCGCAGTTAAAATATTTTGCAAGCAATGGTTTTGTCAAATCATCGTTTGTCGGACCAAGTCCACCGGTGATGAGAACAATATCTGCTCTCTTTTCTGCTTCCGCGAAAGCGTTGAGAATTTCATCGGCCTGATCGCCAACACTGGTTTTGCGAATTACTCTAATACCCGCATTGCTCAATTCAACACCCATCCATTGTGAGTTGGTGTCCACGATTTGACCGTAAAGTATTTCATCGCCAATGGTGAGCAGTTCTGCAAGAATGGGTTTCATATTAAAGTTTAAAGTTCAAGGTTCAAAGTTATAAGCTTGAAGCTAAGAATATAGTCTACAATGAACAGTTTGTTGCGGTTTTTGTTGCGGGAAAATGATGGAATTGTATTATCATTTTCGTGCTATATACTTTGTCATCATTCAAGTCGATGTTACCTTAGTCAGCATGAAGAGACCATCTGCACTCGACTGGCAAAGCCAAATCTATATTAATGGATTCGCAGGCTTTCGACCAAAAATCAACATTGATTTAACAATACTCGAAGAATCAGCTCGAAAAGTAATTAGCCCGGAAGCATTTGCATATATAGCCGGTGGTGCAGGTAATGAAAGTACCGTTCGAGCCAATCGGGAAGCGTTTGAAAAATATAAAATTGTTCCTCGCATGTTGCGCAATGTTGGTGAACGGGATACGAGTATTACCTTATTTGGTCAGGAACTTCCGACACCTTTTTTACTTTCACCGGTTGGTGTGTTAGAGATGGTGCATCGTGAAGCAGATGTTGCAGTTGCTAAAGCTGCTGCACAATTAGGTGTGCCTTATATTTTTTCGAATCAGGCATCTAAGCCAATGGAAGAATGCGCTGCTGTGATGAGCAATAGTCCGCACTGGTTTCAATTGTATTGGAGTAAATCAAATGACTTAGTGGCGAGTCTGGTTCAGCGTGCAGAAAAGTGTGGATGCTCGGCTATTGCAGTAACATTAGACACGACCATGTTAGGTTGGCGCACGCGCGATTTGGAGTTGGCATACCTGCCTTTTATGGAAGGTAAAGGTATTGCTCAATATACTTCCGATCCTGTTTTTCTGAAAATGTTGGATGAACAAGCGGACGAAAAGGAAAGTAAAAGAAAGATCACACTTCAATCTCTTTTGGGTTTGATCGGCATGGTTCGAAATTATCCTGAGGATGGTTTTTTTAAAAAACTCAAATCAGGTAAACCCATAAAGGCGGTGCAAAAATTTGTTTCTACTTATTCTAATCCTTGCACTACGTGGGATGATTTAAAATTTCTTCGTCAACATACCAAGCTTCCGATTTTGCTTAAAGGTATTCTCCATCCCGATGATGCTCGCAAAGCAATGGATGTTGGTATGGATGGCATAATAATTTCCAATCACGGTGGGCGACAAGTAGATGGATCGATCAGCACCATTGAAGCCTTGCCAAAAATCACGGAAGTAATCAAAGAAAAAATTCCGGTGTTGCTGGACAGTGGTGTTCGTGGAGGTGCCGATGCTTTTAAAGCACTTGCCCTCGGAGCAAAAGCAGTTTGCATTGGCAGGCCTTATGTTTATGGTTTGTCAATTGCAGGGCAGCAAGGTGTATATGAAGTGCTTCGCAATTTCATGACGGATTTTGAACTCACCATGGGACTTACCGGATGTAAAAATATCAGTGAGATTACAAAAGAAACCTTGGCCTGAATGTAAGGTAACAAAGATGATTTACGTTAGCTTTGAACCTGGAACATTGAACCTTGAACTGAAATTTTTATGCTACGAATCACAACATCACTTATATTATCATTAGTACTTGCATCCTGCACCTCAGCGCAGATCAATCAGACACTTGGAGAAGTTAACAAGGCCATCGGCACTGATCAACAACCTACAACAGCAGAAGTTGGTGAAGGATTAAAAGAAGCATTGATAAAAGGTATTTCAAAAGGTTCTGATTTGGTATCGCAGTTGGATGGCTACTTAGGCAATCCTGAAATAAAAATTCCTTTTCCGCCTGAAGTAAAAAAGGTAGAAGACAAACTTCGTCAGATCGGTTTGGGTAGTGAAGTCGATAAGTTTGTGGTATCGCTTAATCGTGGTGCGGAAGACGCAGCTAAAGAAGCCAAACCTATTTTTGTGAACGCCATTCGTCAGCTAACCATTCAGGATGCATGGAGCATTTTAAAAGGAGAGCCTGATGCAGCGACACAATTTTTAAAACGGACGACTACAGCACAACTGAAAGAAAAATTTAAACCCGTTATTCAAGCCTCGTTGAACAAGGTAAACGCCACAAAATATTATGGTGACCTGGTGAATACCTATAACAAAGTTCCGTTTGTTCAGAAAGTAAATCCCAATCTCGATGACTACGCAACAGACAAAGCCATTGAAGGATTGTTTGTGATGATTGCGAAGGAAGAGAAGAACATTCGTCAGGATCCTTTGGCTCGTACAACGGAATTACTGAAGAAGGTTTTCGGAGCACAGAAATAATCGTAATAACACGTCATTGCGAATCCGTCTCGGATGAAGCAATCCCCATACTACAGCGTGAGCATTTCATTGTACCGGGATTGCTTCGTCAGAATGTCATGCGAAGCGCATGACGCTTCCTCGCAATGACGTGGATCTTTTTTTGTGCGACTTTTATTGATGGATTTGAATTCTACTTTTAGTAAGTATGATAGTTAAAACTAAAAAATAATTTCCAATGAGCATCTTTGATAAACACCAAGCTTTAGTTCTCCAAGCAATTGAAGCATTACACGAAAGAACTTTCTTTGCAGCTTTTCCTGAAAATCCATCTCCCGCAAATTATGGTGAGAATGCAGACAGCGAGGGAAGAGAAAAATTCCAATCTTCGTTGGGAAAAAAGTTTGATGAATTAAAACAAACAAATCCTGTAGGATGGATTGGAGAAGAAGAATCTCCTTACACACAAGATGCCTTAGGAATTTCATACCCATCTTTTTCTATTGATACCTTAATTGATCGATCTACAAAAGCATTTCATGTTTGGCGTAAGGTAAGTGTACAAGATCGTACGGGTATTTTAGTAGAATCATTGGAGCGTGTTAAAGCAAGATTTTTTGAAATCGCATACGCGACTATGCACACAACAGGCCAGGCATATATGATGTCATTTCAGGCATCGGGTCCACATGCTGCTGACCGTGCACTTGAAGCGATCGCTGCAGGCTATGAAGAGTTGCAGCGATTTCCATCACATGCGTTGTGGGACAAGCCGATGGGCAAGTTTAATCTTCAGGTAAATAAAGAATGGCGAGCTGTGCCGAAAGGTATTTCTGTGGCGATTGGTTGTTCTACTTTTCCTACCTGGAATTCTGTTACCGGAATTTATGGAAGTTTGGTAACTGGTAATGCGGTAATCGTTAAACCCCATCCGGGTGCAATCTTGCCGATCGCCATTTTTGTTGCTGAGATTCAAAAGGTATTGGTTGAAAATAATCTTGATCCTAATATTTGTCAGCTGGCCGTTGACACTGCTGATAAAATGATCACGAAAGAATTAGCAGAGCATCCTCAGGTAAAACTCATCGACTTCACAGGCAACGCTGTCTTTGGAAGTTACCTCGAAGGCTTGAAAGATAAAATTGTCTTCACGGAAAAGACAGGCGTTAATTCTGTGATTCTTGATTCGGTGGAAGATGCTGATAAAGCCATGGCGAACTTAGCGTTCTCTATCAACTTGTATAGCGGACAAATGTGTACCGCACCTCAAAACTTTTTTATTCCGGAAGGAGGTATTAAAACATCAACTGGAACTTTGTCATTTGATGAAGTAGCACAAAAACTGGTAGACAACATTAATGGCTTGGTTGATAATCCAAAAGCAGGACCACATGTATTGGGTGCAATGCAAAGTAAAAAAACAAGCGAGCGTGTTTTGGTTGCAGAGAATCTTCCAGGTAAAGTATGGTTGAAATCGCGTTCGTTTGAAAATCCGATGTTTAAGAATGCGCGCGTGGCAACGCCTGTTCTTGTAGAGGTAGATGCTACGAAGAAAGAAATTTTCAGCAAAGAACTTTTCGGCCCGATTGCGTTGCTCATCAAAACCAAAAACACAGATCAATCTATTGCATTGGCGAAGGAGATGGCAGAACATCATGGAGCGATTTCGTGTGGGGCGTATTCTACTGATGCCACCATCAAAGAAAAGATTGCCGATGAAATGAGTTTAGCAGCAACACCTGTATCCTTCAATTTAACAGGCGGACTTTACATGAATCAAAACGCAGCCTTCTCTGACTTTCATGTTACGGGAGGTAATCCTTCAGGCAACGCATCGTTCACCAATCCTGAATATGTAACGAAGCGTTTTACGTGGGTTGGGCATAGGGAGTTGGTGAAAGTTGTGTAAGAATATTATGTTGAATGCATTTAATACCTTGTAGATTATTAAGCCCCATTAACCTCGGTCTGTGTCCTCACAGACCGAAATCTGATAGCCTGTGACTTTTTACTCTTTTTGGATTTAAGAATCCTATTAATATTCTCCCGACACAAATTGATTTTATTTCGATAGGCTAAATTTTAAACAATGAAGTTAGAGAAAATGACTCGTGTAGTTTTTGCAGCACTTTTAGTAGTGTTCCTTATCCAGTGCAGTACTGATTCGATCAAGAGTACTATGATGACACTTCCAAATGATCCTTTTACAAAGACCATTGCAAAGGTTCAAACATTTGATATTGACAGCAAGGAAGATAATGTTGTTGAAGGTGAAAGCGGAACGATCATAATTTGTCCGATGGGTTCTTTTAAAAACGGCAAAGGAGAAATTGTTGAAGACCAGGTAAAAATTGAGCTCGCGGAAGCTCTTTCTTTCGAGGACATGTTGCTTTCCAATTTGACGACAACCTCTGATGGAAAGTTACTCGAAACGGATGGCATGATTTATTTTAACGCAACGTCAAATGGTGAGCAGCTGATTATAAATAAAGACAATCCTATTCATATCGAAATTCCCACAGATAAGAAGAAGCCGGGTATGATGGCCTACAAAGGTATCAGAGATGAAAATGGTACAATGAATTGGATTGAACCGAAAGCAATAGACAACTTTCTTACAACTGTTGATATTGATTCCCTTGATTTTCTTCCGGAAGGATTTCAATTAGAGGTTGATAAAGGAATGCCCTTTAGAAAATATAAAGTTTCAACTAAGCAATTAACAGATAGTCTGTATTATTCTCTTGCCGTTTCAAACGGAATTGAGTTAGTCAAGGGATTTAGTTCAACGGATGAAAATGAACCGTATTATCAGAAGAATGATGATAGGGGGTATGACACAGTAGAGGAAACTCAAAGTGATAGTGTTTCTTCAACTGGTTGTGGAATTGATCCGGCAAGAATTAAGGTAATTAAATCATCAAAATATCAGAATACACTTATTGCGACTCGGGCTTTTGAGGCACGTTTAAAAGTAATTTTTGAGAAGTGTGACAATTCTATTCTTGAGTTATACATTAACAATCTCAATAAAAATCTTTATGAGATTGATAGCATGGCAGCAGTGATTTGTAATGAAAAAAAATACAATATCACATATCATAAATTTGATGACTTCTCGAAACAGAGACTGACAAAGGTGAAGGAGGCAGATAGGTATGCTAAGCTTCTTAATGAATATTTTGGAAAGCAACTTCGAAAGGTAAAATCAGAATTAGGGCGAAACAAGGATAAAGTCATGAAATCGCTTGATGAAAAAAACGAAGATGCTAAGAAGATTGTTAACGACTACAAAGAATTACTTTGGAAAAGAGAAAAGTATAGAATGGAAACCTACGGTTTTAACTGGACAGAAACAGGATGGGTAAATATTGATAATGGGGATTTGCCAAAAGACTGGGGGAGCGGCCCCCTTGAAATCATAGTTGAGAATGGAAAGCAATTTGATAGAGTTTACACGTATGTGATTTACGCATCAATTGAAAGTCTGTATAGATTAAATACAACAGACAATGAGATCTTTTATGCTGGCAATGATGAGGATCGGAATATGTTAATGCCGAAGCAACAGCCAGGTTTGGCAATAGCAATCGGGTACAAGAACGAACTTCCGTCAATGGTAATCAAGCAGTTTGAAACGGGGACTGATACAAAATTTAAATTGACGTTAGAGATTTCAACGATGGATAAAGTGCGTCACACCTTGAGTGAGTATGAAAGATATTCAAAGGAGAATGTGATAAGCAGGGATCTTAAATTCATGGAGAAATTTCACAAAGAGAAACAGAGGCAAAAGGAATTAAAGAGGGATAGTGAATTTATGTTGAGGCTCTGGAACATTGCTTTTCCCTGTTGTAATAGTATTGATAGAGCGGAGGAATATCATGGATCATAGTCATTATGGCTGAATGATTTAATCTATTGGTATTAAATTCATAGAACGATATAGTGAAAAATATAATCTTAAGCTTTATTTGTTATCTAAGCATTGGGCATTCAGCGCAATCGCAAAATACATTTTACGACAGTCTTTCTACTTTTGCACTAAATCTGACAAAACAAAACGTTACCTACGATCCCACCTACTTCAGCATACCTTATCCAAACGGAGATGTTCCTGGCAACAAAGGTGTTTGTACAGATGTTGTCATTCGCGCCTATCGGAAATTAGGAATCGATCTTCAAAAGGAAGTGCATGAAGATATGAAGGCGAACTTCAATCTGTATCCAACGAAATGGGGATTAACAAAGCCAGATAAAAACATTGATCACAGACGTGTTCCCAATTTGATGACCTCCTTTACACGACATGGAGAGGTAAAGTCTATAAATCAAACAGCCAGTAATTATTTACCTGGTGATGTTGTGTGTTGGGATTTGGGCGGAGGTGTAACGCACATCGGTCTTGTCGTCAATAAAAAATCAGAAGACAAGGTGAGGTATTTAATCGTTCATAATATTGGAGACGGACAGGTACTGGCTGATTGCTTGTTTCAATTTAAAATCATTGGGCACTTCCGGTATGGAGAATAACATTTTCATAAAATCGAGATGATGTAATAACGCTTCTCTGCCTGCTCTATAATAGGCAGAGAAGCGTGATGAATGATGTTAATTCTGAATAACTATTCGTGTTGTATTGAATTCATTGCCTCTTTTAATACCAACATAATAAAGACCATTTTTAAAGTCAGTAATATCTAATCGAAATATATTTAGTCCATCCGCCATCGCTTTAAATCTCTGGTTCTTAATTTCCTGTCCGAAATGATCCAATAACTGGATCTCAATACCTTCCAATATTTTTGCTGTTACCTCTATTACAATTTCTCCTTTTGCTGGATTGGGGTAAATGGTAATACTGTTTTGGATAGATGTTTTAGGGACAGACATCTCTGTTGTTTGAATTTTAGTCGAAGCTTGAATTGTTGCAGGTACAACAGTAGAAGTACGGAAGTAAGCAGAACGCGGGATATTTTGCTTCAGCACTCCAGGGCCTTCGTAATTTACAATAATACTTTCTCCACCGTTTCGCTCAAAGTATGTTACAGTAATACTATGCTTTCCTCTTTTCAAGCTTGCGACTCCTGATTGTTCAATGGCACCATGAAGGCCATCGTTATTTACAACCATAGTATCTCCTATGAAAAGTTGGCTTCCATCGTCAGAAGTTGTGTAAAATGTATAAGTACCGTCTGCAGGTACATCGATGAAGCCTTTGAATTTAAATGCGAAATTATCGGGCTGGGTCCTGGCGGTAAGATCTACATTCAGTGTGTTTCCAGTCCTTACTGGTGTGAGTATTAAGAAGTCAGGGATCAAAGACCATTGTCCGATGTAATAATAATAGTCCAGGCCGTTTACAGTATTTGCCGGATTTTCTGGATTGCGTAGTTTATCGATTGGTCTGTAATAAGCGGTGGCCGGAATATTTTGTTTTGGAATTCCAGAGCCTTCATATTTCACAACAAGACTTTCTCCACCGGTTCGCTCAAAGAATGTTATGGTAATCGCATGCTTTCCTTTTTTTAAATTCACCTTTCCTGATTTTTCAATGGCACCGTGCAAGCCATCGTTATTCACTACCATGGTGTCACCAATGAAAAGTTGACTTCCATCATCGGAAGTTGTGTAAAATGTATACGCTCCATCAGCTGGCACATCGATGTATCCTTTAAATCTGAAAGCAAAATTATCGGACTGAGTCTTCAAAGAAAGATCAACATTACTTGTAATCCCAGTCTTTATCGGTGTCAGTTTTGAGAAGTCAGGTAAGGTAGACCACGCTCCGGTATAGTAGGAATAAGTCAAACCCATAACAACATATGCTGGATTTTCCGGACTTCGTAAAGTGTCACGTGGTGTTGGTTCAGGATCCGGATCTGGATCTGGATCCGGTTCTGGCTGTAGAGCTTCAGGAACCCAAAGTGCGGCATCAGCAAAAATTTTACCGTCTGCCTGGGAAGTTGTAACCTCAATATAGGTGTTACTTCCTTTCGGTACATTATAAGTACCAAGGTCAAACCAAGCTCCGGAAGTCTGTCCTGAAACAACGATGTCAGTCTTGTTCACGATTATTTGTTTCGTTGTACTCCGGCCATCGAAAACATTAATAGTGGTCTTTGAAGATATATCTGTTTTTACAGGAAAATAGTAGTAAGCATGATAGACACCTTCGGTTGGAATATTGGGAGTGAATTTTACTTTATCATTTGCTCCACTGGTGCCTGGATTTGTCAGGAAATTTGGGCCATAACCACCTGAAGTTTCAAGAGTCCAAGTTCCGGTGATTTGAATGTTATTTGTGTTCGTATTATCGACAAGTACTTCAAAGATACTTCCATCGGCTAGTGGATCGTTCTCCAAATTTTGTTGAAGCTGAGGTACATTCACATTTTGAACATCGGTATTGGCATCAATCGCCATAACCGCAGCTGTTGCAGAGGATTGCGCAAGTACCATAAAAACAGGTTCCATTCTAATGGAACCATATGCAATATGAGAAGCAGAGAGACAAACGGGTACCAGTAAATTAGTGCATTCAGCAGATTTTGGAATTAGCGCGTTATAGGCTACAGGATAAGGCCCAAAGCCACCTACTTCAACATTTCCTTCATTCTTCACCTGACCATTCACGACAAGTCGCTGAACATTATGAGAATCCATTGGGTAAGCTGCACGCCCAACTCCATCAGTAACTACTCTTCCACCATTGCAGTTTGCGCTGGTCATAATATAATTGCCAACCATTCTACGTGCTTCACGGATATATAATTGCGGAGACCAGTTACCATTGTCTATGTATTCATCTTTGGGATATCCCCATTTAAGCATGGCGGTTCTGATTTCTATTGGAACTTTAGGATTGTGACCCAAAAAATAGAGGAGCCCCTTTGTATAGATTTCATGATCAAGAATAATTTGCTTGCGTTGAGCATATGAACCGTTTGGATAGTTATAGTTCATGCCAACCATATCAGTAGAAAACCCACCTTTGCTGTTAACGTCCACTTTATTGTTTGGTAGATAGCTCCAGATAAAATAGTCACCGAGGGACTTTTTGTTAAGGGCAGTCATTAAACGAAGCAATAGCTCATAGCGACTTGCATCATACCCAACGGGCTCTGTAATCTCAATTCGATTTTGAGCGTTAGACGTTAGGCAAATTCGATAGTTATAAGCTTGAGCTTTATTGTCACCCGTCCCATTAGCCATTAACGGTGCATCACTAATTCCCCATAAGAATCCGCTCTGTGGCTGGCCAGGCGCTACGTATGGATCAATGCCATTTGGAAACTGGTGTAAATTGGTTAACTGAACACCATTCCAATATTCATTATAGGTACTTTTTGCCTCTCTTCCTACGGTAAAAGAAACACCTGCTTGAGCCATTAAATCACCTTCATAGCCGCAATCCAAAAACATCTTTGCTTTGATTGTGATATCTGTGGCGGGATTGGGGTTATTGGAATTTTCAACAACGATCTCTGTGATTTTAGTGCCTGTTTTCTTGACACTTTTTAGCCTCATTTCAAATCGCTTCTGAAATCCTCCCCTGGCAGCATAGTCGTTAAATATTGCTTCTGCTACCTTCGGTTCAAAAGTCCACTGTTCAAGTTTTTCATATTGCTTTCCGATTCTTCGATAGAAGTCCAGGGCAAGACCTGTAATGATATACTTGTTTCCAATATCGGTATAACCAAGGCCACCAGTGCTAAGTCCCCCAAGATGCCTTCCCGGTTCTATGAGTATGGTACTCTTTCCTTTTTTTGAGGAT